>Ga0137394_10002080_pt1 | contig 14723 bp, 9 predicted proteins | sample czobulk116metaG_FD_108278 | JGI IMG/M metagenome (GOLD analysis project Ga0137394, IMG submission 108278) | Vadose zone soil microbial communities from Angelo Coast Range Reserve, California, USA - czobulk1.16 metaG | ecosystem: Environmental > Terrestrial > Soil > Vadose zone | place: USA...
GGCTCCGACGAGGCACCCCCCGAGCCGCTCGACGCCGGCATCCTGTTCGCGCCGGTCGGCGCGCTCGTTCCGGTCGCGCTGCGGGCGGTCCGGAAGGGCGGCACGGTCGTCTGCGCCGGCATCCACATGAGCGACATTCCGTCCTTCCCGTACACGCTCCTCTGGGGGGAGCGCGTGGTCCGCTCGGTGGCCAACCTCACGCGTCGCGATGGCGAGGAGTTCCTGCGCCTGGCGCCTCTCGTCCCGGTGCGCACCGAGGTCGAGGCGTACCCGCTGGCGCGCGCCAACGAGGCCCTCCGGGCGCTGCGCGACGGCCGTGTCCGCGGGGCGGCGGTGCTCGCGCCTCCCGGGGAGACTTGAGGGTGCCACGCGTGGTGGTCGTCGGGGCCGGCTTCGCCGGCCTGGCGGCGGCGCTCGACCTGAAGCGGGCGGGTCTCGAGGTCACCGTCCTCGAGGCGCGGCGGCGCGTGGGAGGGCGCGTGCGCTCGGCGACGCTTGCCAACGGCGCCGTCGTCGAGCTGGGCGCCGAGTGGATCGAGGAGCACGATCGGACCGTCCACGGCCTGGCAAACGACCTTGGCGTGACGCTGGCGCCCATCGGCATTGGCTTCATCCGGCGCGAGGTCGCCGCCGGCGCGCCGGTCGCGGACGCCGAGCAGGAGGAGGCGGAGCGCGTCACCCGGCAAGCGCTCTCCCGTCTCGATGACGTGGCCGCGAGGCGCCTGACGCTCGGCGCCTTCGTCGACGGCCTGCCCCTGCGCGATCCGCAGCGCCTGCTGCTACGGGCCAGGCTGCAGGGATCGTACGGCGCCGAACTCGGGACGATCGCCCTGCGCTCGCTCGGAGGCGGCTTCGCCACGGAGGAGTCGGCGGGCTATCTGAGGGTCGCGGCGGGCAACCAGTCGCTCGGGGAGGCGATGGCCCGCCGCCTTGGCGATCTGCGCCTGGGGCACGAGGTCGTGGCGGTCGCCTGGAGCGAAAGCGGCGTCAGCGTCTCGGCGACGCGTGGGGGAGGGGTCCAGGGCGGGGCCGAGGCGTTCCAGGCCGACGCGGCGGTCCTGGCGCTGCCCCACACCATCCTGGCGCGACTGGAGTTCCGGCCCGCGCTGCCGGAGGCGCTGCGCCGCGCCCTCGTCGCCCTGCCGATGGGCGTCGCGGCCAAGCTGGCGGTCGCGACCACAGCACAGCCGCCGCTGCGGGCCCGCCAGGACGTTTCGGTCCCTTACTGGTGCTGGACCGGGCAGGGAGCGGACGGCCGCGCGCGGCCTGCGCTGACGGCCTTCGCCGGCTCGCGGCCGCCGCTCGACACCCTGCGGACGGCGCAGGGCGACCCCGGACCGTGGCTGGCCCGCCTGCGCGCCATCAATCCCGATCTGAGCCTCGAAGGGGACGCGCTGCTCAAGGATTGGTCGATCGATCCCCTGGCGCGCGGCTGCTACAGCGCCTTCGACAACGCCTCGTGGGACCGTGCGGACGTCCTGTCGCGCCCCGCCGGCCGGCTGGCGTTCGCCGGCGAGCATTCGGCCGGAGCGGAGTCCGGCACCATGGAGGGGGCGCTCAAGAGCGGCCTGCGGGCCGCGGCACAGATCCAGACGATCCTGTCGGGCGGTCGGCCCGGCCGTCAATCCTGAAGAGTCTTGCGGAAGACCTGCTGCTGTTTGACGCGGCGGTAGCCGAGCTCCTCGTAGAATCGGTGCGCTAGGGCGCGCTCGACGCGCGAGCGGACGTTCACGATCTTGAGCCCTCGCCCGGCCGCCCAGCGCTCCGCCTCCGCCATCAGGAGGCGCCCGATGCCGCGGCCGCGATGCCGCTCGTCGACGACCAGCCCGGCGATCTCGGCGCAGGGCTCCCCCCCGATGAAATGGTGCACACAGGCGTGCAGCCAGCCCACCACGGCCCCGCCCGGGTCCTCCGCGACCAGGACGGCGTGTTCGGGACTGGACAGGAACAGGCCGAGCCGCCCGGCGACTTCCGGCCCGGTGGTCGGATAGCCGAGCTGGGTCGAAAGATTCGCCACGGCGTCGGCATCCGCCGCCCCGGCCGTTCGGACCCGCACCTGCTCGCGCGCCATGCGCCGCCTCCGTGATGCCGGTCGCCATCCCGAGAGGATGGATCCTGATTCTACATGGGAGGGCACGGCCGGTTGACACCCCGGAACCCTTTTCATATAGTGCGGCGGCGTTTGACGCAATCCAACCCAAAAGACCGAGGATGCCACGCCCGTGAAGCTGGGTGCGCTTTTCCGGACCAAGAGCGTCGATCGCATCACGCGGGAGGCGGAGGAGCGCGAGCACGGCCTGAAGCGCGCGCTCACCTGGTTCGACCTGACGCTGCTCGGCGTCGGGGCGGTGATCGGCACCGGCATCTTCGCCGCCATCGGCACGGCCGCCGCCGGAGACGCCGACCGTCCCGCGGCCGGCCCGGCGATCATCCTGTCGTTCGTCCTGACGGCCGTCGCCTGCATCTTCTCGGCGCTGTGCTACGCCGAGTTCGCTTCGATGATCCCGATCGCGGGCAGCGCCTACACGTATGCCTACGCCACGCTGGGCGAGATGATCGCCTGGATCATCGGCTGGGACCTGATCATCGAATACGCCGTCGGCAACATCGCCGTCGCCATCTCCTGGTCGGGCTACTTCAACGACATCCTGAAGCACGCCTTCGGCTTCACCATCCCCGGCTGGCTGGTCACCGACCTGCGCACCGGGCTGAATACGCCCGAGATCGTGGCCGGCGCTCCCCACCTTTTCGGGCACCCGATCATCGTCAACCTGCCCGCCGTCGCCATCGTGGCGCTGGTCACCTGGGTGCTGGTGATCGGCGTCAAGGAGAGCGCGGTTTTCAACAACATCATGGTCGGGATCAAGATCCTCATCCTGATCATGTTCGTCTGGGTCGGCTTCCGCTACGTGAGAGCCGAGAACTTCCACCCCTTCTTCCCGGGCGGCTGGGCCGGGGTGCAGGCGGGGGCGGCGATCATCTTCTTCTCGTTCATCGGCTTCGACGCCGTCTCCACCGCCGCGGAGGAGACCCGCAACCCGAAGCGCGACATCCCGATCGGCATCATCGGGTCGCTCCTGCTGTGCACGCTGATCTACGTCGCGGTCGCGGCGGTGCTCATCGGCATCATCCCCTACACCCAGCTGGGCATCGCCGATCCGCTGGCCAAGGCCCTGGCGTTCATCGGGGAGGACCGGGCCGCGGGGGTGCTCTCCTTCGGGGCCGTCATCGCCATGACCGCCGTGCTGCTGGTCTTCCAGCTCGGGCAGCCGCGCATCTTCTTCTCGATGTCGCGCGACGGCCTTCTACCGAAGATCTTCGCCAGGGTGCACCCACGCTATCGCACGCCGCACGTCACGACGATCTGGACCGGCATCTTCGTGGCGTTCTTCGCCGCCTTCGCCAGCCTCGACGAGATCATCCAGCTCACCAACATCGGCACGCTGTTCGCCTTCGTCCTGGTCTGCGTCGGCGTCATGGTCCTGCGCCACACCGATCCGGACCGGCCCCGCCCGTTCAAGACGCCCTGGATCCCGCTGCTGCCGATCTGGCTGCCGATGCTGATCCTCCTGCCGCCCTACCTGCTTCGGGCGACCGACTGGGGGAGCCGCCTGGAATACGTGGTCGTGCTGGCGATCGCGCTGCTCGGCACCGGCTTCTCGGCCGTCGGCATCGGCCGCAAGGCGCGGGGGCTGCCGGTGCCGGAGCTGGCGCAGACCGAGTTCGCCCTGGCCGGGGTCGCCTGCTGTATCTGGCTGATGCGAGGGCTGCCGGCGATCACCTGGTGGCGTTTCCTGGGATGGCTGGCGATGGGGCTGGTGATCTACACGCTCTACGGCTACCGGCACAGCCGGCTGGTGGGCAGCGTCTCGCCCTTCCCGACGCATCTGCGCGTGCTGACGGCCCTGGTCACGATCGTGTCCGGCTGGCTGTGGTGGAAGCTGCCGCATCCCTGGAGCCTGATCGTGCCGATCGTCCTCCTCTTCGGCCTGTCGATCCACGCCTTGCGCGCCACCCAGCGCCGCGCCGCCTGAGACCGGCGACCCCCGCGGGAAGCGCGCGGACAGGCTCCTAGCGCGCCGGCGCGCGCCCGTAGCCGGGGCCGCGCAGGACGCGTCCCGGCAGCCGCTCGGTGATGCGGCCGTCCTCGATCACCATCTGCCCGTTCACGAAGACGGAGCGGATCCCTTCCGAGAACTGGTGCGGCTTCTCGAAGGTGGCCCGGTCGATGACCGTCCGGGGATCGAACACCGTGATGTCGGCGTACAGCCCGGGGCGGAGCACTCCCCGGTCGCGCAGGTTGATCCGCTGCGCCGGCAGGGAGGTCATCTTGCGCACCGCGTCCTCCAGGCCCAGGAGCTTCTCCTCGCGCACGTAATGGCCCAGGATGCGCGGGAAGGTGCCGTAGGCGCGCGGGTGCGTCATGGTGGCCCCCAGGACGCCGTCGGGCCGCACGCCCGAAGCGTCGCAGTTGAAGGCCACCCACGGCACGGTCATCGCCCGTCGCACGTCGTCCTCCGACATCTCGAAGTAGACGGCGTCGACCACGCCGTTCTCCTCCAGCAGGAGGTCGAACATCGCCTCGAGCGGGTCGGCGCCGCGCAGGTCGGCCACCTCCGACAGACGCTTCCCCTGGTATTTCTTGTTGGCCGCCGTGCGCACTCCGGCGATCAGGATCTTGTCCGCCCTGCCGGCGCCGTGGTAGAGGTTGTCCCACTTCGTCGTCGGCTCCTCGATCTCCTGCCGGATGCGCTTGCGCTCCTTGGGGTCCTTGAGGCGGGCGACCAGCGCCTCGTTGCCTCCCTCCGAGGCCCAGGGTGGCAGGCTGGCCGAGAGCCCGGTCATCGAGGCGGGGTAGGGGTAGATGTCGGCGGTGACGTCGACGCCCCGCGCGCGGTAACCCTCGATCGCCTTGATGGCGTCGGCCATCTTGCCGAAGTTCTCCTCGCCCGCGGCCTTGAGGTGCCAGACTTCGACGGCGATCCTCGCCTGCTCGCCGATGCGCGCCGCCTCGTCGATCGCCGCCAGCAGGTCGTCTCCCTCGTTGCGGATGTGCGAGGCGTAGATGCCGCCGTAGGAGGCGGCCACCTTCGCCAGGGCGATCAGCTCGTCGGTCGTGGCGAACGCGCCGGGCGGGTAGATCAGCGCGGAGGAGAGGCCGAAGGCCCCCTGCTCCATGGCGCGCGCCACGTGGCGTTTCATCGCCTCCATCTCCTCCGGGTTCGGCGGGCGGTTGTCGCTCTTCAGGACCGCCTCGCGCACCTGCGCCGCGCCCACCATGTGCGCGAAGTTCACCGCAGTGCCGCGCGCGCGCAGGCGGCGGAAGTAGGTCTCGAAGTCGGTCCAGTCGACTCTGATCTGCAGATCGGCGATGCCCGGCAGGAGCTCCTGGATCGTGTAGGGCGTCTGCGGCGCGACCGAGCCGCCCTCGCCGGTGAATTCGGTGGTGATCCCCTGGGTGATCTTGCTGGCCACGTGGGGATCGACCAGCACCGTGTACTCCGACTGCCCCATCAGGTCGATGAAGCCGGGCGCCACGACCAGGCCGCGCACGTCGAGGGTGCGCCGGGCGCCGGCGGCGTCGAGGTGGGGGGCGATGGCGGCGATGCGGTCGCCCTTGATCGCCAGGTCGCCCTCGACCCACGGGTTGCCAGTGCCGTCGACGATCCGGCCGCCCTGGAGGAGCAGGTCGTAGGTCTCGGCCTTGACCGATGGCGCCGGCGGCGCGGCGCCGGCCGCGGGCGGCGGGGCGAGGACGGCGAGAGCGAGCGCCGCCCACAGGGCCGCCGCCTGGGCCGGGCGGAGCGCCCGGGGCGGCCGGTCCATCGCGGACGGTCGGGGGCGGGCCGGGCCGGGTCGGTGCGTCATCACAAGGCCTCCTTGAGGGCCGGGCCTGCCACGACCAGCGCGTGGCGCCCGAGAGTCAGGTAACGGTGGGCGGCGGCGATCACCTGGTCGCGCTCGACCGCCCGGATGAGCGCCGGCAGCCGCTCGGGATAGTCGAGACCGAGGCCGTAGAACTCGCAGTCGGCGAGGATGTGCGCCGCTCCCGGGTTGGTCTCCAGGCGGCGAGGCACCGAGGCGGCGAGGGATTGTCTCGAATCCCGGATCTCGGACGGCTTCGGGCCGCTGTGCCGCACGGCCTCGAGGGTGCGGCGGATCAGATCGACGGCGCGCCGCACCGCGTCCGGGGCGACGCCGGCGCGCACGACCAGCGGCCCGGCGCCCAGCCCCGCTTCGAAGGTCGAGTAGACGTAGTAGGCCAGACCCGCCCGCTCGCGGATGGCCGCGCCGAGGCGGCCGCCCATGCTGAACTCTCCCAGGGCGTTGTTGAGCACCATGGCCGCCGGAAGATCGGGGGAGTTGCGGCGCAGCCCCGGCAACATCCCGAGCGCCACGTCGGCCTGCGTCTTCCCTTCGACGCGCCGGACGAGGGTCACCTCGCGCTCCGGCATCGGAGGCTCGGGGATCGTGGCGCGCCCGGCTGCGCGCCGCCCGGCCGTCCAGCCGCCGAAGCACTCCGCGGCCAGGGCGATGGCGCGATCGGGATCGATGTCCCCGGCGAGGGCCAGGATCGATCCGGACGGACCGACGCGCTCGCGGTGGAAGGCGGCCAGGTCCGCGGCATCGATGCGCGGAACGGAGGCGCGCGTGCCGACGGCGGGCTCGCGATAGGGGTGGCCGGGCGGGAAGAGCGCCGAGGCAAGGGCGTCCTCGACCACCGCACCGGTGTCCTGCTCGCGCTCGGCGAGGGCGGAGAGCACCTGCCCCACCTCGCGCCGCACCTCCGCCTCTGGAAAGGCGGGCTCGGCGACGATGGGACGGAGGCGCCGCAGCACCTCGGGCAAGTGCTCCGCGAGCAGGCGCGCCTCCACGTCGAGCGTGTCGCCGTGGGCGCGCGCCAGGTACGACACCCCGAGCCGCTCGAACCCTTCCGCGATCGCCTCGGCGCTCAATCCGCCGGCGCCCCGGTCGAGCAGGCGCGCCACCAGGGACGACGTCCCCGCCTTGCCGGGAGGATCGAAGGCCGCGCCCGCCTCGAAGACGAGACGCGCGGCGATCGAACGCGCGGCGCGGTTGGGGCGCGCGATGACCACGAGGCCGTTGTCGAGCTGCTGGCGGCGTGTCATGCCCCGCCTGCCACGGCCGGCTCCGGGAGGAGCACGCCCACGGTGCGGGTGCGCTCGCTCAGGCGGGCCGCGGCGAGCCGCGCCACCTGCCCGGCGGTCACCGCCCGCACCCGCGCCGGCATCTCCAGGTACTCCCGGTGCGTCGCGACCGTCTCGAAGAAGCCGAGCTGGTGGGCGGCGTCGGTGACGCTCTCGCTCTCCAGGGCGTAGCGGGCCAGGAACTGGTTCCGCGAACGCTCGAGATCCCGCGGCTCGACGGAGCCGCCCGCCAGGCGCCCGAGCTCGGCGTACACGGCCCGCTCGATGCGCTCCGGATCGACCCCGGCCTTGGCCGTCGCCTGGATCCGGTAGAGATAAGGAAAGCGGGTCGGAACGATCTGCGTGTCGGCCTCGGTGGCGAGGTCGGCCTCGACCAGCGCGCGGTACAGGCGCGACGACTTGCTCGGGCCGGCTCCCCGCCCCCCGGCCCAGGCGTTGATCGACGGTCCGCCCCCCAGGATGCCATCCAGCACCACCAGGGCCGGGAAGTCGTCGTCGGTGAGCGCGGGAGCGGGGAAGGCGACTTGTAGATACGAGGCGCCCGAAGGCCGGCGCAGGAGCACCCGCCGCTCGCCCGACTGCGACGGCTCGACGGTGCGCACGGGGGGCGGCTCCGCGCCGCGCGCGATGCGGCCGTAATGGCGCTTCACCAGGCGCAGCGCAGCGCGCGTCTCGAAGTCGCCCGCCAGCACCAGCACCGCGTTGTTCGGAACGTAGTAGCGGCGGTAATGGGCGTACAGGTCGTCCCGCGTGATGGCCTGCAGGTCGGAAAGGTAGCCGATCGTCGGCCAGCGGTAGGGATGGGCCTGCAGCGCCGTGCCGCTGACCTCTCTCTCGAGGTAGGAACGCGGGTCGTTCTCGCCCCCCCGCATCTCCGAGATCACCACCGAGCGCTCCAGCTCGACCTCCTGTTTCGAGTAGAGGCACTCCGTCATGCGTGAGGCCTCGAGCCGCAGCATCGCCTCGAGGGCATCGCTGGAGACGGTCTCGAAGTAGGTGGTGACGTCGAGCCAGGTGTAGCCGTTCCACACGCCCCCGGCCAGCTCGACGCGGCGCGTCACCTCGCTCTTCGGAATGCTGCGCGAACCCTTGAAGTTCATGTGCTCGACCCAGTGGGAGATCCCGGTCACGCCGGGCCTCTCGTCGCGCGAGCCGACCCGGTACCAGCACCAGACCGAGACCACGGGGATGGCGCGCATCTCGCGCAGCAGCACGGTCAGCCCGTTCGGCAACCGCTCCAGGCGCACCGGCGGCATGTTCGGCGAACGCTGCTTTCTGGATGGGGAGGGACGCGGCGCCACTCGGATCCTCGGACCGCGGGCGCGGCGCGATCCATCGCCGACGGGCGCGGGCGCGTCATCTTATTACAGCGCCTCGGGCAGCGGCAATCCGATCGGAGTCGCGCGTCCGCGCCGGGCGCCGGCCTTGAGAGCGGCGCTTCCCGGGGGTGGATCCCGGTGGCGTGTCCCTCCGGTGGCGTATCCCTCTTGACGGTGGGCGCGCCAGGGGGTATGACAGCGCGCCACACCTCGAACCGCCGACTGATGAAGGAGCCCCCTCATGCGACCTTCGCTCTTGCTGGCCGCCATCCTCCTCATCCTGGCCTCCTCGACCCCGGGTCCCTCCGGCGGGGCGCAGGAGATCGACTTCACGAAGGCGGGCGCGGAGGGCCTGGAGCACCTCAAGGCGCTGGTCCGTCTCGACACCAGCAATCCGCCCGGAAACGAATCGCGGGCGGCGGCCTACCTGGCGGAGGCGCTGCGAGCGGCCGGCCTCGAGCCGCGCATCCTCGAGTCGGAGCCGGGCCGGGGCAGCCTTCTGGTGCGCTACCGAGGCGCCGGGACCAGGAAGCCGCTGCTCATCATGTCCCACATCGACGTGGTGCCGGTGGAGCGCGAGGGGTGGAGCGTGCCGCCCTTCGAGGCGGTCGCCAAGGACGGCTTCCTGTGGGGGCGCGGCACGCTCGACGACAAGGGGATGGCGGCGGCCGAGCTGGAGACCATGATCCTCCTGGCACGCAACCGGGTGAGGCTCTCGCGCGACGTGGTCTTCCTGGCCGAGGCGGACGAGGAGGCGGGCGGCGCGAAGGGCATGGACTGGCTCCTGGAGCGCCACGCCGACCTCTTCGACGCCGAGCTGGCCCTCAACGAGGGAGGCCGGGTGATCCGCAGGGACGGGAAACCGCGCTACGTGGCGGTGCAGACGACGGAGAAGATCTACCAGGACTTCACCGTCGTCGCCCATGGGACGGCGGGGCACTCATCGATCCCGGCCGGCGACAACCCGATCGACCGCCTGGTGCGCGCCCTCGACCGGATCGGCGCCCTGGCGTTCGCGCCTCGGCTCAACCCCGTGACCCGCGCCTTCTTCACGGGCCTGGTGAGCGCCCTGCCCGCCGACCTCTCGGGGTGCGTGAGCCGCCTGGAGGACCCGCAGGCGGGCCCGCGCTGCCTCGAGGCGCTCTCCGCCGCCCCGAACTTCAACGCCATGCTGCGCACCACCTGCACCCCGACCATCCTGAAGGCCGGCTACAAGGAGAACGTCATTCCGTCCGAGGCGCGCGCCAATCTCAACTGCCGCATCCTGCCGGGGACCGACCTCGACGCCTTCCTGGCCAGCCTGCGCGAGCGGGTGGCCGATCCGAGGGTCGAGGTGGCGTTCACGCGGGATCCCAGGCCTTCGCCCGGGCCGTCGCCCACCGACTCGCCGCTCTACCACGCCATCGAGACGGTCGCCCGCCGCATCGCCCCCGGCATCGCGGTGGTGCCCTACATGTCCCCCGGCGGCACCGACTCGCAGGTCCTGCGCCAGAGAGGCATCGCGGCGTACGGCCTGCTGCCGTTCCCCATCGAAGAGGAGGATCTGCGCACCATGCACGCCAATGACGAAAAGATCGCCCTCGACGCCTTCACCTGGGGGACCCGGATGCTGTACCAGGTCGTCCTGGAGACGGCCCGCTAGGGGCCGGCACGAGGCGGATCGCGATGCTCCGATCCCTGGCCGCACCTCTGCGGCGCTATGCCCGCTGGCTGCATACGCGCTGGCCCGCCGGCACGGTCGAGAAGCTGCCCGAGGCGCGCGCCGACGGGAGCACGGCGGTGCCCGGGCTCTACATTGCCGGCGACCTGACCGGCATCCCGCTCCTCAAGTTCGCCGCGGACACCGGGGCGCGCGCGGTGCGGACGATCCTGGCGTCGCCCGGCTTCGCGCGCGAACGGCGCGGAAAGCCAGCCGGGGTCCACGACCTGATCATCGTCGGCGGGGGCGTGTCCGGGATGGCCGCGGCGCTCGAGGCGCGCAAGGCCGGCCTCGATCTGGTGCTGTTCGAGGCGAAGCGGCCGTTCCAGACGGTCGCCGACTTTCCGAAGGCCAAGCCGATCTACACCTACCCGCGGGAGATGACGCCGGCCGGCGAGCTGCGCGTGACTGCCGACGTGAAGGAAGCGCTGCACGAAGAGCTCCTGGCCCAGACCCGCGAGGTGCCGGTCCGTGAGGGGCACGTCGAGCGGGTGCGGCGCGCCGGCGGCTTCCTGGAGGCCGCGCTGAGCGGCGCCGCGCCGGTGCGCGGCCTGCGGGCCATCGTGGCCATCGGCCGCAGCGGCAGCTTCCGCAAGCTGAACGTGCCCGGCGAGGACCTGGACAAGGTCTATAACCGCCTGCACGACCCGATGGATTTCCGCGGCCGGAGGGTCCTGGTGGTCGGGGGCGGCGACAGCGCCCTCGAAACGGCGATGGCCCTGGCGCAGTGCGGCGCCGAGGTGACCCTTTCGTACCGCCGCGGAGAATTCTCGAAGCCGAAGGCCGAGAACTTGGAGGGCCTGCGCCGGCTCGCCGCCGACCCTTCCGCCGACGTGGCGATCGAGGCGCCGACCTCCGAGCGGGTCACCACCGCCGCCGGAGAGTTCCTCGGCCCCGGCAGAACCCCGGGGCGCATCCGCCTGGAGATGGGCAGCGCGGTGCGGGAGATCCGGCCGCGCGACGTGGTGATCGAGCGGGCCGACGGCTCGCGCCACCACCTCGCGAACGACGTCGTCTTCTCGATGATCGGGCGCGAGGCTCCCCTGGAGTTCTTCCGCCGCTCCGGCGTGAAGATCGCGGGGGAGTGGACCGCCGCGCGCGTCGCCGGCCTCGCCGCCTTCATGTTGCTCTGCCTCGCCCTCTACGACTGGAAGTCGGGCGGCCTGCTCGACGATCTGTCGCGCCGCGCCGGAGCGTTCCCGTACAGTCTGGGGCGCTGGCTCGCCGGGCGCGACCCGAAGTCCCTGGCGGGCATCGTCCTGACTTCGGCCCAGGGACCGTCCTTCTGGTACACCCTGGCGTATTCGCTCGTGGTGATCACCTTCGGGGTCCGCAGGATACGGCGGCGACGCACGCCGTACGTTCGCGTTCAGACGATCACCCTGGCGGCCATCCAGGTGCTGCCGCTCTTCCTGTTGCCGGAGGTCCTGCTGCCCTGGCTCGACGCCCGCGGCAGTCTGCCGGCCGCCCTCGCCGACGCCCTCTTCCCCCGCGTGAGCTACGGCCACGGGCGCGAGTTCTGGCGGGCGTACGGCCTGATCCTGGCCTGGCCGCTGAACGTCTACAACGTCTTCACCGAGGCGCCCCTGTGGGGCTGGCTCGCCATCTGCTTCGTGCAGACGTTCGTGCTGATCCCGGCGCTGATCTACTTTTTCGGCAAGGGCGCCTACTGCGGCTGGATCTGCTCCTGCGGCGCGCTGGCCGAGACGCTCGGTGACGCGCACCGCCACAAGATGCCGCACGGCAAGCGATGGAACCGCCTGAACATGGCGGGCCAGGCCGTGCTGGCGGTCGCCTTCGCGCTCCTGGCCCTGCGCGTCGCCTCTTGGGCGGCGCCCGGATGGGCGGGGCTGAGGCGCTTCAACGACCTGGCCCTGTCGGGATCGATCCTGTCGTACAAGTGGGTCGTGGACGTCTTCCTGGCGGGAGTCGTCGGGTACGGCGTCTATTTCTGGCTCTCGGGCCGGTTCTGGTGCCGCTTCTTCTGCCCGCTCGCCGCCCTGATGCACGTCTACGCCCGCTTCAGCCGCTTCCGCATCCTGTCCGAGAAGAAGAAGTGCATCTCGTGCAACGTCTGCACCGCGGTCTGCCACCAGGGGATCGACGTGATGAACTTCGCCAACAAGGGCCTGCCCATGGCCGACCCGGAGTGCGTGCGCTGCTCGGCCTGCGTGTCGTCCTGCCCCACCGGCGTGCTGACCTTCGGCCAGGTCGATCGGGCGGGAACGGTCGTCGCCGTCGACCGGCTCCCGGCCAGCCCCGTGCGCATGCGCGAGGCCTAGGAGCCTGTCCGGATCGCACCGGGCCTGCGGTCTCCCCCCCGATCAAATCCTTCCTGTCGGGGGCGTGGCAGCGCTATCATCCAATTCATGGCGACGCGTTCCGTCCGCGGGCAGGGGCGGTGCCGGAGCGGCGGCGCGCTCGAGGTGAGGATGCCGATCGCCCTGGGAGCGGACCACGCCGGATACGAGCTCAAGGACATCCTGCGGGGCGACCTGCGCGCGCAGGGCCACGAGGTGATCGACCTCGGGACCGACGGCCCCGCCCCGGTCGACTATCCCGACTTCGCCGAGGCGGTCGGCTTGGCGATCCTTGACGGCCGCGCGGCGCGAGGCATCCTGGTCTGCGGCAGCGGCGTCGGGGCGTCGGTCGCCGCCAACAAGATCCCGGGTATCCGGGCGGGTCTCTGCCACGACACCTATTCGGCGCGGCAGGGCGTGGAGCACGACGACATGAACCTCCTGGTGCTCGGCGCGCGCGTGATCGGCGTCGAGCTGGCGCGGGAGCTGGTGCGGGCCTTCCTGGAGGCGCGCTTCAGCGCCGAGGCGCGGCACCGCCGGCGGCTCCGGAAGGTCGCGGCCCTGGAGGGCCGGGGGGCCGGGGCGGCCGGCGGCGGGGAGGGGAAGCGATGACCCCCCTCCGCGACGCGGGCGCCGTCCCGGGGCGCGTGTCCCTCCGGCTCCCGGGCGATCTCGAGGCGGCTGTCGCGGCCTCCCTGGAGGAGTGGCGCGCGCAGGGGAAGGTGCGGAAGCTCTGGGCGCGCGACGCCTCCCTGTGGACGGGCGCCGACGAGGGGCGCTGGATGGGCTGGCTCGACCTGCCCGGGGACCGGCCGGCGCGCCTGCGACGCCTGAACGCGTTCGCCCGGGAGGTCGAGGCCGAAGGGTTCACCCACGCCCTGCTCCTGGGGATGGGTGGCTCGAGCCTCTGCCCCGAGGTGATGCGAGAGACGTTCGGGCGCTTCCCGGGCCATCCCGATCTCATGGTCCTGGACTCCACCGATCCGGCCCAGGTGGTCGCCTTCGAGCGGAGGATCGATCCGGCGCGCACCCTGTTCATCGTGTCGAGCAAGTCGGGCACCACGCTCGAACCGAGCCTCTTCAAGGAGTACTTCCTCGAGCGCGTGCGCCAGATCGCCGGCCGGGCGGACGCGGGCCGACAATTCATCGCCATCACCGATCCCGGGTCCCCCTTGCAGCGGATCGCCGAGAGCGACGGATTCAGGAGCGTCTTCTTCGGGCTTCCGAGCGTCGGTGGGCGGTACTCCGCCCTGTCCGACTTCGGCATGGTGCCGGCCGCGGCGCAAGGCGTCGATCTGGCGCGCATCCTCGATCGGGCCGACCGCATGGCGCGGGCCTGCGCCGCCAGCGTGCCGCCGGAGGAGAACCCGGGCGTCGTCCTCGGGACCGTCCTCGGAGTCCTTGGGCGCGCAGGACGCGACAAGATCACCCTCGTGACCTCGCCCGGCATCGGGGATTTCGGAGCCTGGCTGGAGCAGCTCCTGGCGGAATCGACCGGCAAGAACGGCGCCGGCCTCATCCCCGTCGATCGCGAGCCGCTCGGGCCGCCGGAGGCGTACGGCGGCGATCGCCTGTTCGTCCACGTGCGCCTCGAGGCGGCTCCCGACCCCGGCCAGGATGCGCGCCTCGAAGCGATCGAGGACGCCGGCCATCCGGTGGTCCGCATCCCCCTCGCCGACGCCTATGACCTGGGAGGGGAGTTCTTCCGCTGGGAGATCGCCACCGCCGTGGCCGGTTCGATCCTCGGCATCAACCCGTTCGATCAGCCGGACGTCGAGGCGAGCAAGATCGCCGCCCGGCGCTTGACCGCCGAGTACGAGGCGCGGGGCAGCCTGCCGGCCGAGGAGCCGATGCTGCGCGAGGGGGAGGTCGCCCTGTTCGCCGACGACCCGAATGCGCGGGCGCTGGCCGCCGCGGCGGGGAGCGATCGTTCCCTGCGCGGCTACCTGCGGGCCCACCTCCGGCGCCTGCGCGCGGGGGACTACCTGGCCCTCCTGGCTTACCTCGAAGCGAGCCCGCCGCACGAGGGGGCGCTGCAGGCGCTGCGGCGCGCGGTCCGGGACGCGCGGCGCGTGGCGACCTGCCTCGGTTTCGGCCCGCGCTTCCTGCACTCCACGGGACAGGCCTACAAGGGAGGGCCGAACAGCGGCGTGTTCCTGCAGATCACCTGTGACGATGCGGCGGATCTGGCGATCCCAGGGCGGCGAGTCACTTTCGGAGTGGTCAAGGCGGCCCA
>Ga0137394_10002081_pt1 | contig 14722 bp, 16 predicted proteins | sample czobulk116metaG_FD_108278 | JGI IMG/M metagenome (GOLD analysis project Ga0137394, IMG submission 108278) | Vadose zone soil microbial communities from Angelo Coast Range Reserve, California, USA - czobulk1.16 metaG | ecosystem: Environmental > Terrestrial > Soil > Vadose zone | place: USA...
CACCAAAGCCGGTTGAAGAACTCGCCAAAGAAAGTGCTGTGCCGCCAAACTCAATAAAAGACGTCGTCGGCAAACTGAAACAGCCACGCGCAATATGGCTCGTGGTTCCGGCTGCGGTCGTGGACGATATGATCGCTGCCATTGTGCCCGATCTCGAGCCGGGCGGCATCCTGATCGATGGCTGGAATTCATTCAAGCCACTTTTTGCTCGCCGGCTAAGAAGTCGCGAAATCGCGAATCCTTCGCGATTTCGTGAAAAAGCTCCTCGCGAATCTTTCACGGTCTGTCCGTGTTTTAGAAATGGATTCAGCAAGTTAGAAACTTGGCCCATCCGTTGCGTTGCCCAAAGCAGGAGGTGACAGATATGCGTTATTTATTATTGACGGGAAGAGTTCTCTTCTCTTTCCTGTTCGTGGTGGCTGGTCTTGGCCACTTCTCAGTTCAGGAGATCGGATTTGCGGCGGCACAGGGCGTTCCGCTGGCCTCAATCATAGTTCCCTTCTCGGGGCTCATGGCGATGCTCGGCGGTCTCAGCATCGCGTTTGGTTACAAGGCAGAGTTGGGCGCGGCGTTGATCGTTCTGTTCCTGGTTCCTGTAACCTTCATGATGCACAACTTCTGGGCCGCAAGCGATCCGGCCGTGGCGCAGGACCAGATGGCTCACTTCATGAAGAACGTAGCGTTGATTGGAAGCGCGCTTTTGATTTCGTATTTTGGTGCTGGGCCCTTGAGCCTGGATGCACGAGTTCGCAGCCAGTCGGAAGATCGCAAGCAACGAGCAGCCGCGTGAAAGAGGTGGGTTATGGGCAGACTCTCAGGTAAAGTCGCAGTCATTACTGGTGGAAACAGCGGCATCGGCCTGGCGACAGCAAAGCGTTTCGTTGAAGAAGGCGCACAGGTGGTCATCACAGGGCGCAGGCAGAAAGAGCTGGATGAAGCTGCCGCCACGATCGGTAAGAATGTCACGGCAGTCCAGGGAGATGTATCGCGCCCTGAAGATATGGATCGGCTTTATGCCACGATCCGGGAGAAACACGGACACATCGATATTCTATTCGCGAACGCAGGAGTCGGATCGCTGGCGCCGCTAGGGACGATCAGCGAGGAGCACTTCGACCGCGAGTTCGGTATCAACGTCAAGGGAGTGCTGTTCACGGTACAAAAAGCGCTGCCACTCATGAAAGACGGCGGCTCCATCATCCTGAACTCTTCTATCGCGGGACAGAAAGGCATCGGAGGCTTCAGCGTGTACAACGCGACCAAGGCAGCCGTGCGCTCCTTCGCGCGAACATGGACCTCCGATCTTAAGCAGCGCAAGATTCGCGTCAATTCGCTCAGCCCGGGTCCGATTGAGACTCCGATCGTCGGCAAGATGGGGCTCACCAAAGAGCAAATCGATCAGTTCGCCGGGTCTCTGGTTTCGCAGGTACCTTTAGGACGGGCCGGCCAATCGGAGGAGATCGCAGCTGCCGCTGTATTCCTGGCGTCCGACGAGAGCTCCTTTATCACAGGAATCGATCTAACCGTCGATGGTGGGCTGGCGCAAGTATAAGAATTCGCGCAAAAAGGGGAAGGAGAAATGAAGAAACGTGTTCCATTGGTGCAAGAAGGGCCGGGACTTGCAGGAAAAGCTGGCGAGTTCAATATCGGCAAAGACCTTCGCGTTACGCGGCTGGGGTTTGGCGCAATGCGCATCACCGGAAAGGGAATTTGGGGCCCGCCACCGAATCGTGCGGAAGCCATCCGCGTCCTTCGGCGGGCAGTCGAGTTAGGAATCAACTTCATCGATACAGCGGACTCCTGCAGATCGGCAGGCGCGCCGAATAACGGCTTGTCGGAAACTTGAAAGCCCTCAAAGACTCAGAAGTCGCATTGTGGGAAGTCTTACCTGACCTCCAGCGAATACGAGGGGTGAGTGCTTGGGGAGAGCCCTTGCCGGGTTTCGCATTTTTCCAAAATTACCTTGACACACTTCAGAAGCTGCGTTATTCGATGGTCCGACCAATAGGCATAAATCAATCGGAAAAGACCCATCGTGGAGGTAGCCGCCTCTTCCACTGAAGCAGAAGGCACGACCGCCAGGTCCCTCCCCGATTTCAAAATTTCAGAATTCAGGGGGTTCGATTATGAGACGGCTTCTGGGTGCTGTATTGGCACTCCTCTGTTTGTCCTTCTCAGCGCTGCCGGTTCTGGCGCATCACTCGTTTGAAGCAGAGTTTGATGGAGGCACGCTGCTGACCTTCACTGGTGTTTTAACCAAGCTCGAGTGGCAGAACCCGCATGGTTGGTTTTACCTCGACGTGAAGGACGAAAAGGGGACTGTAACAACTTGGGCGTTCGAGATTGCTGCTCCGAACGTACTCCGAAGGTTTGACGAGAACACGCGACAATATTTCCTGACGAACCAGGGAAAGGTGATGAGCGTCGCGGCAAGCCCCGCGAAGAATGGGACCAACAAGGCGGCTGCGGATAAGGTCAAGTTTGGGGACGGCCGGATCATGGCCATGGGCAGTAAGCGATATCACGGAGACCTGGACTCCGAGCAGATTTTGAAAACCCTCAAATAAAAAGCTCAATCGATTTTATCAGGACGGTTCAAACCGGTCCCAAATGGGAGACTGCGCCAATGCATCACCACTTCAAACGCGTTTTCAGTTTCATGTTGCTTCCAGCCCTTTCGATAGTTGCTTCGATGCCTGCCCGTGGACAAGGCCGCGGGTCTCCAAACGCCGGGTCCGTACCTCGAACGGCTGACGGGCACCCCGATTTCACTGGGGTTTGGTTTCCGGGAGTTGTACCCGACCCGAATCATTACGGTCTGACGGCTGCGGACCACCGGACATTCGATCCAAAGGTGACACCGCAGGAACCACCCTCTTTCCAACGGTGGGCGGTCGAAAAGAGAAAGCTGATGGGGGAGTTCGACCGCATTAGTCCCGGCTTGGAGTGCAGACCAAGAGGTGCGCTAGGGTTCGGTCTCGGCCCTGCATATCCGATAGGAATCGTCCAGACACCCAGCCAGTTCGTTTTGCTCGCCGAACAAGAGACGACGTACCGGGTTATTTACACAGACAGGCGGCCGCACGCGAAAGATCCTGAACCACAATTCAACGGAGACTCGGTTGGACACTGGGAGGGAGACACTCTAGTGGTTGATGTCGTCGGACTCGATACGCAAATGTGGATCCCTGGGACCGCCGGATGGTTTGTGAGCGATGCGTTGCATGTGACGGAACGATGGAGAAGGCCCAATGCGAACACCTTGATTTACGAAGCAACGATCGAGGACCCAAAGGTCCTGACCAAACTCTGGAAGTCTGTTCCCCGCACCTTCACGTTCGCTCCAGGCAAACGACTTTACGAGGGATATTGCACCCATAATTACGACTTTGAGGAGTTAAACCCGCAAAGCAAGATTCCTCGTACGACAGATGGGAATGATGTGCGCTTCTTTGATGGACAAGAGTACGAGCGACTGCGCAAGCAATATCCTTGACAACCCTGTTTTCTGGGCTGTTAAATAATGGTCCGACCAGACTTTCGCGTACACAAGTTATGTCCATCGGTAAGATGTCGGCGCTTTCACCGGCTGTGAAGCGGCGACTCACAATTGGAGGCTTTCGAACATGAAAACATTGCAAGGAGTTCTGTTTGTCGCGTTTGCATTCCTCGTATTCTCGCTTCCAGTGTTGGCCCACCATTCGTTTTCGTCGGAGTTCGACGCAAACAAGAAAATTAGTATCGACGGAGTGATCTCGAAAGTGGAGTTGATCAATCCGCATGGTTACGTCCATGTCGATGTCAAGGATCCGAAGACCGGAAAAGTCACCACGTGGTTGTTTGAAACGCACGGGCCGGGGCAATTGCGCAGGATGGGATTGACACGCGATATCGTGGGTCAGCACGCCGTCGTGGATGGATATGCGGCTAAGGACGGAAGCAGTTTTGCCTGGGGAACGAAGTACACCTTCGATGACGGCCGAACCATCCTGACATATAGTCCCGAGGCGAAGTAGCCAAAGATTCAGTATTGCAGAACCGCCGATTTGAGCAGGTGGAGGCAGATAATGAATTGCCGTTTCGTGACAACGATGATGGCTGTGGCGGCCGGTTTGCTGTGGGCGATGCTGCCTTTGGCCGCGCAGCGCGAAGCGGGCGGCGATCAGGCCGCAAGGATAAAGCAGGAAGCCGCAAAGCCGACACCCCGCTTAGCCGACGGACATCCGGACATATCAGGCAACTGGTCGGATCCTCCTGCGCCGCCGCTTGAAGTCGTGCGCAGTTCCGATGGGAAGACGCTGACGGTCTTGGACAGAGATGCGCCCGAGATTGATGCACGGGCCCAACCGAATTTCAAAGCTCGCGCTGCGGATAATTCCCGGCGGCCGCCCTATAAACCGCAATTCGTCGCCAGGCAGCGGGAGTTCATGTATACGGCGAGCCGGATCGATCCGGGAATTCATTGCTATCCAAAGGGAGTTCCCCGGCTCGGTGCGCCGACGGAGATCGTTCACACACCGGGTACCATCTACTTCTTTTACGCAGGTGAACATTCACATCGGATCATCCCTATCGGCGGCAAGCACAATCCGGAACAAGACCCGCTTCCAGATGGCGAGTCGATTGCTTTCTGGGACGGAGACACGCTAGTTGTGGACGCGGTCAACTTCGATTCCGAGACCTGGCTCAGCCGGGATGGTGATTTCCACGATGATAATCTGCACGTCATGGAACGCTTCACGCGCAAAGGTAACACTCTGGAGTACGAGGTTACGGTCGAAGATCCCACTCTCTTTACGGCGCCATGGAAGCCACGGGCCGGTTTTACAATCGAGCGGACCGGAAGCAGAACGATGATCCTGCGCGAACCCGGAGTACATGATCCCCCAGATTATCCGTGCGTCGAGCGAGACCGGGAACACAAAGTCAATAACGACCGATTCTGATCAGGAAAACACCATGCGCCTTTGTCGTCAGTATCGAGGACGACAATTGTGAGAACTAAGGTGACGAATTGATTCAGAGGATTGGAGAAAGGATGGAAGCGAAAATGAAATCACGCTTCGTCAGGGCATTTGCCGCTGCGGCATCCCTGTTCTTGTGGAACGTCCTACCTGGGACCGCTCAGCAGGGCGGAGCTGATGTTGCCGCGAGGCTCAAAGAGGCGGCGGCGAAACAAACTCCGCGCATGGCGGATGGACATCCAGACCTCACGGGGTATTGGGCGCCGGACAGACGCGGGATTGGGTTCGATGCAGTGCCCGTGCAACGCAGCGCAGACGGCAAGAGTGTCGTCTACGCAGAAAGAGATGCGCCCGAACTCGATGCCAGAGCGCAACCGAATTTCAAAGCTCGGGCCGCGGACGCCTCACGACGACCCCCGTACAAACCGGAATTCGTCAAGAAGCAAAGGGAACTCATGTACACGGCGAGCCGGGTCGACCCTGGCATCCATTGCTACCCAGCCGGAGTTCCCCGCATCGGCGCGCCCTCGGAAATTGTCCATACACCGAACACTATTTACCTGATGTACGCGGATGAGCGTGACGAAGACCAAACGCACACCTTTCGAGTTGTTCCTATTGGCGGCAAGCACGATCCGGATCGCGACCCCAGGCCCGACGGCGATTCGGTCGCCAATTGGGAAGGAGACACCCTGGTTGTGGACGTCGTGTCAATTGACCCGGACACCTGGTTGGACGGGGACGGCGATTTCCACAGCGACGCTTTACACGTTGTCGAGCGCTTTACCAGGAAGGGCAACACGATGGAGTACGACGTCACGATAGAAGATCCGAAGCTGTTCACTGGACCTTGGAAACCTGCGGCCGGTAGTGTCGCTGGCAGAGCCGGCAGCACGATACGGACCTTGCGTCAACCAGGCGAACACGTCATACCCGACTATGCGTGTGTGGAAAGGGACCGTGAGCACAAGGTCAACAACGACCGGTTCTAATCAGGAGTTCGGTAGAAGGAGACGGAAAAATGAACAGCCGTATCACGGCAGTGAGCGCCCTCGCGATCCTGGTGATCGCCTGCTTATGTGTTGGACACGTTTTCGCGCAGCAGGGCGCAAACGATCGGGCTGCCGCTGTGAAGGAAGCGGCAGCCAAGCCGACTCAACGGGGGGCGGATGGGCATCCGGATCTAACCGGATATTGGGCTGACCGCATCGAGTTGGGATTCGGATATAACATACCCGTGACCAGGAGCGCAGACGGCAAGACCGTCGTGTATCACGATGCCGACGCCCCGGAGCTTGACGCGCGAGCCCAGCCGAGATTCAAGGCTCGTGCTGCCGACGCGTCGCAACGACCGCAATACAAGCCTCAGTTTGTCGCGAAACAGCGGGAGCTTATGTACACCGCCAGCCGGATCGATCCTGGGATTCACTGCTATCCGTTTGGAGTTCCCCGCATCGGCGCGCCTTCGGAGATTGTCCAGTCACCTACGGCAGTGTACTTCTTCTATAGTGGCGAATCCGACGAGGATCCCACCCACACGTTTCGAGTCATTCCGATCGGAGGAAAACACGATCCGGATCGGGATCCCAGGCCCGAAGGCGATTCTACAGGCCGGTGGGAAGGCGACACCCTGGTGGTTGACGTGGTCAATATTGATCCGGAAACGTGGCTCGATGGTGATGGCGATTTCCATGACGAGAACTTGCACGTCATCGAGCGTTTTACGCGCAAGGGGGACACTCTCGAGTACGACGTGACCGTGGAAGACCCCACGCTGTTTACCGAAGCCTGGAGGCCGGCTTCTAATGGCATTGGCGTATTGGGCAGAACCGGTAAAAGAACGTTGATGTTACGTCCCGCAGCAGAGCATGCGAAACCAGATTACCCATGCGTGGAGCGTGACCGGGAGCACAAGGTTAATAACGATCGATTTTGAAATCTGAATCCTCAGGGGAGGATTGAATGAATAGTCGCCTGACAAACTACTACACGACTGCTGTCCTGACCGTGTGCCTGGTTGGCATGGCTTTCCCAGCCACTGCGCAGCAAAATGCCGAGGACCGAGCGGCACGAATCAAGGAAGCAGCAGCAAAGCCGACTCCCCGTGCAGCCGGCGGCCATCCGGATCTGACCGGCTACTGGGCGGATCCAGCCGGTCCCGGCCTGCAATACGTACGGAGCGACGATGGTAAGACTGTGATCGTCGTCGACAGAGACGCACCCGAACTCGACGCGCGAGCCCAGCCCAGATTCAAGGAGCGCGCTGCAGACAAATCTCGCCGTCCCCCGTACAAGCCCCAGTTTCAAGCCAGGCAAAGGGAGCTGATGTATACAGCCAGCCGTATTGATCCGGGGATTCATTGCTATCCCGCAGGAGTTCCGCGTATCGGCGCGCCGACGGAAATTGTGCAAACGCCCGGAGCCGTCTACTTGATGTATGCGGGTGAGGGTAGTGCCGAATCGGAGGATATGACGCACACGTTTCGGAATGTCCCTATCGGCGCGAAGCATGGTGCGGATCTTGACCCAGTCCCGATAGGTCATTCCATCGGTTTCTGGGACGGCGACACGCTGGTTGTGGACGTTGTCGCGATCGATCCCGACACCTGGTTGGACGGGGACGGTGATTTCCACGATGAAAATTTGCACGTCGTGGAACGGTTCACCCGCAAGGGCGACACTCTGGAGTACGACGTCACCATAGAGGATCCGACTTTATTTACCGGACCCTGGAAACCCGCGGCCGGTACCGTTGCTGGTCGAACCGGCAGCAGGGTGCGCATCGCGCGCCCGGCTGGCCAACATGTTCTTCCAGATTACGCCTGCGTCGAGCGCGACCGCGAACACAAGGTGAACAACGACCGATTCTGATCTGACGAACCAGGCGAAATAGCGCAGGGTTCTTACTGGCACCGCATGGCACCGGGAGCATCGCGTCGGTAAACCCTGTGACAGTTCGCGCAAGCATCGCTCAGCTTCTCGCTGATTTCCTCGAAAGCTTCCCGATTCCGCGACTGCGCTGCTTGTTTAGCCACCCTTCCAATTTCCATCAATTCTGCTGTGTATCGCTTCCAGTCGGCCCGATCTACGGGAACGGGTAGCCCGTTCTGACAGACGCGTCCGGGCATAAGGAGAAGGGGTGCGGTCTCGATGATCGCTATAGCCGCTTGTTCGACAGGCAGCCAGCCGGTATAGACTCCGGCTCCCCACTGGGTATAGTCAAAGTCAGCACTGGCGTCTCTCTTCGTCGGAATATTCGGATCTTTCACCTGGACATTAAAGATGATGTTCGAGTTCGGAAAAGCGATGGCTCTCATCAATTGCGCCAGATCTCCTTCAGGCGGAGATAGAGGTATACCCGCCGAACTCGGTGCGGCGATAGGCGCACTGAGCTTTCGCGTTCCGGGGAAAATAATCTGGGCCAAGGCATCATCTCTCAGTTCGGCCTGCGCAGCAGGAAATTTCCCCATTTGGAGAATGTATGCGGCCAGATCGCTAGATTCCTGCCGCGAAAGGGTGCCGGATTTGTCGAACGGCATTGTCTTCTGAATCTAATTGTGCCTTTACGAATAGAAATAGCCGCATCGTTGACGCTCCCCATTTCATACCGCTTCCGTCCTACCTATTTCGGGGCTTGCGCTGCTGCCTGCCTCACGCTGTCGGGGGTCACGATATAGACGCTCGGATAATCCAGGTCGCTCTTGGTGATGGTCAAATCCCAGACCGTGTTAGGGCCCTTTTTCTGGATGATGTGCGATGGAAACAACTTGCCGCTCTTGCTTTCGCTGAGATCTTTGTAGTCGGAGAACGTGGTTTCCGTGACGGCATTACCGGCGCGGGTCTCTACTTTTTGCATCAGGCTTTTCGAATCCAAGGTCACAGTAAAATTCATTCGGACCAGCTTTTGATTCTGGCCGACAACGTTTGTGCACGGATCCTTTGTGCCGAAGACTTTCGCGTCGCGGCATGACGCATTCGCGAGGGGAAAGCTAATGACAGCTCCGTTGGCCGTTTTGGAAACCCTGGTTCGCTCACCAGCATCGACGGCGGCCTTCAGGACCGCGTGAGGAGTCAATGTCCACAGCCGGAGTTGCCGGTCTTCGGCCTCGGCCAGGACCGGTGTAATAGTGCCACCATTCGGCTGCGTCTCGTTCCAGGCAAACTTCGTGCGCGCGTTTCCATCCAAAGACACCACCTCAATGCCGCGCTGGCCGTTCTTTGCATAGTCGACGCGCATGCTCATGGGAGCGCTGTAATCAATGCTGGCGTGGAAGTCTGTAACCTTGGCGCCGCCGCTCGTTCCATTCCCCCAGAATTCAGCGCTTGTGATGTTATCGGCATTGAGTCTGAATTCCATTCCAATGGCGGCTGCAGCCGCTTTAATGGTGTCCCGGACGGCTGGCGCGACTGTTGCTCCGGCGATGGTCGTGGTCGCCTGAGCGCTGGCGATTTGAACAGCACACATTGCAACGACTGTGATCATTAAAAAACGGGCTTTCATTTCCATTTCCTCACCTTGGTTGTCATTGATACAACGCAGCTAGAAGACATATTTCAGTGCGAATTGCATAATTCGCGGATCGAGAGCCGTGCGGATCTGGCCGAACTGAGCATTGGTAAGGCCACCCTGGACGACGTTGGTGACATTGTTGCCGACAGCCCCAGGCCGGAAACTGTTTGGTACATTGAACATCTCGGCCCGAACTTCCAACCGCTGACTTTCAGCGAGACGAACTGCTCGCGACCATGCCAGATCGGAGTTACAGGTCGCCGGCCCGTAGATACTATTGCGCCCGACATTTCCAAACGTGCCCAAAGCCGGAATATCGAATGCCGCACGGTTGAGCCAGTTCGTCAGCGGGCGGCCCGACGTGTTGCCATAAGGGTTCGGCATTACCTGATTTCCACGCTGGAGGATCATCCCGTCGGCACCTTTAATGGCCGTTAATGCTCGATCAGTTCCGGCGATCACGTTGATAACGGTCCCTGAGAACCAGCCGTAAATCCCCGACAGCCTCCATCCGCTTCCAATGGCGTGCAAGACACGACCGCTGAACCGCGGCGACTCGACCACTCCCGTCAAATTGAAGATGTGGCGCTTGTCACCTTCGCAATTACCACGATCGTACCTTCGATTCGTCGAGTCGTTGTAGCCGATGTTGTTGGCATTATTCAGGCCCCCGTGGCTTTCGTAGACACCATCATTGATACAGTGCGACAGCGTGTAATTTCCGCTAATGGTTGCACCGCGAGCGGCGCGGCGTTGTACCGTCAAGAGCATGCCGTGGTAATTCCCGGTTCCTCCATCGTCGAGTTGAGCGACATTGGCGTACCTTTCTAACGGTTTTTCCATATTCAACGGACGGCGTGCGTCCTGATTGCCTACAGAGGAACAAACCGCACCGGGGGCGGTCCTCAACGTATAGCCTTTCGCGAAGCAATTTCCGTTAGCATCGGCGGCGCCGGGGAAGAACATCGCCGGATTCAGCGCCTGTGCATACCACAGGTGCACATTCTGATTTCCCAGGTATGCTCCAGAAACCATCCAGTCTGTTCCGATTTGACGTTGAATGCTGAGATTCCAGGAGGAACTCTGCAACGTCTTCAGGTCATACGGAGTACTATAGACCTCGCCATAAGGCGAGAAGTTGCCGGGCACATACGGGAATGGGTTGCCGAGCGAATAGTTTACCCATGGATCATCGAGGCTCACACCCGATAATAGTGTTACATTCGCCCAGGGAGCACTCATCGAGGGGGTTTCATACCAGTGCGCTCCCACGTATGTGTAGGCCAGAGAATATGACGCTCGAACTGATGTGCGGCCGTCGCCACTCACATCCCACGCCAGCCCCAATCGTGGTGCAAACTGTCCCCACCGATTCTGTGCGCCCGACTTCCCCGGATATCCCGGATCGCCCGGGAAGTACAGGCCGGCCGGCGCATTAGGCCATACGGTGCTCTTGATGCCTTGGCGGAACCGGTCGTAACTGAAATTCTCGACCTGGCCTCGCTTCGATATTCCGGGCAAGAACGGCTCCCATCGCGTGCCGTATGTGATGGTCCACTTACGAGTCGCTTTCCATGTGTCTGTAGCATACAGAGTCGGCGCCCATTGCCGGATGGTGAAGTTGTGAGGTCCGGCCTGGGCAAAAGAGTTCGCAGCACCAGTCAGAAAGTCGCCTAGTCCATGGCCGGTAACCTGTCCGAAAACCCGGATCTGCCCCACGCCATACCACCGGTCGCGTGTAGAGTTGTAAGAAAGTCCGAGGCTTCCCCCAAACGAGAATTGATGGTTTCCGCGGACATGACTCAAATCATCGTTTACTGCGAAGGAGTTGGTCCACACCGCGTCCCGCCGGTCGTGGGTTGTGCCGAGAAGGAAACCGCTGGTGATGTTCAGGTACATGCGGTTAGGGGTCTCACCGCAGGAGATGTTGATGCCGACGTCGCAAGCAGACCAAAACTTCGCCGCCGAATCGGCACTACCCAGCTGCGTGTCGAACAGCCGGTTGGCCGAAAGATGGAAGGCGTTCACGGTTGAGGACCCGATCAAATAGGTATCGCCAAAGGCAAATGATTGGGCCAGATTGTCGTTACCCTCGGTATCTGACGTCAATACATTGTTCGGCGTCAGGCCGTAAGGAAGGTCCTGGTTGAACTGGTATGCCGTGTAACGCCCGAACAGCGAGTGTCGGTCGTTCCATTGATAGTCGGCCCTGCCGATCGCCTGATGGTGATCCTGCCTGTCCCGGCGGCTGTAGCGAACCAGGCCGCATTCATCCAGCGGTGTGGGCGCCAGAGCAAGAACGCGTTTTGTGATGTTCACCGCCGCGGAGCTAAATCGTGCTGGATCGATGCGATTGCCGGCAAAAGGAGCTCTCAGGTTCAGCGGCACTCCTGCGTTGCATGCCGGCGCAGCGAAAGCCGTCCAGTCACCGTTTAGCATTCTCTGGGTCGGCAAAAACGCTTGCTGAGCGAAGTCCTGGCGAATGGTTGTGCCCTGGTAGCCCGTAAAGAAGAACAGCTTGTTCTTCATGATCGGCCCGCCCAGCGTACCGCCAAACTGATTGCGCTTCAACGTGCTGTCTTTCGGGGCGAAGTAACGTTGGGCATTGAATAAATCGTTGCGAAGGAACTCAAACAGATCGCCATGGAGTTGATTGGTCCCGGATTTCGTGACCGCGCTGATGCCCGCACCCTTTGCGTTTTGCACGCTAACTCCGCTGGTTTCGACTTTGAATTCCTGCAGCGCGTCCGGAAAGGGCATCGGCAGGCTCGAGATACTCATGGTATTGGAATAATCCGCCCCATCGAGCCTGTATTCCACGCCATAAATCATTTGCCCACCGATATTGATGCGCGCCGATCCGTCGAAATTTCTGCCGCTGACCTGACTTCCCGTTTCCACGACAGCTCCGCCCGCAAGCGCGATGAGATCTGTAACGTTCCGGCCGTTGAGCGGCAGTTCCAGAATCCGCGCGTTCTCGATGACCTGACCAACGCCGGAACTCCGCGTCTCCACGAGTGCCGCTCCGGTTTGAACTTCCACTTGCTCGCTTACCGAACCTACTTCCAGCAACGGGTTGATTACGGGATTACTGTTGACCTGCAACACAATTCCGCTCTGCACGAAGCTCCGAAAGCCCGGTAGCGTTGCCTCCAGCCGGTACGGACCGATTGCCAGGTTCGACAGGACATAAAATCCAGTTTCATTCGTGACGACGTTGCGGACGATTCCCGTTTCCGTTTGTATCGCAGAAATTTCGACACCAGGCAAGATCGCCCCGCTTTGATCTCTCACCGTACCGCTGATCTGTGCAGTCACCTGTGCCCAAACGATGGCACTGAACATAGTGCAAGCCAGTAATATCGTTGATAGCCCAGTGAGGACGCGTCTCATGCATCCCTCCTTCCCAAAGAAATGCGAAGCGCCTTCCGTAGTTGTTGAAGCTTTGAGTTACCTATAAACGCATTGAAGCAGGCTTGTCAAGGAAAAGGTCCAACCATTGGAGGGGGAAGTAAGCGGAATGGTAAGCCATAGGACCTTTTGCATTTCAGATCCGAAATCGAAAATGTAAATTGGACTCTACGAGATGCGACAGCCCAATTTGATATTTCGAAATCTCGGATCTGAAATGCAGGATTCGTCCAATTTCGAAAATTTTTTCAGCGGGGTTCCGCGCCTCTTCTGCTCGGATCGAAGTTGCCGGTGATTCCCGTAGGCATGCGCTTTCCCTCAGCGGTGACGACCTCTTTCAGAAGCATCATGGGTCTGCCGCTGCGGCTCGGGTTTCCAGTGGCTGTAATCTTGTCGCCAACGTTGAGCGTTTCTTTCGACCAGCCTTCTTTGCTCAACTGCGTGGGACTTGGCCCCTCCAGAGCCCACTTTTGAAGGGAACCCTCACCGGCGGGTTTTCCTTCCATAAAGAAGAGTGAGTGCGGATTGGCCCAGTTGACCTGCGTGATGGTTCCTTCGACAGTGACCTGCCTGTTCACATCAAATGCCGCTTGGGAATGATGGGCAAACATTGAAGCTGTTCCGCCGGCGAGCAGGCATAAAGAGAATGCGATTGCGATACAAACATATTTCCTCATATGCCGAAACCTCCTGACGTCCATTTCGTTAGGATCCATATCACCAAAATTACTGAATGGCCGGAATCTCAGGCTTTACCAGATCATCCGTACAGACGTATTGCGGAATCTCAGTTTCGACTTTCCGATAATACCGCGTGTAGGTATAAGGCCGGGTCAACACTTTGGCGTCCTCGGCAGTTACTTTGACCTCGAGAAACTGTCCTCCGCTGACGGGACGATATCTTTCAATCAAACGGAGCGCTTCGCTGTGAGGAGCACCAGCGCTATTCAGCCACGTGTACTCATTGAAGTTCACGGTATCAACGACCAGGGTGTCTCCTTCCCAATGCCCGATCGAATCGCCGTTCCACGTCGCCGGCCGTTTTGCATCGTGCTGCCGGTCGAGAAACGTTTCTCGAAACAGTCCCAGGAAATAATTTTCAAAAAGCATGAAGATCCGGCCGGTGTTCGGAGACGGCAGAAGGTCAATCTTGTTTCCTTCCCAGGCCATCATCCGAAACGGCCCGATGATCTGACAGTCCCTGGCTGTATCCAGGCTGAGATCCGTTGCCTTTGCTTTTGCTGCGGCCGCAGGCAGCAAGGAGACCGCCTCCGGGCTTCCCGCGTTCTTCAGTCCGCCGGGAAGAGTTACGTTGTTGGAAACAAGTTCATAAACGCCGGTTAAATCCGGCGTGGAACCTTTCGATGCCTGCCCGAACGCGGCAGGTGTCGCCATCAGCAAGCCGGCTATAGGAAATCCGATAAGCAATGCAAAGGGGATAGTGATATCTCTTCTCATAAAGGTCTACCCTCGGCTATTCCTTCTTTTTTGCCGCTGCTTTCGCTTCTCCAGCTCTCTGTTCGGCGGCGTATTTCGCGGCGCTATTTCTTATCTCTACCCAGGCTCTCCAGTTTTCGGGAGTGCTCAGGCAAGTGCTCTCATTCTCCCGGTAGTTTGGCGGCAACTTCTTGTGATAGCGGGTGAACGTAAACGGTGCTTGCAGCGCCCTGGGATCATCAACGGTCCAGCGCTTTTCCAGATAGGTTCCGTTCAAGATCAGACGCCAACGTTCGACGACATGCAGTTCCGTGCTATGCCGCGTGGCGTCCAGCGACATGAAGGATTTGTCGTCGAAAGCTATGGTGTCGACAACTAGCGTGTCGCCTTCCCAACGCGC
>Ga0137394_10002082_pt1 | contig 14721 bp, 16 predicted proteins | sample czobulk116metaG_FD_108278 | JGI IMG/M metagenome (GOLD analysis project Ga0137394, IMG submission 108278) | Vadose zone soil microbial communities from Angelo Coast Range Reserve, California, USA - czobulk1.16 metaG | ecosystem: Environmental > Terrestrial > Soil > Vadose zone | place: USA...
TCATGACCTCGAGGCGCTCGCTGACTGCTTCGCCGCACACGCTACGGTGAGAGACGAAGGCCAGACCATGCAGGGCCTGAAGGCGATCAAAGCCTGGAGGCTCGAAACCAGGAAGAAATACCGCCACACCGTGGAGCCGGTGGCCGTCACCGAACGCGACGGTAAGATCGTCGTCAGTACAACGCTCACGGGCGACTTTCCGGGGAGTCCGATCACGCCCGATTTCATCTTCACGCTCGAAGGCGACAAGATCGCCGCCCTGGAGATCCACTCATGAGCGGCTATCTCGACCCGGAAAGGAAAGCGAGCGCTCGTGACCGGCGGCACTAGAGGCGTGGGCTGGTCGCTTTTGGTCACGGGCGAGATCAAGGGCTTGACTGGCGGACCGGATCGCATCCTCAATTGCTGGGTGAAAACCCGCGAATCTCCGAACACCCAGATGGCGTCAGCTCGAGAGCGAGGGAGGGCTGAGGCTAAGGGCCAAACGTCACTTCCAGGCGCACGGTCGGGAAGCCGATCGATCGCTCGATAGGCCGGACGAGGATGAGCGTCCGCAGGTCGTCCGATAGATAGAAGGCCGCGCTCTTGCGGTTGCTCCTCGCCGGTCTGCCGTGGGCGTCGGTCGTGAACGGCATGCGGAACGTCCCCTTGAATGGCAGTACGACAGGCGCTGGGAGGGCTACCAGCCGGCCGCTCGACAGGTCCGCCATCTGCGTGATCGTGAAGGTGCCCCAAAGCGTCCCCAGCGGGACTCGCTGAAGAACGGCCGGCGACAGATCGACGTCACCGCTGAACGTCCCACTGATGACGGGTAGATCGGGCACGTGGACGGAACTATTGCCCGGCGCATTGATGACGACGTCGAAGGTGCCGCTAACGGGACCGGTGCCGAGTACCGTGGACACACTGTCGGTGCCGGTTGCGATGACCGTGCAGCTCTTGATGCGCGGGACTGAGATTAGCAGCGCTGACGGACACAGAGGCGTCCCCAGCTCGGCAAACCCCTGGAGCGGCGAGGTGGCGTTCCTCCGGATCACTCCGGGCGAACTGGGATCGGGGTCGGGGTCGAATGTAACCCGTTCGCTGATCTCGTACAGCGTGACGCCGGTCCCACCTAGTGAATCTGTCGGATCGTCGGCATAGCTCGCGGTTGGCAGCACGAGCAGTGATACCGCGAGCGCAGCGCCCGTCCAACGCCGTTTCCTCATTTCCGGTCTCCTTTGAGGCGCGTGACGCGCCCCGCCGGAAGCAAAGCGAGCAGGAGTCATACCAAGGCGCTTAATTTCGGAATCCTGAAGGAACTCAAACGCTTCTCGGCACGACCGGAAATGCTGGTGGCTGAGCGGACAGTTTACGCCAGGCGAATCTCGCCCGAGTGATCAGCTCGATGTCAATCTTCCGGAACCTGCGCCTAGGTCCAGGCGGCTGGCTCCAATACCCGATTGATCACCGCCCCGCACGTGCACGTCATCCTCGACGGCGTCCAGACTGGGTGAAGAAGCCATGATCGCCGCGATCACCGACGCCCTCGCCGCCTTCATCCTCGAGCACGAATAAATATGAGCCGGCAGGGGATTCGGTCAGTCATCCGCTTCCTCGGCCCAAGGTCATCAGGATCAAGAATCCGAGGGTCAAGAGAACAGCCGCGATGACGAGACCCGGAATGAAACCCGGAACGTCCTCCAGGAACGCCCTGAATTCTCCGCGAGGCCGACGTCTGCGGGGAGCAAAATGCGCGGAGAGCAGACCACCAATCAGCGAGATGCCGGCACCCATCACGCAGAGCCAGCCGATGAGCCTCACATCATGGCTGCCTCCTGCTCCAGCCGCTCAGACCTTTCCGGAAGGTGGAAAGGCGAACGTCCTCCATTTCCGAAGACGACCTCGAGCCTTTCTGCCGACCCGGCGAGTTTAAGCGCAACCCAGCCCATTCGCTCTGACCATAGACTAGCCAGCGCTCACAAGCCGGTCGCATGTTTCTCAGGCGCAACGCTTTGTTGAAAAGGAGTTCCAGGTCTCCGGATTTCTGGCGTCGGTGTTGCACCGCTGAAGGCTATGGCCCTCCGGCCACATCACCGCGCCGGCGTTGGACGAGACTGAGTGGCCGAACGCAGTTCAGGGAGGTGACCGTGGGATCGAAGCGCGTGCTTGTCCTGGATGACGACCGGGCGCAGGGCCCGCGGTTGAGGGACTGCTTCGTGCGGTTCCATCACGGGTGTGAGTACGACGTGATCGCCGCCGCGACCGCTTCTGAGACCATGACCGCCCTCACCAAGGGGCGGCCGGACCTGATTATCATTGAGCCGGAGACGGACGGCTTCGACTCCCTTGAGATCCTGGCCAAGCTCCGTCGGCACGACCAGACGATCCCGATCATTGCCGCAAGCCGGGGCACGAAGCGTGAGTTGGTCGATGCGATCTTTCGGCTCGGGCTCTTTGCCTATATACCCAAGCCCGTCGACTACGCGCCCCTAGAGCACCTGGTCGCCATGGCTTGCAGGTCGACGATCTAGTTTCTGTTGGCTTCGACCGCGGACCACTTACCAGAGATAGAACCCTAGGATCGCCAAGCACGTCCCGAGGACTGCGCCCTTTGAGCTGCGCCTTCGGCGCGATCTCGAGGAGACGGCGCCCCGCTCCCATCCATCTACTTCCTCGCGCAGCGAGCGTCGGCCTGCTGGAGCGCGTTGATCGCCTGATCGTTGAATGGGATCGGCGCGCACCCATGGCCCTTCTCGCAGACGAAGTCGAACCTGGCCGCCGGCTGGTGACAGCTCAGGCACGTCTTGCCCTGGGAGAGATTGACGACGCTGTCGCCGCGGTCGCGGATCTTCGTGCCGGCCGCGGAGATGTCCAGCGCGAAGAATTCCCAGCCGTTAGTTTTCGGGAACTTCTCACGCGGATGCTTCACCATGGCTTCGAACGGAACCAGCTGCAGGATAGTACCGACGGGATACTCCGTGTTGGGGACGCTGTCCCTGAAGATGCGCATCGCCTCGGCCAGCTGCTGGGGATTTGCATGCTTGATTCGCGTGTTCCGGACCTGGGGCCAGTCGAGGATGCACCCAAAGGTCTGCTCGGACACGGAGACGTCAGCTGCGGACGCGACGGATACCATCCAGAAGGCAAACCCAACGACACGCAGGTTCCGCTTGAACATATGCCTCCCTTTTGCCTGGTGGTGAATACCTCAGTTCGACGGCCAGTACTCGTTGTCGATGGACCCTAAGAGGGGGGCGCACCGCGGCGGCGATGATCGGGTCAAGCGCGTCGGGGGCGTATGGCCATCGAGGATGACGAGACCGTCGCGCACGGCGGCCGAGCCTGTTGCGCAGATCGCGCCGCCGGTGCTGGCGGTCCACGAGCCAGCGCTGGAAACCTTGACGGCGATACGACGGACACCCTGGATGTAGTCCGAGGGAATCTCCCACACTTTCCCTTCCCAGACACCCTCCAGCGTCGTATATGTCGAGCCGGTCGCGGCCAGCGCCGCACGCGATACGGCGGCTTCGTGGCTCGCGCAGCCAACCGAGGCGATGGCGACGAGTAGACCCCACGCCGCACCGACGGCAAATCTCGCTCTTTTCATGGTGGCCTCCCGAGTGCCACGCTCAGTTCGCGATCAGCCGGTTCTGGTGTGGACGGTCGCCGTGAGCGCCTCCGTCAGCGACTCGGCGTCCCAGGGTCCATCGTGACGGACACCGTTGACGAACATTGTCGGTGTACCGTTGACGCCGCTTCGCACGCCACTCATGAAGTCTTCGTGGACGCGCGACGCATATGTTTCCGCGCGCAGCTCGGCTCGGAAGCGTTCGACATCGAGGCGCAGCGACTCCGCGTATCGCGCCAGGCTGCGCTCGTCGAGGGCATCCTGATTCTCGTACAGCAGATCGTGCATCGGCCAGAACTGGCCCTGCGCGCCCGCTGCTTCGGCCGCCATGGCGGCCTTCAGGGCGTGGGGATGCATCTCGGTCAGCGGGAAGTTGCGGAACACGAAACGCAACCGATGCCCGAGATGCCCCTGCACCGCCTTGATGATCGGATAGGCCTGCCCGCAGAAAGGACACTCGTAGTCGCCGTACTCGACGAGGGTCACCTGCGCATCCGTTGGTCCCTGGATGTGATCGCGCTCGCCGACGGGAAGCACGAGCCGAGCGACTCGCGATTGACCAGTGGTCATGGGCGGCTCCTATCAGGCGACGCGCCGCTTCGACAGCGACTCCAGCGCCTCCAGAATGCCGTCGGCGCCCGGGTTCACCCCGACCGGCGACAGATAGCTCCAGTAGATCAGCCCCTGCTCGTCGATGACGAACAGCGCTCGCTCCGTCGTGCCGTCGATCGGGCGGTACGCACCGTAGGCTCGGGCCACCGCACCCTTCGGCTCGAAGTCGGACAACAGCGGGAAGTGCAGCTTCCGATTGGCGGCGAAGGCCGCGTGGCACCACGCGCCGTCCACCGAAATCCCGATCAACGTCGCCTGGTGCCGGTGGAACTCGGGAAGAATCTCGTTATACAACGCCATCTGGTCGCCACACACCGGGCTCCAGTCCGCGGGATAGAACGCCAGAACGACAGGCTTGCCGCGGAGGTCCGACAGCGACACCTTCTGGTCCGGCGTCGCGTTCAGCGTGAAGTTCGGCGCCGGGGTCTTGGGTGTGAGTATGTCGCGTGACTGCTGAGGAAGCGGAGCGGGATCGGTCGCCATGGTTCCAGATACCTCCGGTGTGGCGAACGATACACCCAGGCTAGGCGCGCGAGAAGCGAAGCGGTCGCGACTCGACAAAACATCGGGGACGGACGCTACGTACACCCCGCGCGCGGCGCGCCCGGCCCCTTGCGCGGGACGAGCGTACAGGCGAAGGTGGCGGGATGCGTGCGGTACTCGACAAGGAGGGCTTCTACACGCTGGAGAGTGCGCTCGCGCCGGGCGAGACCGATGCCGTAGATGGCGAGATCGTTGACCAGCCGCGTGTAGAAATGGTGCTCTGCGTCGCCGGAGCCCGCCTGCGCCACACACGGTGAGGGCTTCTGGGCGACCCTCAACTGGGAGCCGAAGGCGCGGACGAACTCGGCGAGCAGCGGCTCTTCGCGCAGGTCCCGGGGGACCTCAGGGAAACGGGCGAAGAACTCCTCGACGGTTATCGGGCCCGGAACCACGCGCACTCGACCCTCGAGATCGCGCGAGAGACGGATCTGCATGTCGTCCACCTCCAAGCGCGATCATACGCTTCGGATCTCGTTGGCGGCAACGTCTCGTCTTCTCGCGGGCTTCGGGGAGCGGGTCGTCCAGGTCACCGGCCGCAAAAAAGTCGACGGCGCGTCGGCTCGAGCCTCGACGCCTCCCTCCTCACGGCGCCCAAGCAGCTCATTCACCGGTGCGCGTGCGGCCAGCTTCTGCCCGCAAGAAGAAGCTCCCGGCCGTGACGACGAGCTCCCCAGGCTTCACGCCATCGAGCACCTCGAGCGACTCGCCGAGCGCGGCGCCGAGCTTCACGGTCCGTTCCGCGAAGCGCCCCTCGGCGCCCTTCACCAGGACGTAGGCGACGTTACGGTTGCCCACGGACTGCACGGCGTTCCGCGGCACGAGCGTGACGTGGCCACCGGAGCGTGTCTCGAAGCTGAGCGAGACGTACATACCCAGTCGGAGATCGCCGCCCTTGTTCGGCACCTCCACGCGCACCTTGGCGGTTCGCGTGGCTGGATCGACCCGCGGGTCGATGTAGGCGACACGCCCGCGCAGCGGCGCTCCGGTGCTCACAGGCACCGTCACCGTCGCTTCGCTTCCGACGCGGACAGCCGGGAAATCCTTCTCGTAGAGATCACCGATCGCCCAGACGGTGCCGAGGTCGGTGACCGTAAAGAGTTCTTGTCCTGCGCTCACCACCTGGCCCGGATTCACGCCTCGCGCGATCACCACCCCGGCCGCGGGCGCTCGGACCGTGACCTCCGAGACCACGTGCGACGCATCCGTGAGACGGGAGACGTCGTCCGGCCCGAGCCCCAGCAGCATGAGGCGCTGGCGTGCCCCGGCGACCTCGGTCTCATGGCCGGTGTGGATCGCGGTGATCTCTTCCAGCTCCTGACGGCTCGCCGCGCCGAGCGTCGCGAGCTTCTGCGTTCGCTCGAGCTTCTGGTGATCGGCGTTCAGCATGGCCTGCATCGAAAGATATTTCATCTGCGCCTCGGCCAGCTCCGCGCTGAAGATCACCGTCAGGGGCTGACCGCGCGTGACGGCCGTGCCCAGCTCGACAATCACCTGACGCACCACGCCCCCGACGAGCGCGTTCACTTTCGTATCGCGGTAGGCGTTGGACATGATCGTCCCCGGGACCGTGACCGTGGCGCTCGCCGCCGCCTGGCGGGCCGCCGCCGTCTTGATCCCGGCCCTTTCCACGGCTTCAGGGGACAGCGAGACCTCGACGGCCTCATCCGTCTTCGCGTCTCCCCGGTCGGCCGGCACGCCGGTGGATCCCGCGGATGTCCCGGCGCCACCTCCGAGCTGGCCGCGACTATGACGCTCGGTCCACGTCACGCCGGCCACCACGCCGACGACGATCAGCCCGATGGCACCGACACCCTGCGCAATGTGCTTTCGCGTCATCGAGCCCCCGTCCCCACCGCGCGCTCGATCCCGACTGCAGCGTCATAGACCTGCTTGAGCGCATCCGTGTAGCCGTTCTCGACCTCGATAAAGCGCCGCTGCTCGGCGATGACATCCAGGAGGGATCCGCGGCCGAGCTGGTAGGCCTGCCGGATCACGTCAAGATTCCGTCGCGCAACGTCCCGCACACCGCGCTCGTAGATGTCGAGTGAGCGCCGCGCGGCCTCGTACTGGGTGAAGGCCGCTCCCACCTCCTGCTGCACGGTGAGCACGGCAAACTCCACCCGGCGCTCCGCGGCACGGGTCGCCGCCGTCGCCGCCGCCACGTTGCCCTGGTTGCGGTTCCAGAGGGGGAGCACGACGCTCACCCCGGCGCCGAAGTAGTGAAAGACGTCCTGGATCGGCCGCTGGGTGCCGCTCGAGGTGAGACCGTTCAATGGGAAGCCGAAGTCCTGGCGCTGGTAGCCCACGTTGATCGTCGCGTCCCAGCGACCCTCCGCCTCCTCCTTCTTCACCATCGCGGCCGCCATCGCCGCCTCCGACCGCGCGACGGCCAGATCCGGCCGGTCGCTGACCGCGCGCTCGGTCGCGCCCGCGAGGTCCAGTGCCAACGGCGAGAGCGCCAGTTCTCCTTTCAGTGTGAGCGGAGCATCGGGCGCCATGCCGGCAAGTAACTTCAGCTGGAGCGCGGCGATCTCCACGCGGCTCTGGGCGAGCTGCCGGCTCGCGTCCAGACGATTTACCTCGACGAGCTGCAGGCCCTCGTCGAGCGACGGTGCGGCCCCCTGGCGCACCCGCGTCCCGACCACGTCGAGCGCGCTGCGGTTCACGCCCAGGAGCTCGTCGGTGACCTGGAGATTCCGCTGGGCCGCCAGCAGCTCACCCGCCTTCATCCGCACATCCGCACGCACCTGCCGCTCGCGCTCGGCGACCTGACGGCGCCTCGTCTCAATTTCCCGCGCCGCCACCCCGGCGCGACCTTCCTTCCGGCCGTTCAGATCGAGCGGGAGCGATATTCCAACCGTCAGGTTGTTGTCGGGGCTCAGCGCTTTCTGGCCTCCGAGCTCGAGCACGGGGTTGGGCCGCAGGCCTGCCTGTTGCAACCGCCCCGCCGACGCGTCGACCTCGAGCCGCGCCGCCTTGAGATCGGGATTGTCGACGAGCGCGCGAGCCACCAGCTCGTCCACGCTCACCTCGCCGACTGCCTGAGCCCCCGCGGGCAGAGGCACGATCGCGACGAGTCCGATCAGAAGGAGCGCGGCCCCGTTGCCGCCTCGCATGGCCCGCGCGCCTAACGGACCGGGACGGAGAACTTGGTCGACCCCTTGCCCTCCGGGCCGTCCCACGTCACCGTCACCTGCCGCGTCCCACGATCGGGGAACTCGATCGTGCCGCGATACCGACCGGGCCCGTCCGGCGTCAGCGTCGCGCCCGCGACCATGGGGGCCATCCCCGGCATCCCCATGCTCGTGTTCAGGGAAACCTTGCCGACGTCGGCCGGCTTCTTGTCTTGAGCGGCCGTGAACTCCAGGACGAAGCTGTTCTTGCCCTCCTTCCACTGGCCGGACTCGTTCTGCAGCGTCACGGTGACGTCCTTCGTCTTCTGGGTATGGATCGGCTTCATGTCCGCCGCGGTTACGGTGAACACTCCGACCATCGTCAGAGCCCCGAGTGTGAGTGTCACGATCAGACCTTTCAGCATGTCGTCCTCTCTTTCCTGGTTATTCGGCCGACCCCATCGCCGGCCTCGGTTTGGTGCTTGCGCGCCCGCCTTCGCCGACCTCCACTCGGCGGAGATCGCGCTCGCGCAGCCAGTAGAAGATCACCGGCGTCACGATCAGCACGAGCCCGAGGGAGCTGACCATTCCACCCAGCACTGGCGTTGCAATCGGCTTCATGACCTCGGCGCCGGTCGAGTGGCTCCACATGATGGGCAAGAGACTCGCGACCACGGTGGACACCGTCATGACCTTCGGGCGTAGCCGGAGCAGCGCGCCTTCCTCCACCGCCTCGAGCAGGGCCTCGCGCGTGAGGCGCCCGCCAAGGTCCTCACGCTTGCGGGCCACCGCCTCCTCCAGATAGATCACCATCACGACCGCCGTCTGCACGGCGGTGCCGAACAGTGCGATGAAGCCGACCCAGACGGCGACCGAGAAGTTGTAGCCGAGGGCATAGAGCAGATAGATCCCGCCCGCCAGCGCGAAGGGCACTGCCAGCAGCACCTGCGCCGCGTCGAGGAACGAGCGATACGTCAGGTACAGCAGCACGTAGATCACGACCAGCACGATCGGGATCACGATCTGCAGTCGCTGGCGGGCGCGGACCTCGTTCTCGTACTGCCCGCTCCACTCCACATACGAGCCCGGTGGAAGCGCAACGCGGGTGGCGATCAGCCGTCGGGCCTGGTCAACGAAGCTGCCCACATCGCGGCCTCGGACGTTCAAGAGGACGCTCACCACCAGCAGTCCGTTCTCGCTCGAGATCATCGATGGGCCGCTCACGCTCCGGATGTCGGCCAGTTGGCCGAGCGGCACCTGCGCGCCATTCGGGGCCGTCACGAGGACGCTGCCGAGCGTCTGCGCGCTTGTCCGGTACTGCGGCCCGTACCGCACCCGCACGGGAAAGCGCTGGCGTCCCTCGACCGTGAGCGTGAGGTTCGTCTCGCCGACGGCGGTCTCGATCACATCCTGGACGGCGCCGACCGTGATGCCGTAGCGCGCCGCCGCCTCGCGGTTCACCCGGACGTCGACGTACGGGGCGCCGGTGATCTGCTCCGGGTAGACGTCGGCGGCGCCAGGAATCTGGCGGAGGACGTCGGCGATCGCCCGGGCGCGCTCCTGGAGCACGTCCAGGTCGCTGCCGAAGACCTTCACGCCGACCTCCGAGCGGATGCCGGTCGTCAGCATGTTGATCCGGTTGATGATCGGCTGGGTCCAGATGTTCGAGACTCCCGGCAGCGTCGTGGCCGCGTCGAGCTCGCCGATCAGCTGCTCGCGCGTCATGCCGTGCCGCCACGCCGTTTCCGGTTTCAAGCTCACGATCGTCTCGGTCATGTTGACCGGCGCGGGATCGGTGGAAGTCTCGGCACGCGCGATCTTCGCCACGACCGACGCTACCTCCGGGAACTGCTGGATCGCCGCGTTCTGCTTCTTCGTGATCTCGATCGCCTGGGCCAGCGAGATCGAGGGGTCGGTGACCGGCATGAACATGAGGTCGCCTTCGTTGAGCGGGGGCATGAACTCCTTGCCGATCCGTGGCACGAGCACGAGGGCGCCGGCGACGACGAGCACCGCGATCGCGAGCGTTAACCCGCGCTGTCGGAGTGCCAGGGCAAGCACCGGCCGGTACGCCCACACCAGCGGGCGCATGATCGGGTTCGTTTCCTCGCTGCGGATCCGGCCGCCGATGAGCATGCTGCACAGCACCGGGACCAGCGTCACAGAAAGGAGGGCCGCGCCGACCATCGAGAACGTCTTCGTGAACGCGAGCGGATGGAAGAGCTTGCCCTCCTGGCCGGTGAGCGCGAACACCGGGATGAAGGCGAGGATGATGATGGCCATCGAGAAGAAGATCGGGCGCCCCACGAGCCTGGTTGCATCGAGCACCGCTTCCGTCACACGCCGGCGATCGCGCGAGTTGACCTTACGCTGTTGGATGAAGCGAAAGGCGTTCTCGGTGACGACGATGGCGGCGTCGACGAGCACGCCGATGGCGATGGCGATGCCGGCCAGCGACATGATGTTCGAGGTGATTCCGAGGTAGCGCATGAAGAGGAACGCCGTCAGCACCGCCAGCGGAAGCGGCAGCGTCACGATCAGGACGGACCGGAAATGGAGCAGGAACAGAACGTTCACGATCGTGACGACGATCGTCTCTTCGATCAGCGTCCGCCGGAGGGTCTGGACCGCCCGCTCGATGAGCGCCGAACGGTCATAAAACGACACGATCTTCACGCCCGGCGGCAGACCCGTCTGAAGCGCCTTGATCTTCTCCTTGATCCGGCTGATCACGGCGACGGTGCTGACGCCGTAGCGCGCGACGACGACGCCCCCCACCGCCTCGTCCGTCCCCTTGACGAGCGCGGCCGCCCGGAACGCATCCCCGAGCTTCACGTCGGCGACCTGGCGCACGAAGATGGGCACGCCGTTCTCGGCCCCGACGACCACGTCCTCCAGATCGCGCGTGCTCTCGATCAACCCGAGGCCGCGCACCACAGACCAGGTCCCGCTCGCCTCGATGACGTTGCCACCGACGTTGCGGTTACTCCGCATGACGGCGTCGACGACGGCGGAGAGCGGGATGCGGTAGCCGCGCAGGCGGCTCGGATCGACGTCGATCTGATACTGCCGCACGGTGCCGCCGATGCTCGCGACCTCGGCCACGCCCGGCACCGAGTTGAGCTGGTAGCGGACGAACCAGTCCTGGAGCGACCGGAGATCGCGGAGCGAGACCCCCTTGCCCTCGACCGTGTACCAGAAGACGTGGCCGACCCCCGTCGCGTCCGGGCCGAGCGTCGGCACGACGCCAGTCGGCAGCGCCTTTGCGAGCAGGTTGAGTCGCTCGAGGACGCGGGAGCGTGCGAAGTAGAGGTCGACGTCGTCCTCGAAGATCACGTTGATCATCGAGAAGCCGAACGCAGACGAGGAGCGCACCACCCGTACGCCCGGCAGCCCCTGGAGGCTCACCGTGAGCGGGTACGTCACCTGGTCCTCGACCTCTTGCGGGGAGCGTCCGGACCAGTCGGTAAAGACAATCACCTGATTGTCCGAGAGGTCCGGGATCGCATCGATCGGGGTGGTCAGCAGCGCCCAGTATCCCCAACCGCCCAGCAGCAGAAAGAAGGCGACAACCAGGAACCTGTTGCGGAGCGAGACCTCGATGAGCCGGTCGATCATCGAGAACGCCTCACCTCGTCGCCCCCGAATGAGACTCCCGCCGGAGGCGACCGATCGCCACCCAGAGGAGGACGATCAGGCTTACGAGCAGCCCGAGGCCCAGGATCGTCGCGAGGATGCCGGCGACCATCATGCCGGATCCGCACATCTGCATCAGCATGTTCGTCTCCCCCGTGGCACTGGAGACGCGGGCGCGCGCAAACGCGCTACCAGCGGCCGGCGGCCACCCAGCGGGTTAACTCGGTACCCGAGAACTGAGTACGGCTAGGGGGACAGACGAACGAACTTGGGCGGGGGCTCGAGGGCGGAGCGAGGTACCGGCGCGAATTGCTTCGAGCGTGAGACCAGAGCTACCGTCAGGGACGTCGGCGGGGCGAGGGAGGGCGCGGCGTCGGTCACGGCGGAGACCGCGCCGCACGGGCCGCCATCACACAGCGCCATCATGGCGGCGCAAGCGTCGAATGCCATTCCCACAGGGCCGAGGATCACCCAGGCCGTCAGGAGGACCAAGATCAGCCATTGGAAGCGTCCACGCTTCACGGCGACCATCGTAACATGCGCTACCGTCGGGCCTTCCGGCGTTAGTCCGGGCAGCACGTCCGACCACGTATTGCTTCCAGGCCCTCCCATGCGATCAGCGGCACCATCACGAGGCCTGCAACGGGATCAGCCCACCACCAGCCGAGCCATGCATTCAGTCCGAGTCCCGCGAGAAGAATCGCGGAGAGGTAGGCGCAGACCCTCGTCTGCCGCGCTTCAGCCTCAAGCGCGCCGCTCCCGAGGCGGCTGGCGACCCGGCGCTTGAAGTGAACCAGGCTGGGCATCACGGCCAGCGACAGCGCGGCGAGGGCGATCCCAACGGTCGAGTCCTCGGGCACATGACGTCCCCTGAGCGTCTGCACCGCGCTATAGGTGACGTAGACCGCGAGAAGCAGGAAGCAAGCTCCGATGACCCGAAGGGTAAGACGTTCAACCACCTCTCGCCGGGCCGCATCGGCATCCGACCGCAGTCGCCAGAGGGCTGCAATGCTGCTCGTCACTTCGATCGCGGAGTCGAACCCGAAGCCGACGAGAGCGATACTGCCTGCCAGAGATCCCGCGATCAGGGCGACGACGCACTCAGCCGAATTCCATGCAATGGTGAGGTGCTGGAGAACGCGGCCCCGGCGAGCGGCCAGAACGCGCTCGTCGACGTCGGGATCGGTATGCTTAGCGGTCGACACGCGGCTTGCCATGATAGGTCCGGTCCGCTATCGCGAGCCTTCCTCCAGCCGTACTCATCGTTATAAGGCACCTGTCCTCGCCGGAGACATCAGAGGAAACTTCTTGAAGGGTCCAAGCTTGATGGCATCACGTACGAGCGCCATCCGTCCAGACCGAAATTCTACGGTCGCCTGAACGGCATCCCCGCGTTGAAGCCGCACGATCTGCGGCACGGGGTCGCGATGGAGATGTACGGCGAGCACGGTGACCTCGAGAAGGTCCGAGCGCTGCTCGGCCACAAGCGGATCGACACGACGCAGATCTACGCGTCGATCCGGCCGTCGGAACTCAAGCGCTCGGTTGGCTTCTACGACGAGAAAGCGAGGCGGATCCTCGACTCTGCGTGAACGCTGCGTCGTGTTTGAGGAAGTTTGCGCGGGTGGCCCCAACGGGATTCGACCACGTGACGAGTTGGCTCGAGATGGACTGCAAGTACGCGGAGTTTTACGGCGGGCCGCGTAGCCCCTGATCAGGCACGTGGCCTCAAGCCTGACCGATAGCGTCCTCGTGTCCTCTGATGCGGGCAGGTAGCAGGATGTAGCGAAGCTCTAAGGCAGTAGGCCGGGCAGATTTCCCACCAAGCGGGTACATCACCCGCCCCGGTACCGCGGCAATCGTTTGCGATTCGCAAGATTAGCAAGGACTTGCGTTCGATCGGCCGCTGGCATCCTCGTTGCCTACGAGACGGGTGTCATAGACCGACATGTTTCGGGAGGTGCGCCATGGCTAGGACCGTGGACCTGACGGTGATCGATGATTCGGGGGTGACCGGATGGCTTCGTGGGGCTACGCGGATCGGCGAGATCGCCGCCAGCGGATTCAGCGACATGGTCCAACAGGTGCGCGATACGGTGGGATATGGTGAGGAGCCATTGATCCACCGCCTCGACGTGCTTACTCACGGCAGCTCTCAACACATCAGGCTCGGCGGTGATTCCCTCTCGATCGACACGTTCTCCATCTACGCCCCGTACCTGGGGATGTTGCAGGGGTGGTTTGAGGAGGAAGGGTTCGTCCTCTTCTCCGCGTGTAATATCGGCCAGAACCGCGTTCTCATGCTGGCGCTGGCAAAGGCGCTGAAAACGACGGTGTATGCGGGTACGGGCAAGAGCTATTCGACGATCGGGTACTGGAACACCGGCGAGTACGCGTACGCGATGCCGCAGGGCTGGTATCAGGTCGGGGTTCCACGTCCCTGAGACGAGACGGCGCCGCACATGGGGCAGATGCAGTACCTTTTGGCTCTGGCGATTTTTGGGGGGTGATGGTCCTTATTGCAGGATTGGTCATAGTTTTGGGCAGGCGGGGTCGCGATGGGACCCGTTGGGCCGCTCGATTGCAAATAGCCCGGCGTACGGAGGCGGCGACTCCCGTCGCGCGTGGAAAGTGCGAGGGGAGCGGCAGTTTGATTCTTGCGGCACTGTCTATCCGATCCCCAACGGGATCGAACCCGTGTTTCATGTTCGCCACGCGCTTTCGTAATAATTGAACGACGTTCGGAGCTGTTGACTCAACGCCCGCACCCCCGGAACTGAAATGCGCTCGTGATTTTCGTCCCGCTCGCCGTTCCGAATCCCACGGGCTCTCATTGGCTGAAACCAGAGTCGAGAGGTTCGGGAATAAGCTGGGAAGGCCCGCAACCGCCGAGCTCGAACTGCCTGATCCTCGAGATTCACCTCATCTGACAGGCTCGACGCCGACGCCAATGCTCTCTCGTAACCTTCGGTGTCTACTGCCGGGCGAGCTGAACTACGTCGGCGTGGTCACCCAGTCGGAGTGCAAAGATGCAGTGCGCCGATGCCGTGTGTGACGACTAGTTCTGGCTGGAGCGCCTGACCTGCTAGAACTGGGGCTACGGGGGGCTGCCCGGGACATCGCTCTTGACAATCCGTATCTGCGGGGCGTACCTATCGGCTGCCCTTCGGTGATGGCTGTCCCGCGGCTGACCGAAGGGCGACACGA
>Ga0137394_10002084_pt1 | contig 14720 bp, 17 predicted proteins | sample czobulk116metaG_FD_108278 | JGI IMG/M metagenome (GOLD analysis project Ga0137394, IMG submission 108278) | Vadose zone soil microbial communities from Angelo Coast Range Reserve, California, USA - czobulk1.16 metaG | ecosystem: Environmental > Terrestrial > Soil > Vadose zone | place: USA...
AGGAGCATTTTAAGGTGAACGAAGTATCGGCCAATTCGGAGTAGGGCGATGCGAACGATGTGTCCATCAACGTCTACTTCCATGTCATCAGGATGGAACACCTCGAGGCGGAGATATTCCATCGTCTGGATGCCATTTATACAGGGCAGCAGACCGATATGAAGAATATACTTCGCCAGGGTGGTCTGCCAGTGTCACGGTACAGGTTCGCACACAACTCTGAAAGGTCCACATTCGGCTCTGGCAAGGGACATTCTTTGCGTCCTACCCTTAACCCGAAGGACGGCGTCCTCTTCATGCTACGGTTCCACGTGTCGGGCAGGAAGGCTATCAGGAGGGAAAGGAGGGGTTGCGCTCACTGTACCATACCTTCCAAGGTGGATGCTATGGGGACGGTGACACGGTTGGTGACACACCACCCGAAGCGGCCCTGCGTACAGCTGCCTCGTAGGTCGTAATTCTTTGCCGGGATCAGGTCTTGACCCGATCCACAACTATGTGGACTACGGGGTCGACACCTGCTTAAGCCAAATCACCCATCTCAGAGATCAGGTCTCCACCTATTGTGGCATCCGTTTCTGAGATGCAGGTTGAGGCTGTCGTTGGTAGCATGAATTTGCTACGCGCGCACACTCTCGTACTGTATCATCTACATAAGATACGCAAAATCTCAAGAAATGTCCAAGGCACACGCGGCACGTTTTGGAGACGACACTGGAAGGTGTTTCTGGCAATGAATCAAAGAGCCACATGTCCACCCGTAGAGCCGAAGCCACCTGCCCCACGGAGGGTTGCCTCGAGATCCTGAGAACAACAGCGTCAATGAAGCAGGGGAGTTATGTAGGACATAGACATCACATACATCGACCTCAACAACGGCCGGTGTCTCGATTTTCTCTATCACGAGTTGAGCTATGCGATCCCCTTCTTCGACTAGACAAAGCTTTGGTCACCAGATGATAGAATGGATCGCCCACGTACCAGTGAAGTCATTGTCGGAGAGATTGAAGAGTAAGACGAAGAGGACTCCTCGATAATCGGCGTCAACGACCCCAGCACCCGTATCAATCATAAATTTAGACGCTAAATGACCGTGAGCATCATGTGCCGTCAATCCCTAAGAAAAGGCTAACCAAGGCCACTCCTTGGCGCGACGCGTCCGTATGTGCCTGGTGGCACGGCAATGGAGAGTTGAGTATCAATGAGGGCCTTTCCACGCGCCGAAATGACCTTCCTCTCGGCACTTTTACCACCACGAAGAATCAGCACCGTGAACGCGACATTTTGCTTCGCGTCCCTACCTGTACAGGTCGTACCCGGCAGCGAGCGCAGAGCCGCGTGTGGGAAGCTTCGCCTTTTCGGAGAGACGCTTGATGAGCAGGTTAGATGTAGGAGAGATTGCCGCATCAGGCTCCGGAGAGACTTTGCGCTTCTTGTTCTCTGGTTGGTCGGTGTTCATTGCAGTCGTTTGGGTAGAGCGATGCGCGTCAGTAAAGCGAGAACAGAACGACTAAATCGGCGGAGTCTGTAAGCGTGTCAACTCCGATTTGGGCTCTCGGGCCGGAGCCGCACCTTGACCCTTGAAGCTTGATGCCTACTCCTGCATCTGTCCGGGCTCTCGTGAGAGCCACACCAACGATTGTACGACTACAGAACCGTGCTTTGATCTCTGTTTCTGGGTCTCAGGCGGCTGAGTTCCTCAACGGTCTGCTCTCAACTGCTGTGACCACGCAGCGACATGTTCCTTTCTATTCGTCGTTCCTCCATGCGCAGGTGGGTCTAATCAGAAGGTTCCACCCTCAGAGCCTGAATTCGCCATCGACTTAGGGGCGTGTCATATACGATGTCTTCGTTCATGCGAGGCGCGATGCCAAGTCCCAGCCCGCGTATTTGATCGAGTACGACGCAACGCCACGTGCAGATACAACCGCTCTTCTTCCCATGCTCAAGCGCCACGTGCTTCGTTCAAAAGTCCGTATACGCGACGCTTCGGACGAGTATGATGTCTGGGCGGCGTGGGGAAACAATATAACAACCGGCAACCCAAGACGATGGACGCGAACGCAAGGCGGCGCAATTGAACCGGGGTGGGACCTCTCGCCGTGGGGGTCAGAGGGTGAGGCCCTAATAGATCGGCGAGCGGACGGCATGGGTTCGAGAACAGTGGTGAGGAAGGGAGATCGGCGTGAGTAACACATCCTCCCTGTATTTGCGGGATAATGACTCTTACGAACAGCACAGGAGGCCAGTGATCATGACGAGGGTGTGCCCGATGACTACCTCTTGCATCGCATCGTCCATGGCGTTCCCGAGGGTGTGGTTGATATACCACCAATGTATGCATTTCCAATGGAATCAAACCTCGATGTGATGGGGGCCGGTAAGAGATTCATAGAACACCTAGGACTTTGCTTATACAATAGCCGGAAGTGGACTTTCGAAAGGGCTGCTATGTTGGTCAAGAACTCACAGTTCGAACGTATCATACTGGCGTAATTCGCAAGCGTATACTCCCAGTACTTCTCCATCCTCCACCTTCCCCCATACCCCAACGTCCCGAAGACAGTCGACCTCAACCGCGATTTACGCCGGGTCTAGACATCCGTGCATCCCTCACGCACGCTCCGGGCGAAGGGCGGGTCGCGCGTCCCAGAGGGACAGGAAGACTGCTCAGCACAGTTAGCAACGTTGGTCTTGCGCTCGTTAGACTGGAACATGTGGATGGCCTTGAAAGGGGTGATCTAAAGTTTGAGTTACTGAGTGGGGAGGTCGGCGCGTCTGGCAATGGCGACGGTACACCATGGCTCGTGACGCCTTGGTGGCCAGATTGGTGGCCAAAGGAAGTAGAAGCAAGATAGTATACGTCGGCTACCTGTCGTGTACAACTAGAAACAATGATTAATCAAAGGCCCAGTCATTGGGATACATTGGGTGATTGTTCCACGATGACTGTGGCGAAGACGTAGGCTTCGTCATGGCTTGCAGAAGTATGTATTCGACCAAGTCTAGGTGAAAGCGTGTCATCCTTAGGGTGATACACCAGGTCGGGCTTGGGACTGCTTGCGCATTTCCTCAGCGTAAAATCTTGCCAGGTGGGTTTCACCGTGGGATACACCGCCTTGTACACGGCTTCTTTTACTGCCCATCTGCGACTGCTTGAACCACTGGACACGAGCCAACGGGGGGAGTAATGCGCACCTGACTCCGAGAAAGCGGATTCTCTTTCCGTGATCCTCCTCCGGAAGCGCCAGATATTCGCAAAGTTCTGCGCGACTAAGGATGCGCCTGGCCAACCGATTATCGGCGAGATGGCGGGTGAGGCGAGGTAAATGGAGGACATCGACGCCGATACCCAGGATGGCCATCACAACTAAACGCGCGGAAGTTTGGTGGGTGGCAAATTCAATTCGTTCACCGCCGCGTACAACCATCGTGTCGGCTTCGACCATGGTCATCACGGCATCCGTAGAATACATTTCAGCTTCTGCTAATAGGTTCAATCGCACTGCCGCAGCGTCGAGCTCTTCTCTCGTCGCGTTCGGCTCAGGGAAGTTTGTCGCGCTGTGGGATACGCAGGTCAGTTTTCCCTTGATCGGTGCCGTCATCTGATGCTCTCCACAGTCACCCGCTGACCACGGTGTATTCGCGACCCTGTCAGGACACGATAGGCTCGTGACATGTGTCGAGTTCATCGACGATAGCAGGTTCTTGTCTGCAGACGACGCAGGCTCGATAAGGCTCTGGCAAAATTCTAACTCCAGTGTATGGACATGCCGTATCGTGTACTGCGTTGAGCGCTGACCTTCCCATCATTACATTGTATATCGTTTCGTGCAGTGGAATCCATCGCCGAGTGTCCAGGCGCATACGAAAAGCGTCTCTGCGTTATGTGTCTATCCACAGGCAGGGGACATCGTAACCGGTGGCTCCGACTCGCTCCTGAAAGTCTGGAAACTTGGGGAGCAGGGTGCGCATCGCTTAATCTTATCATCAACTCTTTTTGAATGAAGTCCGTAGATGATCTGCAAGAGGTCGAGACCCTTGCATTGAATGGGCGGTATCCGCTATCTCTTGGGCTGGCCAAGCTTCCGCAATGTGATGGTGGGGTCTCTAACTTTTAGGGCCTGGCGATGGCTTTGACTAGCCCGTTAACTGCCACCTGCATAGCTCTGATTCTCGCGGTGGGAAGTACAGACAGGCATATTCACGTCTTCACGCGGTCGGAAAATACTGTACGCCATGGGCTTGTATGCATATATACTTGACTGCTGAGCTATCCCTCAGTTTGTTCCATCAGCAAAGATACCCGGTCACGAAGACTGGGTCCGCGCCATAAGCTTTCGCCCTCCAAGATCATCTTCCGAACCTTTGATCCTAGCATCTGGTTCACAGGACCAAAACATCCGCCTGTGGAACATCGAAGCCGTTACCCGCTCAGCCCCCCCATCCGGTGCCTCGGAAGCGCTAAGTGATGAGCTACTAGATGCTTTCGAGGCATCGCTAGGTGAGGTTGATGACGGCGAGGAGGGCGGGCGGCAGATCTCGCTGAAGAAGCACATGCTGACCGTCAAAACCAGCGGAGCCAGGTAAAGTGTACCAAGCATTCCGCAAAACGTCTATAATAACCCCATGATCCCAAGTACTCAACAGTTCTCTATTATATTTGATGCGCTGCTTGTTGGTCACGAAGCGGGGGTTACGTCTCTTGCTTGGCGCACTTCACCGATGGGAGATACTCTACTTTCGACATCTACGGACTCCTCTCTCATCCTCTGGTCTCCTGTTTCTGTCCAGTCCGGATCGAATGGAGGTTCATCTTCTCTCTGGATCAATCAACAACGCTTTGGTGATTTGGGTGGCCAGCGCCTGGGAGGCTTCGTTGGCGGTCTGTGGACGGCTGACGGATCAGAGGTCTTAGCGTGGGGTTGGTCAGGTGGATGGCGGCGCTGGCGGTGTGTGCAAACGAGCGGAGATTCAGCAGGTAACGAGATCTGGACGGAAGTCGGTGCGCTCACTGGGCACGTCGGTTCGGTGAAGGGCATAGCGTGGAGTCCTGAGGGCGAATATCTGATATCTACGGGGTACGTTGGTGGTTCTTTCGAAGCGTTCATAAGGCTGCGGCTTCCTCTGACGAAGCTCTCAGCTCTGACCAGACTACTCGCATACACGCACCTCTATCAGGAAACAGCGGCGATGAGAAGTCCATATTGTCATGGCACGAAGTCGGACGGCCGCAGGTCCATGGTTATGACCTCCTTGGCGTGGTCTCTCTGGACCCGTTGCGATTTATCAGCATCGCAGACGAGAAAGTTGCGCGTGTGTTTGGGGCGCCGCGCAGCTTCGTCAATACTTTAAGAGGGCTAGGCGTAGTCGATCTGGGAGTTGATGAGGTAAAGTCACCACGCCCAGCGAATGACCGATTCATACTCAGATGACGCAGGAGACGCTCCCTGTGAGCGCGGCCGTTCCGCCACTCGGTTTGTCCAACAAGGCCACTAGCGATAGTTAGCACCAGCTTCTAAACCGGGCACTCACCACAATCTTCTCATTGACGGTTTTACAGCTCCCGCTGTCTCGATCTCGACATCGCGAAGACCATTCGAGGCCGAGCTACCTTCCCTCACGCTATGGCCAGAGGTAGAAAAAGTATTTGGTCACGGCTACGAGGTGGGTTTTGATCTCCGCTGCTTCCTCGAGCACACTTCAGGTATCAATTACTCGACTTCTGTAGTCTATTGCCATCGGCGTCTCCTCGTCTCGCAAGCTGTTCGCAACGGCATGTAAGGCCACGGCTTTGAAGCATGCCGCGGTTCGGATGTACGATACGGAGACATTCCGGCCATTCGGGCAGCCACTGGAAGGCCACACCCTCACCGTGACACGCATCGCGTTCAGTCCGGACGACCGGTATGTCCTGACAGTTTCTCGTGACAGAACTTGGCACCTGTTCCACAAGGAAGAGTCCGGTCAGGACACCCGTTACTTGAATCCACAAGAGGAGGACCCTCACCGATAGTTTTGTAGGATACGTACCTCTCGCTGTGGACAAGTCACACACTCGGATCATTTGGGATGGGGCATGGGCACCGGACGGGAACGTCTTCGCCACCGCATCCCGGGATAAAACAGTTGAGTGGACTTTTTGACGCGTGACACGAACCCTTTGAGGCGAACTATCGACCATCATGGCAGGTCAAGATATGGCAACCTCTTGACGGTAACTTCACCAAATGGAAAACAGTGGGGGACTTTAAGCTGGCGGAAGCCGCCACTGCCGTTGCGTTCGCGCCTTCGGATGCATCGGATGGGTGCGTCCATTTCGTGCCCTTGATAGAATGTACTGACGTCTTGATGAGACGGATGTTGGCCGTTGGACTGGAGACGGGGAACATCTTGCTATTTACCTCTACTGACGGCGTGGATTGGAAGATGTCGCTTGAGATCGATGCTGGGTATGTGGCTTGACCAACTCGTTGGGACTCGTTTCACGAGTGAGGTTCTAGGCTGGCGCATATAGACCACATTCACCAACTAGCCTGGCGGCCAGGAAGGCAAAGCACGGAGCACAGACAGATCGCAAGTTGTGCGGAAGATGGTACATTGAAGATATATGCAGTCCACGAGGGCGTGAATTAAGCAATCCAGACCTGAACGTAGTAAAAAAGGAGAGGAAGAAGGGAGGGACACAAATTATACACGGGTTGCGAGACAGGATAATCCGGAGACCATAGGGAGCATGTAGTGAAACAGTTTTCGAGTAGATGTCGGGGTGTAAAGGGTATAGAACAAAAATACGCAATGCGATTTGATATAACAGCAGCAAAGCACGGAGTCATCAGCGATCCGAGGGGATAGATGTGTACTTAGGGATACAAGAACGGCCTTGAATATCGAGAGGAAAATTGGTTCGAGTTCAAACGATGTGGCGCAAGCTCATGGGGACTTCGGGCTAGAGAATGAATTTTAGTATGAACGGTCTGAGGACGACGACAAAAAAGCGGAACATACGCATTTGATCCTAAAAATGGCAGAGGGTTAGCCAGGATAGTACCAGAAGAGAAGGCCACGACGCACTTATAGAAGCACTCTATGGACCGAAGCATCTCAACATCTCCACCGGTTGCGGTAACAAAGTTGACGATCACGCCAGCACGAGAATGACTAGGGGCAATAGCAGGGGCGACGCTGTCGGGAGGGATACGTGAACTCAGGAGCAACAGAACGAGGGTCAAGCACCATACCGATGTGCGTATTCTTCGACGGCTTTCGGCAAATCTAAAAGTGTGACCAACTCGGTATAAATTATCAAGTGCGTGATTTTCGAGAAAACTCGCCATAGTTGATGATGAGGGGGACGTAGGAGACCTCAGGGTTTTTAACCTGGACGTCGTACACGACGAGAACCTTCGTCGTCAACTGCCTCACTAGTCCAGCGGCAGAACTCCTAAACCGGTTAAGGGCGGAAAGCTTCGCCGCCGCGCTCATGTCACCGTGCTGCAGGGTTATCAAATGTAACCAACGCCATCAGGCAGATTGCCGTAATCAAGCGCACCAAAGGAATGGCCTCGAGCCCACGGCTGGCCAGTTTATACACGACGGAATCCTGCGCGTTCATTCCGCCAACGTGAACGATGGCTTGCGGAATCTCAATGTCTTCGAAGAGATCGCCGAGAGCGTCCAACTTCCACTCGCGCGCCTGTTGCGTCTCAGCGCTGGACAGGCCCCTGCCAGAGCCAATAATGCCTAACCCGTCAGCCGTCAGCGGTGCCTGTGCCTCGGAACGTCCGCCAGCAGTGAAAGCGAGATAGAGGTAGAACTGCCGCAAACCACGTGCGCCCTGGCTCGTGTCTGCGTACGTCACGTTGCCGTCACGTCGAACGAGGACGCGAACGGGTTCGCGCAGCTGTATAGCTGTGGCCAAATTAAGGACGTCCTGCGGAACAGTATTGGAGAAGAGCGCCGTCTGGCGTTCGATCTGTTGAGGCGAGCTGCCCGCCGGCAAGTCGCCAGGGGCGGGCGAAGTTCCCATGGTTGAGTACCTGCGCCCAACGGGCGGGAATGATGCGTTGGCGTCACTCGACGACAGCGACGTCTGGGATGCATTCCCTGAAGGGTTGCTTAGCGGCCGGCTCCGAGGTGGCGGAAGGAGCTTAACGATATTAAATATGTAATCATGCAGGTTGCGCGCGATAAGTTGATCGACCTCATCAAGGACCAGGAACCGAACCTGGGAGCCGGCAAGCCCGACAGGGGCAGTAAAGAGGGCGTGAAGCTTCTGGGGAGTTCCGCAGATAATGTGGGGCATATTCTGTTGCAAGAGACGCGACTCTTGTGCGAGATCGTTATTGGAGAAAGCTGTGCCAACACCCAGAGCAGACCTGACGCCGATGGGGCCTCCTATGTCGCGTATCATGCGCTGCGCCTGTGTAGCTTGATCGACGGTAGTGGAGATCATGACCACGATAGGTCCAACGTTCGGAGCACGACCAGCCAAGTTCACAAGCGCAACGTGGATAGCAGGAATCACGTATGCGGCAATGCGCTCTTGGGTTGGCGGTGCCTGCGCAATGATGTCGGCACCTTTGAGTAAAAATGGCAATGCACGTTGTTGAATCTTATTTGGGGGACCCACGCTATGCGGAGTTTCAGCATAACAATTCGACGGAGGTGATCACACCACAAACCCGAATTTTGTCAAGGAGTTTAATAGTTCGGGCGCAATGGGCAACTGATCCCACTTTGCCAGCGCTGGTCCTGCCGCATCTCGTGAGGATGCCCCCAAAACGTCAACAACCTGCCGTCTGCTTAGCACGACCGGTAAAAATGACGTCCTCAATGACCTACCCCAGCTGAGTCCCTTCGCACAAGTCCAGAGACTGATCGGCGCTTATCACGGAGTAGAGCATCAGAGCCGCGAAGGGCTGATAGATTATCCGAAGGTCTCACAGGGAGATCCAGACTGCCTGCTGACCAGGTTCGCATGGGCGGGTTGGGGGTGCGGGGTGTTCGAATATCCGGTCGATTGGGCAACGTATGGCCATGAACGTTGCCGGATAATGGTAGAGAAGGTGCCAGGAGCTGATTCGGGGGAATATCCTGAGCTGGTCCGATGGTGGCGAGTTGGTTACCCGCCAGCGTTGGTCCTACGCCCTGCAAGTGTTGTTGCGTCTGCAGGGCAAGTAACTGCCCAACAGAGGAAGTGAGGGTATTGAGCCGCTGCGAGATCTGAATGATATCATCCGAGGATTGTTGATTTGGTGCGAGGTTACCAGAAATTGAGAGTCTTGCCATGCCCGAAGGCGGGCCACTGAAACTGCTGGACGACGAACTGGTAGGGGCAAACGGATCCTTGAATTCCGGTTGAGAGGTGAAACCCATCGACCGATCCAAGAGGATGTCGACTTTACGATGGACGTCGTTGAGATTGCGATGGATTTCTCGAGTAGAGATCTCGCATCGTGCAAGCCGCTCCAGGATGTCATTGATCACCGGGGAGGCCCTGAGCTGGGCCTCAAAGCTGGATGAGTAATCCATGTTAGAGGCAAACTGGCCCCCAGAACTCAGAGAGGATACGGGAGAAGATGACGCAATGACCAAGCTGTTGGAGAAGGGCGAACGGGGGCGTATTCCAATTGACGGCGATGTCGATTGACGCAAGGTCGAAGGTCCGGACAAGGGCACGGAAGAACCGTTTTCGGATGGGCTATAACCAGGTTCCTCCATAGCCGAGGCTGCGTCGAGACTGCTGGAAATGCTCGGTTCTCGAGCTAGCGCGGAATCGAAATGTGGGAATTGTTTGGAGGCATCCATGGATCTAACTATGGACGAGCGGCGGATCCAGTCGGTGTCAGATGGTAATTTGTCGAAGCGGGCTCCGGGATCGTGTGCATTGTCCAAGCCTTCGCTAGAAGGGCTAGGCGAAGACTTGACAGAGGGGCGATCCGAAGGTGAGAGAGAGACTGATGACATGAAAGCGCGGTCCTGCTCGTGAACACCAGAAACAGAAAACGGTATGCTTAGTCTGTCATCCTCGTCACTGGCGCGGCTTCCACCAGGGAAAAATGGCATCGAGGCAGGGTTCAATGCTGCGCTTTTGGCCATGATATGGCTCAGAGGCAGAGAGTGGGGTGGTGAACGTGTCCTGTGCAGCCAGAATAAGAGTGAGCCGCTTCGCCGGATGCGTAAAATAGGAAGTTGCAGCTACCTGTGAGGGTAGCAGGGAAGAAAAGAAAAGAGTGTTAGAATAATCCCATGTGCTTCGATGGGACTGGAGATGTTGAGAGACAGCGAGCAGCTCGGTTGAGCGTAAGCCGTCGCAGCGTTGATGGGCAAACACAGAAACGTCTTCGGGTGAATTAGCCGCCTCGGGCATGTCAAATACTGCATTCCTCAACTACGCTAAAATATTATTATAAACCCTTTCCATCTGCCCAAAAGCCAGTTCTAGGCCTCTTCAATGTCTTCAACAGCAACTGGGAAAACCTGTGTTCCTCCAGTGCGGAATTTGTCCACCACGCGATGTACTTTGTCACTGGTACCAGTAGTCAGACAACAGCAATTTCGATCGTCACGCTTGAGACAAACCTGATTTTTTTCAAGTCGACCCCACAGATATGAACGGATTTTCGACGGATGCCTCGTTTGGCCTCTGGCAAGCTGAGAAAACTGGCAGCGACCTGCAAGAAATGCGTGAGTGAGTACTGAAATCCCTCTGTTGCCGATGAACGTACAACTATTTTTTGGCCGAGCAGAGTATCACCATTCAAAGATAAAGCATGTGTCGCATCCTCCACATTAGCAAACAAGACCGTAGCATAGACAGTGGCTCCGCGGGGACCAGAGGGCACGACTGAACCGGAGCAGCAACGGATATCAATCCAGGTGACCGCGCCACGCGTCGCGAACAGCCGTTTGAGGTCCTCGGCTCGGACATCCGACCTCAGCTACCCGGGAAATTAGCACAACCTTCAGAGGTCAGACGATTGCTAGGAGACTTACATTGCCAACATAGACGAAGCCCAGCGGAGATTGTTTGGATACTCTCTTCTGCGATTTGGGCTGCTGCGATGGGCGGGGGGGCTTATGGCGGAGAGCGCGGGGTTGCTTCCTCGGAATCCTTGCTGACCGGCTACGACGCGCGCGGGGATGAGCACTGAACGTTGTCATTCGACTTGCAAGCTTAACGAATGTGGGGAAGAGAAAAAAAATCCTGTGAACATGACCTAGGCATGAACCCGTACGCTTTTAAGCTGTGAGATACCCCATTGTCGAGAAAGGCCAGAAATCATTTTTTGTGGTCGATGCGAGAAGGAACTGTGTGGTTTGTGGTGGAGCAAGTCGAGGTGACCAGGACGCATACATATACTGTATACTGGACACACATTTGCCTGTCCGGCACTCCCGGCCCGTGGCCTTGTCGACTCGACTCGTGTCCATCGCTTACTGGCATTCATGACGACCAAGGCAGCCAGAGCCAACGTATTATCTGCGTATCGAGCTATTCTACGGGAGATATACAAATCCGTCAGTATTTTACCGACACCCTCTCTTTTCCTTGTTCTTTCTCACATTTTTGCATTCCAGTCAATTAGCCCAAGATCTACACGAAGTCGGACAACTGCTCTCAACTTTCGCGCGGTTTTTGAGTCCGGATCCACAAAGCCCAGTGACACACAAAATGCAATCACCTTCTTACGTTCTCAACGCATGTACAAGGTAGGTCATGTTCGACTTGTCTTGTGATACATCTCTGACCGTGACCTCCACTTTCCCAGACACTCCTGGATCGCTACAATCCTGTCGTAGACTTGACAGCCAAAGAGCGTATAGAAGCCACGGCTCGCAGAGTTGGCCTGAACATGCCTGTGACTCCGCAGGACAGAAAGGCCGAATAGGCTCTCCCTAGCTTGATCTCCCACATTAAACATCCACACTCCGATCCTGCCCCTACTTCTCGCAAGCTGTCTGCTCTCCACAAATAAACAAAAGCGAGTGGCTGGCGGTGGCATCTCAGGTTGTGGCAAACCTTGAGTCGTTAGATATACCGTGTCATCATAATTATTGAGAGTGTCAATTTGAGTAACAAACGTCTTCGTCTGACGTCCGACACATCTCAGTTGCGAATGGAAGAAGTATGGGCGATTTCCAAAATAGGTACATGACTGTCATCGTATAACAGCTACGCCCACTGGCAGTCCAGAATACCACCTCCGTAAGAATACAAGAATGAGCTCCCATGCGTCCGAAGACATGGTAGCCTTCCGACAGCTACTATCATCATCGAAGCACATCATCGCAGTCGCCGGTGCTGGGCTTTCCGCAGCATCCGGTAAGTCTCACCTTCGTCCCCGCTCCGATTGAGATGGGTGTCGAGAGCGCCCCAGGTATTCCCACGTTCAGAGGATCTGGGGGTCTATGGCGCAAATACGATGCGATGAGCCTTGCGTCGCGGAGCGCTTTCAGAGTGAATCCCTCACGGGTATGGCAATTCTACCACTACAGGCGCGAGAAGTCAGTGGCACTGGCGATGCCCTCATTTCGTCAACCAACCCGTAGCACTGACACCACTGCATCCTCTTAGAGCCTTCGCCGCCAAACCCAACGCGGCGCACGTCGCTCTCGCCAAGTTCTCGATAGAATCCATCCGCAAGCGAACCGCGCCCGATGCAACTTTCACGCTTATCACGCAGAATGTGGACGGACTGAGCGCACGCGCTCTGGAAGAAGAGATGAGAATCTCGCCCTCGGTGCTTGAATCCACGTCGGTACCGCAGTCCCAGCCCCAGCCCCAGCCACAATTACTCGAGATGCATGGGGGGCTCTTGGACGTGCTCTGCTCCTCCGAGCGATGCGGCCATCGCGAGCCCGCGCCCAGCTCACCGATCTGCGCGGCACTGGGTGGAACTGAAGAGCTGGTCGAAGACTCGGACGGCATCGTCGAACCTGTCGTGGCCGAGGCCGACCTGCCACATTGCACTAAATGTGGTGATCTGGCGCGGCCCGGCATTGTGTGGTTTGGAGAGATACCCCATCATCTCGAAACTATCGATGGGCTGGTCGATCAGGCCGATCTGTGTCTGGTGGTCGGCACTTCGTCCACAGTGAGCCACTCATGCGGAAGTCTGCCATCAAAGGCACTCACCAGAAGAATGACAGGTGTATCCCGCAGCTTCTTACATGCACGAAGTAAACAGACATGGTGGGAAGGTCGCGATATTCAATGTAGAGAGGAGCAACGGGGACGAAGTTGCGGATTTCTTGTTTCTTGGGCCGTGTGTGGAAACGATCCCAGCTGCTTTAGGGGTCAACCCTGCCTAGATGCAGTTCAGATGACGCAGTTTGTAGCATCCCTCTATATGCCTGGTTCTCTTGTCAGAAAAGACCCACTTACGCTCGGGGAAATAAAACGGGACAGTTGACATCCTCTTTACAATAGGAAAGGTGAGGCAAGCACACCTAGGGTTAACAAGCAAAGTTGTCTTATGACCAGGATGTACGGGGCACAGTTACAGTTCTGAAATCATCATACATCATGTCTGAAACGCCCGCAGGATATCCGCAAATGACGAAAACTCAAGAGCACTAACAACCGAGTGATTGTGGTACCCTTCAGTCGCCATCTGAAGCTCGCACGTGGCGTAGTCTGATATGTTTGGCGCCCGCATCCACCAAGGACGAGGTTTATAGGTTTAAGAAAGAGCCGGCCTGCGACAAATCACGGCTTCCGTGTGAATTCGAGTCTACCTACCGTGACAGCAGACCATCTATCTCATGTCAGATTCAACGACCAGTATCGCGCAGAGAACATGGCCAACGAGACAAAATGCCTGATAGGAATTACGAGCGTGATGAATAAAAAGAGAGCTAAGCAACAAGCTGTGTAGCAGTAGCATTTCAGAACGGTGTAGACGGAGAGAAGTGTCCGAGGAGAGACATACCCTCAGGAAGGAAACGAATCACTCCTCTCTCTCCCCCTTCAGCCGTTCCTCGACGTCCTCCCACGTATCCTGCAGCAGCTCTAGACCAGGCTTGTTCGTCTGCCACGTCCCATACATCGCATCGAACACCTGTTCGACGCGCCCCTCCCGCCCCTCCCAACCCGCCTCGTACATGCTCAGCGCCGAACCGAGCGTCTCGGGAAGACCAAACTTGGACAACCGCTCGCGCTCCTTGACTTCGAGGCGAAGCGCGGGCAAGTCGAGCTTCCGCGTGCCGAATACGCGCACGTTGGCGGCGTCGGTGAACGCGCGGTCGATGGCCTCGTCCAGGTTCTCGAGCGTGACGAAGGACTGGGATTGGTGGTAGAGCTCGACGAGCGCGCGCAGTTTTTGCGGTGGGAGTGCGAATCCGGGGGCCGGTGTTTGTGGGTGGTTGGGTTTGGGTTTGGGAGTTGGCGGAGGCGTCGGTGTGGAAGACATGCATCGTGTCGAGGATTTAGCTCGACAGGCTGCTCTGCGCGCTATGATACACGCATGGTACATGGTGGATAGGAAACTCCCTCACTCGACGGTTTCGTGGGAGCCAAGTGTTATCCGGCCCGGCCCCGGGTTCAACACACCTCGGGCCACTGGCATCACCACTCCACCGTGCACGGTGACACCCAGGTTGAAATAGTGGTGTGAAGCTGATATGATGTCCTCGAATAACCCCATTATCTCAGCTTCACACAACCATTCCAATGTCCACACAGGTGTGGCTTGTAGATTACTTAAACGATGGCA
>Ga0137394_10002085_pt1 | contig 14720 bp, 22 predicted proteins | sample czobulk116metaG_FD_108278 | JGI IMG/M metagenome (GOLD analysis project Ga0137394, IMG submission 108278) | Vadose zone soil microbial communities from Angelo Coast Range Reserve, California, USA - czobulk1.16 metaG | ecosystem: Environmental > Terrestrial > Soil > Vadose zone | place: USA...
CACGGGGCCAAGGATCTGAGACGGAATGACAACTTTCGGGGCCTACTGGCACAAGCGAGAAACATACAGCCTGATACAGCACAATAATTGAAACAAAACTGAAATGTTCCGGTACGGTATGTCAGAATCGCAGATCGATCAAAGGGCGGATGCAAAATATGCAATCTACAATTAACACATATCAGTAGCTCGAGACGGAACGAAGAAGGTCGCGACAGCCCTAACAGGCGAACATTATTCGTGACACACAACTGTGCGTATAACGACATTCTGTAACCCTGTGCAGACAGCGATTCCTGCCTGGGAGCCCTACATTCGGACGCCCCAGAACACTCGCAGCATCCGGGTTCTCCTCCCCTCTCACCCCCTAGTGAAGGGAATAGGCAGGCATGAATCCGAGGTGCCACTCCGAGTGCAGGTTAATGATCAACTCAGTATACCGTTGCGCAACTCCCCGGTGAGCGGTACTTGTACATCTAGGGGTGAGTCCCACTCGAGTCGTTGCCTTTACTTTGCACCATGATGGAGGCAACGCAACAGAAGTCGCGCCCCCACGCAGAGAGACGACTGCGCTCGCCAACATGCATATCGAGAACGAAATCAGGCGACCCACGTAGTAGCGCGCGCAGTGTCAGACATTTCCGGTGGCCCATCCCATACCCGTGCCCAAGAGAGAGAGGTCACAGGTGAGGGAATGGAAGGTGTACAGGATATTGCAAAGAGCCTTCATGGGCCAAAGTTGACCTGAAAATTAGACAGAAACTGAAGCTACTGTACGCGGGAACGAAGGACATCATCGAGAGGATGTCACTCATGCCGAGCAAACCGAGAAACGGTGTCATCCTCGAACCAACCATCGATAAATACGGTTGTCGAGGGCTTCGTATTGAGCTCATCCAAAAAGTTGGGCTCAACTTTGCACATGCGAAAGTGTAAGTGCGCTTGTGGACCCTAAAAGAAGCGACGGAGCTCACCTCCAGAAGAGCAAGGCCAGGAAGACACAGAAACAGTGACCCAATGGAGCTGGGAAAGGAATCATCATTTGTTATTGGAAGGAGTCAGTCCGTCGACCTCCTCCTAAGTGTGAGAATTTCTCGACTGAGTGAATGAACGGAACGCCACCATGCCAAAGAGCGGATTCTGGAAAGCTCGCGTTTTCGTACTAGGTCTGAAACAGGAAGCTTGAAACGTTACACACAAAAATACAAAGTACAACAAGCGTGAGAGGGATCTGCGTGTTTGTCAATACGAGTTAGTACGGTACCGAAAGGGCGGGGAGTCGGATGGCCATCTCGAAGGTTCAAGCAGGGGAGCAGAAGGGGCTACATTACCGGCGTGAATTGGTTTGTTTTCGCGCAAGAACGGATGAGTCTATCAAGTGGCCGAAGGGCAACGATGCTAGCTGCCAATAGCTAGAGGCCGTGATTATTACATCGCCTATAACGAGATAACCACGTACTCAAGGTCACGAGTCAGAGGTCCTTGTTGGGCAATGCTGGCACTGTCGGAGCGGCAAAGATTCATGCGCGGGACAAAGTAGAACTGAGATGACTCGGAAGAGAAAGCTACGGGAAATACCGCCTAGATACGCGGACGCGGTTCATTGTTGATTGAAACCGCCTTTCTCCAGGAACACTGGTACGGGTAATTATTAGGGCAACATTGTTCAGCAATCCGATCTACTGTAGCCCAGAAAACTGGGAGCGGATTGAAGGAGACGCCTCCAGATAAACAAAGGATATGTTGTCGGTCGTTTCGGACCAAGGAGCCAAGTTGTCCTTGTCGGTCAAGGCGAGTTTCGTAGCTCAAGATGGTTACGTAAAATGGACGTGTACGGCTAAGCCAGGCACGATGGGGTGAACAAGGCTCGTGAGCAGGTCTCTGTTGACGTCGGCGAACAAGGTTGACAAGGCACCAAATGTGCACGACTTGCATTCAGCCGCTTTTGTACTGCGTTCGGGAAAAGAGGAGGCGACCATGTCGTCGGTGCAGTGTCTTGTTGCTGCTGAGCGCGGGACCTCGATCAGCTTTCCCGAGTGCGACTTACCCGCATCGAGGCCCATATATGGGGATGTGAGGAAAAGATTCCGTCGCTTTCAACCTCCTCTTATCATATGCCCGTGACGACCCTCGCTCTCTTACCACCAGAGATCATCGAGCAGGTCCTCCTCTTGCTCGACCCGCTCGATGTGGCACTAATTTCCCAGACGTGCAAACCTTTTTACGACCTCATCTATCGCACCCGGGACAATCACCTCTGGCGCGCGCTCTACCTGGCGCAACCGCTCGACGATCCCCGCCGTTCCATCACCCCACGCCTCGATCGCATCGCACCCGACCGCATCGACTGGAAGGCCTCGTTGCAGGCCATCATCCGCGCACGGACTGTTCTGACGGATCCGTCCAAATGCCGGCCCGGTGAGCGCGAGACCATACTGCGCACGCTGATCAGGTTGCTCCGTGGTGCCGCCCCCGCACCGTCCTTCGGGGGGAACAACCTCTCGGAGAACCTCGTCTGGCTCGTCACCATGCTCCGCGATGGCATCTTTCTGAACGACGAAGCCCCCGGGTCCACCCCGGCGGAGGTACAGATGCGCGCGTACCTCCTCACCCACCTCGGACTCACGCCGAGCGACGCGACGAACGCGAACAAGGCCGCCGCCCTCGCATTCGTGTATGACATGCGCAACTACCGCTACGAGAGCAACTTTGGGCCGTACCTGTCGGACGGCAACGGGCTCATAAATTGGGTGCACCTGCATGCGATCCACCGCACGGTCGCCATGCACCTCGTCGACCTGCGCGAGGGCGAGCCGTTCGTGTTCCCCCTTATTCCGGTTAGCATGCCATACTGCCAGAGCGTCATCCCCCCTGGGCTAGATCTCGACAAGGAGCGCGACTGGGCTGGAATCGATGGCCTCTGGCACTGCACGTTTTCCTTCATCGACCACCGCGATCTTTTACGTAAGTGCACTTTCCTCTTTTCCCCGTATAGAAGACAGACCTGACTCGGACCCACACAGAGGTGAACAACTACGATGTGCGTTGGACGCTTGGTTCCCATGCGTGCACGAGCTGACTTGGGATCATTCAGTCCGACCACCCGGGGTTGCTTGACTCGGCAATGTTTAGAGACCCAACGTTCAACGAGACGTTTCGCGTGCTCCCTGTGCACCTCCGCGTCGTCGGCGTCGAGGAGGACTCTGAGCATCCTACCAGACCACGCCTGGTATTCGCAGGCGAAGTACGCGACGGGCAGACCATGGTGGGGCGCGTCGGGATGATGCCAGACGGCCACTTGCGTTGGAAATGGGTGCGTTTACGCTTCATCTTTCATGCCGTGCTGTTCGCTTAAGGCTACTCACGAACATTTCAGGTATGCGGAGAGTTAGGTCAGGCGCTCTGGAGGTAAATTTCCCCCTGTTCCTCATTGCTTCCAGTATTCGGCTGACAAGCCCCCCCCCCCCTTTCGCATCGCTTAGTTGTGAAGGAGTTCAAGTTGGAGCAGTCCGGTCATCATTTGGTGTCCTCGGAAGCTGGACGACAGTGTTCCACGAACCCCAAGATCCTGTCGGTGCGTTCCTCGCATTGTCTAGCCTCTTTCTTCAGAGCTGATCGTTCGTAATCGCAGGTCCCCTCTGGATGCACAAAGTAAAATCTACGAACGACTGACCCTATCTGCGACTTCCTACCTACAAGTGCGCTCTGGAAGCCAATGTCGATCTGACAAACGCGTACGTTGTTCGCGAACGGGTAGAATGGTAAACGGTAATTTGAATGCCGAGCCGTCCTCTGGAGGCAGAGGGAGGCCCATGTGTGCAATTGGGGTGCGACGCCAGCTTCATCCTTAGAGTTCATATCTTGTCGTTACATTAGACTTGTACATCTCTCGCATGATACGTTGATGAATGGGACGCATCGAATACAAGGCGGAACACTGTCAGTTGACACTCGTATGCGCGCTGCGCGGCCAGTTTCAAACGATCTACCCGCTTCAGCTTTCTAGAGGCGAAAAAAGGCACCAATCGTGCGAAACAACTCGTCGCTCGGCGAAGAAGAGAAACAATTTCAAAGATCGTCATAATTAACCTGGAACGGTAAACGGTAAAACATGGATAAGTGCCTAGTCACTATCCCACTTGCAGAACGAACATTCCATTCGACTTGTACACAACTTCAAATTTCCCCTCCCCCGGGTTCCGGATCTCCCCTTTACGCCCACAGTCAGTGATGACGCCGATCGCGTCATTTGCGTCCGGACGCAGATGCTCTGCTGAATAAACAAGACAAATGTGGGCACAAACCCACACCATAGTCACGGTCAACTTTGCTGAGTGGGAGAAGTAGTCCCCTTCCTAGTGTGTGAATGGAAGCCCACGCCGCAGATCTCAGCGCCACGCCAACAAGCGCCTTCCTATAATCACTACTATCCACGTCTAGCCGACACTAAGCCTCGTGGTGCGAGGGAAGACTTTTGGCAGCGGAGTATAAGCTCGGATGTAAATGGGAACGTGATGCACCTACATTTGGGCGTACATCACCGACCGCACACGAATCTGGGTATGACCCCTAACGAGCTTAGTGGTTTAGGGGAACTGAGGTGGAGGAATAGCCGCTCGGGCATCATTCCGCCCCCACCGAGGGGGGATTGAACGGATATAAGGTGGCCATGGCAAGCTGGGCGGGAATAAACAACAAGGATAAATGTCTAAGATCATCCTCGTATTCGGAGCGACAGGTGCTCAAGGCCGTTGTGTGGTCAACAGCCTCCTCGCACCCTGTGAAGATGGCTCGCCGTCGCCTTACACCGTTCGGGCTCTCACACGCGACCCGGAGGGCAAACGTGCTCTGGCCCTGCGCGAGCGGGGAGTTCAACTTGTAAAGGGTAGGTCTTCGTCGTCATACCGTATATGCGTGTGCACGAAGACTGAGGGTCTGATGGTGCGTACAGGTGACACGAGCGACCTGGCATCCGTGGCCGCTGCTCTCGACGGTGCCTATGGCGCATGGGTCAACATCGACGGGTTTACCGTCGGCGAGCAGCGCGAGATCTATGCCGGCATGCGCATTTTTGAGCTCGCAAAACAGACAAAGTCGCTCAGGCATTACGTCTGGAGCAGTCTCGACTACATTTTGAAGGTGAGCGAGCTCACACAACTAAAGTTGAGGAAATCAGAGTGCTTGCTTACTTTCCGCTGTGCAGAAAGGGGGCTATAACCAGAAATACAGGTGTGAACACCTCGATGCCAAGGGTCGCGTCGCCGAGTGGTTAGTCCAACAGCGATCCGTTGTCAGCGATACGGAGCTCTCCTGGTCTGTCGTCACCTCAGGGCCCTACATGGACATGTTACAAATGGTACGTGGACGCGCATCTCTCAGTGGCACGCAACGAAGACGTTCACACGTTTTGCCGCAGAGTATGCTTGGTCCAGTCCGGCGGGAGGACGGGACGTTCATGTTCGACGCGCCCCTCGGCGACGGTCACATGCCTCTGATCGCGCTTGCGGACCTTGGCTTCTTCGCGAGGTACACGTTTGACCACCGCGCTGAGACTTGCGCGAAAAATTTGGAGATTGCGACAGAGATGGTCGACTGGGACCACCTCGTCGCGACGTTCACGAAGGTGACGGGGAAAAAGGCCGTGTACAACCGCGAGACCGTCGACGGGTGGTTCTCCAAGATGCAAAACGTGGACAAACCGGTCGCGGTCGAAGGAGAACCAGGCTCGACCTCTTGGAAAGAGAACTTTACCGGGTGGTGGAACGTTTACCGAGATGACTTGCTCCAGCGCGACATGGACTGGATCCGAAGTGTGAATCCGAATGGGCTCACCCTCGAGCGGTGGATGATCGAGAACAAATACGACGGTATAGTGGACAAAAATCCCGTTTTGAAAATTGTGGAGGATGAGAAGTCGCTGCGCCAGAGGATTGTATAAGTCGTAGCAGTGTTTTAGTCCCGAGGAGTGACAGCTAGCCTGAGTGTGAGTGTATCAAGTATCGAGTTCACGGTTGGAACGTGACTCCGCTGGATGCGATCATGTGATCCCGTCGCGTCTATGGAAGTTCCCACGGTTGAAGGCGAAGGTCGCGTACCGCCAGCTCGACGCAGCGACAGGCCAAAACCTGCCAACATGGCCACGACATCCTCAAACTCGACTCAAGCTCAAGGTCCAAGACGTCTCCTGCGTCCGACCTCTTTGTTCACTCCCAGGCGCTCCCTCTCCACCTCGACTTCAGGATCTATCCGTTCCTCGACACCAATGAACCCATTCGCTTCGGCTAAGAAACTCAAGGCGGCCATTTCATCGGAGGCGCGTACGAGAACCACCGTGAAGACCAAGCCCCCAGCCGTCCACCCTGCACCAGGAACTCCCACCAAACGAGACCCATCGCGACCCAAGACTCCCGGCACGCCCCGCACGCCCCGGCAAGGGGAGGATGACCCACTCCATGACGACCGCAGCGAAATGGACGTCAGCAGAGTTGACCCAGAAGAAGTGCTTGTAGATTGGGAAACCGTCGAACCAGCCGACATCTCCGGTGAGGTCGACGCGAACTTCTTCAGCGCCACTTCGAACGGCAACAAAGACGACAAGGTCCTCGTCTCCATCCGCGTGCGCCCTTCGGAGTCTGCCTCTGCATGGGAGACACCAACGAATGCCGGATCGATCAAACTCTTGTCCCAGCACCACCGCAACGCAGCTACGGCGCCTCCCGTATTCCATTTCGATGAAATTCTGACAGGCTCAGATAACAAGTCGGTGTACAACGCTGTTGCACGCAAACACGTTTGCGCAGCCATGGACGGCTACAACGCTGTCATTTTTGCATATGGCCAAACGGCCAGTGGCAAAACTTTCACTTTGGTCAGTTATCGCCCGCGGCGCCCAATATATCATCATCATGATACGTTCTGATACGCCTACAGTCTGGTGACGACGACCAGCCCGGAATCATACCGCGTGCTATGAAAGACGTCTTTGCATTCATCAGACGCACTCCGGCGCGCGAGTACTTGCTCCGCTGTTCATATCTTGAAATATACAACGAATCGATTCATGACTTGCTCGCGCCCGCCTCAGCTCCTGCCGTGCAACTCCAAGGTAGCGGCGCGAATGTGTGGCTAGCGCCGCTCCGAGAGGAGGTTGTTACGAGCCTCGCAGGCGTACGAGAAGTGATCGCGCGCGGCTGGGCCGCGCGACGAACGGCGAGCACGGATTGGAACGATCGGAGCAGTCGCAGTCATAGCGTGTTCCGTGTTGTTGTCGAAAGTCGCGAACGCGGGGACACGAGTGGGGGACGACAAACCCCAGGCATGTCACGGCCACCCACGCCTGGTGGGCCGAGGTTGCAGTCCATCGGAGGGAGGAGCGTGCAGACAAGCGTGCTCAGCTTGATTGACCTGGCAGGGTCAGAGAAGGCGACTTCGGACAAGGAGCGGACGCGAGAAGGTAAATATATCAACACGAGGTGCGTAATGACCTCAGCTTGGTCTGACTTCATTGTTGATCGTATTGGTATTTAGTTTGCTCACTCTTGGGAGCGTGATCGGGACACTTGCTGAAAACGCGTCCAAGGGGAAGAAGTACGTAGTCAATCTCCTTGGCTTGATGTCGTACTGACGGCTGGATGAAGTGACCACGTCCCATTCCGCAATTCCAAGCTCACCCGCATGCTACAACCTTCGCTTTCGGGCGACGCACGCATCTCAGTCATCTGCACACTCAACCCGGACGTCAGCGCCGTCCCTGAATCGATGAGCACGCTACTGTTCGCGCAGCGCATCAAGAAGGTACAGTTGAATGCCAAGAAGAAAGAAGTTGTCGACACCGATGCGCTGCTTGAGCGGTACCGACAAGAGATCGAAGAGCTTAAGAACCGCCTTGCAGAGAAAGAGAAGGAAGCGGAGGCACCAGAGAAGAACCGTCGCCTCTCCGCGCGCGAGGTGATTCTTTCTGTATGCCATTGCTTGAAACCCGATTGACAGGACTCGTAGCAACTGGACGAGAGCAAAGCGATGAAGGATCTCAACGCGCGCATCAAGCAGCTTACGAACCTTATTCTTACGAGCCAGACTGTGGACGAGAACCGCGGGGACGAGTCTCGTCCAGCGAGTCCCTCCAAGGTTGACTTTGATATGACACCTTACCAAGTATGTGGACTTCCCGTTTCCCTCGTCTCCCAGGCCTCTGAGGTTGACACGCCCCGGACGTCCAGCTCCAACAAGAACTCCTTTCCGCCCGACGCGAGATCGAATCCCAGGCAACTCAAATCCTAGCGCTCGATGCGGCGCTCCTCGCACGGCCCGAGTTGCCTCCCGACGCACCAGAGAGCGAAAAGGACCGCCTGCTCGCGGAACAAGCACGCAACATCCGCGAGCTCGAGATGGTCATCAAGGGGTACGAGGACAACCTCGGCTCACCGCTGCGTGCGGTACGCGAGGACGTCGAACGCGAATGGGCCGGACGGCTCGCCGCGGAAGAAGCGAAGCGGAAGGAAGCGGATGAATGGGCGACGCAACTTGCCCGCGCGCTGGAAAAGGAGAAAAAGGTTGAGTCTCACTGCTAACCCCCGTTCCTTCGTTCGAGACGTTCACCATCATCGGGGTTAGGCACGGCAGCAGCTGGAAGACGAACGTCACGCGCTCGCGGCGTTCGTGACCAAGTTTGACTCGCTCACATCGGGGCTCTCTTCGTCGTCAGGGACGTCCCTGTCGAGCTTGAGCAACACCCCGCCCGTACGGACATCCAAACTGTCCCTTGCGCGCTTGCCGCCGATCGTCGAGTCGCCCCTGCGAATGGACCTCCGCGCAGAGCCGAGCCTGCTCGAGGAGAAGTGGGACGGGGGCGGGATGACATTCGACGACGAGAGCTTCGATGCCGAGCGCGCGATAACCGCCAGCAGCCCGAAGCGTGCGCAGAACCCAGGCAAGGGCATAGATAGCCCAAACCGAGGCGTGCTAGGAGGGAAGGAAAACCTGCCTGTGTGGTCTAATTAGTGCATGCCAGACACATTCTTCTTGAGCGTCGGGGGAAAGAGCGATCTATGCCGAGCCTTGTTGAAAGATATCTAGTGTGCGTCCCGCATGCATGCACACTATGCTATATTAGGAGAACCGATGTACGATGTATTATTGCTATTTCATCCGTTCGAACGCAGCTGGATGTGGATATCCTGATGGCCAGGTCATGCTATAAGCTAAAGCGAGCCTAAAATGCGAGGTAAAAACCGAAGTGAAAGCAAAAAATGCGACGTTAAAGAAAGAAGTGTCCTGCTCTTGTTCAAAATGTACCCCAAAGGTATCGCCACGTCCCAAACATGAGATTCATGATGAAACCCACAACCAGACCCATCTGCATGCGTCGTCTGAACACATCATCACCGGCATCAACCTCGATCCGAACACGCAGCAAAGAAGATGGTGAAAAGACGCACGAAAAGACGGTGCTCTCTGGCGTCTCAAGAGCGTGTCCGTTATCCCAAAATGCAGCAGGCTTGGGCACTCTGAGGAAGAAGAATGGAAGGAGGGGGAAGAAGAAGCCGATGATGATGCCGTTGAGCACCGCGCGGGCACGCGAGTCGCTCTCGGTCGACGCGTTACCGGAAGCGCCGCCGCTGCCGAGGGCGTCGATCCACTGTTCCTCGAGCGCGCGCGCGTGTTCCTCGTCTGTTCCCCAGGGCGTCATCAGGATACGGAGAAGCGAGAGGGGGCCAGAATGAGCGGAGGGGGGGGGGGAAGGACGTACATTCTTCGTCTGTGGGGAATTCGGCGCTGGCGAGATAGTCCGCGGCTGAGCGCGAGTGGAACTGCCTTCGAAAGTTGAGGATGTCGTCTTCGGAGAAGCCTGCGGCGCCGAGGCGGTCAAAGCCACGTAGAGGCTTGATTTGCGTCTCCTGTATGATACACACACATATATATATACATCGTGCGTGCGGGGGGAGATGCGTGCGCAGTTCGTCGGCGGGCGGTCAGATCATGAATCGTTGTGGGGCGCGGAGGGAAGCTGACGCACCTGGGTCTGTGTTTCGCCCTCTTCCTCACCATCGGAGATTGTCGCGCCGACGGAACAATGCAGCCATGGCACCGGCGCTGGCGCACCGGTCGCAGCGGGTAATAACGATGACGGGTCGGCGGCATCGTCCTTGCCTTTTGTCGCGGCGCGCTGCTGGCGCTCTTCGTGCGTGCCCAGCCAAGACGCAAGCTGCGTACCGTCGGGGAGGAGCCGCCCAGCATGGATGAGGCGCAAGCGGCGGCGCTGCACTTGAGGGCGCGCTTCTCGGATCTATTTTTATTGTGGTTTTTTGTTTTCCCAGAAAGAAAGGAAAGTGGGACATGGGGATAAATGGGATGAATAAGTGAGAAAGAGCGAAGGTTGGTGGGGGACGAGGGTTGAGGGATGAGAGCACACCTTGGCTTTGACGTCTCGCACCGAGTCATGCTCGGCTATATGCAGCACCAGGTCTTGGACGCCGTCCGTGAAGCGCACCATTAACTCGCGTGGTGGTGGAGGATTACTGCGGTTAAGAGCATCCTCTGGGACAGGATCCGCACGCTGCTTGCCTTTGGCTTTTTCGCTGAGAGGTTGCATCGTCGTTCAAGTCATCTCAGAGTTGGCCGGGCTGTGTCCTGCGACCAGCAAGATTCGTTATGTAATCAACAGCAGCGCTTTCTCGCTCATTATTCTTATTCTACTACGCTGACAGGGAACTATCGTATCAACCCTTCAGCGGAGCAGCGGCCGATTGTGCACCGTACGGCGAGTCTAGGGACGTCGTCGGTTAAGTTTTCTCGGTTCCACAGTGGGTTTGACTCACAGTAGTCGTACACCAGGCGAACATAAACAACTGTACCACCAGGCTTTTCGGTAAATTTTATGTGACGCGCGTAACGTTTTTCTCCCTGGATCTCTTCAAAGCCCCATACCTGTGATGGAGATGGCTCAGAATCAGGCCCAAGATAAGGAGGACGAGATGACGAGCGAACCTCATACGAGGTCCAGCTGTATCCGCTCTTCTCTCTATTACTCTCGATCCATGAACAAATAATGCCGTGTTCCCGCGTATCAGCTAGCCATCCGTCCTTCAGAAAGCTGTCTTCAACCTCGTCCACCTTGAGCCTTCTGGACTTTCCGACGACGGCACCGAACACGTAGTCGTAATGATCTCTAGGCGTCCAGTCGAGTATTCGGTTCTCAGTGGTTCCGGGAAACCCGCCTGTGAGCGTCTGATCAGAGTCGATGTGTTCGGCGCCGTTCTCGTCCTTGTAGTGATTGACATAAAGCGTGATAGCAGCATAGCTGATGGCCGTGCGACTGATCCAGGGCACACCTTGCATGCTCAAGATGGCATCGACGTTATCGCTCAAAACCTTGTTCTGGTGTTCTCGCCCAGGTAAGAATTGGACATCCCACAGAGCATGAGAAAGGACATCTAACCATGGTATAGACCGCGCTGACATTGAGGGTTGTTAGTTCCTTGGGTGCAGCCATAGTCAAATTGTACTAATGCGGGCTGGGGCACTACAGCTAGTTCTGATGGAAGAGCTAGGGCTAGAACCTTCCACTGGGGAGAGCGTCAAAACTATCCCCAAGATCGTTGATTATGCTCTGCAAGAGAGATTCGTATTTTACGTGTACATGTATCCCCCCTCGTGACTGGGCCGTGCTCACCGCTCAGCAGAGAGCAATTGCGCGTCGATTGCGCCATCGCACATAGTGACATAATATAAAGAGGGTGCAAAGTGCAAGTGTATTCTTCTCCCCGAGGTTTCATACCCCCTCCACGATCTCACTGACAGCGTCCCCCCACGTTCGTCTGCTCGCTGTCCGCCGCCTCTGCCAACTTCTGATGGGCGCCCATGATACCAGACCAACTACTAGACTAGCCTAGCCTCATTCAAAATGTTATTCTCCCGCTTCCTTTCGTGGTTCAAATCATAAGCGACTATCTCGATACTCCTATGTGGCATATCCGGAATTCCCAGTTTCGTATGACCTCGGATTTGGTGCCCTTGCATCGCACCGCCCTAGGAACGCACGTGCTACATCGAGGCTCCCCTCATCGTCATATAACCATGCAGCATCTCGAACCCCGCAGCCGTAATTGCATCTCCTGACCCGTATGGGCTCCAATTGTACCTATTGCAGTACGTACGAGGATCGCACATGGCCTTTCCACTACATGACAATCAGTTCATTACTGAGAACCGAAGTGTCAGGTGAGGGTATTAGCAAGATCCTGTACCTCGCGGCCCGGCGATTAGTCACTCGAAATGGTCTCTGAACCGTTTATAAATGACCTCCCCGGCTACATCTGAAACACCTCAGTCTCTCATGTCCATGTCTGAACGCATCATCGACGTCCGCCTTAACCACAAGGCTTCTAACGGTGAGGTTAACATCCGTGACGAGATCGTCAAGGGTCTCTCCCAGCCGGCGAACCAGAAGAGCTTTCCGCAACTTTTGCTGTACGATGAGGAGGGCCTTCGCATTTTCGACGAGATCAACACCCAGGTCGACGAATACTACGTATTCCCTGCCGAAGAAGCGCTTCTCAAGAAGCACGCACATGACATTGTCCAGGCCATGCAAGGTCAACACGAAGATAAGGACAATCATTCCATAGGGGGTGTCGTACTCGACCTTGGTGCTGGGTAAGTCCACCAGTCCCAGGCACTGTGCGACACACCCCTTGTCTTCACACGATCGAAAATCGTCCCATACTTTCCTCTTACGTCCTCCCACTTCCCCTGCGTGTTGATGGCTGTGCAAGTGCGGGGTGCGCTTGGTTGTGCCCCTTGGCGCTTCCTTGACGTTGTCTGATCCATCAGAGAACCGCATGCCCTTTCCAATGGAGATAAGGCGTGGAGCAGAGAAGACCTTACAGCCTTCCATTTTCATTCCCTTCGTTACATAGCCCTCTGATCCCCTTTTCACATAAAACAGTGACTTGCGGAAGACACAGCACATCCTTTCTGCTCTCTCAAAGATGGCACCTTCACAAACGTCTCCTGCGCACATTACTTATTATGCGTTGGACTTGGAGAAACGTGAGCTGGAGCGCACCCTCGACCAACTCGCGGCATCGCCCGTTGGACCAGAGATGCAGGGAAAAATCGACACTCATGGTCTTTGGGGTACGTTCGAGGGCGGACTCAAGTTTGTGGAGGAAGGGGGCCTCCGAGGTCGCGGGGTGGTGCCCGCGGCGGCAGCTCGAGCACGTTCGCTAAGTTCCGATGACACCGCTACTCAGTTGTCCTCTCCCACGACGTCGACGTCGGAGCAGGGTACGACCGAAACTCCGCTCTCCACCCCAGATATGGAGACGTTCGAGACTCCGCTGCACATCCTGTTCCTGGGCGCCTCACTCGGAAACTTTCCGCGCGACGAGCAGGTTCCATTTCTTAGGTCGCTTCCTCTGCGCGCCGGTAAAGGGGACACTTTACTCCTTGGGCTCGATCAGGCGTCCGATGCTGGGAAGATCGAACTCGCATACAATGATTCAGCGGGCATCACGCGGCGCTTTATCCTCAACGGGCTCAAAAATGCCGGCCTGGCGCTGGGAGATGAGACCTTGTTTGCTCCAGAGAAGTGGGAGTACTTCGCCCGATACGACGTGCAGGAACGTAAGTTGGCGCTCCCTGGGATCGGTTTTCGTAACTGTGGCTGAAGCACATCATTCCGCTTTCCATTTTAGGCCGACACGACGCTTTCTATCGGTCTCGCGCCGCGCAGACAGTGCGCGATCCGGGGTCGCAAGTTGAATTCGCATTCCTTGCGGACGAGCTTGTGCACATCGAAGTGTCTCATAAGGTAGTTTTAATCAATCTGCGCCTGCAAAGCAGACTGACAAATGCTCCACTGGTGCAGTACACCAATGGGGATGCGTATCGCCTTTTCACGGAAGCTAACTTGCGCCCATTGAGGCGCTGGACAGACCCCGATTCGGGCTATTCTCTCTGGCTTCTTGAACGTCCGCCGTTCAACTTCCAACTGCTACGATCACCGGCCTCCACATTATCAAACACGCCGTTTGGCGTGCCTGCATTGGAAGAGTTTCGCGAACTGTGGGCAGCATGGGATTTCATCACAAGGAAGATGATACCAGAATCGATGCTGTTCGAAAAACCGATCGATTTGAGGCACATTTGTCTGTTCTACACTGGTCATATTCCGGCGTTTCTGGACATCCATCTGTCCAAGCTCTTGGGTGAACCGAACACTGAACCTGAATATTTCAAAGTTTGTCTTACTTTCACGTTTCCCTCCATAACATTTTTTTTACATTCGACAGGATATTTTCGAACGCGGTATTGATCCGAATGTTGACGACCCCGCAGAGTGTCACGTAAGGACATAGATCTGTCCCGTTCTGTATTCTCATGCAAACAACAGCCACACTCGGAAGTTCCTCGGAGGAAAGAGGACTGGCCACCACATTCGACCATCCTCGACTTCCAGGGGCGTGTCCGTGCTCGCCTGATGAATCTTTACGCGGAGTTGGAATCCGGCCGTCGCCAGATGACGCGCAAGGTGGCCCGTGTACTCTGGATGACTCTCGAACATGAGTCCTGGCACACCGAGGTTTGGAACCTTCATTATTTATCCGACATGAACCCGCGCTAACAGGAACTATAGACATTACTGTATATGCTTATCCAGCGTGCAGGGACTGGTACAAACCCGCCGTCCGTAGGCGGCTTTGCTACTCCTTGTTGGG
>Ga0137394_10002086_pt1 | contig 14715 bp, 13 predicted proteins | sample czobulk116metaG_FD_108278 | JGI IMG/M metagenome (GOLD analysis project Ga0137394, IMG submission 108278) | Vadose zone soil microbial communities from Angelo Coast Range Reserve, California, USA - czobulk1.16 metaG | ecosystem: Environmental > Terrestrial > Soil > Vadose zone | place: USA...
ACCGGCGCGTGGCGGATCAAGGACAACGAGGTGGCGATCGACTCGGTCGGAGATCTGTACGACGGCACGAAGATGGACGGGCCGCGCGGTCTGCAGCAGGCGCTGCTGAAGCACTCGGACGTGTTCCTTCTGAGCTTCACCGAGAACCTGATGACCTACGCGCTCGGACGCCGGGTCGAGTACACGGACATGCCCGCGATCCGTGCGGTCATCCGCGAGGCCGGCAGGAACGATCTCAAGATGTCGTCGTTCGTGCTCGGCGTCGTCAACAGCGCGGCGTTCCGGATGGCGAAAGCGACGGATGCTCGCCAGGTGGCGACCAGCGAGGCCGGCGAGCCGCGGCGGCCGAATTCCAGCTCACGGTAGAGGAGACAGGCGAATGTACATCTCGAACAACCACATTTCCCGCCGAGCGGTCCTGCGGGGCATCGGTGCGATCGTGGCGCTACCGTTCCTGGAAGCGATGGTGCCGGCACGCCGCCTCTTCGCGCGCGGCCGCGACGGGGCAGCGGGGAGGAAACTCCGGTTCGTCGCGCTCGAGATGGTGCATGGGTCGGCCGGCAGCACGCCGATCGGGATTCAGAAGAACCTGTGGGCGCCGGCAGGCGTCGGCCGATCGTTCGATCTGAGCTCCACCGTGTTGAGCCCGCTCGAGCCGTTCCGCGAGTATGTGACGATCGTCAGCAACACGGACGTGCGGAACGCCGAAGCGTTCACGGCGCCCGAAATCGGCGGCGACCATTTCCGGTCGAGCGCGGTGTTCCTCACGCAGACTCATCCCAAGCAGACCCAGGGGTCCGATCTGCACGCCGGCGTGTCGGTCGATCAGATCTTCGCGACGAAGTACGGGCAGGATACGCCGATCCCGTCGATGCAGCTCTGCATCGAGAACGTGGACCAGGCGGGCGGCTGCTCCTACGGTTACTCCTGCGCGTATACCGATTCAATCAGCTGGGCGTCTCCCTCGCAGCCGCTGCCGATGATCCGCGACCCGCGGCTGGTGTTCGACCAGCTGTTCGGCGTCGGCGCGACGCCGTCGGAGCGCAAGGAGCGCCGCAGCGAGGATCGCAGCATCCTGGACTGGCTCGGCACGTCGATCGACCGGCTGAAGAAAGACCTGGGCGCCGCGGATCGCGCGCGTCTGGACGACTACCTCCAGGATGTGCGCGAGATCGAGCGGCGCATTCAGAAGGTCGAGGCATACAACACGAGCGGCGAGCCGCGCGAGCTGCCCGGCGCGCCGATCGGCGTCCCCGACTCGTTCACCGAGCACGTGAAGCTGATGTTCGACCTGCAGGCGCTCGCCTTCGCGTCGGACCTCACGCGGGTGTTCGCGTTCAAACTGGGCCGCGATGCGTCGAACCGCGTGTATCCCGACAGCGGCTTCAAGGGCGCGTTCCACTCGGCGTCGCATCACCAGGAAAGGGAAGACAAGATCCTGGACTTCGCGAAGATCAACAAGTACCACGTCAGCCTCGTGCCGTACTTCCTCGAGAAGCTGAAGAACACGCCCGACGGCGATGGCAACCTGCTCGAGAGCTCGGTGATCCTGTACGGATCGCCGATGGGCGACTCGAACGTCCACAACCACAAGCGGGTGCCGCTCTTCATGGCCGGGCGCGCGGGCGGCGCGCTGAAGGGCAACATGCACGTGAAGGCGGCCGACGGCACGCCGATCGCCAACGCAATGCTGACCGTGGCGCACAAGCTGGGGCTCGAGACGCCGAGCTTCGGCGACAGCACCGGGGAGCTGGATCTGAATGTGGCTGCTACGGACAGAGCGTAGGGGCCAGGGACCTGGGGGCTGGGGGCTGGGGACTCGGATGAAGCTGATGCGAACGCTTCGACTCTCCGCGCTGGGGGCGCTGACGCTGACGGCGCTGCTGTCCGCGGCCGTGAGCGCGCCGGTCGCCGATGCGGCGATGGAAGGCAACACGAACGCGGTCCGCGCGCTGCTGAAGCAGGCCGCCGACGTCAACGCCGCACAGGGCGACGGCATGACGGCGCTGCACTGGGCCGCGATGAAGAACGACGCGGAGCTGACGCAGACGCTGCTGTTTGCCGGTGCGAACGTCAAAGCGACGACCCGGATTGGATCGTATACACCCCTGATCCTCGCCGCGAAGAACGGCAGCGCCGCGGTGATGCCGGCGCTGCTGAAAGCAGGCGCCGACCTCAACACGCGGACCTCGAATGGGACGACGCCGCTCATGTTCGCGGCGGCATCAGGCAACACCGACGCGGTGAAGATCCTGATCGACGGCGGCGCCGACCTGAACGCGAAGGAATCGGTGCGCGGGCTCACGCCCGCGATGTTCGCCGCAGCGTCGAACCGCTCCGCCGTCCTCGAGCTGCTGGCCCGGAAGGGCGCCATACTGAAAGCGACCTCGAAGGTGACCGACCTCGCGGCGCTCAGCCGCGATCCAGCGGCGCTTCGCGAGTTCACGCAGGGGAATCCGGCGCCTCCCGGGGAGCCGCCGGCGGGCGGCCGGAACGGGCCGGCGCCAGGTGCGCCCGGCGGCCGCGGCGGACGCGGACCGCAAACGCCGGGAGTCGACCGCAACTACCAGCTGAACGAGCTCGTCGCGGCGCAGGGCGGCCTGACGCCGCTGCTGCTCGCGGCCCGCGAAGGCCACATCGAGTCGGTGAGGGCGCTGCTCGACGCGGGCGCCGACGTCAATCAGGTCAGCGCGGGAGATCGGACGAGCCCGCTCCTCATCGCGACGATCAACGGCCACTTCGACCTCGCGATGTTCCTGCTCGAGAAGGGCGCGGATCCGCAGGCGGCGGCGGAGAACAATGCGACGCCGCTCTACGGCGCGATCAATTGCGAGTGGGCGCCGAAAGCGCTCTATCCGCAGCCGCGCGCGCAGGTCAATCAAAAGACGACCTACCTCGAGCTGATGCGGGCGCTGCTCGACAAGGGCGCCGACCCGAACATGCGCCTGAACAAGAAAGTGTGGTACTCGGGCTACAGCTTCGACCTGTCCGGCGTCGACGAAACGGGCGCGACGCCGTTCTGGCGCGCCGCGTACGCGAGCGACGTCGACGCGATGAAGATGCTGGTCGCGTACGGCGCCGATCCGGGCATCCGCACCAAGCGGATTGCCGGGCGTCCGCGCGCCGGCGACATCGACCGCGAGGTCAGAGACGTCTCAGGGCTGCCGCCGGTCCCGGTCGGCGGTCCGGGCGTGACGGCGCTGCAGGCGGCGGCGGGCGTCGGCTACGGCGAGGGCTTCGCCGCCAACTCGCACCGCTTCGCGCCGATCGGGATGCTGGCCGCGGTGAAGTATCTGGTCGAGGATCTGCGCGCCGACGTCAACGCGTACGATCACGAAGGCAACACGGCGCTCCATCACGCAGCGGCGCGCGGCGACGTCGAGATGATTCACTACCTCGTGTCGAAGGGCGCCGACGTCACGGCGGTCACGCGCGAAGGGCGCACGACGGCGGACATGGCCAACGGCCCGGTGCAGCGGACCCAGCCGTTCCCCGAGGCCGTCGCGCTCCTCGAAAAGCTCGGGTCAAAGAACAATCACAAGTGCATCTCTTGCTGACCTAGCGTCTCCTTCATCGCGCTGGCGCCCTGCTCCATCATCCCGTCGATGACGGGCTCGAGCTCGTCCGGCAGAAGATCTGCGAGCCACACGACTCGACTCCCTCCGTTGCCGTCGGCGAACACCTGGAATGACGCGTTGTGGTGGGTCAGCTGACCTCCGGCCGCTGCATACGCCAGCCGGCGCGTCTCATCGTCCACGTCGACGATCCGCTCCCGCGCGACGAAGCCATTGGCGAACGTCACGACACGCACGCCGTCTTCCATGCGCGTATCGGTCACGAACCCGACGGCGAGCCGCTGATGGACGGCGCCGACGTCGCGGATTGCGGCCCAGACCTCTCCCGGCCGGGCTGCGATCACAATTTCCTTTCTGATGGAAGCCATATGCGTCCTCCTGTTGCTCTCGAGAGCGGGGACCCGGGTCGCCCTACGCTGGGAGTTTATCGGCCGCGCGATTGGCGGACTTGGAGAATCTTGCGGCGCCGTTCCTGATAAACTCGACCGAGCATGCCGGCGGCGACGATTCTGCGGCGCGGATCGCTCTCGGTGATCGACTACCGGTGCAATGCGGGACCGCACGACACACCGTTCCTCGAGCGGCACGAGGCGTTCTCGGTGTCCTACGTGCGCGCGGGCAGCTTCGGCCTTCGCCTGCACGATCGCTCGCTCGATCTCGTGGCGGGATCGATCATGGTGGGCCATCCGGGCGACGAGTTCATGTGCACCCACGACCACGTCCGGGGCGACGAGTGTCTGTCGTTCCAACTCGAACCGGCCCTGGTGGACATGATCGGCGGCAGGACCGACGCGTGGCGCGTTGGCTGTGTGCCGCCACTGTCCGAGCTGATGGTGCTGGGCGAGCTCGGGCAGGCGGCGGCGGAAGGCCGGAGCGACGTCGGCCTCGACGAGGTCGGCCTCTTGCTTGCCGCCCGCTTCGTCGACGTCGTGTCGGGACGGCCGCCGCGCCCACGGCAGGTGCAGCCCCGCGATCGACGCCGCGCGGTCGCTGCGGCGCTCTGGATCGACCATCATTCGCCCGAGCCCATCGATCTGGATCGCGCCTCCGCGGAGGCCGGGCTCAGCCCGTTTCACTTCCTGCGGCTGTTCGCGAAAGTCATTGGCGTCACGCCGCACCAGTACCTCGTGCGGTCGCGACTGCGCCATGCGGCGCGCCTGCTGGCCGACGATGCCCGGTCGATCACCGACATCGCCTACGACGTCGGCTTCGGGGACCTTTCGAACTTCGTGCGGACGTTTCGTCGCGCGGCCGGCGTCTCGCCACGGAGCTTCCGTCGCGCCGGCAAGGGCGACAGAAAGATCTTATCTCGCGATCTCCTTTGCCGGCACCGGCTTCGCAGTTAGAATCAGCCTCTCACCGTGATGACCATCAACCAGCGCGCGATCGACGGCGTGACGATCCTCGACATCGTCGGCCGGATCACGGTCCAGGAGGGCGCGGAGAAGTTTCGCGATGCTGTACGGCAGCTCGTCCGGGATGGGCAAGTGAAGCTCGTGATCAACTTCCAGGACGCGACTTACATCGACAGCACGGCGCTCGGCGAGATCATCCGCGCGTATACCAGCGCCACGCGCAAGGGCGGGTCATTGAAGCTTCTCAAGGTGACCGGCAGCATCCATCAGTTGCTGATGATCACCAGGCTCCTCACGGTCTTCGACCTGTTCGACGAGGAGGCACAGGCGGTGAAGAGCTTCGGCGTTCCCCGATCCTCAAATCCTTAGATCCTTAGATCCTCCAATCGTCAGTGCCCCTCGTGCTTCTTCCGGTATTCCTCGTCGGCGATTATCTTGTCCTTGTTGGCTTTGACTTGACGCTTGCGTGAATCGCGCGCGGCCGCGGCCGTTTTCTCCGCTGAGCTCACCGCGAAGGTCGACAACTGCCGCTCGACATCCTGACCGTGGCACGCCGGACAAGTCGCGGGCGGATCCTGCGCGCGCACGAGCGCCTCGAACTCGTGAGCGCAGGTTCGGCAGCAAAACTCGTACATGGGCATACAGCAGTCTCCAGGATGCCAAGAATACAGAATTGTTGGGGCGATGACACGGTTGTGATTCCGCTTCGTCGTCCGGCGCCGCACGACGGTCTGATCGTCGCAGGAAGTGACCGCGCGACCCACGGCACGCACGTTGCGCCAGCCGCCGTGCAACTCCGCATTTCATTCGAAAGATCCGACACAGATGCTGCGTTCCACCCTTCGCTGCGTGGGGCTCGTCGTGCTTCTCGTCCTGGCAGCGCCGGGCGCCCCGAACGCGGAATCCGGCTCGACGTGGCTGGACCGGTTGAACTTCTACCGTGCGATGGCGTCACTGCCACCCGTCGTGGAGGATCCGGCATTGAGCGGTGCCGTGCTACAGCACGCGCGCTATATGGTGAAGCACGGCGTCGTGACGCATTCGCAGAACCGGCGAGTGTCGTGGGCGACGCCGGAAGGGGCGGCGGCGGCCGCCGCAAGCAACCTCGCAGGTTCGACGCGTTCGACAGAGCCGGACTCCTGGGCTGTCGACGCCTGGATGCAGGCGCCCTTCCATGCGCTGGGCATGATCGATCCCGCCCTCAGACAGGTCGGTTTCGGCATTCAACACACGCGGCACGGCAGGGTCCAGACCGCGGCCGGTCTCGATGTGATCCGCGGGCGCACCGCCGCGCCGTCACTCGTCTCATTTCCGATCGTGTGGCCGGCCAACGGCACCTCGGTGCCACTCGCCGCGCATGTCGCGGAAGACCCCAGTCCGCTGACAAGTTGTCCCGGGTACGAGGTGCCGACGGGGTTGCCGGTGATTGTCCAGCTCGCGCCAGACGGCGACGTCCCGAACGTCACCTTCTCGTGGATCGATGACGGGGAGTCCTTGCTCGAGCACTGCGTGTTTGACGAAGGCACGTACCGGAATCGCGATGCCGCTCAACAAAACCTCGGCCGCAGCATTCTGGCATCGCGCCATGCCATCGTCGCGATCCCTCGGAAGCCGCTCAGGCCCGGATTCAGCTATCGGGCCGTCATCGAGGTGAACGGGCGGCTGCTCGACTGGACGTTCGCGGTCGACCGCCCGTAGGGCGGAGCGGACACTAGTTCGGGAGAGTGGCTTCAACGCGCTTCGGATCGATCCGCCAGACGTTGCCGGCTTCGATGTTCGACAGCCACACTGATCCGAGCCCGACGCGCACGGCGTCGCCGCCTTTGCCCATGAATTGCTGCACGACGCGGTTGGTCGACGGATCGATGCGCGAGAGCGGGTAGTCGAACGCCGTCACCCAGACCGACCCTTCGCCGACCGCGATGTCGCCGCCACCGCCGGGCACGCCGACTTCGATCGTCGCCGCCACCTCGTTGGTTTTCGGATCGATTCTCGAGACGCTGCCGTCGCCCTGATTCAGCGTCCAGATCGCGCCGGCGCCGGCCGTGATGAACCGCGGCGACTTGCCGACCGGAATCGTCTCGACGATGAGGTTGGTCTGCGGATCGACGCGCGTGACGGTGCTCTTCTCGGTGCTCGTCACCCACACCGCGTCCTCGCCGAACGCAAGCCCGTAGGATCCCGGGGCCGCGTAAATTTCGGCCACCACCGTGTTGGTCTCCGGATCGAAGCGGGCGAGCGTGCCCTTCGCGTCCGTCAGCATCCATACGCTCCCGGCGCCGGTGACGATGGAGCCTTCGGAGTTGCCGATGCCGGTCTTGATGGTCGCTGTCGTCGCGCCCGTCTTCAAATCGACTCGCGAGATTGTCTGATCGCCGCAGTTCGGCACCCAGAGGCTGCCGAATCCGGCCGCAAGGCCCGAGCACGGGCGCGGACCGACGGTCACCACCGCGGCGACCGTATTCGTCTTCGGATCGAGGCGCGCGACACTGTCCTTCGGCTTGTTGGACACCCAGACCGCCTCGTCTATCGCGATCCAGTCCGGGGCGCCCGGCACGGGGAATATGGCCTCGGGCTTCAGCCGCTCGATAGGAATCTTGACCCCCGGCGTCGTGACGCCAGGTTTTGGCGGCTGCGGCGCCTGCAACAGCGCCGAGCCCAGCAACATCCAGATGACAAGTCTAGCCATGCGGACCGTGCATAATACCCTTTCATGCGCCACACGCGATCACGGCGCGCCGGCTGGATGCTGCTCGCCGCGCTGGCATTGGCGTTCCAGATTGCCGGCGAGGCTCGGCAGGCTGTCCCGCCGACCGCTCAGTCCTCTGATTACTTCGAATCGAACGTGCGGCCCGTGCTCGCCGCCAACTGTTATGACTGCCATACCGACGAGCGGATGGGCGGGCTCCGGCTCGATTCGCGCGACGGGCTGTTGAAAGGCGGGGGCTCCGGCCCTGCGGTGGTTCCCGGCGATCCGGACAAGAGCCTGATGATTCAAGCGATCCGCCAGACCGGCACGCTCAAGATGCCGAAAGGTGGAAGACTGAAGCCAGACGAGATCGAGACGCTGGTCGAGTGGGTGCGCGCCGGTGCGAACTGGCCCTCTTCCGCCGCCTCGACGAGCACGGTCTCGGCGGCTACGGTGGGTAAACCCACGTCCGCCGGTTCGACGAGCGCGGCTCCTTCGCCCGTTACCGAAAATAAAACCGCGACGACTCCGGCGAGCGCGCCGACGTATGTGATCAAGCCGGAGCAGCGCGCGTTCTGGTCGTTTCAGCCGCTGCGCACCCCGCCGGCTCCCGCCGTGTCCCATGCCTCGTGGCCGAAGACAGACATCGATCGGTTCGTGCTCGCACGGCTCGAGAAGGAGGGGCTGGCGCCTGTGCGCGCCGCCGACAACCGGACGCTGATTCGCCGCGCCACGCTCGACCTCACCGGGCTGCCGCCGACGCCGGAGGACATCGAGACGTTCGAGCAGGACGCGTCGCCCGACGCCTTTGCGAAGGTGGTCGATCGCCTGCTGGCCTCGCCGCAGTACGGCGAAGCGTGGGGCCGGCTGTGGCTCGACGTCGCGCGCTACGGTGAAGACGACTATCGCTCGCTCGATCCGAAGGGGCGCGGCCTCAACCCGTATCCCAATGCCTATCTGTATCGCGACTGGGTGATCAAGGCGTTCAACGACGACATGCCGTACGACCAGTTCGTCCGCGCGCAGCTCGCCGGCGATCTCATCGGCGACGCCTCGTCGCGCGCGCGCACGCTGCCGGCGCTGGGTTTCCTGGGGCTCGGCCCGTGGTACTACGACAACGGCGCGGTCGAGATCACGCGCGCCGACGAGCGGCACGATCGCGTCGACGTCGTGTCGCGCGGGTTCCTCGGTCTCACCGTCGCGTGCGCCCGCTGCCACGACCACAAGTACGATCCGATTCCGACGGCCGACTACTATTCGATCGCGGGCGTGTTCCTGAACACCACCTACAAGGAATACCCGCTGGTCCCGAAGAGCGTCGTCGCCGAGTACGACGAGCAGGACAAGAAGATCGAGAAGAAGGAAAAGCTGCTCGACGAGTTCCTGCGGACCGAGTCGACGCAGCTCGGCGAGACGCTCGCGCTGCAGGCGTCGAAATACATGGTCGCAGCCTGGAAGGTGACCGGCGAGCCGAAAGAGGAAATCCCGAAGGTTGTCGACGCCGAGAAGCTCGATTACGAGCTCTTCGATCGCTGGCTCAGGTTTCTCGCGAAGCCGCCTCGCTTTTATCCATATCTGACGAACTGGCGGGAGATGGTCAAAGCCGGCGGCAGCGCCGCGCAGGCGAAGAAGCTGGCCGACGAGTTCCAGACGCTTCTGCTCGACGTGATGTTCGACAAGAAGGAGATCAAGGAAGAGAACGACGTCATCGCGGCCAAGGCGCTGACCGGCACGAAGAAGAAGGAGAAAGGCAAGCTGCCAAGCGATTTCGTCACCAACGATGATTTCTGCCCGGGCTGCGGCCTCGAGCTGAAGAGCCTGCCGGTCGAGCGCAACAACCTGTGGACCGATGTGTTCCAGCGCGATCTCCAGGACGGCTTCGATCCCGCGCAGGCGTTCGAGCAGCTGCGGCCCGGCCTGCTCGCCTTCCGTGGCTGGGGGCTGGAGCGCCAGCTGAGCGCCGACCGCCGCCGCTATATCGACGGTCTGCGCACCGACATCGAGGCCGCCCGCAAGGCGCAGCCGCCGAAGTTTGCGTTCGTTCACGGCGTCGGCGACGTCGAGAAGCCGGTGGACCTGAAGGTGAGCCGCCGGGGTAGCCCGTACAACCTCGGCGACGAAGTGACGCGGCATTTTCTCTCGGTCCTGTCAGACGGTGCGCCGGCGCCCTTCGAGAAGGGCAGCGGCCGCCTCGAGCTGGCGGACGCGATCATCCGCCAGCCCATTGCGATGCGCGTCATCGTCAATCGCATCTGGAAGGGGCATTTCGGTACCGGGCTCGTGGACACGCCGAGCAACTTCGGCGTCGCCGGGGAGCGGCCGACCAACCCCGAGCTGCTGGACTATCTGGCGCAGCGGTTCGTCGACCACACGCTCTCGATCAAACAGCTGCACCGCGACATCATGCTGAGCGCGGTGTATCAGCTGAGCGGCGATCACGTCGCTGCGAACTTCGAGAAGGACTCGGGCAATCGGCTGTACTGGCGGGCCGAGCGCCACCGCATGACGGCGGAGCAGGTGCGCGATTCGCTGCTCTTCGTCTCGGGAGCGCTCGATACGAAGGCCGGCGGACCGTCGGTGGCGCTGACGCCATCCTTCGAGAGGCGGACGGTTTACGGAAAGGTCAGCCGCTACAAGCTCGACGACTTCCTGCAGCTGTTCGATTTTCCGAGCCCCAACCTCTCGGCGGAAAAGCGATTCACCACGAGCGTCCCGCTGCAGCGGCTGTTCCTGATGAACAGCGACTTCATGCAGCAGCAGGGCGAGCTGCTCGCGCGCCGCGTCGCGTCCGAGCCGGACAACAGCGCGCGGATCCAGAAAGCGTATCGCCTGATCTTCGGGCGCGCCGCCAGCGAGGCCGAGATACGCGCAGGGATCGCGTTCATCAGGAGCGAGCCGCTCAAGCAGTACGAGGAGCGGCGCGCCACGAAGGACACGAAGGATACAAAGGACACAAAGGACGGAAAGGACGGAAAGAAGGAAGGGGTCGCGGACAATGAGAAGGACGACAAACCCGACAAAGACGATCTCGGGATGATGGCGGGCGTGATGCCCGGTACCTCGAAGAAGGACGACAAGAAGCTGCTTCCAGCGACGCCGTGGGGCCGGTATGTCAAAATCCTCCTCAGCTCGAACGAGTTCCTGTTCATCGATTGATATGCACAAGTCACGCAACTCCCTCACGCGTCGCGACGCCTTGTGCCGGATCGGTAACGGCTTCGGCATGCTGGCGTTCGCCAGTCTAGTCAGCGAATCACTGGCGCGCGCGGCCGGGCCCTTCGCGCAGGAGGGCACGCTCGACCCGCGGCGACTGGATCATCCGGCGCGCGCCAAGCGCGTGATTTTCCTCTTCATGAACGGCGGCCTCTCGCAGGTCGACAGCTTCGATCCCAAGCCGATGCTCGACAAGTACCACGGGCAGCCGCTGCCGGGTGGGACGATTGCGACCGAGCGCAAGACCGGCGCGTTGATGCGCTCGCCGTTCACGTTCAAGAAATACGGCAAAGCCGGCATCGAGGTGAGCGAGCTGTTTCCGCACGTCGGCGAGTGCGTCGACGACATCTGCTTCATCCGATCGATGCACACCGACATCCCGAACCACGAGCCGTCGATGCTGATGATGAACACGGGCCACACGCAGGTGGGCCGGCCGTCACTGGGCTCGTGGCTCACCTACGGCCTCGGCACCGACAACAAGAACCTCCCCGGCTACGTCGTCCTCTGTCCGGACGTGCCGACGACGGTGGGGCCGCCGCTGTGGAACAGCGCGTTCCTGCCGGCGGTGCACCAGGGGACGTTCATCGGCGACAAGATCGAGAAAAGCGAGAAGCAGACCGACGCGGCGCTCGTCGGCAAGGACTTCGATCCCAAGACGCTGATTTCGTATATCCACAACGAGAAGTTCACCCTCACCGAGCAGCGGCGCGAGCTCGATCTGCTCGGGACGCTCAATCGCCTGCAGATCGAGCGCGAAGCGGTCCGCGATCCGAAGCTCGAAGCGGCGATTCAGTCGATGGAAACCGCGTACCGCATGCAGACCGAGGCGCCCGAGGTCTTCGACATCCGGAAGGAGAGCGAGGCGACGCTGAAGCTGTACGGCCCCGGCAGCACCGCGCGCGGCTGCCTGATGGCGGTGCGGCTCGCCGAGCGCGGCGTCCGCATGGTCCAGGTGTACTACGCCAAGGGCGATCCGTGGGACGCGCATTCCGACATCCAGGCGCATCGCAAGAACGCGAAGGATTCCGATCAGCCGTTCGCGGCGGTCATCAAGGATTTGAAGTCCCGCGGGCTCTTCAAGGACACGCTGGTGGTCTGCGGGTCGGAATTCGGCCGCACGCCGGTGATGGAAGTGGGCGGCGGCGCGGGCAACGCCCAGAACGGGCGCGACCACAACCCGTTCGGGTTCACGATGTGGCTGGCGGGCGGCGGCGTCAAAGGAGGCATGATCTACGGCGCGACGGACGACTTCGGCTTCAAGGCCGTCGAGAAGCCGGTGCACGTCCACGATCTGCACGCCACGATTCTTCACCTCCTCGGCATCGATCACACGAAACTCACGTACCGCTATAGTGGACGCGATTTCCGCTTAACGGACGTGTCCGGCGCGGTCATTCACGAGATCATCGCCTGACCACGATGGCCAGCCTCATCGAAGCAATTGAAATCAAGCGGAAGATGTACTTCGAGTTCGAGAACGCGCCTTACCACTGTCTGGATGTCGAGGTGTCGAAGCCGACCGCGCGCGGCGGCCAGACCCTCGTGCGCCTGAAAATGCGGAACCTCCTCACCCGGGCGGTGTTCGACAAGACCTTCAAGGCAGGCGAGAAATTCCGGGAGCCGGACCTCGCAACGCTACCGGCGTCGTACTTGTATAGCGACGGCACGGGCTATCACTTCATGGACCAGCAGTCTTTCGAGACCATCACGCTCGGGTCCGCCATCGTCGGCGACGATCGGCTGCTGCTCGTCGACAACGTCATGGTGCAGATTCAGACGTACAACGGCAGCCCGATCGGCCTCGAGTTCCCGCCCCATGTCGAGCTGAGGGTGACGTCGACCGAACCGGGCGCTCGCGGCGACACGGCCAGCGGCAGCGTGACGAAGATCGCGACGCTCGAAACGGGAATGGAGATTCGCGTCCCCCTGTTCATCAAGGAGGGCGAGAAGATCAAAGTGCACACTGAGACGCGGGAGTTCGCGGGAAGAGCCTGACCTCCGCAACCTCTCTTTCGAATCATCGCGTGACGCGTGTCCACACGAGCGGCCCGAACTTCCAGAAGTCCACGATCCGCGTCGCGACGTGATCGTCGCCGGCGACGAAGATGAGCGTGCCTTCCAGAATGAACGCGTCGGGTGTCAGCGGGATGAACCGCTTCAGCTTCTCCGGATCACGGCCGCCGTACAACACGCCATCGCGAAGCGCGACGTGGAAGGTCCACCCGTCGGCCAGCAGTTGGTAAGTGCCGACGAAGCCCGGCCAGCTGCCGGTCGCGACCGGCTGAGCGGGCGGATCGGTCGTGACCACCGCCACGTGTGCATGTCTGCTACTGCTGCTTCGTCTTCTTCGCCGCCGCCTCGTCGCGCTCCTTCAGGCGCGCGCCGCGCAGGATGTTGCCCAGCGCGTAGTTGCCCTCGTGGCACGCGTACTCGTAGATCTGCTCGCGCGTCGTCGGCCAGGTATATTCGGCCGTCCACGGCCTGGTCCACGTCGTCGGATCGTCGATCGTGAACTGATAGCGCAGCGTGTTCGCGTCGATGCGTGTGAAGCGCTCGACGACGTGCAGGTTCTCGCTCGATCCGCGGAACCGGGTCTTGTCGCTGAAGTTCCTCGTGTCGACGACGAGCGTGTCGCCATCCCAGCGGCCGATCGAATCGCCGAGCCATTTGCGGACCGCCGCCGGCGGATGCTGGCCGTTCATGCGGATGAGGCGCGCGTCGTGCACCATCTCCGTGAGGATCATCACCGAGTCCGGCGTCTGCACGATCTGGTGGAGGTTGTTGTAGAAATAGGTCGGCAGGATCGGCGGCCCGGACGTCGAGCTGAACCCCACCAGACACCGCTCGGCCAGCGGTCGGATCTCCGGGTCATTGTACGCGTCCGCTCCTTCGAACCCGGGGTCATCTTCACGAGCCGCTTGATCGGAGGTCGGGAGGTACTGGAGCTGACGCGAGCCGTTGCGCTGGCGCGCTTCGGGCGTGAGCGCCGGCACCCGCCCATCAGGCGGATCGATCACAAGCGACGCGCGCTTCTGCCCATCGATCGTCGTGTAGCGCGAGCCGGGATCGAGCCAGAAATTGTTGTAGCCGCCGACGTTGCCGTACGGCCCGGGCGATCCGTCGCCGCCGCTGGGCGGCGCCGTGCGGTTGGCGTCGATCGGCGCGTCGGCGCGCACATTGCGCTGCGCGACCTGCGTCTCCAGCTTCTTCGCCTGCTCGGCGGTCATCACCAGCGGCGTGCCTTCGGCCCGCTCCAGCGGTGTCAGCGTGCCGAGGTCGTACGTGCCTTGAAGATCCGGATGGCCGTCAGTTGTTCTCGGGATCCCGCCAGCGATTGGTTTTTTCGCGGGGCCGGACGTCTGTCCCGCGACGGGCACCTGCGCGACCCATCCGATCGCCATCCCGACTGTCAGCACCGCGAGTCGCGTCACGAATCGCTCAGGCATCGGAGACCTCATTGGAAGGAATTCTACGCAGTTGCCAGTGGCGAATGGCATCGTTTTCGAGGGCCAACGGATGTCCAGATCCGAGTGGCTGTTCCATATCGTCACACATGAGTGCTAGTACATTTGTTTTCTACGACTTAATATCAATTTGACGCAGTAAAACATTGCTCATGTGTTCCATGAGCGCCCATTGAAGCTGATTGGAATCGTCTTCAGTTTCAGCATTAAGTCATCTAATCTCAATGGTTTATAGCCACGACTCCCCTGAGGCGCAGGTATTGCACTCTAAAGTCGCATAGTGCACTCTAAGAGTTTCGCTACATCGTCGGAGCCGGGACCTCAGGCCACCGAGCCGTGGGTATGGTTCATCGCCGTGACCTGGTTTACCGCGGTCGTCTGCATGTTGTGGGTGCTCTGGTCGTTCGACCACAAGG
>Ga0137394_10002087_pt1 | contig 14703 bp, 20 predicted proteins | sample czobulk116metaG_FD_108278 | JGI IMG/M metagenome (GOLD analysis project Ga0137394, IMG submission 108278) | Vadose zone soil microbial communities from Angelo Coast Range Reserve, California, USA - czobulk1.16 metaG | ecosystem: Environmental > Terrestrial > Soil > Vadose zone | place: USA...
TCTTCCGAACGAATCAACCAACATCCTTCCGACATTCTACATAAACGCCGATGCCTTGCTTTGACGATGACGACTTTGTTGATGTAAAGGTAGTGTCGAGACAATCATCACCCTGAAAGGGAAAGAGATTCAATTCGGCTAAGCTGTGGCAAAGGGTCCCCCCTGTTGGTGTCTATGCAATGTCTTCAGGCAGTGGTCGCACGCGGGACTTGCGCGCGAGCAGTGTTACAGGGACAAACAAAATATTGCTTGCAAACCTAGAAAAAAAGCTTCATTTCGAAGGTGGAGGGATGTTGATAGTAAGCAAAATTTCGTCAAATAAGTCCATTGTGCTAGATTGGAACGTTAGAAGAGCTGACCATGTTACAGTAAAAATTGATACGCGCCCCAGCCCCGAGCGTCATGAACGCCGTAAAGTCGCCCGCAAGGTACTCTCCGATGATGACCCGAGAGTTGATAAAGGAGAGTGTCAGACAGGTTGTCGAGCTTGCCTGTCGTCTCCAAATCCTCCATGAACATCCGCGAACCGCGCCGCTTGATCCACCTCGCGACGAAGGCTACTTTTGGGCATGGGAAACATAAATGGGGTTCTCGTCTCGGATGGATGATCACGGATGGCGAGTTAGAACCTACTTCGCCTCGTACTTTTGCGCCTTGACAGCAGCTCCATTATATTGCATCTTCGAGCATTGACGAATGTTTGGTGGGCACAAGGTTGATAAAGCCGAGGAGACTCGAAAGGATGCCGTTGGTATCGGAGAGCCAGGGCGGGCGTCAGGTATGTTCAATTTGCGCACGATTGTTGAGCTGTCTGTTTTAGCTGAGTTGGTGATGCACGGTATGACCGGAAGCAACTTGACGGCACCAACGGTAGGGGTAGAGGTATTGGGCTCAGAAGGATGAGAGGGTCTTCATATCAATTCAGGGAGGGAGGCCAGTGGGAGAGCTGCCAACGATATAGACCTTTGGCCGCGTGTGGCACTACGAAGTCGTGGGAATCGCGAGAACAGAATGATATGATATCTGCATGTGGTGCAGGGGATGGCTCCGAAGAAATTGTGGTTAGACAAACTCATGTCCAAGGCCTGAGACGACGCGACTGACGGCTGACGCGTTGAGATCTCGGTCAAACACGTGACCGTGTGGACAAACCCCAGATGGACTCGGGACCTCGGTCTTGATTGGTATCAAGCATCTACGCCATCCCATGCAATCTGATTACTAACTATCATAAAATACAGGAGAAGCATGAACTTGTGAACACCCTCAACGTGTCCCGTTCATGCAACTATTTCTTCAAATGAATGGAGTCCTTGGAACTGTCCTTGGTATAAAAACTTAACGAATGTCGGCTCCAACCCCCTTCCGAGTTGGTCATGACGAAACATATGAAACGAATGGCGAAGCATTTATGCTATGAGCTATCATCATAGCCCCCCCAAAGAAGGTCTTTCAGCTTCGAGAAGTCGGGCGTCCCGAAACCAGTGACCTGCGCACGGGAACTCTAAGCACCGCCACAGAGCAACGAAGCCTCGAATCACAGTACTCACTGGATCCCATCCCTCCACGGCTGAGAATCCTTCCGTCTCGCAACCAGGGTTGTTGCCGGACTTGATATCATTGAAGCCATTCCAGGCTTTAGAATAGATCCAAGGATTAAGGAAGCCGAGGGGCGACTTGCGCTTGGAGATCAGGAAGTCGTTCAGAAGGGAGATGACGCCTGCTACGGTCTACCAGAGGGTGAGCCAGATTTTGGGATAGTCGCAGTCAAACGTACCGGAGCTGAACAACTTGTACCTTTGATGTTCCGAACAACTCCTCCAACTACGACTTGGAAATTCTCCGCTTGGGCAGATATATCCGGATACGCGCGGCCAGAAAGGCTAAGTACGCGTGAGCTCCGTGGGATCTCCAATGTCAATGACAAAAGACGCACTTATAGAGGCCAGAATGCGTGCTGCCAATTCCCTTGAGGTACGCAGAAATGGTAGAATTCTGGTAGGAGGGGCGCGTAAAGTGGTTTGAAAACCCACCACCAGAGAAGCTGGCCGCAACCTCAGGGTTCACTCCAGTGGTGCCACCAACAGTCGTGACGAAGGGGCCTTATAAAGAGAGCGTCAAGTAAATCGCGTGTAGTTGATACGGGAAAAGGAAAGAAAAAACAACCCACAAGACGCAGGGAACACCGGGATGAATTTTCGGCGGCTCGCACCGTCGTTTGAGCGGCAAGACCCACCGCCGACCCCATAGTCACCGCTCGAAAAGAGGAGGCTGACGCCCCTCGCACCGAGTTGAGCGAACAAGTCGCAGACTGATTTTGCGTAGTCCGGCGGGACCGTCTGCTCGTCATCTCCATACGACGTGCTGATAGTTTGTGGGATGGTCCACTGGTCCAGGATGAATTTGAGCCAGTCCAGGTATGGCTCATTCGTATTCGTGCTGGTGAAGCTATCAGACTTGAAAGGCGGCTTTCCGTCTGTGATGTAGTAGGCGTTCGGCGTCGGGTACGATATTGACCCGGCATATTGGACGTCAAGGTTAGCCTGTGGGATTACATGCCTGAGTGACATACACCCCTGCGGGTAACAAGTACGCACCTCCGAACCAGGGTTACTCTGGTTATTAATACCCCCGTTGATAGACTTGACCGAGAACCGAGCACCCACCGCACGAGGGCGGAAGAGAGTCATAAACACCTTCAAGTCCGACTGGCTCGCAGACTCCCCCAAGTACCCGGTAATGCCAAGTTTGTTCTTCCCCGGAACACGCGGCACATACCTCTCTGTCTTATACAAACGGCGAAGGCAGCGAGGCGTTATTGTGCGTGAGCAGGAGGCCGGGACCGGGAGCGAAGTGCCGGAGTCGAGTGCATCGGTCGACGCGTTTTGCAATTCAAGGTCACCCTTGGAAAGCGTTGGGCCGTCCGGCACCAGTCGCGATGTCTGCCGGAGAGCTCTCGGCGAACCAAAGTACGTCGTCGGCGCGACGGTCTGCACGTGCTCATGCAGAACGGCGGGCAGCGCGTAGCTAATCGTGCGAAGGACGGTCTCGTTCGTCTCGGTGTGGCGGTAGAGTCGGTAAGATGCGCCGAGAAGGGCATCAGCCTGGGCCACAGGCACTCCAGAGAGTGTCAACCAACAGCCGCCGTGGGAGATTGAGACCAAAGAGGTAGGCACGTCATGGTGCCCCAGCCAGGAGCCGATGAGTTCGGCGGTATCCGGATGTGGCGCCACGAGTTCGGCGACCTGCTCCTTGGATAGGTGCGCACCGTATCTGCGTTGGCAGCCGATGCATCGGCGTTAGCGTAAACGCACACGCGGTTGATAAGGGGACGGAGACGCACTTCGGATGCTCTGGGTTGCTGACCTCATAGAGCGCGTCTACCAAGGCATTCTCACGATGCGGCTTGAGAGCAATGCGCAGGTCGATGATCGCATGGTCGGGGGGATGACCGTGGTACTCCCACTTCTCAGGAATGGAGCCCCACGAATGCTTCACCCTCATGTCGTCCCACCGTCGCGCGATGGGGTTAGCGAGGCCTATAGGCACAGCGGCGAAGACGGACAAAACGGAAAACCAATGCATGGTTAGTAGGGTCCGCAGAAGAGAGGGTGAGAACGAGAATACTGGTCCGAGGATGGCGCGGAAGACCAGACCAGACCATTGAAGAGGGCTTGTCGCCCTTATAAGCGAATCATTTCTCTGTTTGGACGTGGGTCCCGAGAGGTGACAATGCCATCACGGTGACAGCGGCTTCTGCCAAGCATGCCACGCGCAACGCGCGAATGGCTTACTGCACCACTCTTCTGACGAGCGTCAATTTTGAACTAAAATGGAGCCGGCTTCCGTGACGTTTGGCCTTTTTCGCCATGACTATACTTCATTGGCGCTGTTCCGTAGCTTTTGTACGTGCAACGCCACAGCAACCCCAACGGAACACCATGACAGCGCCGCATGGTACGTTTAACAGAAGAATTCCTCATTGTTACTGAACTAGTAATAATATTAGTGAGAATCTGAGCCAAAGACAAAGAGCTCACGGGGACGTACCAAGCGCCAGTACTGGTATGCTACTCTCTACAATGCTTCATAACAGGTGGCTGGTCGGCCTTACACACACCGAAGGAATGAAAGCGATCAACAAGCGAGAATCCGCGGCGTTATAGACTTTGCAGTTGGTTCAAATGCGGACTTAAGCTATGACGGCAAGCGCCGGCGCCGCGGGCCGCGCGGGTTTATAGAAGTTCGCTCGCGAGTCACCTCCGATCTCGCCAGATCCCGGTGGTTGAAAGTGCCAACCCACCATTCTGCACAATCTCATCATGTTGTCCGCCATGCCAGTGGGCGTAGAATGTATACCGTGGACGAATATGGGTAAATTACAGCTGATACAGGCGCCCGCAGAGAATCGGATGCATAATGACGCTGAAATGTACACACTCAATGGCACAAATAGTAGCACCGTTGACTGACATGCCAGTGACAGGAGCTGTTCGACGCCGCGACGTACCCACTGGAAGGCGTGCACCTCTCGCTCGGCCAGCGACACTCCCTCGCTCCGCACTGGATCAACCCGCGCGCCTCACGCTCTACGCGTGCCCCAAGGCGTTCCTAAATGCGCTATATCCCAAGCCGTACGAGCCACGGCCCTACCCGGCACCGGCAAGGAAGCGGCCAGAGCAGCACCGCAGTGCGGACATATTGATGCAGCTCGTCGTGTTCAATACACGTGTCATGCTATCTGGCATGTGGATTCTGGTGCAATGATATACAGTGGTATGGGATAACGTAAGGACTTTCTCGATAACAAGATGGGGCGAAAAGCTACTCTGGGCAGCACGGGACTACATATGCAAGAAAAGCTGATAACTCGATAGCATAGTGGCATGATCTTTTCGTACGTTCTGGTAGGTGAGATGCATATATTTAAACCTAGAGTGACCACAGCGATGGCCACATAAATTAATGACCCACCCACGCGCTATGGGAGGGACTCCGTGGAGTTGTTCAAAAGAGTCATAAATAAGAGGATCAAAGTCAGTGGGTCGGGTATCTATAGCTTGGGTGAATTCTTAGGCCCCCCAAATGTCTCTGAAATATTAAAGAGTTGCTCACCTCGCTGATGGCTCGCATCAACTTATTCTCCAACTCTTTGCAGAACATCTCACCATTCATAACGTGCACTTTTGTGCAGGTGACGCAAGAGGTCCTACCGTATGATGTGATATGCTCCTGTAGAGCGGACAGGTACTCCTCGCGGATATTTTCAAAGTTCGGGAGTGGCCTTGTGAACGCTTGGCCCAGTGACTTGAGATGTTGCTGAAATAAGTCGATTAGCCAAGATGGTGAGTAACCAGTCCTATAATTTGAATATGAGTATGAAAACGAATCTGTACATGACATCCAAATATTGAATGGGGGACTGCTAAGATCGAGAAAAGACCGGAAGCATGAGATAAGATTGTCCCGGGAACGTTTGCGAAAACCAATAAGATCGCGAAGCGCCGAGCCTTCGAACAATGGCAGCGCATCACAAAGACATTCGAACGTCATCGGGAAATCCAATGTAAGGCGGGCCGCGGCTTCCCTTTCAGATGAGAGCCCTCCACAGCTTGCAATGGCGTATGCACGAAAGGCCGCCGTTCCAGTCGCCGTAGGAAACTTTCTACTCTGGATCTCGGCGCGGATGCGGGACTGGACGCCGAACATGTTGTACTTCTGAGAGGCTGCAAGTAACATCAAAGATTTGTCGTAGGAGTTCGGTAGCATGGAAGGAACTTGAATTGGGTACAGCATTGCAAGGAGACTGTCCAGCACTTCCGCCTCGTCGGATAGGCGCACCACTGGAAGCCCATTGACAAACCCGTCGTCTGCCGGGGGTTGGGGAGAAGAGAACATGTCACGAAAGAATGGCGACGACAGGGATAACGCCGATTTGTGGATGCGGAAGTTGATGAGGTCGCATGATTGAACGATTATATCGCCGTCAGACATGTACAGGTGATCGGGCAGGGGTGAAGCACGTTGCAGACATGCAGGACGCATATTATTTTGAGGTCCTCCTTGAATCACGATATCTGATCCAGCCTATAGAAGTATTCTGGCTGTTACCGGTATCACATTGTTTCGCAAACCATGAGCACTCACCTTTGTCATACAACCATGAACAACATCAGTTAGCGCCGTCCAAAAAGCGTGTAATGCTTTGCTAGGTATATCTGCGCATCTACATCGAGAAGGCCGGGCATTTGTGTGGCGTAACAAAGCCATCTGAAGTTCAGTGATATCGAAGAGAGCTGGGGATTCCGCTATGGAATCGATGTAGTTACCCAGCCAATACCGCGTACCATTGTTGCAAGGTTGACCAAGCTTTTCACGAGGTACACCGGACTTTTTGAACGCCATAAGATCGGTTGCAAGGTGGGTTTGAACTCTGTGGTGGTACTTCCAGAGTTCATGAAGATAAATTCCGCGTACTGTATCAACCACATCTTCCATTTCCTCAAGGTTGAAGGGGCGAGACAATGTGGAGCGTGCGGCTTGAAGTACCTCCTGACGAAGTCCATACATTTGTGCGAGGGAGTAAACTTGAAATGCAGTCTCCGGACGAATAAACGGCGGATCCTGCGATGTAAGAACGGCTCTGATGCGACTCAGAATCGGGTCCATCTGGTACTTTTGAGCCGTCCAAAGCAGGATCATGGTTTGTTCGATGGTCGAAGGAATGACAGGAACCATGGGGAGGATGAATGTGAGAAGACAGGAAAGGGTGGCGCCGCTTTCAGATAGTTGGATGGATGGAAGGGATGCAGTTACATTCTTGGCATGAGAACTCGAAGCGGATTGGAGGCGATCCTGGAGCACGGGGGAGACCTTGATGATATGGAGTTTTAGCAATCGAAATTCGTGGTGATCGCATGATTGTAGAATGATATCGGCATCGGAGTCATCAAAGAGTAGATTCTCTGGGAATACATCAGAGCTACTAGTAGCGGAAGGTGATAATGGCTCGCCGATCATCCGGGTTGACATTGTGCTCAACGACATTGTACTCAACTCCAGACAAAACATGTTTGCGTCCAGTATTTGTACTTGTTTCGCATGCCACTGGAGTGCCACTAGCATCTGCGCTTAAAATGCTCCAATATTTCGTGTTTATCTATAATAAGTCCCTGAAGAGAAATACTTTCAATAAGCACAGGTAGGAAGAATGATCTGATCGTCTGAGTCTGGACGAATATGAATCTAATCGGCCTTATCTATTCTGAAGAACGTGGACCCCTTGACGGTGCAGTGAAGATCATTGTCGGCACAGAGGTCGTAGATGAAGAGCTAGAAGATGCAGCTGTATAGTACTACAGTAGTATGTATTGGTCCCACGGAGGAGAGTAGCTCCGCGCATGGAGCCGTAGATCCGCGGGACCCTGGTTGTCCGGTTGCAAATAAGTAACCTCTTCGGCTTCTCCCTTATGCACTACGTATTTCTGAAGTGATGGTAGTCGATACTGCGCCATGACGTTGGCTATTCATGGGTATCTATATTTTTAAATGTCAAGTCTCGTCAAATGCATTACTGTAGCGCTATGCGGTGAAGAACGTTGTGAAATCACATAGAGAAACATGAACTTGTTAACACCCTCAACGTCTCGTTTATGCGACCACTTATTCAAAAGAATGGGGTCCCTTCAAGTTCCCAATATAAAAACCTAACGCATGTCTGCTTCAGGGCCCCTTCCGAGTCGGCCACGAGGGGTCTTTAGACCGAATCGCGAAGTGAGTCACGCAGGTGAGTTCGATCGAGCCGGACCAGAGGAGGGGTTACAAGGCAGAGAAACAGAGCGAGAGACAGACTTCCAGTACCCACGGTATTTAAAGGATGTTGGGATATTGTATACTAACATGGTGTCAAACGATTGTCCGAATATTCCGGCCGTGCGGTGAGGTGGGGCGCGTATATCTAGACCTAGGGTAGTAACAGCGATGGTCACCACAATGGCTTCCCGTGCTATGAGACATCATTAAAAAGGGTTACAAATGAGACCAGTCTGTAGGAATTGATTCCTAGGCCAACTGAGAGCTAGTGACGAAGCTATGTGAGTTTGGACACAAATATCTATATCTTGGGTAAATGTTCAAACTCCAATAATTCCTCCGAGAAGTGAAAAAATTGCCTACCTTGCTGATGGCCTGCTCCAATCTGTTCTCTAACTCCTTGCAAAAGGTCTCTCCGTTCATAGCGTGAACTACCGCGCAGGTGAAGCAAGAGATGATACCGGATGGTTTGGTATGCGCCTGTAGGGCGGACATGTACTGCTCGCGGATACTTGAAGGGTTCGGCAGAGGCTTTGTAAACGCCTGGTTCAAATCGGTGAGAAGTTGTTGGAAAAGGCTGGTTAACCAAGTGGGCGAGTACCCAGTCTGAGTCTGGGAACTTGAACTTGAACATGAACATGAACATGAATGATAACCGTGACCATATCCATACGAATGTGAGCACTGGCACGGATTCAAATTCATACAAGACATCCAAATATTGAATGGGGGATTGCCGAGGTCAAGAAACGACTGGAAGCACAAGACAAGATTGTCTCGGCAGCGTTTGCGAAAGCCAATGAGATCAAATAGTGCCCAGTTTTCGAAAAACGGCAGTGAATCGCAGATATACCCGAACGTCATCGGGAAATCCAACGTCAGGCGGGCTGACGTTTCCCTTTCAGATGTGAGCCCTCTACAGCTTGCGATGGCATATTCACGAAAGGCTGCCGTCCCAGTTGCTGTAGGGAATTTTCTATTTTGGGTCTCTTTGCGGATGCGGGACTGGATGCCGACCATGTCGTACTTCTGTAAGGCTGCAAGTAACATCAAATATTTGTCGTAGGAGTTGGGTATTACGGAAGGAATAGGATACAGCGTTGTGAGAAGACTATTCAGAGCTTCCGCGTCCTCGGGTAGGCGCACCACTGGAAGTCCGTCGACAGCTTCCTCGTCCGAGGGTTGGGGAAGAGAAAGCATGTCATGGAAAAATGGTGACGATAGGGATAACACCAATTTATGGACACGGAAGTTGATGAGGTCGCATGATTGAATGACTATATCGCCATCAGACATATCCAGGTGATCAGGCAGAGGCGAAGCGCGCTGTGGGCAAGCAGGACTTGTGCCATTTTGGAGTCCTCCCACGATTTCGATATCTGATCCGGCCTATAGAAGCATTCTAATTGTAACTCGTGACATGATATCTCCTGAAAACCTCGACACTCACCTTTGTCATGGAACCATGAACAACATTGCTGAGTGCCACCCAAAAATTGTGCATAGCTTTGCTAGGTATATTTGCGCATCCACATTGACCATGCTGGTGGTTTATATGGCGTGACAGAAACAGGTGGAATTCATTGATATTGAAGAGAGCTGGGGTTTCCGCTATGGCATCGATGTATTCCCCCAGCCAAGGCGGTGTACAACTATTGCAAGGTTGACCGATCTCTTCATGAGGTACACTGGCCGTCTTGAATGCTGCGAGATCCTGAGCTAGATGAGCTCGAACGCTCTGGTGGTACTTCCAGAGTTCGCGAATATAAACCCCAGGGATGGTGCTGAGTTCACCTTCCAAGTCCTCGAGTGTGAATGAAAAAGTCAACGTGGAGTGTGCGGCTTGAAGTGCCTCCTCACGCAGTCCATACGTTTGTGCGAGAGAGTAAACTTGAAATGCGGTCTCCGGACGGACAAATGGCGGATCTTGTGATGAAAGGACGGTTCGAATGTGGCTGAGAACCGAGCCCATCTGGTATTTTTGACCCGCCGACAGAAGTGTCATGGTTTGTTCGATGGTTGAGGGAGGGAGCGGAAGCATGGGAAGAACGAACGTGAGGAGACTTGAAAGCGTGGCACCGTTATCGGGTAGTTGGATTGATGGAAGGGTCGCAGTAGTGCCCGTGTCATGTGAATTTAAAGCAGATTGGGATTGGATGAGATCTCGGAGCACAGGGGAGACCTTGACAATATAGACTTTCAGCACTCGAAACTCGCAGTGATCGCATGAACGAAGAATGATATCTGCTTCGGGGTCATCAAACAATGGATTCTCTACCACCTCGTCTGAGTCTGAGCCAGCTGGAGGCGAGGATGGCTCGTTGACCGGGGTCGACATTGTACTCAACTCAAAATCAAAGGCGAGATGGTGAAGATGATGATAATTAGGCGACATCGCTTACGTACGTTGTGTCCTTCAGTGTTTGTACTTGTTGAGCAGACTGAGCGAGCACAAACGATCAGTTTATTTAAGGAGTTGCAACCGAACGCACGACTGCACTGGCCTTGCCAACTCGAAGGTGTCATCACCGCTGTTTCTGGCCGCCGAATTGCAGCTCCGGCTTTAGCTGAAAATTAGCCAGAGCTACCGAAACACTAGATGCAATGCATGGTCACTTTGTCTTGCTGATGCCGAGCAGAGAGTAAATCGGCTTGACAGGCAACATTGACTCAAATCTTTTCAAAAAACCCAGTTTAAGATGCAACCACTGATATTCGACTTTATTATACACAGGTGTCTAGGCCATCTAGGATTGAAATGTGATCGACTACGCTGCAAACGCGGGCACAACGAGGTGTACAATGAGGAGTCGATGTTGACTGGCACGAATGGGGCAAGCAGCGGGTTTCAAGGAGGGGAGTCGGCGCGCGATCGGCCTGCTTGCCGGAGAGGAGTGGCGAGTGGCGACGATCGGACGTGTGAGGATGGAGTCGGTACGATGCGCCGAGGAGCACGTCTGCCTGGGCCACACGCAGTCCAGAGAGCGTCAACCAACAGCCGCCGTGCGTGAATGAGACCAAAGAAGCAGGCACGTCGTGGTGCTCCAGCCAGGAGCCAATGTGTTCGATCGTGTCCGGATGCGGCGCGACGAGTTCTGCAACCCGTTCCTTGGATAGGTGCGCACCGTATCTGTATCTGTATTGGCAGCCGATCCATCGGTGAGTAAGCATAAATGCGTACTGGGGGCACAAGGGGACGAAGACGCACTTCGGATGGTCTGGGTCGCTGACCTCATAGAGTGCGCCTATCAAGGCATTCTCACGGTGCGGCTTGAGAGCAATGCGCAGGTCGATGGTCGCATGGTCTGGGGGGTGACTGTGATGTTCCCACTTGTCAGGGATGGAGTCCCATGTATGCTTCACCTTCATGTCGTCCCACCGTGGTACAATGGAGTTTGCGAGGCCTATAGACGCAGTGGCAAGGACGGACAACACGGAGAACCAGTACATGGTTACAGTACCTTTTTTATATTTTGGGGCCGCGAGTTTCGAAGGGTAAGAGGGAACATCACGACTTTGGTTCTAGATGCTTCCCGCGAAGCGCAATGGACTACCGCTTCACTCGTTGAAATCGGGGATTGAGCTCATACGGTTCGCATGCATACAGTATGGGACAGAAACTTCAACTGAAGACCGTTACAACGCCGCATGTTACGTTTACTGGAGGGTTTCTTCATTAGCGCTAAGAGTCTTCCGCTCTCTCTACAACACTTTATTACAGATGACGGTCAGCCTGGCGCACAGAAGACAGCTGAAAACGCTCAACAAGTGAGAACTTAAGCTGTTACAGTAAGCACAGTGGGGGTTCAATTTCATCTTGATGTCGGTGTGGAGATGAGGAATCGACTCTCGCGACGCTTCGCATCTCATGCATGGACATCGGACACCCAATATCGTTCAAAATTTCTCTCATTCCGTCATGTGAGCCTGGAAAGTGAGAGCACATCGTGGGCGAATTACCGTGAAAAAGCATCTCACTGGGAATTGAATTGATTGACGTAAACTGTCAATATTAAGTAAGTTACCGTAATCTCGTCCATTCGGGAAACACATCATACCATACTTTTGTCGAGATACACAAGCGTACAAAAGAGACTCAAGTACGGCACGGGCATCAGTCTATCGCAGTTTGTACACTTTCACAAGTTTTTCGATAGATTCTCACATGGGTGGATGCAGGCGCCCGCATAATTCAAAGCTCTCCTCGCATTCCAGCAACGCAAACCCGGGTCACGCCTATTCGCCATTGCCATTGTCTAGTAACCGACCGAGGGGATAGCTGGGTTGATCCAAAATCCTAGAAATGAAGTGACAAACAAGCCCTTTTCTCTAGAGCATTGAACATTGAAAATCAGGCTAGTTACGCCGGTGCCAGTTGCGCTTTAAATTTCCCGGCACTGTCTGAGTCCATGGGCAAGTGCGATAAACCAATCAGTGGCTGTCTTGAAATAAGACAAGATCTCATTATGTTACGAAAACCAGGCCTATGGGCCAGCTGGACCCCTGGATTCTCTGAGGGGTGTCTCAAGCTCAAGGCAGCATCGTTCTAACGGTTTCCTCCGCCACAAGTCCACCACCTCATAACGCCAAGTCAGACACGACCACGGATTGATGGATCTTGGATAAGTTGGCTCCGGACCGTTCAATGCTTCGAGTTAGCATCAAAGCGTACCTATGAGAATGTGATGTAAGTCTCTGTAGTTATGGAAAAAACCTCAGAAAGAAGGAAACTCGACCATGTCTCGCGCCAGCGTCACCTGGTTCTGCAATACTTCCCAGAACGATTCCCCTTCCATCACGTGCTGCTTCGGGCAGAATGTGCAATTCGTGACGCGGATGTGGGTCTTGAGTGCGGTCAAGTATTGCTTTCGAAAATCAGATCGTTCGAGGAGGGGACGCGTGAAACTCTTCTGCAACTCTCGAACGTTGTGCGAAATGAAGTCATGCAGCCACCCGGCGAGAACAGGCGGCTCGCGCGTGGTGGACCAGGAGACCGGGCTTGGCACTTTGGGGTGCGGGCAACCAACCCAGACTTTCGACGGTCTACCCTGAGGATCCAGGAACGTTTCAAGGCATAGTACGATGCTGTCTCGGCAACGCTTTCGAAAACGGGCAAGGTCGCGCAGTGCCCAACCGTCAAACAAGCCCACTTCGTCCCCGATGGATTCAAACGTCATGGGGTTGTCCAGAGTGAGGTGGGCAGCGCTTTCCATCTCAGGTGCAAGTTGCTTGCTGCATGCGATGGCATACGCGTGAAATGTTCCGGCCCTAATTGGCGTCATGTATGCATTGCGGCTGACCTCGGCACGGATGGACGATTGGACGGCGGCCATGTCGTATTTTTGCGAGGCAGCGAGCAGATCCAAGACCTTGTCGTAGGAGTTGGGTATTGCGGAGGGTATCGGGTATAGTACAGTGATGAGACTATGCAGTGCTTCCGCATTCTCGGATAAGCGTACGACTGGGAACCCATCTACAATTTCGTCGTCGGCAGGTTGAGCCAAAGAAAACATATCATTGAAGAACGACGATGATGCTGCGAGTACAGCTTTGTGGACACGGAAGTTTACATGATCTGATGACTGGAGAATCACGTCCGCATCACGTAAGTTCAGGTTTTGGACCGGAGGCAGGGTTTCTGCTGTTGATGCAACACGACCATGGGACAGTGCGTCGGTATCACTTGTAAGGAGCGAAAGATCTGATTCTGCCTGGGAGGCAGTCAGCTAAACCTCAAGCTACAGCCCATTTTCTCGAACTTACTCTACCGAAGCTTTTGTTGACGACGGCCGTCAAAGCCGCCCAAAGGGTGTTTATAGTTTCGCTGGACATATATGCACATGGACAACTACCAGATCCGGGAGTTTTAGCAGCGATATGGTGCGTCAACGACAGGTGAAACTTCGTAAGATCGAATGAAGCGGGGGATTTTGTTATGGACTCGATGTATTCGTCGAGCCAGCTGGGAATTCCAGAGCTGAGCTTGACGCATCGTTAATCTTTCAGTGCCTCGCGTACGCCGATCATACGGAATCCAAGCAAGTCCAACAAAAGATCGTCTCGAACTCTCTGGTGATACTTCCAAAGTTCATAGAGAGAGGAACCTGGCATGATTTCAAGTTGCTCGTCCAGATCATCAAATGTCATCGAAATGCTCAACGAAGATCGCGCTGCATGGCGCGCCTCGTCACGAAGTCCATATTTTTGAGCGAGGGAGAAAATATGGAAGGCGTTCTCCGCGCGGAAGAACGGCGGGTCTTGTCTCGAGAGACGATCTCGGATGCGGGTAAGCACAGTGTCCATGTCGTATTTTTGAGCCGCCGATAGGAGCTCCATGATCTCCTCGGTGGTCGAGGGTAGGACAGTGGATACAGGGAAGATGAAAGTGAGGAGGCTAGAAATGATGACGCGGCTGTAGGGAAGTTGGACTGTGTCAAAGGGAGACTCATCTTCGGACTCTCCAGAAGTAGTAGTATGACTAGTGACACCATCGGAAGAAACGGAAGGGCTTCGCACTGACTTGGCAAGGACGGGGGAGCTATGGACGATGTAAAGCTTTGGCACCGAAAACTCATGGGAATCGCTGGAACGGAGAATGAAATCCGCGTCGGGGTATGAGTCAAAAAGATTCGCAGATGTCTTATCGGATGATGATGGCGCCGGATTCTGAGCCTGGGAGGCTGAGTCTGAGGCCGTTGCGCTTGTCATTGAGGGGTCAGCCTCAGGCAGAGGCGGTGACTGAGGAAGGACGACCGACATCGCAGATGACACGAAAGGTCAGAGAAACGGAAGCGTGCACTAACCTGCACCTTTGACGGACATCACATGGTGGTGGCCTGTGTAGCGCCTTCAGAACGTGACCGTGGTGCCAATTGCAAAAACGTGCCTCCA
>Ga0137394_10002088_pt1 | contig 14703 bp, 10 predicted proteins | sample czobulk116metaG_FD_108278 | JGI IMG/M metagenome (GOLD analysis project Ga0137394, IMG submission 108278) | Vadose zone soil microbial communities from Angelo Coast Range Reserve, California, USA - czobulk1.16 metaG | ecosystem: Environmental > Terrestrial > Soil > Vadose zone | place: USA...
ACTGCCTGGTGGGCGGCGGGCCAGGTCGTGCTCCTCGTCCATCGCACTTGCGTCCGTTTTTCGACCTCCTCGATCAGCATTCTTACCGCGTTGCTTTCGGGACCAGTTAATCGTGAGGGAGCAATCACTACCGCCCGGCTGAGATCAATAACTGCCGCCTCGCCCGGCAAAGCCCATTGTATAAAGGCGCAAAAACCCAAAGTGGCGAGCGGCAGTTGAACAACGAGCTTCATTGTCTTAAACTGGCTTCACCCCAAATCGGACCAGGACATCTTTGACCGCCTGGCTTCCTTCGACTTTTTCCGGTGGCTTCGCGCCGGCTTTAAGCATCGCCTCAACGGTTGCGGCGTAGTTTCCACTGCGGCAGTACCAGCCATGCTCTGACCCGTGAATTGCCCATCCGACTGGTGTGGCATCGAAGTCAAAATCCTTTAACTCCAAAGGCGGGTTATAGCACAGGATTTCATGCGCCATCTCAGCATTTCCGTGAAAACCTGCCCAATGCAGCGGCGTGCCGCCGTGCTGGCCGCGGACGTCCACCGGCAGACCCGACGCCAGCATCAGACGCACGGCGGCCAAATTGTTGTTCCGCGCAGCATCGGCGACACTGCGCCGATCGGCATCGGTCAGCGCTGCCGCCAGTCTCGGATGCTCACTTAGAAGCGCCTTCACGCCGGCTTCGTCAGCAATCCAACAACCGACCATCAGCTTTACCTCTGGCGGGCTGCGGTCCATTAACAATTGGAAAACCTCGTCGTGGTCGAACTGTTTGGCTGCTTCGTGAGGCGAAACATGCCAACCGATTGTCCATTGGTAAATAGTTCCGCCGCTCTTCGGGTTGGCCTTTGGGAAAAATTCGTCGTTCACTCGCGTCCGGACGCTGTTCGGATCAGCGTCCAGGTGGCGGCGAACCAGATCGGGATCGCCGAGCGCGGCCGCCATAAGAATGTCCGTTTTGCATCCGCGCTGGACAAGATAGCGAACGATCTCCTGGCGGTCGCGCACCATATATTGGGCGGGTGTCGATTCATGGTCCACGTCCCGTGCGTTGATGTCCGCCCCCTGTTCAAGCAGGAACTCGGCGATTTCGACCGTGCCGGCAAAATGGAGCGGCGTTTGCCCATCTCCACCGCGTGCACTCACCAGGTCCGGCTGGGACGAGATCAGTTCCCGGAGCTTTTCCATCATTCCGAGACGCGCAGCGGCATGAGCATCGACCACCGCGCCGCGTTCAATCGCATAGGCGGCCAGTTCCGGTTTAGCGCTGTCGAGGATTCCGAATCCACCCGCCCACCAGCGACTGCGCGCATTGATGTCTGCCCCTGCCTCGAGGAGCACGTCGAGCATCTCACGACTGCGCGCCATTGTGATCACCGGCGAATCGAAAGCGCCGACCGGATCATTGATTCTCGATTTGAGATGCGGATGACGCTCGAGCAATTGACGGAACGACGCTGCATCGTCTTCGGCAATTGCCTTCCTGAATCCGTTGATCACCTCGCAGTTTTCGGACATACCTCTTTCGAGTGAAATGAATGCATTGTGAACTCAAGCCCACTTGAACCGCAATGAGCCGCTAGTGTCAAGCACACGCAAAGCAAATCCCCGCCAGACGCTTCTCTACTGTCTATTGTGGCCAGCAGGTGTGAATAAAAGAACAACTTTTCATTTTCAAAGAGGCCAGCCACATTGACTACGAGCCTATGGCATTTATCAAACAAGGCAGCAAAAGCGAGTTACTCGAACTTCTGAAGAAGAAGTCGGTCTTTCATGGAGACTTCACCCTGGCGTCCGGCGGCAAAAGTAAATTCTACGTCGATTGCAAACTGACGACGTTAGATCCTCGGGGAGCGTGGCTGGTCGGGCAAGGGATGCATGAGCTGATCAGGAAAGAGGAACTGGCTCGAGGCATCCGTGTGGATGCGGTCGGTGGGCTCACTATGGGGGCCGATCCTCTCGCGCTTGCGATTGCGATGTATTCCTTTTCGGCGAATGATCCGAACCCTCTGCAGGCGTTCTCCGTGCGCAAGGCCCCCAAGGCCCACGGGCAAACCAAGCTGATCGAAGGCAATTTCAAAAAAGGTGACACCGTAGTGGTGCTCGACGACGTGGTGACACGAGGCGAGTCGACGCTCACCGCAATTGACGCCGTAATTAAAGAAGGCGGCAAAATTGCCTTTATCGCGGTCCTGATTGATCGGCAGGAAGGTGGTCGGGACAAAATCGAAGCGAAAGGCTATCCCGTTGTCGCACTTTTCAGTCGCGGTGAAGTCCTCGGGGATCAACCTCCGGCCCGCGACCCAAAGGATTGCGTCGGCGCTTGATTCCACGGCATCGGCATGGTCGGCTTTTTGCGATGACGGTCCCGCCGTTTGTCCCTTGGGCGCTCTTTGAACCAGCTCACAAACCGGGCAAGTTGTTTGACCGCTTCTTCGTAGGCTTCCCTCCCTTTTTCCGCGCTCGCCAGTTCCGCATCACCGAGGACGCCCGTCTCACTGTAGCTGCTGGTCCATGAAATTAAGGTGGCGGGACCAGCCGCAAAAAGATCGACCCAATTGAATGGGTTGTTCTCTTCATTGAAGCTGATCACATCGCTCTTGATCTGATCTTTGCGGACATCATCGCCAGCAAGGTAAAGATAGACCGACGTTTCCAATTCGCACGCATGCGCGCACCCGCCGGGAAACTTGCTTTGCCGCCAGCCGGGTAGAAAGTTTTTATCGACCGTGAGCAGGTTCCACCATGCGGCCAGAATGCATTCGGCATCTGTCTCAAGGTTCGTGCGGCGAGCGACCAGGTCGAGGTTTGGCATGTTGGAACCATGGCCGTTGAGCAGGACGATTTTCTTAAAGCCGTGGTAAGCCAGCGACTTAGTGATGTCGAGCACGTGATGAATGAAGTGCTCGAAGTGGTTGTTGATCGTTCCGGGAAAATCCATCACGTGGCCCGTGTAGCCGTAGCAGACCGTGGGCAGCACCAGCATTTTATCGGGAACCAACTGGCCGGCGCCGCGCGCAATTTCAGTTGGGCAGACGATGTCGACATCGAGGGGCAGATGCGCCCCATGCTGTTCGACGGCGCCGCAAGGGACGATGCAAACTTTTCCCAAATCGATGGCATCGTTGATTTCGGGCCAGGTCAGTTTTTCGTAGCGAAATTCCGTTTCGGCGCGTGACCGAGCCGGCTTTTTTCGTGGTTTCATTAAATCAGTTGCCTACTATCGGCTTGCTACATCAATCGCGATCCCCTGGTATATTTGCCGAGCATATCTAAATCCAGTTTTAAGCCAAGGCCAGGGGCGGACGGAATTGGAAGCATGCCGTCGGCATCCAGGTGCCAACCGCCCTGCGCGATTTCGTCGATGAACGGAGAGCCGTTCAGGTATTCGACCAGGTCGGTATCGGCAAATGCGGAAGCCAATTGCAAATCCGCGGCCAGCCCGACGGCCGTGTTCCAGCCGTGCGGAATAAAACGAACGCCGTTTTCCTGCGCCATCCACGCGATCCGCCGTTCTTCGCTGATCCCGCCGACCTTGGTTACGTCTGGCTGCACAATGTCGAACGCGCCGGCTTGCAGCCATGGCTGGAAGGATTGTCGGCGCGTGAGCACTTCGCCGCCCGCAATCGGAACCGTCGCCCGGCGCCGGAGTTCGACATAATCGTTCATTGCATCCGTCCGCAACGGTTCCTCGAACCAGGTCACATCATAGTCGACGAGCATTTCTGCCGTTTGAAGTGCCCACTTATATCCCCGCGACCAAAAGGCATCGCTGGCTCCGGCATCAACCATCAGGAGCGACTCGGCCCCGACAGCTTCTCTTGCCGCGCGCACGATTTCTTCATCGAGCTTTGCATTCTCGCGGCCGAAGGGTCCCCAACCTATTTTGAAGGCGCGAAATCCTGCGGCCTTAATTCGGCGCAAATGATCGGCCAGCGGCTCCGGGCGTTGCATCAGAATCGAGGCATACGGCCGCACCCGCTCACGATGTCGTCCTCCCACCAATCGGCCGACGGGCTGGCCTGTCGCCTGGCCGAGCAAGTCCCATAGAGCGATGTCGATTCCGCTGATCGTATGGGTGATTGATCCACCGCGTCCGAGCCAAAAGGTATTCTGATGCAGCTTTTCGGCTACTCGCTCCGGTTCGAGCGGGTTTTCGCCACGATATAACGGTTCGAGGAGGCCCAGCGCTGCGCGGACCAACTCATCGTTCGTGAAAACGCTGCCTAGCCCGACCAGGCCCTCGTCCGTGTGGACAGCAATCAACGTATGAACGCAATCCTCCGGTCGCAGTTCGTTGCTCCAGCCGCCTTCCGGGGTGGCGCCCCGAAGACCCGCGCATTTGATCTCCCGAATTTTCACGGCAGACAAGTGCTAAACAATCCGGACAAAAGTTCCTAGGAAAGTCTTCCAGGACCGTGTCGTGGGCGGGCCGAGCCTAATAACCGCGAGATGGCAAGCGTTGCTCCATGTCCCAACCTTTTAAGCGGGGATCCTCCGGGTCGGGCACCGGTTCCTGTGCAATCGATCGCAGGTCGGTAATAAGCTGGTCCCTCATCATAGCTCGCTCGGAATACCAGTTTGCGGCCATCACAAGGATGATGATGCAAAGAAACCCAATCATGATCAGTTCACCTGAGGAGCCGGTCGGGAACTGCGCGACCCCGCCAAACACTCTTCCGATCGATCGAATATTGAAAAGGATCCAAATCCACTGCCATCCCATCCTCCGTGAACGCGGGAGAGCAAAAACCGGCCGCCCGGTGTTTAGTGCTACCCACATGACGAAAGCCAGCGAGTTTCTCGGATTGCGGAGCGCCCAAAGAAAGTAGATCCCCCAAATCAGAAGATACGAAAAAATAGCGGCTACCGTCCAGTCGCGGGTCAGGAAGCCGATGAGGATCATTACGACATAAAGGCCGAGAAGGAAACGGCGTAGCGGCTGGAACTGTCTTCGCACCACTTCAATTTGCCCATCAACAAGCTCTTTGGCAGTGAGAGGAGTGGTGAGCAACTGCTGACGTACGCTTGAACGCAACTCCGCGCTTCCGCGAATCCAATCGTTCAACTGCTTGCGCCAGCGCGAAAACAGTTGCGCGTCCGGATCTGACCGCCAGTTGCGATTGAGCACGAAGGAGGCGCCGGCTATGCAAAGGATCGTCCAGATCCACATCATCGTCAGCGCCGGCCAAAACTGGGGAATTGATCGAGCATTCGATCCCGTTCCCACAAGGTAAGGGGGGTAGGCCGGGCTGAGAGCAAGCCACGTCTCTGAGAATGGCGCACTCCCTGTCAACACGGTGCCAAAGATGTAGGGGAGGGTCGTCGCCAGGCAAAGCACGCCGCCCAGGACGAACATCAGCACCATTGCGCTGCTGTCGTCCGAACACAATACCGAAGCCAACACCGCCAAAGCCACGGTGAAAAGCAATAGTGTCGGTAAACACGCTAGTGTCGCCAAGAACAAGTTCAGCGAGACACCGCCCGAGAGAAATGGCAACGCGAGAAATGGCATTAAGCCAAGTAGATCGTCTGCCGCAACGAGCACTCCACCCAGGAGCTTGCCCGCGAAAAGTTCTGTCGAGGTCATGCCAGTGAGGTAGAGCAGCTCGAGCGACTGGGTGCGCCGTTCTTCAGCAAACAAGCCGATCGTAGACTGAGCCGGACGGATGACGGCCAAATAAAGACCGAAGCAAAAGAGGAACGGATGCAGCCGGCGACCCCACGCCGTGAGATCGGCGAGGGACACCAGGAAACAAAAACCGCATATGGCCGCCGCCACAGCGGCAATCTGCAGACGAGCTTTCATCCGATCGCGCTTGTGCAAGGCGACACGCAGTTCGCGTTCGACTACAGGATGAAGCATTGCGAGCCAGAGTAACAGAAATCAGACTGGCGCGGGAGTAGTCAGTGATGTCTACAAGTGATCAGTATTGAGCTAATGCGATGGAAGCGTCCCGGCGCTCCAACTCAGGATTCGAGGATTTCCGAAATCACGGAGCCGTGCACGTCTGTGAGACGCCTGTTGGATCCATTATTGCGGAACGTGAGGCGTTCGTGATCTATGCCCATCAAGTGCAGAATGGTGGCGTGCAAATCGTAGCAATAGGTCGGATTGCGGGCCTTCCACGACCATTGATCGCTTTCGCCGTAGGCCGCGCCGCGCTTGACGCCCGCCCCCGTCATCCAGGAAACGAATGTGCCGCCGTTGTGGTCGCGGCCGGTGCTGCCCTGGCTGAATGGCATCCGGCCAAACTCGGTCGTCCAGACGAGCAAGGTGTCTTCAAATAACCCGCGGGCTTTCAAATCCTTGACCATCGCCGCTACTGGCTTGTCCGTCGCCGCGGCCATTGGCGGAAGTTCCTTGTTGATATCGGCGTGATTGTCCCAATTTCCCGTCGGACCGCCCATGCCGCTCCAAACCTGCACGAAACGCACCCCGCGTTCGATCATTCGCCGCGCGATCAGGCAACTGCGTCCGAATTCCTGCGTCGGTTTTTCGTCCAGGCCGTAAAGTTTGCGCGTGGCCTCAGTTTCACTGCTGATATCCAGGACTTCAGGGGCGCTCAACTGCATCTTCGCGGCCAATTCGTAGGATGCGACTCGTGCGTCAAGCCGCGAATCGCCTTGCCACTGTTCAAGGTGTTTCCGGTTGAGTCGATCCAGCAAAGCGCGGCCCTCTTGTTCGCTGCTCGGCGTGATATATTTCGCTGACTTCGGCGGAAAAAGGTCAGAAATCGGCTCCGGCGCGGACGGCTTGATAATCGTCCCCTGATGGACCACTGGCAAAAAGCCCGACGAAAAGTTTCCTTTGTTATTGTAAGGAAATCCACGCGAATCCGGAATCACGACGAACGTCGGCAGATTTTCGTTCAGCGTGCCAAGCGCATACGAAATCCACGCGCCCATGCAAGGAAAACCGGGGGTCACGAAGCCGGTGTTCTGCATGTAGCTTGCTGGGCCATGCACGTTGGTCTTCGAAGCCATCGACATCACGAAGGCAAGATCATCCACGCACTCGGCAACCGCCGGAAACACGCTGCTCACCCAGCGGCCGCATTGGCCATGTTGTTTGAATTCGAACGGGCTCTTCATGACGTTGCCCGGCGAACTCGTGGCCGCTTCAACTCGCGCGCCGGGATCAAACTTCTGGCCGCTGAGTTTGATGAGCTCAGGTTTGTAATCGAAAGTGTCCATTTGGCTGGCCCCGCCGTTCATGAACAGTTGGATCACGCGCTTAACTTTCGCGCGATGATGCAAACCACCGTTCAGTTCAGGCCGCCCGCGGCCCGGAAGGGTATCCGCAAGCAAACCCTGCTCGCCCAGCAAATGCGTGAGCGCGATGCCGCCCAACCCGCCGCCAAAGCGCCAAAGGAATTCGCGGCGAGGCAGGAAACGATTTTGGAATAATCGGTGGTTCATGCGATCAATTTACAAACACGAATTCGTTGCTGTTGAGGATCAGGCGGCAAACGTTAGCCATGCCGTGTTTGGCTCCATAGGCTCTCAACGCCTTGATCTCCTCCTGAGTGGGGCGTCGGCTGTAGGCGAGTTGGAAGGCCCATTCGATTTGGCGACCGGGATCTGAATGCATGCGTGCCAAATTGTTCGCCCAGTGTTCGCTATAACGCACGATGAAATGATTATTCAGCATCGAGAGCGCCTGGAGGGCGGTCACAGAGGTATTTCTCGTCGGGGTGAGTTGCGAGGCATCGGCGCAATCCATCGAGTCCATGAAAGGATCCGGCAGCGTTCGAAAGATGAAACGATAAACGCTACGCCGGCAGCTTTCTCGGCTATCTACGTCGAAGTTCGTATAATCAACATCAGGAGTCACATGAATTCCCGGCTTGAGGTTGAACTGCTTCGCTGGCGGACCGCCCATCTGAAGATCGATCTTGCCGCTGACCGCGAGGGTGGCATCGCGCAAGGATTCCGCGTCGAGTCGCGTGCGATTCATTCGCCAGAGGTAAACGTTTGCCGAATCAACTTTGGCAAACTCCGGGTTGTGTCTGGAAGACTGCGTATAGACGGCGCTCGTCACCAGGAGCCAATGAAGTTCTTTGAGTGACCCGCCCTGCTCGAGGAAGGTGCAGGCAAGCCAATCGAGCAACTCCGGATGGCTGGGCTGCCCGCCCATCCGTCCAAAGTCGTTCGGAGTCTCCACGATGCCACGACCAAAATGATATTGCCAAACACGGTTCACGATCGAGCGCCAGGTAAGAGGATTCTTTGGATCGGTGATCCATTGAGCGAGCGCGGCGCGGCGAATTCCCTCGTTTTGGGCGTCACCAATTTCGAAACGCGCCTTTAAGCCAGGCACGCATGAGAGGGAGCCCGGACCCGCGGGGTCCCCGGGCTTATTCACATCGCCGCGCTTCAGCACATTAATCACTCGCGGCGTCTTTGCAGGTTTGAAGTTCCCTTCAGGGATGAAGTCGTTCGCCGCCGCGTAAACCATTTGCAGGGGTGGCAGCCCAGCGAGTTTCAGATCGAGATAGAGGTTGCGATGGTAAGTGGAAAGTTCCTTTTGTTGTTCGTTTGATCGGCGCTCGGGCTTCGACGCAAGGATGGCCGCAATCTTGTCCGGCAGAGGAGTGGCGCGAATTGGTCTCGGCGCAGTCGTGACCGATAGGCGCGGTCGACCAATGAGATGTCCGCCGCCATGCTGCTGTTCCAATTTGAACGTTAGGCGGGTGCCAGCAACGAAGCCTTTGCTGGCTTTGGTCTCAAACACTGCCCAGTGGGTCTTCCCCACTTGCGGGTATATTCCCCACGCGGTCTTGGCGTCACCATCAATCGCCCGGCCGATTCCCCACCCATCCTGATCGAAGTCGGCTGTTGGATTCTGCAAGGTAACATTCGCCGCGACACCCGGGTCGTTCGCCGAAGCGGCTGTCACACGAAACTCTGACAAGTGGAGGTTCCCATTGTCCTGCCGCCCCGGGCCTTTATGGGGTAACGATTCGTCCGCCAGCACTTCCAGGCGAAAGGCGGTAATATTCGTTAAAGTCGTTTCCGAGGTGATCGTGTAGGTGTCGGTTTCCGGCCGTTTGCCGCTGGCCAGCAGGGACAAATCAGATTGTTTGGTCAGAGTGGTTCCGTTCGAGGAGGTAAACGAGACCGGATCAAGAACAGTCCAGACCACGGCGTTGGAGGCTAAAGATTGTTCCCAGGTCCGCCGTTCCGCGGCGAGACTCGCCAATTCTTCATCTGGTGGCTGCGAAGCTCGCCGCTTGAGTAGCGCCTGCCGTTTTTGATGCACTTGCGGGTCGGGATCGTAGGGGCGATTCGCGCGATCGATGCCAGCGAAGACCGCCTGCAAACTGTAATAATCCTCCTGTGTGATCGGGTCGAATTTGTGATTATGACATCGGGCGCAATGCACCGTGCTGCTTACGAACGTTGACATTACCGTGGTGACCATGTCATCGCGATCGAGATTTTTAGCGATCTTCTTGTCCACCGTGTCATCCACTATGGCCATCTGCGAGCTTTCGTCCCATGGACCTGCTGCGATCAATCCGGTGCCGACCAAGGCCTCGGGATAAGTTGGGAAGAGGACATCACCCGCGATTTGCTCCTGCACGAATCGGGCATAGGGCTTGTCTTCATTGAAGCTGCGCACCAGGTAATCGCGATAGGGCCACGCATTCGTGCGAATTCGATCCTGGTCATTGCCATGAGTGTCGGCGTAGTGGACTGCATCGAGCCAATGACGGGCCCAACGCTCGCCGTAACGCGGGCTGTTCAGCAATCGGTTCACGACACGCGCGTAGGCGTCTGGCGACTTATCAGCAAGGAATTGCTCCACTTCCGCCGGCGTCGGTGGCAGCCCGATCAGGTCGAAGCTCACTCGGCGCAAGAGTAAGGATTTTTCTGCCGGGCCCCACGGTTTCAAGCCTTTGCTTTCAAGGGTTGAGAGGATGAAGCGATCTATCGGAGTTCTGGCCCAGTTCTGATTCGAGATTTTCGGGATTGGCGGTTTGCGCAGCGCTTGTAAGGACCAATGGTTTGTTCCGACCTCACTGGCCTGAATGCCAGCGACGAGCCAGAATAGCACAAGGACCAGGGCGCATGATCGAACCCTCATCCTCATCTTTGTGGCAGCATCTTTCACGAACCCACGGTTGGCAACCCAGTTACTATGACGTAGCGGAGGTCTGGCCGCAATGTCCGACTGGCTTTCGCGCCTCTCCATCTGACGCAGGAGAGCAGGCATTTATTGGAACAGGACGCAGAGATCCGGATGCGGCCCTCTCGACACCGGCTCATTTGATTAGCTTCCACCCGCTCTCAGCCACTTCCAGCGCCGTGTTCCCAGCATATTTATCGTAGACCTCTTCCATCTCAGTAAACGAGTCGAAATAACCGACCAGGAAGGCAGCGCTGAACGATTCGCCGGGCTTGATTGGCCTGCCTCCGAATTCTTCGATCATGCAGACATAACCCCGTTCGTGGCACCAGGCTTCGTAAACCACCGACGGCTCCAAAGTCATCCCTGCCAGCCACGGCCCATCAGCGCCGCTTTTCGGATTGCGCAGGCGATAGGCCCGAATGAAACGCTTGGGCATCATCTGGACGCCTCGGATATAGTTTAACTTTTGGTCTGGCGCGAAATCACTTGAAAACTGCCTGGCCGGAATGCGTCCGATGTAGCTGAGCCAAACTTCACTGAACGTATCGGCGCCCTTGTGCTTGATGTGGCCGGGCATATCGAGCCGGAGAAACATGGCGTCGCTGCTGTTCACACTGGTGATTTTGTCGCAGGAGATGAAGTAACGCTTGCCTGCGGGAAATACGATCGTTTGTTCCCACTTCGACCCGGAGTTTTTGCCGGGCGCCGCGAGCCGATACTGATAATCCATTTTCACGGCGACAAAGTTTGTCCCGCGAATGACCGATGGCTTTAATTCCTTCGCCTTGGTGCAGATCTGCGGACCTTCAATTGACCGCTTCGCCCTTCCGCCATGGATGCGGTTGCCAAAAACGTAAGGGAGGTCGCCGGGAAGTTTATCGCGATAAGCCTCATCGCTGCCTGGTTCCATGATCCAATCGACGATATCGAGCCCATATCCCGCATCGCGAAATCCCGTCTTCTTATCGAGAAATGAGCCGCCGGCAATTCCGGTGACGTATCCCTTTTTGTGTACCACAGCTTCGAGGGTCGACGTGCCAATGCGGATCTCCTGATCGTTTTCGTTAATCTCGAATTCAGCGGCAAATGCGGGCAACGCGGAAAGAACAAGGAAATAGGTCAATGCGAATCGAGTGGACATGCGAGGATGTTAGCGGTGTCGACTGAATCAGCGCAAGCTTCGCAGGATCGTTTGGGCAACGAACGATCAATGCTGGAGGACCTTTTCGATCACTTCCCCGTAGGCTAAGACGGTGAGGTAATTTCGCAGGCTGAAACCATTTTCGCGCAAGGCCGCGTCTGAATAGGTATTGGCAAAGCGTTTTGGGTTTGAGGGATGGACGCCATCGCGGGCGATCGAAGCGGACATATGGAAAAGGCGCGGCAGTTCGCGGAAGCCGTGCGTCGGATCGCCGGAAAGGAAAAGCTTCCGCTAATTGACTACTTCTCGGAGATCCTGAAGCGTCGGCCGGATGATTGGGACGGTTCGTTGCCACAATTCAAAGCTTTGCCCGGAGACGAATACCAGGTCCCCAAACATGATCACAGCCGCTTCAGGGTTGAGCTTTTCGAGCCAGGCATCGACGTTGTCATACGCCCAGCGAATGGTCATCGAGCCGTTGTTCCCAAATTGAGGACCTTTCCACTTCTCCCAGCATTCGGGCTTTTGGCAAGCCTTCACTAACTTGAGGGCCTTGGTCATTTCGGGGTTCATTTCTTTTGGGCTTCCGGCCAATGGCGCCCAAAATGCCATGGTGATCGTAATGGAATCCCCAAACTGGGCGAATGTGCCGTTGGTTCCATGGAAGCGAGCGTGGACGCGTTTCATCGGTTCGACCCATGGTGGTGATTCGGCCGCTATAATCGCCGCCGCCATGCTGCTGGTGAGAAGCGCCAGGATCGGCAGAATATGTTGTGCCAGTCGCATAACCGTAAGTGAACCTTTCTTCAGTTCCATGCATCAAGTCCAATTCCGGCCAATCAGGCATTGCTTGTTTACGTCATGCGTATGATTTGTTAAACTGGCTGGCGCTTCACGTGATGTTTGTAGCCAATATGCGGATCAATTCGCGAATTTCGTTTATCATGCATTGCCTCGCGGCTGTGTCTTTCCTGCCCATGGGCGTGACGGCCGCCACCCGCAAAGCTTCGAAAGGCCAAATCGATTTTAATCGCGATATCCGACCGATCTTTTCCGAGAATTGTTACGCCTGCCACGGGCCTGATAAAAACAAGCGGAAGGCCGGCCTTCGTTTCGATGTTAAAGAAGAGGCCTTCAAGAAGCTCGATTCAGGTGATCACGCCATTGTTCCGGGCAAGCTGGCCCAGAGCAAAATGATCCAGCTCATCACCACCACTGACGAAGATGATCGGATGCCGCCCTGCAAAGCGGGCAAGCGCCTCACGCGCGTCCAAATCGAGTTACTCAAACGGTGGGTGCAGCAAGGCGCGCAATGGAAAGATCATTGGTCGTATATCCCACCCGAGCGTCCGGAGCTTCCGCCGGTGAAAAACAAGAAGTGGCCCAGGAATGAAATCGATTATTTCATTCTGGCCCGCCTGGAAAAAGAAGGGCTCAAGCCATCGCCCGAAGCAGACAAGACCACTTTGCTGCGCCGCGTGAATTTTGATCTCACCGGACTCCCCCCGACGGTGGCGGAAGTGGATGCATTTCTTGCCGACAAAGATCCGAACGCTTACGAAAAAGTGGTCGACCGCTTGCTCGCGGCGCCGCAGTACGGCGAACGCATGGCCCAGGTCTGGCTGGACCTGGCCCGCTACGCCGATACCAGCGGCTACCATTTCGATAGTCCACGCTTCATGTGGCTCTGGCGTGAATGGGTGATAAAAGCGTTCAACGACAATATGCCTTTCGACCGTTTCACCGTCGAACAACTCGCGGGGGACCTATTGCCCAAACCAAGCCGCGAACAAAAAATCGCCAGCGGCTTTCACCGGAACGTGATGACCAACGACGAAGGCGGGGCTGATCCAGATGAGTACCTCGCCAAATACATTGTCGACCGGGTGAGCACGACGGCCAATGTCTGGCTCGGCACGACCCTGGGCTGCGCGGAATGCCACGACCACAAATACGATCGCATCTCGCAGAAGGAATTTTACCAGTTCTACGCTTTCTTCCACAACGTGCCGGAGAAAGGTCTTGACGGCACACGCACCGAAAATCCGCTCCCGCGAATGCAGGTCCCGACCGCTGAGCAGGCAAATCGGATGACCGAAGTGACAAACACGGCGATTCCTGAGGCCCAAAAGCTCGTTACGGAACGCGAGACGGAATTGCCAATCGCTCAGACCAAGTGGGAAAAGGAAGTTGGCGGCAAGACGAATGAATTCAGGGAGCCCGCCGGTTTGATCGCAAAGTTTACGTTCGACGAGACGCTGGCTTTTACGACCGGCTTGGGAACGAACATGGCCAAATTGACTGGGACCAATCCGCCGCCCTACGGCACCGGCAAAATTGGGCGCTCGCTCAAGTTCGACGGTAAAGGCAATTACGTCGATGCCGGCGACGCGGCCGTTCTCGAGCGCACAAACGCCTTTGCTTATGGCGCCTGGGCCAAATTCAGCGAGAAAGGCGGCGCCATTCTCAGCAAGATGGAGGATGGCCCGGGATATCGTGGCTACGACCTGCTGGTCGAGGAAGGAAAGATCAGCGCTCATCTCGTCCACGCCTGGCCTGACGACGCAATCAAGGTCACTACCAAAGAAGCGTTCGCGAAGGACCTTTGGCATCACCTCATGGTCACTTACGACGGCTCGAACAAGGCCGCGGGACTCAAGATTTTCGTCGATGGCAAAGCGGCGGTGGTCGAGGCCAACAACGACAAACTTTCCGGAACCATCACGAACAGCGTGCCTGTGCATCTTGGCAAACGATTGAACTCGCTGCCGCTCACGGGCCGAATCGATGATGTGCGCTTCTACAGCCGGGCCCTCAAGCCAAAGGAGATCGAAGAGCTGGCTGCTGAACCGGATCTGGCGGTCGCGCGAATGGAACCGGAAAAGCGGACCAAGGCGCAGCAGGAAGACCTCAAACGTTTCTTCCGCGAAAACTACGCCGCTGACCTCAAGAAAGCGGAGAAGGCGCTGGCCAAGTTGAACGCAGCAAAGGACGCGCTGAACAAGGAAATTCCGACCACCATGGTGATGGAGGAAATGCCGAAGCCGCGCGACACTTTCATTCTCGTGCGCGGCAACTTCCAGAAGAAGGGGGATAAAGTTTCCGCGAACGTCCCGTCGTTCCTGCCGCCGTTGCGAGAAGGTTTGCCGACCAACCGGCTCGGATTGGCGCAATGGCTGGTTTCGAGCGACCATCCGCTCACGAGCCGCGTCACCATGAACCGTTTCTGGCAGATGTTTTTCGGCACAGGAATAGTGAAAACGGCGAACGACTTTGGCTCGCAGGGCGAGTGGCCCAGCCATCCGGAGCTGCTCGACTGGATGGCCACCGAATTCCAAGCCCGCCATTGGGATATTAAATCCATGTTGAAGACCATCGTTATGTCGGCCGCCTATCGCCAATCCAGCGCGGTCACGCCGAAGATGCT
>Ga0137394_10002090_pt1 | contig 14702 bp, 15 predicted proteins | sample czobulk116metaG_FD_108278 | JGI IMG/M metagenome (GOLD analysis project Ga0137394, IMG submission 108278) | Vadose zone soil microbial communities from Angelo Coast Range Reserve, California, USA - czobulk1.16 metaG | ecosystem: Environmental > Terrestrial > Soil > Vadose zone | place: USA...
CAGCTCCCACGCCTTCTTGAAAAGTTCATATTCGCTCTAGTGAATTCCTCCGTCTCGATAGCCGCCGCGCTGCACAGGACAGGATACTTTTGTATACCGCTGCAGTTGTGGTGAGACAAAATGAAAACCGCTTTTGCTCCAAACGGGCAGGCGGAATGAGTCGCTTGAGCTCGAACTGAATCACCCAAAGTGTCTCAGATGTGATGCATCTGCCATGCCAGGCAACTCCCCGGATCCTCAAAGGCCTCAAACTTCGATGTCGACTCGGAAAGGTATCCACAGACCAAACCATATGGAAACCTCGAACGCCGCATCGCCTAGATTGGCAAGACCCACAGTTAAATCTGTTACGGATCGAAATGGCAGATTCGCCGACACTACTAGCGAGTCGTCCGGTCCTCCTTTGCGGCAAGGATAACAACTACAGTAGTCGTCTCTACTGCGCGTGATGGAAGTTGCCGCCAGGAGTGTTTATGCCAGTACCTGATACTGATAGAATACTCGAGTGGTTTTCGGGCCCCGTCGTGCGTGCCTGCCAGTGGGCGTTCAACGTTTCGCGCTGCACAGGGCCATGCGATCATGATAACCTGTTGGAAGCCTGAGAGAACTAAAGATAGCATGTTCACTGCCAATGGTAGTGACTCGTCAGGCGCGCGAGGTTTCGAGTTTAGGCGCCGGATCACGCAACCACGTTGACACCTCGAAGCCACGTGTATTCTGCTGTGCTGCCAGCGAAGCTGATGCAGGCTAGTCGAGCTAGTCAAGACACACTGCCCCTCTCTGTGGCGCAGTCACCGGCGACCTAAATAGCCAAAACCGCGATGGGTACGTTCGTTTTTAGTACAGAACAAGTGAAACAGGTCGCACACAGCAGCTATACAGTACAGTACGACGAACACCGGCAGCTAGCACCGTCACGGTAATTGGCGTTACTCCTCCGCATCCCCCCGCCTCCTCGACCAGTGCCGCCTGACAGCGGTTTCCCGCTGCAGCTCCCATCCTCACATCTGCTCCCGAGAACATCGTCGCTGCGACGCCCGGTTGTCATCGTCCTACTCGCCGAGAAAGAAGTGCGCGCCGGCCTCCCCGCGCTTCACGGCCGCAAACGCCACGCGTATTCAATTCCGTCAATCTTACCGTACGCATCGCGTCCATCACGTCCTCGACCGTCTCAGTCTCCCCTGTACCAGAGATATGTCCCGAGCTGTCGTGCCACCACTAACCGCATTGTCTTCTCTCCCGGCCCCACGGTGCCTCCGATTCCGGCTCTTTGGTGTCCACCCAGACCTTCCAGAATGCCCGCCCCTTCTCTTTCGATGACCAGCAGCACCTCTAGCTCTAATTCGGCGAGCTGCGCCAGGGTAAATCCGTGCCACACGCAGTTTGATGTCCACGTTTCCCCTCCGCAGTTGTTAGGGCGTGCCGCTGCGCACCGCATTGTAGAGGGTTGGTAGGGACCGGCGCTGGGTTCGGGTTGAAGTTGCCTGGGATGCTTTGGCCTTGGGTGACGCTCATCGCCCGTCGCCAAGACGGGTGTGTTTGGGGGATTTGCCCCGTCCTTCCCCGGTTGGCCGCGGAAGGTGCAGGCGCAATATCGAGCTGGGACGGGCGGGAGCTGTCTTGGAAAGCGAAGGTGCGTGCCCCTGAACGACCTGGGTTCTGGGACATTCTTTGCTGCAGGGAAAGCTCTTCGGTAATCGAATGGGTCGTTCAACTTCGGTGTAGCGAATATATCAATGATATATCAAAGTGACTGCAACAAAAGGCAGAGACGTCGGGAAATAATTGCGCGCCTGCCACGGCGCCACGTGTACCGTAAAGCCTTGTATTGCGGCGACATCCACGAGGCTGCTGAGAATGACCACCAATGTTCTGCATAATTCGCAGGAAGATGCTCACATAACAGCCTTTTTTTTTATGTATATAAACGACGAGATATCAAACAGGTGACAAATATTCCGAGGGTTCTGTATGTGACTTCAAATCCCCGCCGAGGGTCTCCAAACCGTCATCGTGGAGGCCAACCCAAAAAAAAAAGCGCCAAGCCTCAAGAGCGGAAGGCACAGCTTTATGAACTATAATGCTGGCTGGCGGTGTGTCTGGAGCCGCCAGACAACAGAGCTGGAGCCCGCCCACCGCCTCTTTCCGAATTCGGCGTCCGGCATCGAGACAGTGCGGGCGAGCTGAGAGACCTCGTAGATTCAAGGGCCTGTAATGTCTTTTGAATCGCATAGCACGTCCGTATCGCTTCGCAATGTTAAAAATGTGATCGTGATGAGGAAAGGGCGATGCGACAGCGCTTCTGGTGAGCTTTCTTTTCACTTGACAGGCGCTGATGGCGAGTGGGTAGTAGTAACCACCCTCGCACCGGTATTGTTGATGAAGGGGTTCGATGGACGCGGAGGACTCTTGTCAAAGCAAGGCTGGAGACCATCGCGACTGTTCTTCAGGATGACGATAGTATGCGATGGACGGACGTAAAAAGCAACGAGAAAGACATCGACTACTGTAACTCGAAGAGAGTCTTGGTTATCACTCCAATTGCAGTCTCCCTTCTGCGAGCAGAATCCCCACGTCCCACGCCATTGTCGTCCCTATGGCGATCGCTTGATTCGAGCCCGAGATTCCCCCACTTGTACACGCTCGAGCTCGTACCATACGAGTGTGGAGTTCTGTGGCGTACAGTAGCACGTGGACGAAGGCGACGGCACGCACCCGACAACCCGAGACTTCTTCCCCGATTCTGACCAGAGTGGGTGGATCGGGATTATGAGTATTTTTACTATACAGAAGCACAGAAGTAGTCCAGTTGTTCTGTTGCTATCGCAAGCTGAGTGAAATGGAAGCGGTTTACACCAAGACAGAAGTTCGCGAGGTGTCACCGGCCCTTTCCCGCCCACTGGCAGTTGTTCGAAATGATACGTTTCGCGAGGCGCGCTCGGTCTGCAATACAGTTGAACGTGGATTGGATAGTCGAATTAGAGAATGACACCCGTGGCCATAGTACAGTGGAAGAGGGCAACGATACGATTGCTGATAAGAAGTGCTAACTGGTAGCGACTGCGCATGTTGTACGATCAGCGGTGTGAGACAAGCGCAAGGGAAGCGAAGGTCGGAAACGCTGATCGAGCGCTAGTGCGCCAGTGTGCGTCAGCGGGCCGCGTTCGTCCGGGGCGCGGCAGTAGCTAACTGCATATGATACATAGGCACCGAGACTTGGAGTGTGCTGTGCAGGTGCACCGCCTCCCTCACACAGAGTCTGTGGTTACCGGAAGGACAGTTAGCGCCCCGTTTGACCGGAACGATACTTGTACTACAGTAATCGCATGTGTCAAGTTCAATGGTCATGTATCATAGGTAGACCCAGACGCATTATTATGAATTCACGTAGCTCCGGGCATGTTCACCTGTGTGTCGCCTCCGACACTCGGAAGCGGCGTCCCCGGATTGCTAGAGAGCACGGGGCGACAGCATCTGTCTACCTCTTTACGGTATAGATTAAATGGGGCATGCTCGTCATCTCTTCAAGCAAATTCCACCTTCATTCACGGAGGACCGACCCAGCCACAGATCGATAAGTACGCGCCTTCTCCCTTTTCTTCCTCTGGGAATCACGCTCAAAGACATCGCCTCAAGCCAGTTGAGGTTAAGATTTGATCGAGCTTAATCTCGTGATTCGTCGATTACTACAGTAGTTCAGCGCCCAGAGCCTAGAGGATGTACAGCAGGTGTGCGACCGGCGATGCGGAAATGACCGAGATATCAATCTATCGAGGATGTTTCTGCAAAAGTCAAGGATTTGGGGTATTGCTGCGGAAGCGCAAGTGCCCCCTCACCGCAGTTGTCTGTGGGTAGCCCGAGTCGGTGGCAGTGGAACATGGGAATCAGTAATCTGATGTACATATGGACAGGTGATCGGGCGAGGACCGGCGACTCGTGTAATGAAAGTACTGTAGAGAGGCAGCTGCTGACAGGAGTGCTGACAGCAATGGAAGCGCTAAAATGGCGTTCAAGCGCAGAACAGAGAGTCAAGTGTGCCTTTTGAGAATGGATCATACAGTACTGGTTGGGTTGATCAGTTTTAATATGTAAGAGAGAAAGTCATGATTTAGAGGCCACACTTTGAGGCTGTGGTGGTGTGATCCATTTTCGGTATAAATTGCAGAATCCTTGTCATGCGGGCGTAGTAATGGCCTCTGTCAAAAGGATTGGATGTCATTAATTGAAGCACCATCGAATCTTCGGGAGATATGCCATAGGCGTACGGAACTCGTACGGAACAACCCCCAGCAAAGTAAAGCGATTGAGACAAAGAGGCGAGACCCTGCCATAACAGAAGTTGACCCAAGCGAAAGAACCGCAGAAAAAAAAATTCCGTCAGAACACGCCAAAAGCGTCTTCCAAGGTGGTATAGGACGTGACACAAGCACCGTTCTCCGAAGCGGAGAGTGTTAATGGATGATCCGAGGGTTTCCAACCACTGGCTCCCGAGTCGCTCTTTGTGCCGGAAAATCCTCGGGCCCCGGATTCCCGGGACCCCGGTACCGCCTCGCAGAGGACCAAGGCCAATTTGCAATTCAATTTGATACCTTGGCTCGGCTCCGTTCCCAAAAGTTGAGCTCTCTGGCTTGGAAGAAAAAGGGGGAGGCGAGTACTGTTACTTGTACTCATGTTATATGGATCGCAGTGGACACAGCACTAAGGATGTCTTGGACAGCCGCGGACCCGACGAGCTTGGTTGGACGGGTGGCGGGGCGAAACGATGAGAGAAACATATGGATGACACAGCCACGTGTCGATGACTAATCGAGGGAGACGCGTGGAATTGCACTGGCCGCACCCACTAGCACCTGTCACAATGACCTCTTTTTCATTCGAAACTGGTATTGTCTGTGCAGTGCTGTGGGTGTACCCAGCCCCTGCCACGCTTTCTATAGTTCCGAACTGAGAGTATGGTGGTCCGAGCCTAGCCATTTGTACTGGTTGCATCGCCTGGGTATCCACAGGAAACCGTTGCGGTTTGGTTTCAGGTGGTACAAATAGCCCCCCTCTGTTCCATGACCGATCCACCAGACGACCCTCCCTCAGAGTCGACCATCGACCACCTCCTTCTACGCCACCGTCTACTCGCCCCTCACCCTTCCCAGTCCTTGTCTTGAACAAGCTTCGCGTTTCAATTCCTGATTGAACTCTATATTTCCACCGAGAGATCATGTCACACTACTTGCATCCCCTGTCCATCCCCTCGCGTACCAGCTCCCTCTCGGACTCGTCCCCGTACACCTCGTCGCAGTCCGCCACGTTCGCGTCCTGGTCCAATCCACCCAGTCGCAGCGCATCCACGGATTCGCAGTTTCTCAGCATCCCTGATGTGTCACCGCGGCACATCAAGGACGCGGACAGCGTGGACAAACTGGCGAATGCCGCAGGCGCAGGCGCCGCCACCCCCGCCGCCACCGCCACTGCTTCATCGATATCAACGTTATCTTGACTATACAAGGTCAGTCACGCGGCGTTTCGAGGCTCGTTATATCACTGGCTTACGACTTAATTATAAGAACGGCGACCTGATTGAAGATTTTTGAGAAGATTCCTTTCTCTGAAGCTCGAGATGTGGCGCAACACTCTTACGCACCCCCTTCATATAATCATTGTCTTACTTATCTCCTTGTGTTTCGGGGGTGTTCGCTCGCCCACGCAATGTATTCTAACGCCCATGTAAACTCACGTATTTCTCACATTCGCTGCCTCCGTCGCGCTTAGCGCCCAGAATATGTGTGAAAAGTTGGGGTGTACGTGCCAAGCCGACTGGACTGTGTAGATGATATTCGGCGGTGATGACGAGCGATATTGGTTGGCTTCATGGATATACCGTACTGTATGTAAAAGTCGAATGACAGATGGAAGGCGAAGAAAATTGAGTGGGGCGTGTGACAACGTCATTAGACGAGATAATATTGTTTCATCCATCGGATCGCGACTCGCATCCCGCTGGCGTTATCTCGGCGGCAACCAATGAATCTGCGGCGTCCCGTACTTTGACTAAACCAAACGATTCCCCCTTCCCAATCCCTTCTCTTTTAAAAACTTCCATCATAACCATTTTCGCTCTTTTCACCCCTGCCCTTCCTTTGGACCCTTTTTTTTTTCGTTTATCATCGCCCTCTTTGTGACTGACGCTCCGTTCCCCCCTCCCCGACCATGTCTGTGCGTCCACTCCCTGGAGCGTCCTACCACACCATCGACACTTTCTTTTACTCCTTTGACCACCCCGACCTCGAAGCCGCCACCGTCGACAATACCTCAAGCTACGGCCCCTCCGAGAAGAAATTTTTCGACTGCTTGCACGAGCGAAAGTCTCAGGTCTCCCCGCGATCACCCCATTCCAGTTCTGGGGGACGTCGCTACCGCGCTCCGCCCGTGCTGCTTTCCGTCATTGTTCTCTGCTGCTTGGCATTCATCGCCAGCGCATATTGGGAACACTCCCCCCGTCTCCCTTTGCCCGACGTGCCGGATCGCCATGCACCACTGGCTAACCGCCTGTCCTCCGCGTTCCGAACGCAGTCTTCTTTTTGGACGCTGGTCGACGAGCATTACGACGGCGCCCTTGAGATGACGTACGTACCTGGCTCTCTTGGCCTTGGCAACCGGCTAATCGATAACTTATTTATTCAACAGCGAACAGACTCTCGAGTGCGAACACGACGGATGTGGTGACAAAGCCGATTTGCGCCATCATCTCATGCAGGCTTTCCCCATGGAGTGCGTGATGACCGTGTCTTTCCGACATTTTGACAAGACGGGGCGCTTATTTTTTCATTATAGGAATCCTTCTGTCCACCACGCCCTGGTAGGCGATTCAGCGGTTGTCCTGCACTGGCAGGGGACAGACAGCAACATGAAGCCGATGCTCATCACCAATAGTGATGGTATGTCCCAGTGCTTTATTTTCGGTCACGTTCTTCCATAATTGACGGCGCCACAGCGGTGTTGGACGTTGCACAGGCTTTAGCATCCGGTTCGACCTCGCTGCGCGGTGGTGATGAGGCAGGGCACTTCGCAGAATTGGCGGATGTCCAGAGTGGCGTCGGCGTCCTGTGAGTTGGGCCGTTCATATCCTTTGTTTTCCGTCTCCTAATTTGACCTCGACGTCTAGGATCGCCGCGGATGCACTCTTTCGTTCGGGGTACCAACCTTCCCGCACTCTTGTCTTCAGCCTGATGCTTGGTGACGTGCGTCGGCTTGTCCTTTGAGTTTGATAGAAGGATCCCGCCTAATGACGTTGCTTATTCCCCCAGGCTTCCGATACTCTAAAAGTTTCTGAATATTTGCACGACACATATGGAGAGCTTGGGCTGAACATGGAGTTCATCCCGCCGGTGCCTGAATGCAGAAACAAAGGGTTGAGAGTGGTGAGCGTGCTCCATGTGCTCATCGGCAGAGTCTCTAGGGCAATCAGTGCCCTACTTTTTACACCGTCGCTTGATGACGGTAAGCAATCTCTGATGAGGTCTCGATTCGACGAACTGAACCATTACAGCACGTCGCACTCCAGACGCGCCTCGCGTCTTTCGCTACGCGTTCAACCCTGCCACAGATAAAGCGACGCTCACTCAGTTGCGTATCCACGCTAGCGACGTGTGGGTTCATTTGATCCTTGGCGCCGATTGGAATTGATGTCCAGAGCGGGGCGAGAGTGCGTTAGCGTGCTGATTGGCTGTGTCTATTTTCTCGGTAAAGTTTTTTGGGTGGTGTCGTGCCGCGTGCGGTGTCCACTGCTATGTAACATCGATAAAAAGGTCGCATCGGTTCGAGCTTTTATTGTTATTTGTAGGTTACGCTGTATTCTTCTTCAAATTGGCTCTCAAGAAGGGCTGTCCGCATGTCACCGGGCGACATTGCTTGTCAGAATCCCTGAGAAGTAACTTGGGACAATCATGCATCATGTTCTGTCCACATCCACATCACGTGTCCGCGCCACAATTCCTGCCGCGGATTTTTGGACAGTGCTGTAAAGCTCCACAAAGACCCGCGGGTTCACAGCCCTCCTAGGACCCGATGCTCTCACAATTCATAGCTAAAGACGCCTATTATATTGGCTGCGCACATCCCATTAGCCGAAATTCGCCAAAAAATAATTGTGTTGGTGGCGAGAACTTGAAGCATTTGGCGATTGTTCAGGACAAAGTCAACTCCTGACTTTTCTCTCTCTCTCGGGCTCATCACATGCCATTTTATTTTTGGGTTTCGCTCATGGTTCTGGACGATCCTTGTTTGCCTTGTTCTGTTTTGCTCTGCTTCTCGCTTACTCGGAACTCCGTCTCGGCGCTTTGGCCGTCCTTCGCACAGCGCGTTGTGGAACGTTCGCGTGCCTTGGCCAAGGCGCATTCATCCCTTTGATGTGCTGCGCTTGTGCTAGCTCGGTGGTTTTGTGGACGGTGGCAAAAGGTGGGGGATGTGGGTGGTGGGTGGAGGGGCCAAAGTCGACGCTTTGGTCCTGGGCCACACTTGGGAGGGTATATACTTGGCGGGAGTGTGGAGCGGGGACGACCTTCTTTACGCCCGTCACCAGAATAGCCCGGACCAACCGAAACACACTTGGATATATAGCATACCTCATCCCCAGCTCTCTCCCTCTCCAGACTTTCTCTACTCCCCCTTCTTACCGCGTCGCATACATACATCTAACGAGTATGATGACGTCTCTCGGAATTTCTTCGCCAGATTCTTGGCCGCGGATGCGCTCCGGCGTGGAGAATCCGTTCCAGAACGCGCCCGGACCATTCATCTATGCCTTGCCGAACCTCGCTGGTCCCCGCTTGTCCTTGCCCTCGATCACGATCGCCGACTGCTCGCTTGATAATTGTCCTGGTCCAGCACCACCATCTGATGGCCACGACTCTTATCACAATCGAGCCGCGACCTCTCTCAATCTGCCTGTAGAGTCCGCGGACTCGCTTCCAAAGGACGTGGATCCAGAACTTTCGTTTGTGCCGCAGTCGCCTCTCATCACATTCGACGAGAACGACGATACCTCCGACTCGGACGACACCCAGCAGCGGGAGCAGCAGCAGGAGCGGTCATGCAGCGGGTCGTCCACCCCGACGCCCTCTCAAACGTCGTCGGGCACCGGGTTTGCGGGATCCGAGTCCTCGGGAGAGAAAGATGATGATGATGATGGCTCGGAGGGCAGCCCGAAGGAGAAGGGGAAGAGGAGGAGAAGGAGCGGACAGGGCGCGCGGCGCAGGCGCAGGAATCGCCAGCGGTCCGAGCAGGGTGGCTGCGCGATGGGTCCGCGCGTGATGGGCATCCCCGGAATACACCACCACCTTCCGTTGTGGTGGATCCAGCACTCGCTCCCACAGCCATCGCCGTCGCTGCCCGGTGCGATGGCGGGGGTCGTCTCTCCGAGTCACGCCCAGGCTTCAAGTTGGTACCCGGGCCCTGGTGGTGGGTATCATGGATATGCGGTCAACACTAGCGGCCCGACGTTCCTCGTGCTTGCGGCGCCAGTCCCTGGATTGTTTGGTTTGCCCGCCTCGTGAACCTGCTTTTTGTTTTGTCGCGCGGACTTTGTATGCCCTGTTTTTTTGTACGCTCATCCCATTTACACCCATACCCACACACAGACATCTATTTCTTTCTTTGGAACGATGCTTTCTTTTGGTGTTTAAGTTCATGGATATGTATGCAGTCACGATCTCCCATTTTCACGCATGTATTCGCAATATTATTTGGTCAATCATGAATCATCTAGCTCGGTGGAACTAGGACGAGATCACAAATTGTTTACAACGCATGCTTGACTGACGTCCATCCAGCATCCTACAGTCCTAAGGTAGGGTAGATGTAGTCTAGAAACACATAAAGATAAGATACCGATAACTTAGCGCTCAGGACACAGGGCACCGTTCGGCGCCTCTCATGGCCAAAGTCTCTTTTCAACCATATCCCCCGATACTCATTCCCTCGGAGCATTACATTTGTTTTCTGAAACTATTCATTTTCTATACGTTGGAATGATTGATCAAGGAGCACCAAATTTCCCGAATTGTGAGTCCAACTCTCAACATAGGAAGTATGTCCGTTGTTCTTTATACATCGTCCTAGACCACGAACTAACACAGCACACGGGTAACAGAACGCCAATCTGGGCTATCAACGCCTTCAGTGATGATTTACTCTTAAAGATATTTTCCCACTGCCGACCGGTTCTTTCGGACGAACATGAGGCTAATGACAACCGTGACTTAGAGGGGAGGAAATGGGCAAACGAATGCTGGTGGTACAAGTTGGCTCACATTTGCCGGAGGTGGCGATGCCTCGTGCTCTCATCGGCGTCCCATTTGCGCCTTCACCTCATTTGCACATATGGCACACCCGTAGCAGACGTGTTGACATATTCAGCCGCATTGCCCCTCGTCATCGATTACGGCGACGAAGATCGCGGGGTGACTGCGCAAGATGAGGAGGGGATATGCCTCGCCCTCCGACGTCGTCGAAGAGTGCACCGCGCCCGCCTCTGGATGTCTGCCCCGAGTTTACGGAGGCTGCTTGCGACCATGGACGGCGAATTCCCAATGTTAGAGAATCTCTATATCAAGCCACTGACCAACGAAGACAATGACCTGGCACTTCCTGTCTCATTCCATGCTCCACATCTACGCCACTTCGTTGTGAGGAACATCTTTTTCCCCCCTTTCGTGTTTCGTCCCCCGCCGCCCATCCCTCACGTTCCATCCGCCGAGAAAAGTAACCAATCTGCACTGTATCATGGTCCTCAACTGTGGAGGTGCGCTTCCTTCCGCCGCTATCTTATCAGCTTGTGAGTTAACGCAGTCCATGGACAACAGATCGATGAAGATGTTTGTCCACATGCTCGACGATGATTCGCTCCTCAATATATTTCACTTCTGTCGGCCAGCCTTGGTAGATGAAGATGAAGGCAATGTTACTCGTATCCTACAAGGTGGAGAATGGAACCGGGAACACTGGTGGTACAAACTCACACATGTCTGCCGAAGATGGCGGTGCCGGATCCTCGCGTCCGCATCCCATCTGAATCTTTGCCTGGTCTGTAGGCGTGGCACGCCGGTAGCAGACATGTTAACAAATTCACCCCCCCTTCCTCTCATTATCGATCACATTCACGAACACGGTACTTTCGGTATCACTGCAGAGGATGAAGCGGGAATAATGCTTGCACTCCAGCACCGTGATCGCGTGCGCCGTATCCGCCTTCAAATGCCTTTTTTGTATTTGCAGAAGTTCATTCCTGCAATAGACGAGGAATTTCTGATGCTGGAATACTTGTACATCGCGCCTCCGACCAAACACGATTCGTGGTTGATACTTCCCAACACTATTCAAGCACCTCATCTTCGTCACTTGATCCTGATTAACTTCGCCTTTTCAATAAGGTCTCCGTTGATTACGACCAGCACGGGCCTCGTCACACTCTCGCTTGAACACATCCCCCAATCTGCGTTCTCGCATCCAAATGATTTACTCCAACAAATTTCACTTATGACTCAGCTCGAAACACTCGGGATCACCTTTCACTCCCCTGTTTCTAACCGTGACTTGGAGAGGCAATTGATGCATAGGCCGGTCATGACACGTGTCGTACTTCCTAATCTTCGTTGGTTGGGACTGCGAGCGTCTAGCAATTACATGGAAGCAGTTCTTTCTCGAATGACCACCCCTCTGCTCGAGAGGCTCCAGGCCCTATTCTTCTTTCAGCTTAACTTTTCCGTCCCGCACCTCCTAGAATTTATGGGTGCAGCTCAGAACCTCAGGTTTAGCAGTGCAAAGATCCAGTTCTTTCTTAATCGCGTTGTTGTCAGTGTGTACCCCCGAGATGATGCCCCGGTGTTTTCCTTCTACACGGATATTTCCTGCACACCCATCGACTGGCAAGTATCGTTCGCAGCACAAATTTCCCGTACACTGAGGACAGTATTCTTATCGGTGGACCATCTTACTCTCAATTTTCAGAGGTACCCCGAGTCATCGGAGGCGAACGAAGCTGACCGCACACCATGGCGCGAACTTCTGGGATCGTTCAGCAATGTGAAGGTCCTTCGTGTCAATGAGGACTTCCACGGGCAGATCTCTCGTTCTTTAGAAATTGACGATGGAGAATCACCGTTGGAGTTGTTACCCGAACTGAAGGAGCTTCACTATCCCCGATTCCACGATGCATTTCAGGCATTCATCGATGCGCGCCAGGACGCAGGCCGCCCAGTAACTTTGATTTCCTATTGATATCGCCTCCTTCGGGGACGATTGCGACCCGCCATAGCGAGGGACTAGACCGCACTAATTCAGTTAGAAGTCTTTCACCTGCAGTACTACCATAGTTATTTCAGTCAGGATGTCGAACACTCTACAGAGATGGCATCTTCGTGGATATATACCGGTTTCGAATCATCGTATGCATCTGATATCCTGTTGCTCTCCGATCTTGCTTTTCTAAACCAGACTTTATACCCCATCATAAGTCTTTGACTTCTGTGTACACATATGTCGCCTTGCCCGTGCTCATAGCATTCAGTGTCCATCAGACGCACAAGTGTTATGTTCATACGTCTTCCCAGTCCGATGAAACCTCTCGTCTTCGCCAACGTCTTGGCCACGGATGCGCTCCGACGTGGAGAATCCGTTCCAGGACGCCCTGGACCGTTCATCGATGCTTTACCGAACCTCGCTGGTCCCGGCCCGTCCTTGCCGTCAATTGTCCCGGTCCAGCTCCTCCATCTGATGACCGCTCTTCTCATAATCCGGCCGCGATCTCTCTCAATCTGCCTGTAGAGTCCACAACCTCACCTCCAAAGAATGCGGATCGCTCATGCCGCGCTCTCCTCCCATCACACGACGAGAACGACGAAGCTGATGATGAAACTTCCGACTCGGACGACACCGGCTCCTCCCAGCAGCAGGAACAGTATGCAGCGGTCCTCCACGTCGACGCCCTCTCAAGCGTCCTCAAGCACTGCTGGATCCGAGTCCTCAGAAGAGAAAGAAGATGACGATGGCTCGGAGAGTAGCGCGAAGGAGAAGGGAAAGAAAAGAAGGAGAAGCGGAAAGGGCGCGTGCCACAGGCGCAGGAATCGCCGGCAGTCCACGGAGGGTGGCAGGGTGATGGGCGCGCGTGTCGTTGGCATCCCTGGAACCCGTCACTGCCGGTACCACTGCCCGGGGCGATGCCCAGTCGTTGCCCACGCCCAGGCTTGGTACCCGGCTGGTGAGTATCATGGGTTATGCAGTCGACAATAGCATAGCAACGTGGCTCTTGCCTGCTTCGCCAGTTCCTGGATCGTCTAATTTTCCTGCGTCGTGAACTCTCTTTGTATACTCTGCTTTCGTAAGCTCTCCCTATACATCTGCCTTTCAAACGGTGCTGCCTTCCAGGGATTAGGTTCATGCATTACGGGGGCGCGTGGTAGGCCTCGTCTGTAGTGGATGAGCAATAGCAGATACTCAGTAACAGCGCGCACGGATTGGCACGAGAACTGAGTACTGAGGGGGCGTTGAGGAACTACACGACACTATATACGAAGTGCTACGAAAATTTTCTTGGGCCGGTTATCGGCCTGTTAATATGTACTAGGAACAAGCGAAGGGAATTGCCCAGGCCAATGACTGGCGTCCATCCAAACTGCAGGGAACGCCGGTACCTTCACGCTCCCTCTTGTAGCTTGTCTTGTAGCACTGCCAGTAGCAGACAAAGACTAGTATAGTCGGACCATCGGTGGGGACTTGGTAGGCCCACAGATCTCAAGTATAGTAGCAGATGTACTTTCGTCGCGCCCACCGAGAAAAGTTGAGGTGCTGATATGGTAACTTGGTACCCCAGGGCATGGCCTCAACTTGAAGGTTCGTTCAGCGTACGTTCAGCGCCCATCAGGTTGAACGTCTCTCTTCAACCATATCCCTCAATACCTACTCCCCTCCCAGCCGAGCATTACGCTTTTTTTCTGCAATCATCCCTTTCCTATACGTCAGAATGATTGACCAAGGAGCACCGAATCGTGAGCCCAACTCCCAACACAGGAGGTATGCACCCTGCTCTTTCTACATCGTATTAGACTGCGAACTAACTGAACACGGCATGCGGACAACAGAACACTCGCGACTATCTACATCTTCAATGACGATCTCCTTCGCAATATATTTTATCAATGCCGACCCGTCCTTTCAGACGACGAACATGAGGTTGATGACAACCATAACCTGGAGGGGAGGAGATGGGAAGACGAACACTGGTGGTACAAGCTAGCTCACGTTTGCCGAAAGTGGCGATTCCTTGTGTTCGCATCCGCGTCCCACCTGCGCCTTCGCCTCCATTGCACATATAACACACCCGTAGCAGACATGTTGACATATTCACCTATGTTACCCCTCATCATCGATTACGGCAGCGAAGACCGCAAGGCGACTGCACAAGACGAAGAGGGAATACTGCTTGCCTTCCGGCGCCGTCGAAGAGTACACGGCGCCCGCCTCTGGATGCCTGCCCCGAGTCTGCGAAGGCTGTTTACGACCATGGACGGCGAATTCCCAATGTTGGAGCATCTCTATATCAAACCGCTGACTAACGGCGACAATGACCTGGCACTTCCTGTCTCATTCCATGCTCCACATTTGCGCTACTTTGTCGTGAGAAACATCTTTTTCCCCCCTTTCGTGTTTCGTCCCCC
>Ga0137394_10002091_pt1 | contig 14701 bp, 15 predicted proteins | sample czobulk116metaG_FD_108278 | JGI IMG/M metagenome (GOLD analysis project Ga0137394, IMG submission 108278) | Vadose zone soil microbial communities from Angelo Coast Range Reserve, California, USA - czobulk1.16 metaG | ecosystem: Environmental > Terrestrial > Soil > Vadose zone | place: USA...
ACTAAAGGCAACTCGGCCAATTTCCAGTCGAGAATCCAATGCGAGGGCCAATATAATCTTTCTTCGGCTTCTAATACAGTACCGCGCCCTTACAAGCGTTTCACTGCCATCTACGTTTTCAGTAACTCAGATCTCAAACGTCCTCTTGGCTATTGGTGTCTGGATTCCGGGGAGAAACGTCAAGCATAGGCGCGCAAACAAAGCACTAGACGTGAGGTATGATGTAAAGTAGCCACACTGAACCCAAGATATAATACAAGCGAAAGTATAAAAATGAAAGGAGGGGCGTGTATGAAAGGTGAGTTATACGAACCCGTGGCACCAGGCCCACTCAACTGGACTGGACGGCCAGTTTGTTGTTCCTAGCAATTAGTTGTGAGTCAAGCCAATGCCAAGGATGGTACGAATAGGCAGGAGACCCAGAGGGAAAAAAATCGTACCATGTTATATTTACGAATCACGCACCAAATTCTTGACTGACGCACACCGAACCAATGCTCACGCGGTGCCAGCGCGGCATGTACATCGTGTCAAACAGGGCCTTCCTCCGAGGCAAAGGCCCGGGAGCCAAGTCGGTGGTCGGAAAAATGGCCGCGGAGCTGGGGGAAAGGCCTCGCTCATGGCTCACATACAAGGATCTCGAAGATGGAAAGTATGAGTAAAGGTGTCGGACTCGGAAGGTCACCAAGACAGGGTAGCGCGGGGGGAGAGCCAAGTCGAAACAGGCAGATGAGATTGCGTGGGTCTCGTGAAGGCTTTCTATTTGATTGTACGTCTTACGAATGAGTTGTGATCAAATGGAATATCGACTTCACAACCGGTGAGCGTAGGAGCATCTCTATGGCTCTGGCGAACAAACTCGTCACGCGCACTTGATGAGGTATGATCCAGAAAGGTCCGCGAAAAAATTAAGAACTTTTAGTAAATTACGCTCGATAAAAGACGGTGCATGTTCCAGGAGCGACAACGACCCCGGAATGAAGGATTTGTGTGACGGCGTAATCGGCAACAATGCTGTCAGTACTACAGTAGTGGGCCAGGGCCCCACATCGTGACGAGACGTCCGAGACTCCGAGTCACAGGGTGAAAGTTCTGTTCTGTCTCGGTGATAATGGTGTATCCCACTGCTTTCGGGTATTATTTGATCGATATTGATCTACGAGCGAAAATTGTGCAGGTGGCAGCATTATTAGACGGTGTCAACATGGAACGATGAGCTGAGGGACAGGAGGATTCAAGCCTGAACTGAAACTCACATTTTAGACTTCAAGCCACTAATACCGCGGATAATTTCTGTAGCGACCGGGGAGCGGGGCCACCTCAGTATGGTCGAAAGATGCTGCGGCATCGGAATTCGAAGATGAGAACAAAGGAAAAAACCCATGTATCGTAAGATAACCCGAACAACCACAAATCCTTTTCAAGTGCAGTAAAATGTGATCCAAGTGTCGGTGGTTGAGACAGGAGCAATGGGTCAGGGCACGCATGAACAAGGCGCGTGCTTATTGTCTTGGATCAGGATGAAGCTCCTATCGGGCGCGTTTGACATCAAATAATTGAGCTTGTCATCTGTCAGGCCACGCTCTGAGAGATTCAGCAGACATATGTCATACGACAGCGAGCCCGCAAGAGCCTGTATGAGCGAAGACCTTCCCGACCCAGGTGGTCCGTGAAGCAAGTAGCCTCTGCGGTATGGGATACCTGTGTCCAGCAAATCACGTCAACCCCTCACAGCTCATCTTTCTATGCGTGATGATACCCACCTCGGTCCGCGTACCACTCGCGCTTCCCGAGGAACTCGCGCACGTCCTCGACGATCTTCTCTGCAACGCCGGGAGCATGCACGACGCTGTGCAGCGGCCACCTACGCCGCGGCATGCCAAACAGGCGCCACTCAGCGCCCCGCAATATGCACGACGAGCCGTCGCGCACCGCCGCACCGCGCGTCTCTACGAGCAGCGGCGGGAACAGTGCGCGGTCGCGCAAGAGCGTCGTGAGCGTGACGTGTAAGCCCTCCGGCACCTTTACACCACTACCTTCTCCCCCGCCTCCGCCGTTTCCGACAAAGAGTCAAAAGAAACACCTTGCGCGCTTTTTTAGAGTTGGGATAGTCGACGACGACGCCTCCGCCAAAACCGGCGCGCTGCGCGATGGACGTGATCGGCTGTATCTGGTCGCCAGAGGACGGGTAGAACTGCAGCACGGCGCGCGAGGGGTTGTGGAGCGCCGAGTGGAGCGTCGTGAAGATGCGCGTGAGGCGGTGGGGAGGCAAGGAGGTCGGAGGGATGTCTCGGCGTTCAGAAGCCATTGTATCACCGAGATGCTGAGGCGCCGCAGTGGGCGGACGGGATGGATTTGGAGAGTCAGATTCGAGCGGGAAGGAGGAAGAAAGGGGAGGGCTCGCACCTGATGACACTGTCGAAGCTTCCGGGTCGAAAGCCAAAGCCCTGCCCGATGTCGTGTATCACCTTCGGCCTCTCGCTCGAGTGCGACCTCTGGCCAATACGTCAACATATCATTCCCGAGATGGGGAAAAACGGGATGAGCTCACCCAGCATAGTGGGCGCGATGTCGACGCCTGCCCAGACGTATCCCTCTCGATCGAGGATCTCGCCAGACAAGGCCGGAACGGGCGTGCGTCACGTGAACCGTGACGCAGCCGATGGTCGCTATCGGATCGGGCACCAACACACCACAGCTGGGGAGACGAGAGACGACTTATTCTAACCGCCCCTTTTCCTAGGTGCGTATGTCTGACTTACACGCAGTTTGAAAGCTTCGTCGCCATCTTTCCTTTTTTTTTACCTTTCTCTGGTCTACCCCTTAATACCTCTATGAATCACTGGCAGAAGACGAAGCTATTGCTGCTCTGTGGCCCGGAACTACAACCGTAAATTGTGGCAAGTTAAGGTCATTGAGAGTTCTATGTCAAGGACGGATTCTCATTCCCGTGCATTAGTTCGGTCAAGATCATGTGTGGACAGCGCTGTTGGAAAGACAAAAGGAGGAATTTGTGGCACTTCCCATCGCTCTCGTAGTTTTTGAATTGTCGTAGGTTTTTCCTCCATTGTACCATGTGGATGATGGGTCCGTGAGCACGTCTCTGATCCTAGAAGCCACTCCAAACCGCAACGCCTCCAGCTGCCACATGTCATAGCCACACTTTACCGTGGTATCCCGTGCGACATGTACTAGCCACAGCCGGTGACATATATGATACAGGTCGGCCCATCTTGGTTTCGCAAGTAACACCCTTAGAGCTACCAAGGTTAACAACGAGCCCACGACTCACTGTTCGACTACTCAAATGGGTGGAACAGCCTCCAAATACCCATTCTTCTACTCGTTTCTCGCCGGCGTTCTCTCCGTCGCATTTGTCGGCGCCTTGACAGTCGCTTCCTTCTTTGCGTGGCACTATTTTCGCGATCGACGCCGCAGGCGCCGCGAACCGGCGCCACACAACTTGAACGCGTTTCCTCTGACTACTCTCGAAGACGGGCTCAAAGGGTCGGGCAGCGCATCTGACGACGTTTCCTCCCGCAGTCCCAGCAGGCTGGGTGGCGTTTCTCCATCATCAGTTAAGAGGGCTGCCTCAGACGAGGCACCGGAAACTCGTCCGAGTCAATTCTTGGCCCAACCGCCTGTAACTGCCGACGGTGGGCAGCAGCATCATCCTGTTTCGGCGTCTCGCAACGTTCCGCCATTACCGTTAATTCCCTGACCACTGAGGGAGTCGAGCGGGCCGAAGATCACACCAAGCGCACTGAGGACAGCTCGAATCGCACCACTCGAAGCAACGATGGCGATACGACTACGGATCGTGTCCGACCGCGGCGATCAGATTACCCGTCTCGACCAAGGATTCCGGCTGCTCCCCCCATTCCACCGACGCCCACGGCAAGACTATCCGTATCCACCGTGTGGAGCCAAGAAAGCATGTGGCCACGAGAGAAGAGGCCGGACGTCCCCTTGCCTCCACTTCCTTCCATGCCAGCTCTTGCTCACATGCAGGGAGTGCCACGGAGGGTCATGTTCTCGCCCGTCATCGCAGCTGGTTCTCATAACCGGCGTTCGACGAGCTCGCTTCCGCGTAGCGTCGGTCAATCAGATTACGAGGATTATATCTGATTTTTTGTTTTTGAAGAAAAGAAAAGATGGTAATTTTTGGTTGTCTCGTCCTTGTACTGTATACGTATAAGAATGCATACATTCGGTTTGTTTTGTCAATATAGCTCCGATGTTGCTGTAGTCGTAATAATTGGTTGTTTCCGTCCGGGCCGAGGACGCACGGGTCTGATCCCGATCCCGGTTTAGACGGCCTCAGCCCGGACCCGGGCGCGGAGAAACGCAGCCGTCGGAGGTTTCGGTGTCGGTGTGGAGAACAACTAGTACTGTGGCATTAACGAACCCTTCATCCCTCCTCGAACGGGTATCCCAACCCATTCTCTCGCCCGCCCTCCTTTTCTACCAGCCTAATCAATTCCACTTGCCGTTGGTCTCAGCTCATGTGACGTACGCATTGCCTGAATTGGACTCAAACGACCTTTCCCCACCACAACTGCTCTCCGTCGTTCGTCCTCGATGACCTCCAAACCGCCTGCTATATCCCCGGGCAGCTCAGGCACCGTCACACTGGCCCAGTACCCACCATCCATCGACCTTTCCAACAAACTTTTGTCCTCCGCCATCCCACTTCCACACAATGCTTCCATCGCATATGCAGTATTCTCTCCGACCACCCCTCCCGCACATCACCCCGATACCGTCGAGCTCGCACGAAGGCACGTCCTTGATACCGGAAAATCGCCATCCCTTCTAGATTCCCTCCTCTGCACCGTCCACGTTGAAAAGGGTGGTCAGCAGCTCTACGTCTTCTCGATCGTCCCTTCCGATGGAGCGGATGATCCGTTCAACCGTCTCAACAGTTTGCGGTTTGATGATGTGATAGGTGAGTCTTTCGAATTCGTAGTTTAATCCTCCCGCACGGTACACTTCCATCCATTCCTCGCGCATAATTCGTTTGCTTCGGGTGACTGGTAACTGACGTCGCTTACCATACAGCTTTACAAATATCCTCTTTCCGCCTTGCAGAACTTCACGATTCCAAGTCAACGTCTTCAACAAGGAACTCTTCTTCCACTCCCCAAGATCCGTCATCCACGCCACAGCCAACTGAACATTTGTTTTCATTCCCAGGGGAAAACCTCCAGATACCCTACACTTTGTTCATCAAGGCGGTGCAAGAGAGACTAATCGATGATATATGCTCCGTTCAAGACCACGACCGAATGTTGTGCAGGCTCAATGGTGGCTTTCTTATATTTCCTCAACATCCGACATCGGGCTGGGGTACGGGCTGGGAGCACCATGCACAGAATAGGTGCGCATGATGTTTCTCGCAATGATTGTTGATGACTGATACCAAGCCAGGCCATTGATACACACTTATCTCCATGTGGCATTACACCGCAAGCACATCCTCGTACAACCCCTGCTTCGTCCAACACATTATCTTCCAATTTTCCCATCGCGCCCACTTCCACCCGGCACACCCATAACCTTAATTCCTTATGGAACGCCCGCTTATTACATTACGCCATACAACGGTCCCACCGCAGGTCTGACGGCGCAATTCGCCCAGTCGTTATTCGGACTTGGGTGTGACAGTTGGGGCGCGCTTGCCTCGAAGCCGTCTGGACCCCCAAACCTCGGCGCAAACGCAGCAAGTCAGACAACGTCGCGTGACCCTCGGTTCCTGATTGCGTGGGTAGACGTGCAAAATAAGCAAGGGGAGGAAAAGGGCGTAATGGTCATCTGGCCAATCTCGCTTGCGGTTTCCTTTCTTCCATCTTCGGCATCGCCACATGCCTCTCGCCACCTTGCGCATGTACCTGACTTACCATCGCAGCTTCAGCCATCGCCTCCCCCACCTGCCCCGGCCGTACCCGCCAGCTCCCTCACAGCCGCCTTTGCGCCCTCGCCTATCACATCACTTGGTCGTAGTCCGCCGCCGCCACCAACGCCCACCGATTTACCTCCAGCCCTAACTCGTCGGCCCAATATTCCTGGCGCCGTGTCACATAATCTGATGGCCAGCGGTCTTTCTTCATTTCAATTTGATCCCGATTCATCGTCACGTGATGATGTCCGTGCCGTCGCTGGTGAGGTCGGCGAGTATATCGAGGCAGTTGTAAAGGAGCGGGATCGAGAACGGGAGCGTCTGAGAAGAGAACGCGAAAGTTCTGGTTCAAGTATGGATGCCTCACCTGCCCGGGTCATCAGTGTTGTGAATACCCCAGCATCGGTTGGCATTTCTTCACCGACGTCGGCGACTGTGTTGGGTACAATAAACTCGCCACCAATGATGGGCCCGGAGGCTGCATCTTCCATTGCCGCTCCAGTTCCTCTTTCTGTCCCTCTCTCGACCGGGGTCGACCCTCCTCCCCAGCAGCCGTTCTATCCCTCACCACCTCAGACAACATCTCTGCCACCATCCTCGGTAGAAATGACTGGGCGGTCTCTGTCGGTGTCATCCACATTGGTACAGCCCTTTGCTTCCACCGTGGAATCGTCTACTCCCACCATCGCTTCCTCGCCTGATGCAGTGACATTTTCCGCCGCATCGGCCCCAGTGGCTTCGTTCGATACGTTTCCTGGCTTCGAAAATTGGACCCAGGATTCCGCGCCGTGGCAGGCAACAGGCGGGATCCTCGACACTCTCGGTGATGTTAGCATCAACGTGGGCATGAGTATCGATTCACTTCCTTACAGCGTCGACCCTATCGCCGGCAGAGGCGGTGGCGGGGCGTGGGGAACGAGCGATATGGGGCGCATGGACATCGATAGCACCGGTATCGATAGCATTTTCACAGACGCAGATTTCGAGTTCTGGGATGATGGCAAACCCCAGCAACCTGGTATCTCAACAGCACCTGTCTCCGTACCGCCACCGCTCAGCATAAACAGCGGAACAAATCTAGCACACACGTCGGGCCCTTCTCCACTTGGCATCCCCTCTCAAATCTTTGAAGATAGCAAACCACCTACTATCATACATTCGTCCCATGCGCCCATGTGGCCACCTAGTGCTCTTGCTGGAGGTTTCTCCCAGCAAGGTGGTGTGCTGGATGCCGCCGTGGATCTGATTCCCACCTCACCGATCAAAACCCTATCTCCACCTTCCGGCCCTGCAACACCTCACAACATAGCACTCGACCCTGCGGTACGCCTCATACCGCGATCGCCGGCAGGTGGAGGGATCTTCGATGCAATTCCGTTCGCGTCAACTTATCGTGTAGCGGATGGGAAGTACACCGCAGGAAAATTTGCGCTACCCAGTCCACCAGATGAAGAAGACAGAACGCAATCGATTGCTGGACTATCGTTGCCTCGGGCAGGTGGCTGGTGGAATCGCTACAATGCTGCGACGGATCCACGCGTGGGGGTCGTGCGGAGGCTTAAGGATATTAAACGCAGGACCGCGGCGAATGACAGCTCTGAAGATTCAGAATGGGCACGAGGCTCGCAGGAGTGGACACGAAATGTCATGCAAACCCCACCTCCCGAGGAGGGGTACACCCTATCTGACGACAGCGATACAGACGAGGGCGATGATGATGACATGCAAGTGGATGAAGATGATGAAGAAGTAGCATCGCCGGTGTCTGGTCCGCGACCATTCACACCGTTACCATCCTATCTCCCGCGCGGACCGTCTTTGTTACATACGCACTTCCAACATAACCTGTTACTCGGCCTCAGTACGCCGTTGCGTCCTTCGCGCACCGCGCCGTCTCCTTCCGGACAAACACCCGGTGCTGCTCCGGTATCTGTGCCTACGCCCGTGTCGCCCGCTGCGCTGCTTGGTGCAGCGTCGGAGAAATCAAAATCGTTAGAGGCAGCTGCTCAGATCCTCGCGAAGGAAGTCGTCGAGAGTGCGGCATGGAATGACGCGTGGCGCGCGAACGCCGTCGACTGCTGGGCCGAGCATCGCTGCGCGACGGAGGTGTGGTCTGCGGACGTGCGTGGCGTGGCCAAGGCGCTCGGGACGCTTCCCGGACTGGCCGGTCCGCTCGATCTACGATCTGTCTTCACGTCGGACGATGGGGAAAAGCCGGCGCTGGAACAGCTCGAGCCGCCGTTGTTCTCGGTCGCCAAGTCGGACGCGATCATACAGGTGCTCCCGAGTGCGCTTCGCTTCTGGGACAAGCTGGGACTGTGTCCGAGGGCGGGGAAGAAGGACGTCTGTGCTTTCGTTTTCTTCGAGGAGTGCGATGAGGCTAGAGTGGACGCCGTCGACAAGTGGTTGCAGTGGGTGTCTTCAACGTATACGGTGAGTTGAAGCAAGCGATTCAAGTCTTTTCCCCTTGACTGACGTTTTGCAGAGACATAACTTTGGGGAACATGAGCGCGGCAAATCAGATAGCTATGTGAGGGACGGCCTTGTTCCCGTCAAGTTCGAGACATTCCGCAAGACTCTGAGTAAGTTCGGTGTTAGGATTCTTCGGTCTTCAGTGGTTTAGATTTTGCCATTTTTAGCGTCCTTTGTGACAACAAATTTGCCGTCGACTACCTCTAACTACGTCTTCTATATCGCCATGCCCTCGTCGACCATCTCCATTTCCAGCCAAACTTTGCGACAAGTATTCTCAGCTGTCAAGCGGGCTCAGAAGATGCATCCGGGAGAGCAAATACTCTTTCAATTCGTCCCCGCTCAATCGGTGTACTCACTGAATTTTTCCTCTGGGGATCGTGGTGGACTGTTTGCGTTCGCGTGCTCCATCTACAATCGCATTTTGTCACCGGTCGACCGCGTCATGTCCCGACAAGTCATTCTCAACAGCCTGCGCACCCGTGACTTCTTCCTGGAGCCTGCCTTTTCCCTCGCACGGCCGCTTCATACCAAGGTTCAGTTCGTGCGACAGTTCCCGGCCTTATCGCTGGACGTCTTTGATCGACACACCTTGCTCCATGTTGGGTACCAACTGTCGAGCTGCGGGAAGTGGCTCCTTGCGAGTTGCGTTGATCAGCGGGGAGAAGCACACGACGTCACGGTCTGGTTGCTTCCTAGCGAATCGCCAGAATCATTCATCGCCCAACATATGTGGACATTCGCCGTGAACGTTGCGAAGCGGGCGAGCATTGAGTGGCGGATCGTTATCGCAAAACTTGGCTCTATGGACGTCCGGGAACATGAAGGTTTGTCGTCGTTACACATGATCGCTCGAAAGCATCGGCTGATGTCGCTCGATACTGTAGCGTGGATCCGACAGCTCGATAGATCGGTCCCTTCGTGCAAGGAACTTCCCATGGTTTATGTCAGTCTGATGTGCGTCGAGCTGGACAGGACGTGGACGTTCATCGAGCCGCACGAAAGCGCTAATCGTCCGACGTCGGAGAACCGGACCTCCAAGTCATCATCATCTCCCTCGAGCAACAATATCATGATCGACTCTTCTTGTACGACGTACCACCTCAGTTACAGCGCACGGGCGGATCTCCTTCCCCCATCCAGTTCGGCGACTTGCAGCGACTTTGAGAGCGCCCAGCCGTACATCGCCGACTCTTCTTCAAACGGCAGTACCACCTCGCCATACGAGCGAGTCGGACGGCCGAACCTTCGGCCTCTGCACACCACCACGCTCGTCCGCGTCCCGGGCGACGCGGGCTTCACGTCGATCGCCATGTTGCATTTGCACCAGCTGCATGCGACGCGGTCGCATCGCTCGTCGCTCGCGCTTTCAGAGTCGGACACGTTGCGGGACGTGTGTAGGAATTATCACGAGCTTTCGGTGCTGGCGCGCTCGCGGTGGGTGAGGGCGAACCCGATTTTGCCGTTCCATCTCGCGGCGCTGGAGATCATGGACCGCGCGTTGAGAGGCAGCAGCAGCCTCCTCGCTTCTGAGATCTAGAAGCGAGGCCTGAGTCGGTAGACGCACCCGTAAACGGTTTGGTTCAACCGTTCTCTTCTTTTTTTCGGTTTCTTGTACCTTTTTCCTCATCGCTCATCTTGCATTACTTGAAGCATTGTTTGAGTTTTTTTTCTTGACCTTTCTTTTTAATCGCAGCTTGGATCATGCATTTCGTTGTGCGACACCTATTACCCTAGTTGTTGTAGAGGGTCTGGGGCAATGTATCACCACCATCATTGATAGCCACTATATTATCACCACAAGCCGCATGCATGATATTGTATATCATATCGCCCGTGCTTCCCCCCCTGACTACTGGTTCTTTTTCTCATCTGCACTATAGCCCTTCGGTGGCTGGACGTGCAAAGGCGATTGGATGCTGGCGAGCGCGGAAACGCCAAAGAGGACGATGGGCACGAGAATGAAGAATGCGAGAAGGAGACCGGTGATGAGCGCGGGCGTGAGCAGCTGGTACCGGGCGAGGATGCCACCCGTGGGTGACGAGCGCGATGGAGGTGCAGGCAGCGGTGAGCCGTCGTCTTGGCGTCGCGAGCCGGCTAGGAGGACGAGGTGGCGCGGGTACGCGCGCTCGATCTTCTCGAGCTCAGTCGCAAGGCGGGCCTCTAGCGAGCAACAAATTTGTCCAGTCAGTTGTGGAGTATGATTGTGCGAATGCAAGTAACATAGCGTACGTACCGTGCTCGGCGACGGAACGCTTGCGCGCTCCCGCGGACTCTGTTACTGCGGGCATGGACATCCACAAGACGTGCTTCGAACTGGGCCGCGAAGAAGAAGATGATGATGACTCGAACGATTCGGGCGTTGCGGGGAACGCGAGGCGCTGGTGCTGCGCACCGCAGAGCGCGGCCAGTTTGTCGACGAAGTCTTGGAGGGGTGGTGCTGTGTTGTGGTGCGCGGGTGCGGGTGGGAAGCGCACGTACGGGAGTTGCATGGACGATGGAGAATCTTGGAGGCGCGTTGCGAGGGAGGAAGAAGGGGAGAGCGCGCGCAAGTCGGACGCGTGCAACTTTTTGGAGAGTGTGTATATGAGAGGTGGGAGATAGGGCGAAGGATGAACACGTACACCGGGCTGGTCTACTATGATCACTGCGTCGAAGTCGCAGAGGTCGGCGTCGGATAGTAGCTTGTTAAGGACATCGTTCGAAGTCGGGGCTGCTGAACCGCTGGCGATGGAGACGGGTCGTAGTCGGTCGAGGGCGCCGCAGCTGGTGGGGAGTTAATAAAATAAGAGAGGCATCCATCGTGGTTTCGTTGATTATGGATTTATAATTACCTGTGAGATGACCATGCGATGAGGGGGGACGTCTTTAGGAACGAGAGAGCCGTCGGGAGCGAAGCCACGAGGGCGAGAGCGAAAGTAGGATAGCGCATAGTTGAGGTGTGCGGACACAGTTGGGCACAGGCAAGAACTCGAAGCGCAGCGAACTAACTTTGGCGAGCGTCGGAACCCGGGCCGTGGGATGCCGGACCTCCACCGCAGCCTATCCCGCGTTTGTACTTCATCTCTTCCTCTTCGCAATCCTAGACAGTGCGCTAAGCAAGTAAACAGGGCCTTAACTCTGAAGCAAATAAACAGGTGCCCTAGCTACATTATGTTTATTGTGCTAATTCGCCCCATCCTACATCAGACGCCCTGGGGACGACGTAAGAGGACTACAAATTGACAAATTGTAATCCTTTGTATCGCTCTTTGTTTCAACCACGCCTCCATAGCCGCCGTTACCCAACAGTCAATGCACCGAAAATGAACAATGACCGATTGATGACCTACAAAAGAGTTGTTGCCAATGCTGTTCGCCACGTATGTCGAGTTGTGTTACTGTTATGTTAGTGGCATAAATGAGGGTAGCAGAGGTCAACAAGCCGTGATTTTGAAATTTTGAATCAAGTTCACACTTCCAAACATCTCCCGGATAACTCGGAGAACGATTCTTCCCACCAATGGTGGATCGGCCTCGTACGCATCGAGTCGATGGTTTGGGGGAGAGAAATCCGACTGCGATTTAATTATCAAGAACGGTATCACGGGCCCGGGCCACTGGCACTTTTGCAGTCATGACCTTGACTACCGTACCCACCATACTGGCGACTTAAGGTTACGGTAACGGAACGCAACCACAGGTCTCTGCGGTCTCCCTTTTGTTCAATGACAACACTTCGAGTGATAGGCTTGGTGATATGGCGATGGCAGGTGCACTGCCACTGCACACTACAAGGATAAGGTTCTACGAGGCACACACGTGGAGTTTGGCCTAGCTCATGCAATTTCGATTGTCTCCTCTGCTCACTGTATCAGCCTAAGGCACGGTTCTCTAAGGTGGGTAGCCTTCAAAATTCCGACGCATAACCCCCCCACACACCCCACCTGCGGGGGGTGCGGGGGGGGGGGTCTCATCGTCTTCGACAGTTCCATGGTTTTGTTCTTTCCAATTGGGTCTTCCCAGGCTGTCTAGTGCCAGGTTAGAAAGACGTCCTGTGACATCTGATGGATTGATGCGCCATATTCTTGCGTTGGCTTTTGTTTTCGGCGTATATATTGCTCTTCAGAATGCCCACCAAGAACTCCAAATTCTAACTACTTACTACCCTGATACCCAAACAACTTTTTCCCTGCTTTTCAATGTTTGGAGGTGGAAACCAACTTGAAGACCCCGAAATGGGGGAGCTTCTAGGTACGTTATTCGCAGTTCGGCCATGCCCTAGTCGAATTTATGTACCTGCAAAGTAGGTGACGACCCCGACCAGGCTCAGCAGCACCACTCTGAATGGTGGAAATTGCCATATATGATTCTAAAAGGCCAGACTGCGGCAACACGGGCCCCGCAATCACAAATTCTGCAATCGCAGGGCAAGACAAACATTGGTCACGGCGATAGCTCAGGGCCTCTCTTCACCTTGTATTCAAAGCTTGCAGTGGAAGAAGATAATAAGATGGTCGAACGCTGGCAAAAGGATGCCGATGGGATCATTATCTTTGTGCGTCTAGGTCGTCCTCCATTCCGCTGCGTACTAATCCGAGAACCAAATAGACTGGCCTATTCTCTGCCATCGTAACTGCACTGGCGGCTGTATCGATCCAAGACCTCAGGCCCAACACCCAGGATACTTCTTCATTCTATCTTGAGAAACTCTATCAACTTCAAGCCAACCCTGATGTATCTAACACGTCCTTCCATTCTGTCGAGGTTAAACCTCCGGCCTTCTCTCCGCCGGGATATGCGATCTGGGTGAACTTACTCTGGTTCCTGAGTTTGGTTATCAGTCTTACGTGCGCGATGCTGGCGACGTTGTTGCAACAGTGGGCGCGTCGATACATCAGGACCACTCAGCTCCCACGGTCCACCCCTCACAAGCGAGCGCAGATGCGTGCATTTTTCGCCAAGGGCGTCGACAGGTTTCAAGTTGCCTGGGCGGTCGAGGCGTTACCTGCCCTCGTCCATCTTTCAGTTTTTCTCTTCTTTGCCGGGCTTCTCATTTTCCTGTTGAACGTCAATCACACCATCTTCGGCCCCGTGTGTTGTTGGGTGGTGCTCTCGTCGGCAGCCTATGTATGCATCACGTTTTTGCCAATCTTTTGGCACGACAGTCCGTACTACGCCCCGCTTTCTTCGGCTGCTTGGTTGCTTTACACCACCATACCATATGTTTTCTTTGCAGCTATGGCATTCATCCCATCCCGTCATCGTCGTACTTTTTGGATCTGGGTCCACTTTTGTGACTTGAGGAACCGTTATCGCCGGTGGATCTTAGGCGGCATAGAGAAGGCAGCCGAGGAAACTACGTCAGAACGGGCATCGGAGATCGATTGCCGTATCGTGGAGTGGACAGTCGACGCTCTAGGCGAAGACGACGCACTGGAAAAGTTCCTCGAGGCCATCCCTGGATTTTATCAATCAGATGTTGCCGAGGAGCATGATCTCCCCCGAGAGGTCCAAGAAAAGATTGAGGTCGCAGCGGGTAAATTCTTGTAGCGCACCTTTTCATCCGGTTCAGTCTGCAAGTCAGTTGTCGAGAGTCGGGTTTCCACTTGTCTGAATGCCGCCTTCGTGGTAGGGGGTCACTCTGGAGTCGCCAATGTCCTTCGTACGATGGTCGATGGGAACTTGTATGGGGGGCCGCAATCTGTTGAAATGGGCCATTTCCTGATGCGCTGGGTTAAAAGCAAAGGCGTACTAGTAGCGGTCACGGCGGAGGTTCATTGCATCGTTGCCCTCATCCTTCAAAGCGCGCGGGAACGCGATGACCGCTGGAAGGCGCTCACTCTAGACCACTTAGGCATTTCAGAACAGGACCTCGAAAACTACCTTGCACACAGAGATACCGTGTTGCTTGCCAGCCTTGTCTGGGTTATTGTCCAGCTCACACTCTCTCCTTGGGATTGGACGCCATTCAACGCCTTGCGAAGACTCTCCACACTTGACATCTGCGGCACCGCTCCTGACGTACGGGGCATTTTCTGTATGACGTGGAACCGACTCCTCCGCATAGCCGAGTTATCCGGGGCGTACAGCCGCCCTGTGAGTGTCCTCAATTGCATCCGCCAACTTTACATCTCGGCGCATCGTTCCTCTGATTCCCCACCGACTGCATTTTCTGATACCACCAGTAGTTTGGACGACGTTCTGCATCGGGAAAACCCTACTTTAGTAATCTAGACAATCTAGAGCTAATTTATTGATAATTCAAATAAGTGAGATAATTTCAGATAATTGCGGAACGGACCACGCGCTTACATTACAGAGTGACGTCGGCTATGTCTCAAAGTAGAT
>Ga0137394_10002092_pt1 | contig 14690 bp, 9 predicted proteins | sample czobulk116metaG_FD_108278 | JGI IMG/M metagenome (GOLD analysis project Ga0137394, IMG submission 108278) | Vadose zone soil microbial communities from Angelo Coast Range Reserve, California, USA - czobulk1.16 metaG | ecosystem: Environmental > Terrestrial > Soil > Vadose zone | place: USA...
AGCGCGAGCACGTCCCGGGTCTCGATCGCGCAGGGCTCGACGGAGCGCACCCGGCCGCGGACGCGCACATGGCCGTCCAGGCGGCGGCGCACGCCGTGGCGCACTTCGGCGGCGCATTGGACGGCGCGGTCAAGGCAGTGCACAGGCTGCTCGAGCGCGATCGCGGCGCCGAGGCGGCCGACCGCGTCCGCTCGGTGGAGCAGCTCGGCGACGAGGCGGCGGCGGCGGTGAAGGACGCCGCGCGCGCGGCCGCGAACGATCCGGGGCTCGCCGACAGGGTCGCGAAGCTGCGCGACAACCTGCAGGAGATGCGCGCGCGCTTCCGCCAGCTCGTCTCCGGCCTGAGCGGCCTTGCGTCGAAGGACGGCGCCATCGATGGGGAGCGGCCGGGCCAGCGGGACGGTCATCCGCGGCACCGGCCGGGCGGACGTCGCGGACGGCGGCCGCAGGGAGACCTCGTCGACGAGGTGCTCCGCGGGATCGATGATGGACGCGTCTTCGCCGATCGCGGCGCGCACCGCGGGGAGCTCCCGGAGCACGATGGCCAGGAGGTGGATTCCGCGGCCATCGACACCTGGCTCGGGTCGGGAGAGGGCGTGAAGCTCTTCTCGGACGTCTTCGGAGCCTTCCTGCCGGCGGAGGGGTCCGCCCGGCGCGGGCCGCGTCACCGGGGGCACGGCGGGCACGGCTCGCGCGGCGGGCACGATCACGGGGGGCATGCGCCGCACGACCAGGAGCGGCCCGGGCGGCGGGGGGGCAAGGGCGGCTTCTTCGCCAAGGTATTCGAGAAGGTGGAGGACTTCGCCGAAAGCGTCGCGCACGCGGCGCACGGCGGGGCCCGCCTCCTCGGGAAGGCGATGCACTACGCCGAGATGGGCATGCACGGCCTGAACGTGGTCGAGCACGCGGCGGAAAGGGTGCACGACCTCGCCGGCAAGGCGGAAGGGTTCCTCTCCCGGGTGCACCTCGGCTCGGCCGCCGGGTTCGCGCAAAAGGTCGGAGCCGCGGCGGGCTGGGTGGACGCGCGCGCGGAGGAAGCGCACGGAGGTCTCGAGACCGCCGGCGAGGCGCTCGGGGAGGGCAAGCACGACCTCGAGGCCGTCGAGTCGTTCGGCCACCGGACGGCGAAGGTCGCGCGCAAGGGACGCAAGGGGGAGCTCGGCGATCTGCTGCACCTCTTCCGCGCCGCCACCGACGGCGACGGGACCGACGGCAGGCTGCGTCCCGAGCAGGTGCGGCTCGGCTCCACCCTCGACGAGCCGCGGCGCCTCGACGCGCTCACGCAGGCGCGGATGGAGCGGTTCCTTGGCGGCGACTTCACCGGCGTGCGGGTGCACGTCGGACCGGGCGCGGCGCAGATCACCAGCCGCTACGCGGCCGAGGCGGTGACGGTCAGGGACCACATCTTCTTCGCCCCCGGGAAGTTCAGCCCGGGCAGCGTGGAAGGCGAGAAGCTGCTCGCGCACGAGCTGACACACGTCCTGCAGAAGGGCCGCAAGAACCTCGACGTGCGCACGGCCGAGGCGGAGGCGCTGCACGCGGAGCACAGCTACGGGTCGGCGCCGGCGATGGAGACGCTCAACCTGAGCCGCCCCGCGCCCGACTTCAAGCTCCCGGACGGCGAGGGCGCCCCGGCGTCCGACGGCATCCACACCGCCAAGCGCACCCGCAGCCGCGGCCACGACGCCGGCGGCAAGGACGACCTGCCCGACGGCGAGGAATTCCTCGAGAAGGTCTCCGGCCGCGTCTACGATCTCCTCATGGACGAGCTGGAACAATCCTTCGAATCCCGCTAAAAAAAGTTTCACGCAGAGGCCGCAGAGCGCGCAGAGGTTTTTTGCGGGCGGCGATCGTGCGCTGGCGAACGATCGTAGTTTCGAACCCAAATCTTCCTCTGCGGTCTCTGCGTGCTCTGCGTGAAACGTTTCACGTCAGCCTCGCGGCGGGTGTGGTGGGATGTGGGGGCGGTTTTCTTGCTGGGGGCGGTGGTGCGTGGAACGCTGCCCGGCGATGGGATTGTCGGGGATCATCGGGAGGCCGCGGCTATTGGTGGCGGGAGCGGCGGTGGCGTCGCTGGCGATCGCCGCGGCGGCGCTGGCCGACCCGGGAGGGGTGCCCCTGCTGCGGAGGCTGGACCAGGACATCGCCCGGCAAGAGGCCGCGAACCAGGCGCTGCGCGAGGAGAACGCGCGCCTGCAGCGGCGGGTCCGGTCGCTCTCCTCGCCGATGGATCCGCGCGTCCTGGAGAAGGAAGCTCGCGAACAGCTCGGTTTCGTCCGTCCCGACGAGGTGCTCGTCAAGTTCGAGTGAGGCGCGCGCATGGCGGAGCAGTGGACCAGGCGGGCGCGGCGTTGGGCGAGCAGGGCCGCCATGCCCGCCGCCATCCTCGCGCTCGCCGTCCTGCTGGTGCGCGGCGCCTTCGCGCAGTACGCCGACCTGGGTCCCGCCCGCATTGCCTCCTGGACGTTCCTGGTCGCCGCCGGGGTATGGGCGGCGCTGCGGCAGGTGACCCGGAAGCTGAGCGGCGCACGGGCGCCGGCGCTTTGGACGGTGGAGGCCTGCGCGCTCTCGGCCGTGGGCGCGCTCGCCCTGGCGCAGCTCGGCGGGGGCCTGTCGAGCCCCCTCTACCCTCTGGTGTACCTCCTGGGGGCAGGCTACGCGCTCGCGCTCCCCTTGCGCTTCGCGCTCCCCGCGCTGGGATGGCTGCTGGGGCTCGACGCGGGTCTCTTCCTCGCCCAAGGCGCGTTGCCCGTCCGCTGGCCGCTCTTCGCCGCGCACGCTGCCTTTACCGGCGTCTTCGCCGCGCTGTACCACGGCGTGCTCGCCGCCCGGCTGCGCGCCGCGCGGATCGCGGAGGAGGAGGCCGTGCGGCGCCGGCTGGCGGACGCGGAGCGCAGCGCGCGAGAGTTCCGCCTGGTCGCCACCGCCCCGCTCGACCCCGACCGGCAGATGCTGGCGGCCGTCTCGGAGATCGAGGAGTCGGTCCGCGGCGCGCTCTCGGTCGCCGCCGCCGCGCTGCAGCCGCACACCGTCGCCGTCTTCCTGCTCTCACCCGACGGCGCGACGGTGCGCCTGCGCGACTCGATCTCCCGCAGCGACCACCTCTTCCGCGGCCCCCTGCCCACGCGCGAGGGCGCGCTGGGCGCCGTGCTCGCCGCGGGCCGGCCGGTGCTGTTGCAGGGGGACGGTCCCGCGCTCTCGCATTACGACGGCCCGGCCCCGGTGCACTGCTTCTGCGGCGTGCCGCTGCGCGACCGCGAGGAGCGCGTGCTCGGCGCGCTGGTGGCCGATCGCGAGGCCGCCTTCGCGCCGGCCGACGAGCAGGTGCTGACGTCCCTCGCCGGCGAAGTGGTGCGCGCGATGGAAGGGGAGCGCCTGCTCGCCGCCGTGCGCGGCGAGAAGGAGGAGAAGGCGCGCTTCTTCCGCGCTCTCGAGGAGCTGAACCGCACCACCACGCTGGCCCAGGCGGCGGAGTGCGCCGTGGCGCAGGCGCGCGAGATGGGCACGCTCGACCTGTGCGCGGTGACGCTGGTCGAGGAGCCGGCGCGCGCCGGAGCGCGGCCGCGCCACCGCGTCCAGTCGGTCGCGGGAGACGGTTCCGGACCGCTGGCGGGCCTCACCTTCGCCGACAACCCCGGCCTGGTCGCCAACGTGGTCCGGCTGGGAGCTCCGCTGCCCGGGCGCGAGCTGCAGGCCATGGAGCGCGTGGTCATCTTCGACTCGGCAACCGCCGTGCGGGGCCTGGGCGCTCTGAAGATCTTCCCCATGCGCGCGGGCGAGAGCACCGTGGGCACCCTGGTGTGCGGGACGCGCCGCCGCGACGGCCTGCCCGACCCGGTGCAGGCCGCGCTGGCGATGCTGGCGCTGCAGGCCGCCGCGGCCCTGGTGCGCACGCGCCTGTACGAGCAGGCCGAGCGGCTCGCCACCATCGACGGCCTCACCGGTCTGCTGAACCGCCGCACGCTCACCACGCAGCTCGCGGCGCGGGTCCGCGAGGCGCAGCGCTACCGCAGGCCCCTCTCGCTGGTCCTGCTCGACGTCGACCATTTCAAGAAGGTGAACGACACGCACGGCCACCCGGCGGGCGATGCGGTCCTGCGCGGGGTGGCGGCGGTGGCGCGCGCGCAGGCGCGCGAGACCGACCTGGTGGCGCGCTACGGCGGCGAGGAGCTGGCGGTGGTCCTGCCGGAGACCGACGCTGCGGGCGCGCGAACCATCGCGGAGCGGCTCCGGGCGGCGGTGGAAGGGACTTCCCACGTCACCGAGCAAGGCTCGTTGCGCGTCACCGTCAGCGTGGGCGTCGCCACCTGGCCGGGCGGAGGACAGAATCCGGACGAGCTGCTCACCACCGCCGACCGGGCGCTGTACCGGGCCAAGCAGACCGGGCGGAATCGCGTCGAGTCCGGCCCTGGAAAGGCAGCGGCTTGAGGACGATTTCGGGCTTCGTTTCCGGACCCTCCCGATCTACGCTCCGGGCGAAGGGTCGAGCCGCCCGGGAGCCCTCGTTGAGAAAGAACTACGTCCTCGACACCAACGTCCTTCTCCACGATCCGAGCGCGCTGTTCAAGTTCAAGGACAACAACGTCATCATCCCCATCTACGTGGTGGAGGAGATCGACAAGTTCAAGCGCGACCTGTCCGAGCTGGGCCGCAACGCGCGCCAGGTCTCGCGCGACCTCGACGCCTTCCGCTCCGAAGGGGGCTCGCTCACCGAGGGAGTCCCGCTCGACGGGGGCGGCACGCTGCGGGTGCTGTTCACCCAGAAGGAGCTGCCGCGCGAGCTGATGAACGGCCACCTGGCCGACAACCGCATCCTGGCGCTGGCGACGGACATCAAGGACCGCGAGCCCAATCTGCGCTGCGTGTTCGTCAGCAAGGACGTCAACCTCCGCATCCGCGCCGACGCGCTCGGATTGCCCAGCGAGGATTATCGAAACGATAAAATCGAAAATCCCGAGGTCTACATGGGCGTGCGCGAGGTGGAGACCTCGCGCGGCGAGATCGACTCGTTCTACGCGCACGGGGAGCTTCCCGTGCCCGAGGCGATCGCCGGCACGGTCTGTCCCAACGAGTTCGCGCTGCTCAAGGACCGCGAGGCCGCAAGCCACGCCGCTCTCGCCAAGTACAACGCCGCCAAGGGCAAGTTCGTGCCGCTCCTCAAGTCGCTGAAGGAGGGCGCCTGGGGCCTTCGGCCGCGCAACAAGGAGCAGAGCTTCGCGCTGGACCTCCTGCTCAACGACGAGATCAAGCTGGTCACCATCGTCGGCAAGGCCGGAACGGGAAAGACGCTGCTCGCCATCGCCGCCGGCCTGCAGAAGACCATGGAGGAACAGGTCTTCCAGAAGATGCTGGTCTCGCGCCCCGTGTTTCCCCTCGGCAAGGACATCGGCTACCTGCCCGGCAGCGTCGAGGAGAAGCTGAATCCCTGGATGCAGCCCATCTACGACAACGTCGAGTTCCTCATGGGCTTGTCGCGTGCCGACAAGAAGGCGGGGCGCAGCTACAAGGAGCTGGTCGACCTGGGGCTGGTGGCCATCGAGCCGCTCACCTACATCCGCGGCCGCAGCATCCCCAACCAGTACATCATCGTCGACGAGGCGCAGAACCTCACACCGCACGAGGTGAAGACCATCATCACCCGCGTGGGCGACAACACGAAGATCGTGCTGACCGGCGATCCCTACCAGATCGACAATCCCTACGTGGACTCCACCAACAACGGCCTCATCCACGTGGTGAACAAGTTCCGCACCGAACGCCTGGCCGGCCACATCACCCTGACCAAGGGCGAGCGCAGCGCCTTGGCCGAGCTCGCCTCCAACGTGCTGTGAGACTCGCCGCGCCGGCAACACGCGCGACAAGAACCTGGTTCACGCAGAGCTCGCAGAGCACGCAGAGGTTTTTCTGGTGTGATGAATCGTGCGCCGGCGCACGATCGCAGATCGAACCCAATCCCTCTGCGGTCTCTGCGTGCTCTGCGTGAAACAAGAAATCGGGTCTTGCGCGGTCAGGCGCGGGCGGGGCGGGTGAAGTCGAGCAGCTCGAGCGGCTCGTCGCCCATGCCGACCACCAGTTGCTGGCGGTAGCCCTCGGCGTCGCCGCCGACCTGCAGGGGCATCTCGCGGTCGAAGGTGATCTGGACCTTGTCGCAGTGGAAGTCGAGCAGGCCGCTGCCGGGCGTGCGCCCGCGCCAGATGCGCGGGAACTGGGCCAGCATCCTGGGCAGGCTCATCGCCGAGATGCGCAGCTGGAAGCGGCCCGGCGCCTTGCGGGCGTAGGGGAACATCTGGAAGCCGAAGCCGTAGCAAGGGACGCTGCCGGCGGCGGCGATGCGGCAGGGGCCGCGGTAGATCACCTCGCCCCGCGCGATGTCGTGGCCGAGCGGCTTCCCGTCGGGCCCGATCTGCCGCGCCGGCGCGCCGAGGTTCACCACCTCGACCTGCGGGACGCCGCGCTGGAAGAGGTAGCCGGGGATGGTGCGGCCCACGATCGAGAGGAAGTAGCCGAGCCCACCCGCGGCGGCGAACCGGAGCTTCCCGCCCTCGAGGCCCTTCTTCAGGCGCACGTAGTCGTTCAGCACGGCGGCGTCGATGCCCATGCCGGCGAAGGGCGCCAGCTTGCCCTCGCAGTCCAGCAGGTGCACCTCGCGGGCCTGCGCCACTTCGCCGCAGCGAGCGCGCAGGATGTCCTCGACCACGCCGACGCGCCGGGCGGACGAGCCGCAGAACTCCGCCACCGCGTTGCCGGTGCCGAGCTTGAGCACGCCCACGCGGGGCACGCGGAAGCGGTGCCGCGCGAGCTGCACCGCGGCCCCGCCTTGCACCACCACCTGCGGCCGGGCCGCCTCCTCGAAGAGGCAGTTCACGTAGCCGACGAAGGTGCCGTCGCCGCCGCCGGTGAGGACGGTCGAGTAGCCGCGCTCCAGGACGGTGCGGGCGATGACGCGCGCGTCTTCGAACGTGCGCGAGTAGAAAATGTCCTCGGGCGGGACGAAGTTCTCGAGCTCGCGCCGGAGGGCGTCGGAGACCGCGCCGGCGTTGGCGTTGAGGAGGACGGCCACGCGCTCGTGGTGCCGGACTGGAAGGCGCTCGACGCTCATGCCGTTGCCGCTCCCGCGCAAACCCCCGGGAGGTCAGTAGCAAACACGAGGCCGGACGGTGACACGCCGCGTGACGTCACGAACCTGAAACATTCCAAGTATATGCGCGTATTCGCTGTAGGTCTCGAGCACACACCGGCGGCGGTTTCGCTGCGCATCGGCGGTGACGGTGCGTAGCCGTGTATACAGTCGCTGCGACGGTCGTCCGACGGGCGGCCATTGAGGGCTTCATCCACTTCGCGCTTGTTGGCGGGCGCGCGCGAGCGTAGACAAACGCGGCCACCCTACGGAGGGGCTCGATGAAGGTGTTCGTTACCGGCGGGACCGGGTACATCGGCAGTGCCGTCTCCCAGCGCCTGAAGAAGGCCGGACACGACGTGCAGGCTCTCGTCCGCAACAAGGACAAGGCCTCGGCGATCCAGGCGGCCGGCGTGAAGCTGGTGCAGGGCGACCTCGCCAATCCCGCCGGATACGCGGCGGCGGCGTACGGGGTGCAGGCGATCGTCCACTGCGCGAGCGATAGCGGGCCGCAGTCGGTCGAGCTGGACCGCAAGTCGATCCAGAACGCGCGCGAGCTGCTGCACGGCAGGGTCGGCGCGACGTTCATCTATACGAGCGGCATCTGGGTGCTCGGCGACACCGCGGGCGCGGCGGTGGACGAGTCGCGCCCGACCAATCCGGCGAAGATCGCCGCCTGGCGCCCGGCGCACGAGCAGTTGGCGCTGGAGCTGGCCAAGGATGGCATCCGCTCCGTCGTGATCCGGCCCGGGATCGTCTACGGCGGAGCGCGCGGGGGAATCCCCGCCTCGCTGTTCGGCACCGCGCTGAAGCAGGGCGCCGCGCAGATCGTCGGCGAGGGCGCCAACCACTGGCCGCTCGTCCACGTCGACGACCTCGCCGAGCTGTACGTGCGGCTGGTCGAGCGGGCGCCGGCGGCCTCCGTCTTCCACGCCACCGACGCCTCCACGCGCACCGTCCGCGAGGTCGCCGAGGCGGCCAGCCGCGCCGCCGGCAAGGACGGCAAGGTGACTGCGGTGCCGCTGGACAAGGCGCGGTCCACGATGGGGCCGTTCGCCGACGCGCTGGCGCTCGATCAGAAAGTGTCGAGCGAGAAGGCGCGCACCGAGCTGGACTGGCGCCCGCGTCACGAAGACTTCGTCGCCGAGGCCCCGCAGCTGTTCGCGCAGTGGCACTCCGCGCAGTAGCTACGGCGACTGCTTCTCGGGAGAGGGAGCGATGGCGTCGAGCAGGGCGCGGTCGCCCTGCAGGGCGACGCGCTGAGAATAGAGTTGCAGGCCGCGCAGCCCGCCCAGCTCCTCGCCGCCGCCGGCGTGACCCGGACCGCCGTGGACGAGCTGGGGGAGCACGGTCCCGGGGCCCATCGTCTGTCCGGCGACCTTCTCGCTCCCCACGTAGATGCGCCCGTGGTAGGGCGCGACCGCGAGCACGAACGCGCGCAGGAAGTCGCGGTCGTCGCTGTACACCGAGCACACCAGGCCGCCTCCGCCTCGTTGCACCAGGCCCGCGGCCAGACGCGCGGCGGCGGGCGCCGAGTCGCCCGGGACGGCGCACAGCGTTGCCACCGGTCCGAACACCTCGTCGCGATGCACCACGGTGGCGGCCGAGGCGTTTTTCGCGAGCAGCAGCGTGGGAGTGACGAAGTATCCTTTCGACTCCACCGCAGTCTCGCCGCCGACCAGGGTCCGCGCCTCGCGGGCGAGCTTCTCGATGCCGGCGCGCACGTCGCGCAGTTGGTCCGCGGTGGACAGCGGGCCCATGCCCACCTCGGGACGCGAGGGATCCCCGACCTTGACCGAGGAGAGGCGCTCGACCAGCGCCTCCTGCACGGCCTCGAGCTGCGGGCCGGCGAAGATGCGCCGGACCGCCGTGCACTTCTGGCCGGCCTTCTGCGTGACGTCGCGCACCACGTCGGCGACGAACAGGTCCCAGGTGGCGCTGCCGGGCGCGACGTCCGGACCGAGCACGGCGGCATTCAAGCTGTCGGCTTCCACGTTCAGCCGCGCCCCGCGCCTCGCGAGCTGCTCGCGCAGCTTCGCGGCCGTCTGCGAGGATCCGGTGAACGCGACCACGTCCTGCGGCCCGAGGCGGTCGAGCAGATCGCCGGGACTGCCGGCGAGGAAGGTGAACGCGCCGGGAGGAAGCGCGCCGGTCTCGACGCCCAGCTCGGCGAGCCGGAACGCGACCAGCGCGGTGCTGGTCGCCGGCTTGGAGACGACGGGCATCCCGGCGAGCAGCGACGCCGCAGCCTTCTCCGCCGTACCCCAGGCGGGGAAGTTGAAGGCGTTGATGTGCACCGCGACTCCGTCGCGCGGGACCCACAGGTGGACGCCCACGTAGCGCGTGGTACGGCCGAGCTGCACCGCCTCGCCGTCGCGCTGTGCACGCAAGGACCCGAGATGCGCCCCCAGGTCGGCGTAGTGGGCGAGCGTGGCGATGGCGCCATCGACGTCGAACTTCGCATCGCCCCGGGTGTTGCCGCCATTGGCGATGGCCAGGCCGATCAGCCCGTCACGGTTCGCGTGCAGCGCCTTGGACCAGGCCCGCAACACCTCGCCTCGCTGGGCGAAGGTCATCTCCCGCAGCGTGGCCGAGCCCGCGCGTGCGTGCTCCAGAGCCGCCGCGAAGTCGATCCCGCCCGTTCCGGTGCGCGCGAGAGGCTCCTCGGTGGCCGGATTGACCAGGGTGGCGAGAGCGCCTTGTCCCTCGACCCAGTGTCCCTGGACGTAGCTGCGCAGCACGGCAGTCACGGGCGTCCTCCGGCCGGGCGCCCCGCGGGCGCGGAGGGGCGGGGCAGCGCCTGGGGCATCTCCGCGAGCACGTACGCGACCCAGGCCACGGCGGCGGCGGTCTGGGCGAGGTCGGCCGGGCGCACCTTGTCCAGCGTGTCCGCCGCGCTGTGGTGGTAGTCGAAGTAGCGGCTCACGTCCTGCTGCACGCCCACGAACGGGACCCGGAACGCCGCCAGCGGGCCGATGTCGGCGCCTCCGGCCTCTCCACCGAAATCCGCGGCTCCGAGCGTCTCGAGCGGCGCGAGCCACGGCGCGAGCAACGCCTGCGCGCCTTCGCCCGCGCGCAGGCCGACCGAGATCGGACGGCCGGCGCCCGCGTCGGACTCGAGCGCGGCCACGTGCAGGTCCGCCTCGGCCGCGTGCGTCTGTGCGTACCCCTTCCCGCCGGCGAGGCCGTTCTCCTCGTTCATGAACAGCACCACCCGGACCGTGCGCCGGGGGCGCTGTGGGAGCTGCGCGATGAGCCGCGCCGCCTCCATCACCACGGCGACCCCCGCCGCGTCGTCGACCGCGCCCTGGGCCAGGTCCCAGGAGTCGAGGTGCGCCCCGAGCAGCACCACTTCCTGCGGCTTCTCGCGCCCGCGCACGTCGGCGACCACGTTGGCCGAGTCGGCGTCGGGCAAGGTGCGGCAGCCGAGCCCCAGCCGGACCTGCACCGGACCGCGCTGCAGGAGGCGGTGCAAGAGCTCGGCGTCCTCGACCGCGAGCGCCGCCGCCGGGACTTTCGGCGCGCCGTCCTCGAAGGTCGTCGCGCCCGTGTGCGGGTCGCGCAGGGACGCGGTGGCGAGCGAACGGACCAGCGCAGCGGCGGCGCCGAGCTTCGCGGCTTCGGCCGGCCCCCGGTTGCGCAGGGGCGACGCTTCGCCGTACCCGGTCTTCCCGCCCGCGGTGGACATGGAGTGGTTGAAGAAGACCATCTTGCCGCGCGCTTTCTCGCCGAGCGCCTGCAGCTCGACGATCGAACGTACCTCGACCACCTCGGCCGTGACACCGCCGGCGGCCGTGCCGGGGCTGCCGCCCAGCGCCGTCAGCGCGAGCTGGTGGCCCGCGCGCCCGCGGGCCGGGAGCACCTCGGCGCGCTCCTCGCCCCGGACCCAGTGCGGGACCTTGACCGGCTCGGCGCGGACCTCCAGCCCGTCGTCGCGGAACCGCTGCAGCGCCCATTTCACCGCGGCTTCGGCGCCGGGCGAGCCGGAGAGGCGGGGGCCGATTCCGTCGGCCAGCTCCGCCACCCGGGCGTACGTGATGCCGTCGGTGAGCGCGCCGCCCACCAGGCGGGCGGCGACTTCGGGCGAGTAGGGCGGCGCGGCAAGAAGGGCGATGAACGCGAGCACGTGGCCTCCTTCGGCGGCGCACTCTCGCACAGCCGGCGCCGCGGCGGGCTCGAAATCCACTCGGGCCGGTTGACCGATCGCCTTCCCTGGTTCACCATGGAGCGGGACGCGGGAGGGGGGACGTGGACGAGAACCTGTTCGGCCAGATGCAAGGGGCGGGCAAGGTCGCCTCGACGGGCTCGGCCACCATCTTCGGCGTCGACGTCGCCCTCGTCACCAACGTGAAGGACCCGCAGAAGGTCGGCCGGGTCAAGGTCGGCTTTCCGCGGCTCTCGGGAATGCCCGAGTCGGACTGGGCGCGCGTGGTCCAGCCCGCTGGCGGTCCGGGGCGCGGCTTCTACTGGCTGCCCGAGGTGGGCGACGAGGTCCTGGTCGCCTTCGAGATGGGCCAGCCGAACCGTCCGTACGTTCTCCGCGGCCTGTGGAACGCGAAAGACAAGCCGATGAAGGACGCCTACGCCGACGACAACAGCACCCGGATGATCCAGACCAAGTCCGGCCACCAGATCGCCCTGTCGGACAAGGACGGCGAGGAGAAGATCACCATCTGCGACGGGACGGGGAAGCGCGTCCTCACCTTCGACGTCAAGGCCAAGAAGCTGCTCATCGAGGCCAAGGAAGGCTCCGTCGAGGTGCGGGCGAAGAAGAAGATCGTCATGAGGTGCGAGGATCTCGAGGTCCTCGCCAGCAAGGACGCCAAGGTCGAGGTGAGCAACAACTTCGACCTGAAGATCGGCGGCGACGGAGCGATGAAGGCCGGGGGAACCTTCACGCTCAAGGGCAGCCAGGTCCTGATCAACCCGTCGTCGCTGAGCATCGCCGCGCTGGCCGGCGCGGCGGCGGGCGCGGCCGCCGGAGCGGTGACCGGCGGAGCGAAGGGTGCGGCGGCGGGCGCGGCCGCGGGAGCTTCCGCGGGTGCCGGGGCGGGCGGAGCGGCCGCGGGCGCTGCCGCTGGCGCTGCAGCGGGAGCCGCGGCCGGAGCCGCAACGGTGCCCACGCACGACGTGGTCGATCAGCCGCCCGCCCCTCGCGCTGCTCCGGCTGGCGGCGCGCCAGCTCCAGCTGCGCGATCGTCTGCCGCCGCCGCGGGAACGGGAGGTCCGGGTGCGTCGTCGGGCGCCGCGGGAACGCGTCCCGGTGGATCCTCCGGCGGCGCCGCGGCCGGTGCGAGCGCGTCGCCGGGTGCGGCGGCGGCTCCGAGCGCCTCGCCCGGCGCGAGCGGGAGTGGTCCGGCCGCAGGTCCAGGTGCCGGTGGCGCCGGCTCGAGCCCCTCGCAGGGCGCCGGGGGAAAGGGCGGCGGCGGTGCTGCGCCGCAGGGCGCGTCCGCTCACGACAAGCCCGCGCCGGCGAGCGGCTCGGACGAGCCGCCGCCAGCGAGCGCTTCCGACGAGCCGCCGCCAGCGAGCGCTTCCGACGAGCCGCCGCCAGCGAGCGCTTCCGAGAAGCCGGCACAGCAAGGCGCGTCCCCGCCGGCCAAGCCCAAGGAAGAAGCCGCCAAACCCGAGGAAGGGGCGAAGCCCGAGCCCGCCGCCGGGGGCGATCAGCGCGAGCTGAGCGGCCCGAAGTGGGTCGAGCGGTTCCCCACCAGCCGCTCGCTGGATGATCTCGAGGCCGACTTCCAGAAGAAGGGAAAGTCGTTCGTCGACGCGCTCGAGGTGGCGGGCGCAACCGCCCGGATCAACGCTACGCTCCGGCCGAAGGAGCGGGCGTTCCTGATGCACTGGTGCTACTACGTCGCCAAGCAGAAGGTCAGTCCGAAGAAGGTCCCCAAGATGGCCGGCGTGAACATCAACTGGGACCACGGCGACGACGCGAAGTCGCGCAACGCCGCCCAGCAGATGATGGACGCCTACGACATCGTGCACGAACCCGCGCTGGGGAGCCGGCACACCGAGGGCAAGGCGATCGACATGCACATCTCCTGGAAGGGCACCCTGAAGATCAAGAGGGCCGACGGCACCGAGGTGTCGATCGATGCTCCCCGAAACGGCGCCGACAACGAAACGCTGCACGAGGTGGGCAAGTCGTACGGCGTGAAGAAGCTGAAGACGGACGCGCCGCACTGGTCGAGCGACGGACACTGAGCCGACGCCATGCTCTCTCTCTTCCTCCTCCTCGCCGCCGCGGCCACGCCGGATGCCCGCCTCGTCTGCAGCGTGGACGAGCAACTCGTCGTCGTCGCGTCCGAGACGGGCGCGCGCAAGCCCGTCGATCAGCAGCCCCCCGAGCCGGCGGTCGCCCTGGGCACGGCCGGAGACACGCTGGTCGGCGTCAGCTCCTCCGGAGCGGTGCTGCAGCTCCGAGACGGCCAGTGGCGCGAGGCGACGCGGCTCGGAGGGAAGGGAACGCAAGACAGGCCGCTGCGGATCGACTCGAGGTACCCGCAGTGGGCGACCATCTGGCTGCGCGGCGACGATCCCGGGACCATCCCGGGCGCGGTCGGAGTCTCGGCCAAGGGAGAGGTGCGAAGGTACAATTCCGCGGATGCCCGCAAGATGGGTCAGCCGTTCCGCGCCGCGCCACGCGCGCTGGGCGAAGCGGACGCCGCCCTTCCGCCGGCGCTGGCGAAGCCGCGGGCGGGCGGCCCGCCAAAGGAGCTGGTCTTCAACGAGCCGTCCCCGTGGGGTGGCCGGCTCGTCGCGGCCGCCGGCTCGGCCGAGGGCGACCTCCCTTCCGGACCCCTGGTGCACGTCGGAGCCGACGGCAAGGCCCGCGAGCTCGCGTTCGAGGGGCAGAAGCTCGATTTCAAGGGAGCGGTGGGGTACGGGCCCGGTCAGGTCCTGCTGATCGACGGAGCGGCGGCAGGCGCTGGACGGCGCGTCCTGCTCGCGTCGCCGGACGGGCGGGTCCGCGCGGTGCGCGGGGTCGAGCCGCCCTGTGCATGGTGGCCCGCGGCAGCGAGCCGCTGACCGCCCCCGTTTTGCGCAGGGCCTTCGCCTGGATAGTCTGGCGGCCATGTCCACCCAGCCGCCGCTCCGCTACACCGTCGCCGACGTCTTCACCGACACGCCGCTGCAGGGGAACCAGCTCGGCGTCTTCACCGACGCGCGGGCGCTGTCGGGCGAGCAGATGCAGCGCCTCGCGCGGGAGATGAACTTCGCCGAGTGCACCTTCGTCCTGCCGCCGGAGCGCGGAGGCGATGCGCGCATCCGCATCTTCACTCCGGTCCACGAGCTGCCGTTCGCCGGGCACCCGGTGCTCGGCTCCGCTTTCGTGGTGGGCGAACCGCAGCCCGGCGACGTGGTCCTGCTGGAGACCGGCGTGGGCATCGTGCCGGTCGAGCTCCGCCGCGAAGGCGGCCGGGTCGTCTCCGGGCGCATGCAGCAGCCCATCCCCTCCTGGGGCCCGTACGAGCGCGAGGCCGAGCTGCTCTCCGCGCTCAGGGTGCGCGGCTCGCGGCTGCCGGTGGTCGCCTACAGGAACGGCCCGGTGCACGTTTACGTCGAA
>Ga0137394_10002093_pt1 | contig 14686 bp, 12 predicted proteins | sample czobulk116metaG_FD_108278 | JGI IMG/M metagenome (GOLD analysis project Ga0137394, IMG submission 108278) | Vadose zone soil microbial communities from Angelo Coast Range Reserve, California, USA - czobulk1.16 metaG | ecosystem: Environmental > Terrestrial > Soil > Vadose zone | place: USA...
CAATCCGCAAGGGCCGGAGTCGCCATTCGACCCCGCCGAACCGGCCGAGAAAAAGCGTGTCCAGCGCGGAGGATCGTTTCTGTGCACGGATCAGTACTGCAGTCGATACATCGTCGGTACGCGGGGGAAGGGCGAAATCAGCACCGGCAGTAACCATGTCGGCGTCCGATTTGTTAAGGACGCCCGCGGCTCGGCCGCGCGTGGGTTGATCATCGAACTCCGCAAGTAGGCAGAGTGCTTCCGGCAGATGACGGCCGGCAAGTCCGGGAAGCAGCGTCACACAATCTGGCAAAAAGCTGATCACCCGCTACGCCCAACGAATGCTCATCGAGAATGCGCCCTGGATGCGGTGCGGTTTTTCCATTTTGATGCGTTGGCTTCAAGCGTCAGGCTCAAGATCGATTTCGACATGGTTCTACTGATCGTCGCCAGCGGCCTTTATCGAATACTCTCCGAAAGGATGCGCGACCATTTTCTCGGTCCAATCCGCAGTGGCGCGAAGCTCTGCGCCCCTGCGGGCGAATAGCCGGAATAAGCGGGCCCGTCCGACATTGAAGCTTCCGGTGGAGTGCGTTAAAGTCGCATACCGTGGGTTACGTTAAATGGACGGTCGGACGCGGTGACGAATTATGCCGGCGGACGCACGAAATAAGCGGGTCACGCGGCCTTTTTCGAGATCAAATTGCTCAGGACTCTCGGTCGGATGCGGGCCTGGTGTTACAGCGCGGCAATCTAGCAAAGCCCGACCGGGCTCTGCAGCGAGCGGCGGTAAGTCCGACTGGACCCGCGTCAATACCGCCTCTCGTGAACGGCGTCTTAAGCGAACCCGGCCGGCCGCTCGATTCAACGGTTCGTGGGTTGTTGGAGCCGCGGTTCGGACACGACTTCAGTGGAGTTCGTGTTCATGCGGATACAAAGGCTGCTGAATCGGCGCGCCAGGTTGGAGCGCTTGCGTACACGGTTGGGCAGGATCTCGTGTTTGCTCAGGATCAATACCGCCCTCACAACGGCCCCGGCCGCATGCTCATTGCTCACGAGCTGGCTCACACAATTCAACAAGGCCCTGGATCGGTCTTGTCATCTCAGGACAGCGCGGGTGAGCGCGAAGCCGATAATGCCGCCTTCGCAGCGCTTTTCAATCGTCCTGTAAGGCTCTCTTCGGCTGCCGTCCCTGCCATTCAGTTCACGAAAGTCTCTTCAGGTGCTTTTGGCAAAGCCCTCGAGATGTTCACAGATGCTTGGAGCATTCCTGACGAGGCGGTGACTCTCTTGCGGAAGTCGCCTACTTTCATGAAGGTCGTTGCTCTGATCGAAGCCAACTACGTCTTTGCCTATGACTTCTTTAACACTGTTCCTCCAGATGTTCGCCCGATGCCTGGTCCCGGCGGGCGCATCCAAAAGGACCCGTTCAAGGGCAAACGAGTACTGTTTGAGGTTGTTTTCGGCAATGCCAGCTTCAGGCCGTTCGGGACTCCGCCAGAGCCCGGAGTCAGAATGTTCGAGGGCGACGTCATCGCCATATCCGAGAGGACCAGCATTCCTGGATTCATCTCCGAGATCGCCCACGAGGCGACTCATGCAGCTCGCTTTGTCGGCGCGAGTGCGCCACCTGCCAAAACCATTGTGGACGAAGTTAACGCCTTCATCACTGATGAAATCGAGACGCGGAAATCCGAGGAAAAGATCCTCGGCGAAATCCCCGACAAAGATGTGAAGGCCCGAGCATCACAGGTTGGTTCGCGCGATCCCGCGAGAGTGGAGCGCGACCTTCCTCCAGCCACCAATCTGACCTATCTCGAAACCGTTTTCTTCTCAGTACGACTTCGTGAGGCAAAGGCAAAAGACGGCATAAGCGAGGAGGAGGCAGAGGCTATCCGCGAGAAAGTGGATAAGGACATGAAGTCCAAGACCGCCGCCACGCTTTATTTCAAACCGCGGGTTGGTCCCCTCGGCACCTACGAGTTGTCCGACTACGGCGAGATCTGGTTCCGACGCTCCGTCGCGCAGCGCGAATGGGAAGCGTTCAAACAGGCGCACCAGCCGTCAGATCCTGATTTCACTGCTGCAAAGGACAAGCTGGCGCAGGATCACGCGAAACGGTTTTTCGAGGGGCGCGTTTCTTACAAACCGCTTCTCATCGATATCTGAAAGAACAGAACCTTCAACGGGCATTCGACGCCGACACTTTTACTGCATCCTTGTCGTTCAACAGTTTCTGAAGCTCTTTCTCACTAAACCAGAACATTGAGGAGACCCACAACAGACGGACCCGCTTTGTGCACAAAGCGAATTCCTTTGATGCACGTCTAAAATGAATACGAATCTATTGGTTCACGAAGCGCTTTGCTGTGTCAAAGCAGACGAAATCGGTTCCTTACATTGCTCAGGTGCGACGCCATGGAGGCAGCTCACATCAAGACGTTCCGTCTTTTTGACAGGGCGCAAGCTCAATCTACAGGTAGAGATTTTCAACTTCTGGATTGGGAAGACGCCCATTTCCGACAGTGCCGGGAATGCCAAGCCGTATTTGAAGTTTTTGCTCGGCAGGTTCTCGAAAGGCTGCCTTCCTTGTTTGGCAATGGAGAACTGAACCCGACTACCGGCCAATACAAAAATCTTTGCTGCGACGTGGAAATCCGTGTCCCCGCCCGAGCCGTTTTCCCAGAGTGTCAGAACCATCCGAAGCTGCCAACCGTCTGGAGACTCCTCAAAGGGGAATCCGACGAAGCGAACGAACACGGTCCCGGTGAGTGATGTCGCGGCAAAGTCCTTTTCTCACCGTCAGCACCTATCCGCGGCGGTAATGTCATCTCGTAAAACGCCGAAGCCCGCAGCTTTGTTTTTTCGTCCGTGAAGACGGAATTTATGGACAATAGATATGCCACACGACCCGTTGCTTGGCTAAGCTGATTCCTGGGCCCGGCGAGAAGTGATGAGCGCGTAGACTCAACGACTGACAATTTCCACCCTTCTGTTTCTCTGTTTTCCTTGCTCCACGACCACCCTTCATTAATAATCCGTTCGCTTCAGTCAGCCGCCGGTGAGGATCGTTCCCCGTGACCCGCTACGGCCATACGGACCTTCCCGTGCAGAGGAGTTATGCCCAATCTCCAGTTTATCGGCCCCGCCCCCGCCAGCACACCAGCGGAGTCCGCGAGATCGGGTCGCCACGTCCGTGCTCTACCGTATGATTTGCTTCAGGCGGCGGCGCGCCGATTGGGGATACTGTCGCTCCTCGCGGCCGTCCTCTGGGTGCTCGCTACGGTTCTGTATCAACTCGCGATTCATTCGACTAGCGCGGGAGACCCGCGCTCGATGCAGCCGCCAATGACGAACGCGATTTCCGGAACAAGCGCCCTGGTCTCCCTCGCGCTGTTCTTCTATAGTCGCCGGCAGAATCGAGATCCCAGGTTCATTTTGGATCTTGGGCTCGTTTATATGGTATTCACCTCGGCCGCCATCGGCCTGACATTTCATATGGACCCAGTGCTGGCTGGCCGGCCTGTGTTGCCGATGATCACCTGGATTGGGCCCGTGGTCCTCATGTTTGCGGCGATCGTGCCGAACCCTCCGGCGAGGACGCTGTTAGCGGGGCTAATAGCCGCATCCATGAACCCGTTGGGAATGCTTATTGCGAAGGCGCAGGGGACCTGGAATTTTGGGTCGGCGAGCGACCTGCTCCTGATGCATTATCCCGATTACCTGCTTGTCGGCGTCTCCGTCGTAATCTCGCACATCGTAACGAGGTTGGGCCAGCAAGTGACCAAGGCGCGGGAAATGGGGAGCTACCGGCTCGTCACGATGCTGGGTCAGGGCGGAATGGGAGAGGTATGGAGGGCTAGTCATCGCATGCTGGCCCGCGACGCGGCAATCAAGCTGATACAACCGGACATGCTGACTCGTGATTTCGGTAAAAACGCGGAAGTCATACGGCGCAGATTCGAACAGGAAGCCAGGACGACGGCTTCTCTGCGCTCGCCTCACACGGTGCAACTATACGACTTCGGTATCACCGAAGAGGGCGCGTTTTATTACGTGATGGAATTGTTGGACGGCATTGATCTGGACACGCTGGTAAAGAAGTTTGGCCCGCAGCCTCCTGCGCGAGTTGTATCTATCTTGCGCCAGGTATGCCGGTCGCTTGCAGAGGCTAATCGTCAAGGCATGATTCATCGCGACATCAAGCCGACGAATATATTCCTTTGTCGCTTGGGAAACGAATATGACTTTGCAAAGGTCCTCGATTTCGGCTTGGTCAAGGTATTGCAGGACGAGAATGAAACACAGATGACTGTCCCAGGCGCAACGACGGGGACGCCCTCGTATATGGCGCCTGAACTGGCGCTGGGCAATTCTCACATCGACGGACGGACTGATCTTTACGGGCTGGGCTGCGTTGCATACTGGCTGGTCACTGGATGCCTGGTCTTCGAGGAAAGAAGTAGTACAGCAATGATGGTGGCTCACCTGCATAAGGTTCCAGTCCCACCTTCAAAAAGAGTCGAGCTCGCAGTTCCGGCGTCACTCGATCGAGCAATCATGATGTGTCTCGCAAAGGAACCAGCAGAACGACCGGCTGATGCCGAGACATTGGCGAATATGCTCGATAGCTGCGACGACATTGGCTTCTGGCATCCGCAAGACGCGGAACGTTGGTGGCGCTCCAACATGCCCGGAGACGCTATTCACGTGCACGGCGATCCCAAACCGGCGGTCACCGAGTCAAACGCGCACCCGACCGTATGAGAGGAACATGTTCCGGAAAACCTGCGAATCATTCGAGGAGGCGTAAGAAAAATAGGCCCGCAGCCAGCTAAAGACTGCGAGCCTCTCATCAATCGTGAGAAACAGGTATTACTTTCAGCCATTCCAAAATCGTTAAGGCCGGACATTAATCCGGCCTTTTTAATTGCGACCAATTTTGTGCCCGGCAAAAAACAAATTCGAAATTCGGATTTGTTCGTAGTCGTGGCTTCAATCTTCCCTGCACGTATCAGGGCACAGCCCTCCGTACTGTTACCGTGTCGTCGTTAATCACGATCGCATCGATCTGGCCATCGCCGGTGACATCGGCGAAAAATGTGCCCCGGCTTCCGAAATAAGGCACAACAGTCCAGTCTTCCACTCCACCCAGGCGATCCGGATGAGTGGGAAATAAGTTGCCCTGAGCATTTACTGCCCGGTGAACATTGATCCTGGAATTGGTCACCGTCAACAGGAGAGGAGCCAGTGCTCCAAATTTAATAACCGAACCGAAACCGATACTGCGAAAACCAAACCCAAATGCGCCGGTTGCCAACCACGTGGTTGGTGGATCAAAGCCCATCCCGTTAGAAAGGCGGACGCGCACGTTGCTATTGTTCATATTCAAAGCGACTGCGTCAGCCTTGCCGTCTGCATTCATGTCGAAAAAGAAATTTGTGAAATCCCCGATGAAAGGATCCACCGTAAAGTCCACGTTAGGGCCGAAGCTTGAACCGCTTGAAATGCGAACAGTGATGTTCGTGCCATTGACCACGATTGCATCGGCTCTGCCATCCCCTGTGACGTCGGCAAAAAACGTTCCGATATTGCCGAAGTAAGGTCCGTTCGTCCAATCTTCGTTCGGGCCAAATCTGAAATTCCAGCACACTATGAAACAGTCAGCCGCGGCCCGGCGGACTACGACGGTATCGTTATTGACCACGATTGCATCCGCCCGTCCATCTCCGTCAACGTCCGCGAAAAATGTGCCTCGCGAGCCAAAGTATGGCCCGCGCGTCCAGTCCTCGTTTGGACCGAAGTTCGATCCGTTTGACCGGCGAACGGTGACGGTGTCTGCGTTCACCACAATCGCATCTGCCCGACGATCCCCGTCAACGTCGGCGAAGAATGTCCCCATGGACCCAAAATACGCCCCGTGTGTCCAGTCTTCGTTTGCCGAGAAACTGGTCCCGAAAGTTGTAGCGCCGGATTGCGCATTCACCTGGTTCACACCTGCCATCATCAACACCAGAGCGAGGGAAATGATGCATCCGCTTATTTTCATAGATCTTTTTTTGCTTTTCATCGTCGTTCTCCTTACAGATCGTTTGGTGGGAATACGGGCGAGGGAGGTGAAACGGAATAAAGAGTAAAAGAAAATTCAGGAGAGGCGGAAGAAAAGCTGCGATTAAAAATCAGTCGCCTTTAACAACACGTGCCGGCGGTTCCTGGTGTGCGGCCGCACCTGGGCCGGCCAGCGGCCTGCTTCGACGGCCTTGTTCCACTCGGGACTGGTCACGACGTCAGGGCTTTCGAGTTCGTATATCGCTGTGTAGGCCGGTTCGTTTCCACCGGGCATCGTCTTTCTTTCGCCGCCGATGTTCATGGTCAGCTCCTGGCGCTTGTAGCGCGCAATCCCGAGCACTCCCGGAACCCTGCTTAAGTTCGGAATGTGCTCCTGGTCGTATACCTCGTTGAACAACGCTTCGTGCTCCGGGTCCACGTCCATGCTCACGATCATCAGATAGTTCGCTTTCGGCATCGCCAGTAACCTCGCTCATTCCTGCAATGGGGATTTCGCTGTTTCGTGTGCGGCCAGTACAGCGGCCAGCGTCACGCATAAGGCCGCTTCCACATAAAGGGATATCGATGTAGTGGTGCGGTATGTCTGGAACAGACTCGCCATAATCAAAGGTGCGAATCCACCACCAACAATGCCCGACAGCGTATAAGCGAGCGACGAGCCGGCATAACGCAACCGTGTGGGAAACTGTTCGGTCACGAAGGCGGCTTGCGGCCCAAACATCAGGGCATGGATGAGGTATCCGATAACGATCGCCGTTACGATGGAAACGGGGGTTGCCCGATCGATCAGGACGAAAAAGCCGAATGCCCACATCATTGCCAGTACCGCACCTGCCGCGTACACCGGACGACGTCCAATCCGGTCCGAAAGAGCCCCGCACCATGGGATCGCCAGAGCATTGAAAATGGCTCCAATCATGATCGCTATCAACGCTAACGTTCGCGACAGATTGAGGATCGTTGTGACATAAGTCAGCGAGAAGACGGCAATGAGCGCATACAGCACGTCTGATCCCACGCGCGCGGACCCAGTGATCAGCAGCCGCCGCCAGGAGAGGCGCAGCACTTCCCCGATGGGTTTTCTGGATTTCGCGCCGCTCTCTTCCAACTCTTTGAACATGGGCGTTTCCTCGACGCCAAGACGGATCCATAGACCAAAACCCACCAACATGATGCTGGCCAGCAGGGGTATGCGCCATCCCCACGCTGAGAACTCGTCAGGAGAAAGAAAATAAGTGATCAAGACAATTGCGCCTGTCGCCAACAGGGTGCCAAGCGACGGACCCACCTGAGCGAATGACGCATTTCGTCCGCGTTTCCCCTGATCCCCGTGTTCCACCGCTATGAGGACTGCTCCAGCCCACTCTCCGCCTAAGGCGACGCCCTGCGTGAACCTTAAGGTCACCAGCAGAATCGGACTCAGGATGCCAATCGATGCGTAAGTTGGCAGAAGCCCCATCAGCGCCGTCGTGAGACCCATCATGATCAAGGTCACGAAGAGCACGAAGCGCCGACCGAGCCGATCCCCCAGATGTCCGAACAATACGCCGCCGACTGGTCTCGAGATATAGCCGACGGCGTAGGTGGAGAACGCCAGGATGATGCCCGTCAGAGGGTCGAACGATGGGAAAAAAAGGCGGTTAAAAATGAGCGCCGCCAGAGTGTTATAGGCCGTGAAGTCATACCATTCCAGCGTCGTCCCTACCGCGCTGGCTGCTGCAAGCCTGCCGGTGGTCGCCTGTTCGCGCGTAATCGTGTTTGTCGCCAAATAATCCGGGTTCATTGGTGACCGGCCAGGGCGCCAGTCGCGCCAGAGTTTGAAATCATACGCCCGATACCAGTATCGCGACCACGGATTCCCCTCCTTGAAAGAGGATGTTGCAAAACTTTGAAGGGGAGGGGACGTAACCACAAAAAGCACAAGAAGCACAAAAATGCTTGCGCCTTTTTGTGCATTTTGTGCTTTTTGTGGTTTCGTCCCCGCTTCTCCTTGGGGTTTTGCAACACGCTCTGAAAAAGAGGGGTGGACGCGCCATTAATAAATGCTGCGAAGCCACCGCTGATGGCGCGGACGGGGTGGTCACGTTCGCGGAATCTTCAGAAAGCATTCCTGAAACACTCATCGGTGCTGACCACCCGTCTGCGCCATTTCGGAGCGGGTTCTTTTTCTTTTGGCGCAGCCACCCCTCCTTTTCAAGCGGAATCCGTTTTGTCGAAGTCATCGTGTCCTCGATGCCGTTCGAGCACTTTGAAATTTGACAACCGAATTGCCGCTATGTTCACATCTGCCATACGTTAAGTAATTCCAGCGACAAATCTGAGGAACTGATGGTCCCGACCTGCAAGACCCCTGCCCATCCGAAAGGAGACTTATGCGCGGAAGAACGGTCGCAATTGCGCTTTTCATTTTCTGCTTAGCCGCAATAACCCGGCTTCAGTTGCGGACAACTTTGGAGCCGTCTATAGGCTCCGCTCGATTGGTTTCAGTCGGGCGCTTAACTGATGGCGACTTTTGCGCGCCTTCGGAGCCGGTGAGCGCCATTGCGACTGTGAGTGCGGAGTTCGAAGTCCATGCGGCAGAAACAGTCGAGGTGAATCGTCCTCCGGCCCGCGTGATCAAGGATACTTATCCGATCTACAGCTCCATCGCTGTCGATCCCATCCGCGAAGAAGTGGTCATGCAGGACACGAACTTGTTCGGTATCAAGGTCTTTAATCGGCTGGACAATACACCGGAGAACGTCGACGCGACCCAGCCGAAGCGCGTGATCCAGGGTCCCGATACCAAGAACGAGTACAACAACGGCGTCTATGTCGACCCAAAGAACGGCGAGACTTACAACGTGGCGATGGATACAGCCGATGCGATATTCACGTTTCGCGCCGGCGCCGAGGGAAATGTTGAGCCGATGCGCATTCTGAATATTCCTCACCGGGGGTTCCAGATAGCGGTCGATGAAGACAAACAGGAGGTTTACTCCACAAACCAGTATCCTCCGCGCGTATTGATATTCCGCAAGGGCGCTTCCGGAAATGAAAAGCCGCTGCGCGTCATCGAAGGACCACATACCGGGCTGGCTGATGTTCACGGCGTTGCCGTCGATGTGAAGAGGAACCTGTTATTCATCGGTAATTGGGGCAATGCGAGTGACTACAAGGTTGCCGGCTCAGGCAAACACAATCCGCCGTCTATTACGATTTACCCGCTCGACGCGAAGGGTGACGCTGCTCCATTGCGGACGATTCAAGGCCCGAAGACGCTGCTGAACTGGATGGGCGCTTTCTCTCTGGATCCGGACACCGGGAATCTGTGGGTCGCCAATGACGTCGGCAATTCGATCCTCGTTTTCCGCGCGACGGATAACGGCGATACTGCGCCGATGAAAGCCATAAAAGGAGACAAGACCGCTTTGGATCATCCGGCGGGTATTTCCATCGACACCAAAAATAAAGAAGTGTGGGTCTCCAACATGGGTAACTCATCGGCGACGTGTTACTCGCTGAACGCGAATGGAAATGCAACACCCATCCGGACCATACGCAGTGCCCCGCTCGGTTGGAAATCGCTGAAGTTCGGCAAGCCACAGGTCGTGGCGTATGACAGCAAGCGGGAAGAGTACCTGGTACCCAACTGAGTGAACACGCCAGTAATTATGGCTTACGCCAGGTTGGCGAAAGAAAATACGGTTCCCGTGAGAATTCTGGAAGGTCAAAAAACCCTGATCAGCCGAACAATGCATTCCATGGAATACGATCCGATTCACGATGAACTTGTCGTGAACAGTCCTCTGGCACAGGCGATTCTGACATTCAAAGGAGGATCCGGGGGAGAGCAACCGCCCGTTCGAGTCATCCAGGGGCCGAAAACTCAGATACAGGGCACCGATTACGACGGCAACGACAAGATGGCCATGGATCCGGTTAACGGCGAGATCTATATTGGCGTCGCCACAAGCGGCGGTCCAGGTAAAGGTGTGGTCCTGGTGTTCGACCGATCGGGAAACGGAGACGTGGCGCCCAGGCGCATTCTCGGTGGGCCCAATACACAATTTCAATTCCCCACGCCGAAGGGCCAGGGTTTCCCACACATGGCCGTTGACCCCGTCCGCAATCTCCTGATCGTCAGCAGTCGCGGATCTCTGTTGATTTTTGATCGAACCGCGAGTGGAGACGCCAAACCGAAAGCTGTCATCGCCGGTCCCAAGACCCTCCTGGGCGGTGGGGGCGGTCTGGTCAAGGTGTATCCTCCGAGTGGGATGATCGTGAGTAGCTGCGCGGAAGGAGCGATTTGCGCCTGGAGCATCGACGACACCGGCGACGTTGCCCCACGCTTTAAAATTCCCGTCCAGAAGATCACGGGAATTAACTTCTCGGGACCTACTCTAAATCCTGCTTATAAAGAGGTCATCGTTACAAGTAGCGGTAAGAACGTCATTGCGACGTTTTACTGGCCTGAAATATTCGACGGCAAACCATAAGTTAGCGTAAACGATTCTCCGTCTGGAAAACGCTATCGATCGATGCAAGCGCGAACAAGCTTCTCCAGCATTGGCAGATCGAAAGGCTTGGCCAGGTGATCGAACGCTCCGAGACTGATGGACCGTTTCGCAAGTGCCTCGTCATCGTGTCCGGTCATCATGATCACCTCGATGTCGGGTCTCTTTTCTTTTATCTGGCGCAGCAGGTCGGTGCCGCCGACGCTGAGGTCGAGAAGCACCGCCCGGACGTCGGGAAACTCATCCAGGGCCGCCAGGCAGTTCGCCTCCTCATCGGCCGAGCAGACGACGTATCCGCGGCTCGTGAAAAATTCTGTCAGCAGATGAAGAACTGTTTCTTCGTCATCCACAATCAGAAGCCGGGGCGATCGGCTCATTTCGGCACACCTCCACCTCCTATTAGTGAAAGACGTAAAATGCGAGCCAAAACGCCCTCAACGTTCAACGGAATTTTATGGAATTTTACGAATGACAAGAATGCCGGGATGTATTAAACAAGATGACAATCTTGTAGCGAGGAACAAATAACAATGGCTGCTCCTCAAAGAAAACGCTACTCCGCATCGACGCAAAAACGAGCAAGGCTTGCTTCCGCGATCAGTTCCTCCGGCTTCGAAAGCGAGGCCGAGAAGATTTCGGCTCGGATCCGCGAGAAACACATGCCGCACGGAACGCTCATGGATCCCATTTTCGCGTCCCCGGATAGCGAGGTGATCGACAGCTATACGCGAACCGGCGACTCGGCGATCTGGACAGGTCATTACCTTGCGGCAGAGGCTTTTCGTTACCGCGTGACGGGAAGCGCAGACGCGCTCGCTAACGCTACAGCCGCCATCGTGGGTATTCGCGGACTCGTCGATATTACAGGAATGGACGTGCTGGCGCGGGTCGCGGTTCCGGCCAATTCACCATATGCCGCCGCCATTCAAAAAGAAGAAGGCGGTCACGGAGTCTTCGCAGGGCGCCTCCATGGTCAAGATTACTTCTGGATCGGAAACACAACGAGAGATCAGTATTCGGGTGTGATCTTCGGTCTGGGAGTGGCATTGGAGATGTTGGACGAGACCCCGGTTCAAGGCGAAGTTGCAGAGCTCGTGGGACGGCTGGTCGGTTATCTGGTCGATCACTCCTGGGCCATTCGCATGCCCACAGGTAAGGTCAGCACCGTATTCCTGCAGCGGCCGGACCAGCAGCTGGCCTTTCTCCAGGTCGCGAAGCGCGCCGCGTCCGGTAAATTCAGCTCCAGGTATAGAGCTATGGCGCTGGCCATGTCCGCCCTGACGTTAGTACCGATCGCATACGAACTCCTCGATGACCACCATTCGTATTTCAAATTCAACCTGGATACGATCAACCTCTATAGCCTGCTTCGGTTCGAGAACAAAAACTCGCTGTTCCGGAAGCTGTATCTCAAGGCCTACGATGTGTTGAGACGCACGACGGACGACCATCAAAACGCGCACTTCAACATGATCGATTGCGCAGTCAAAGGGCGCGACAGCCGGCGAGACCAGCAAACCATGGAATTCCTCGAGGCGTGGCTCCAGCGTCCACGGCGCGATCCCTTTGTGGACCTGAGGGGGACTTTTAAGGCGCGCAGCGAGGATCGGGCGAGCACCGTTATTCCGATTCCACAGCGACCCACCACCGACTTTCTCTGGCAGCGTAGCCCTTTTCTTCTCTACGGCGGCGGAGTCGGTCTCGTCGAAGGAGCCGGAATCGACTTCATCCTTCCGTACTGGATGGCGCGGTTCTTCGGCGTGGCTTGACCTCCACCTACCATACCCGCCCGCGTGAACACTATGGTGGCGGTTGAATACCCACAAACCGATCGAGCAAATTCGCGGTGATGCGCTTGAGACGCGCGTCCTCGATGCCGGGGTAATCCAGTCCGAGACCCCAGCCGATTGTTCCCGCGCCGAAAACCCATGCGCCGCTCGGCGCCTGGTAAATCGATGAATTCGCGAAGACGATTCGACCGCCATCGTCGTATGGAGAATTCGACAGCACGCTATAGGTTCCCGGGACAGAGGCGGGGAGTGGGAAATTCGACATCGACAAGTCGGCTTCGTAGCCGACGATCCCCGGAACGCTGTCGCCATCGACCATTCCTGTCCCGGCGTAAACCCAGTTCGAGCTGTTGATAACAACATATGGCGCGTTTGGAGCTCCATCCGGGAGATGGCTGAAGTACTGCACTCCGATGAGGGGCTGTTCCGGGCGGCCGATGAACGGGTCACGCCAGGTGATAGTGGTCGTGGCATTCTGTACCGGATCGAGCGCGCGGTCCTTGTAACACACTATCACCCGGTCCGCGGTGCCGCTCACTGGGGATGGTTCCGTACGAACCTGCCATAACACCATGTTCGCGCTGAAGAACCCGAGATGGACGCCGGCGTCGCGCGCCTGTTCGACATGGTCGTACATCAGCTTCGACCAGTACTCGTCATGACCTGGCATCACGAACGCTTTGCTGTTGAGCAGCCGGGCCCCATTCTGATGCGTGTCGAGATCGGTCGAGTAACTCACATCGTAACCGGACCGCTCCAGCCATCGAACGAAGTTGTACTCGTATTGGAATTCGCCGTTGCCGTCAACCCTGTACGGCCTGTTGAACGACACCTTCACCGCGCGGGGCGTGCCCAGGCTTGTAGCCGGCCCGAAGCTGTTGTAGTCGTAGAGACTCTTGCCGGTCACGCCGTCGTTCGGGAAGTTATTGTATGCCTGATAGGTCATGACGGCCTGCTGGTACAGGATGTCCGAGCGGCGCGCGTCATCCCGCACGGCGAAGATGATGTAGTTCTGAAAGCCGTCCGCATTCGTGAGCTGCGCGAGAAAGATGCCGCTGGTCCAGGTCGTCGGCACAGTTAGCGTGTAGCTTGGCGTCCATGGACACTCGATGAGACCGGTCGCACTATCTACCGGACACGCGGGTTGCTGCACGCCGCTCACTGGACCGATGCGCTGAAGGAACCGGCCGCCCAGGCCCTGATACCATCCGATTCGATACACATCCATCGTGAACGTCTGGGCGGGAGTGACGGTGACATAGAACGTGATCGACTCACCCTTGTTCACGCTGGTGGCGGACGCGTAGCCCTTGATCTGTTTGCCAACGTCGTCTCCGGGGCGTGTGCCGGGGATCTGCCACATCTGCCAATTCCGCGAGCCCGCCTGCTGGTTTTCGACGACGATAGGATTGGCGTTGGAAACCGTGACCGTGACCATGCCCGACGTTGTCTGGTTGCCGGCCGCATCGCGCGCGACGGCAGTCAGGGTGTGAGATGCATTCGTCGCCGTTGTCGTATCCCATGAAACGGAGTACGGCGCCGCCGTGTCCTCCGCGCCCAGATTCACGCCATCGAGTTTGAACTGAACACCCGCGACTGTCCCGTTGTCGGTGGCGTCCGCACTGACCGTGATGGTGTTGGCGACGGTAGAACCGGTGTTGGGCGCAGTGATGGAGACGGTTGGAGGCGTCGTGTCGTTGAAGACGGTGACCGTAACCGCAGCGGAGGTTGCCTGGTTGCCGGCCGCATCGCGCGCGACAGCAGTCAGGGTATGAGATGCGTTCGTCGCCGTTGTCGTATCCCAGGCAACGGAGTACGGCGCCGCCGTGTCCTCCGCGCCCAGATTGACGCCATCGAGTTTGAACTGAACACCCACGACCGTCCCGTTGTCGGTCGCGTTCGCACTCACCGTGATCGTGCCCCCGACCGTAGAACCGGTGTTGGGCGCAGTGATGGAGACGGTTGGAGGCGTCGTGTCGTTGAAGACGGTGACCGTAACCGCAGCGGAGGTTGCCTGATTTCCGGCCGCATCGCGCGCGACGGCAGTCAGGGCGTGAGAGGCATTCGTCGCCGTTGTCGTATCCCATGGAACGGAATACGGCGCCGCCGTGTCCTCGGCCCCCAGATTGACGCCATCGAGTTTGAACTGCATACCCGCGACCGTCCCGTTGTCGGTCGCATTCGCACTGACTGTGATGGTGCCGGCGACGGTAGAACCGGCGGTGGGAGCGGTGATGGAGATGCCCGGAGGCGCCGTGTCGTTGAAGACGGTGACCGTTACCGCGGCGGATGTCGCCTGGTTGCCGGCCGCATCGCGCGCGACTGCAGTCAGAGTATGAGATGCATTCGTCG
>Ga0137394_10002094_pt1 | contig 14684 bp, 19 predicted proteins | sample czobulk116metaG_FD_108278 | JGI IMG/M metagenome (GOLD analysis project Ga0137394, IMG submission 108278) | Vadose zone soil microbial communities from Angelo Coast Range Reserve, California, USA - czobulk1.16 metaG | ecosystem: Environmental > Terrestrial > Soil > Vadose zone | place: USA...
ATTCGTCGCTCAAGATCCTCTACGATGACCTGTCGCCCGGCAGCTGTGCCAACACCAACCCCATGCCGACCCTCCATCGCCTCTTCCGCAGCTTTGACGCCCTTCCATACGACGGAATCTTCAACCGGAAGCAAGGCGCTGACAAGGCGCTCAGTAAGAGGACCGTGGCCTCGCTCTTCGACCAATAAGTCCTCATCGTTCAGGGTTGCAGGATCCCATCGAAGGACGGGAGCGACTGATGCTGGCCGCCCATAACTGCTTGTTGCCCGAATTGCCTGGGTGGCAGGCAGAACGGTATCATACATCGTAAGATCTTCGTCCTCCCATTGTTCAGAGTAGTGTTGTCCAAGCCGTGGCATAATATAGGGCTCCACTTCATCGCCCGTATACTCGAGAAATCCAAGGTCCTCTTCTTTGATAGGCCGAAGATATGGCTCAATGCTCGTGTAGAATGTGCTCACGAGGATTTGAGACGGCTGCTTTGCTTTGCTGAAGTCCTCCATAACCTCTGTGGGTTTACTGGGACCCGGTATAGGAGGTGGGGGTACGGGCGGTTTGGGTAGGAGGAGCTGAGCTATTTGGGGAACGGTAAAGTCGGGGCCAGATGCTGGCTTTGAGAGTGTCAGGGACCAAACAAAACTTCCAAGGGACTCAAGGATCTACCTTTTGGGGAGGGATTGCGGAGGGACCAGTGGGTTTCGTGACCTTGGAAATGGATGCTTGAGAATGTTGCTGGGTCGGGGGTGGTGTCGGTTTATGCGCTTTTCCGCTATGAGATTCTTAGGGAAAAGGTTAGTCACTCCTCAGTGAAGCTAAAAAATGGAGGCAATACCTAGGTCGTCATCTGATTCATCAGCTCGTTTCCGTTTCTTCTTCTTCTTTTCATCGGGCAACCTAGGAAAGATATAGACGTGCTGCGATGCAAGAAAGGCAAACAACGCACGGTTTACGGGCGTCCAGTGATGAACGGGAGGAAGATGCGGCGATCGGTTGAGACGAGAAACGGGTGGGTGCGGTAGAGTTGGAATGAGAACTCCCCCGTGCATCATTGGGTTCGGAGGGAAGAGGAGTGACTGATCATACGTGGAAAATGGAGTGGGAAGTGTGAGGGCCCCCGCGACAGAGAGAGCATAAGAAGGCAAACGACGACCGAAAGGCCAAAGGGAAGATGGCCAGGAAAGGATCGCCGGCGCAAGTTAATGTCCGAAAAGAGCCATGGCGGTCGCAACGGAGATACACCAGCAGAACAGCATGGGGTCGAATTTTTCAGGATAGGTAGAGGTGGTCAGTGTAAAGCGGAGAGTCAAGGGAACCGAGAGGCCGCGAGGTAATGTTGTAGAGCAGAGAAGGTTCATGCGGTTAGATCAGCAAGGACAAGTCGGAATGATAACGCACATTCTCTCTTCATTTTCTCAACAAGCTTTGCTTTACCCTTCTCCCTCTCCTTCAATCTCCTCATAGACTCCTCGATAGTCCGTAGATCATCATCGGCCTTCTTGGCACGCTCCAAGGTAAGCCGGCGGAGTTCCTTAAGGTCGGCCTGTAGCGCTTCGAGTTCCTCTGTTGGAGGGACCGCATCTGGGGTGTTTTTGACGATCTGAGAGCGAAATGGGTGCACCGTGGGGAACTGGACGGGCGAGGACGACATTGGGATCCACTGGGTTCGCGTGCTCCCGAGCGGGCCTGGAAGCCGTGTAACAAGATGGTTTCGGAGTACGCAGAGGGGCGTTCAGATGGAATTACTGCTTATCCAAGAAGCCAGAAAGTGGATCCAGAGGGCTGAGTGAGGCGGAAGTTGAGAACGACTCGAAACAGTGAGCTGTGCGGGACAAGGTTTGCGCCCGCCACCGCGACCGGGTTTTCCCACGGTCAATAACTTGATTGCCATTTATGGTATCCCCGATGTGGCCCTTATGATTTAACCATGGGACCAAGATCATCTACACCCTCCCTGGACTCTCAAATTGACATGGAAATGGCTCCATTGGACAAGGTACCCACACCTGACGAACCAGGCGGTAACACTCAATCGTTGCTTCCGGACGACTACGATGACGACGCTGACGATGGGGACGCTGGGCAGCGGCCCCTGCTACGTGGAGAAACGCAGGCACGTTGGCAAGAAAAAGCTCCTCTGAATGCTGCGACATTTTGGAGGCAGACCTCTGGTATTATCGTCGAGGTGAGCCCGTCGTCTCACCGATCTACCTTTCCTGACCCCAGAACCCTAGACACTACCAACGCTCCTTTTCACCACGATGGGTAGTCTGTTTACGGGGGAACTGTTCGACAAGATATCCGTACGTCAATTCGTTCTTAGCGTACAGTGCTTATCTTACGCTGCGGGCAGCACTGGAAAGCGATGACCAGTGTCAACCAATTAATCGCCATCATCCCCGTCATCCTCAACCTTAAAGGCAACATAGAAATGAACCTCTCCGCCCGTCTCGGGACCGCATCCAACATAGGCGACCTCGATACCCCGTCGGTGCGGAATGCCCTCATCCTCGGCAACCTTGCCCTGCTCCAAGTCCAAGCTGCGGTCGTCTCGTTCATCGCCGCCTGCTTCTCCTTCTTTCTCAGCACGATCATCCCCGGTGTGGGCGAGGCACATCCCGAACCCTTACCGGCAGACACCAGAGACCTGTTCCCCCATTACCTGCGCATCGCGGGCCAAGGCCATTCACTTAGAAGACCGCGGCCCACGCCTCCACCAGCTGGTGTCTCGAAGTCCGGATTCTATGAGTGCGTGCGTGTCCGTGATCGTCGTTTGCCATCCCTGACTGTCTCGTCACATAGATTCATGGTGCTCATGTCTACGTCCATGTCGGCCGCCTGCCTCTCCTCAGTTCTACTCGGCTCGTTCATGTGTTTCCTCGTCGTCCTTTGCCGAAAGTTGGGTCGTGACCCTGGTGCGGTCCAAGTTCCGACCACGTTTCCGCATTGGCTCATGCCCCGTCCGTAGATAACATCGCGCCACCAATTGCTTCCTGTCTTGGAGACCTCGTCACAATGTCTTTGTTCGGTGTCATGTCGACTCTCCTCGTCCTCAGCGCCGGCACGTTGGCACCCTTCCTCGTCATTGGAACCGCCATCCTCTGGGCCATCGCATGCACCTACGTCGCCCTACAAAACCAATACGTCAAGGCGCTCCTCAAGCAAGGCTGGTCGCCTCTCCTCGGCGCGATGGTGATCACGAGCGCGTCCGGAATCGTGCTCGACTTGTTCGTGACCCGTTATGACGGCTACGCGCTGCTTGCGGTTGCCTTCGGTGGTACGTAATCCTTCCTCCACCCCCGATGACACATCCGCACCAACTCAGACTTGTTATTAGGCATTCCTGGCGGCACCGGCTCGATTTTCGTATCCCGCCTCTCGACAGCGTGGCACGTGGCTGCGTCCGCAATCCGCGACGACGCGCCGGGCGGTTCCGCGGGCGGCTTCATCGCTCGGAGTAGTCATCCTCCGCACCATGAACCCAGTCCGCGCATTGTCATGTTCGTACTGCTACTCGTCGCCATACCCGTCGGGCTCGTCTATTTCCTCGTCCTGCGTCTATTTGCCTGGCTCACCACGGCCTTCGCGTTTTCCATGCTCGCTTTGCTTTTCCTCTGTATCGCTGTATGTATCCACGCGCGCACCATCTCCACTGTTCGCCGCTGACCATCGCTGATGTTTTGCAGATCACCGTATCCTTAATTATGGCATATTATATCACCAACTACCTAGCGCGGCACGGGTACGACCCAGACATGTATGCGATGCCAATCCATTCGGCAACCATTGACCTTATGGGACAGCTATTGCTCGTATCGAGTTTCGAGCTAGCATCCGCGCTCGGTCTGCATGTCCGCAGCCACTTGCGAGCATGATTACGCAGGGCTCATGACGTTTAATTATAGACACACCTTACTTAAGTATGTAACGCACGCACCCTGTCTGTTAAATTATTTCTGCGGACGAACGTGTTATTCGTGTGAGGATTTGATTACTACCACCAACAACACAACAACCACTAAGAGGCAACCAACTTTGCCTTTTTCCTCTTCGATGACCCCGTTTCACCACTGCCTTTTCGTTTGTGTCTCTCCTTCTCTTTCGCGCTGACCTCTGCCGTATCTACGTCCATGTGATGTTCGGGTGGGTGATCTCCAGGGTCGCCGTAGGGGCGGAAGCGATGCGTCAGAATTTCGTCGGGGTATGCCTCGCGCTTGGGGTTTTCAAACGCAGTCGCGGCGGCGGCGTCCGAGGCGGCATCGGGCCTCGTGGGCTTTGCGGGGCGTGCGGCGACCACAATGTGACGGGTGACGGGCTTCGGAGCTACATTGTACAAGGAAAAAAAAAAAAGATGATGCGCGATGAGGGCGTGTATTATGTGTATACGTGGTACGATGCGCGGCGAGGTTTGCTCCCCTGTTCTTGAGCAACCAACTCCCCCCGCAATCATACACGCACACACTGGCACACGCATGAAATGTTTTCTTCACGGACATGGGATACGCACCGAGGTACAGCTTTCCGCCTTTTCTTTTGCACGGCAGGAGAACGGATAGATTGTTGAGCTCTTCCGCACCGACGTGTCCCACGTGCGCCGGCGCTCCTCCGACTTCGCCTTTATTCCCACTCCCGCTCGCACTCGCGGGTGCTCGCGCAGCCCCAGCCCCAGCAGTAGCAGTAGCAGCGGGCTCGAGAGCCCACACGTCGTATGCCGTATTTTTCCGGATCAAGTCGCCCACGAGCCCCAATCGATGCGCAACGTCGAGGCCATGCAAGCTCTTCGCTTTCACCTATAAAATCCAGATATTGATATGCACAAAGATCGTAAAAAGCAAGGTGAAAGGTCAGGGGGGGGGTGTAAAAACATATGTAAAAAAAGACGAAGAGAGAGAGAGAGAGAGAGAGAGACGCACCGATGTCGGAGCTCGGACCAGCCAGAGCTCGGCGCCTTCATCGGCTTCGGCTTTCACAGCGTCGTAATCGAAATCGCCAAATTCGACGTCATAGTCCGCAAGGAGGACGCCGCCGTCTTTCGGGGTTGTAGCTGCTGCGGTCGCGACTGCGACTGCGGCTGTGGTCATGGTCGCGGTCGTGGTCACCGCTCCGGCGGCGTCGGGCGGCGACACCGCCACGTTATGTCGTTGCTGCTGTTGCTGTTGCCGTTGCGGTTTTTCTTTGGCACTCTTTAGCTTCCGCGGTTTCACGTTGGAGAATGATGGATTTGGCTGCGTCGCTGGCTCTGCCATGTGTGGTTTTTTAGCTATAGCCTGAGGGGGAAACGTCGTATACGCAGTTTACGTGATCAACGATCCACGTGATCGAGCTATTCGGAGTGGATCACGTGGATCATCCGGAGTCAAGTCAAGAGTCGAGCATGGCTACGTCAGAGTGGGAGCGGCTACGAATACCCCTCCATTCAGATATTGATATTTATATATGTACACCGATGAAGATAGTCAGATGGTCGTTGAGAAGTCCTGGTACCATTCTTCCGCTGGACGGAATTACATTGCGAAGCTTAGCGTTTTGGTTGACATGCGGTCATATCTAATTATAAGCAAGCAATCTCAGTTGCTTGAGGGCGGCCTACGCCGCACATGAATAACGCATGTTTCTAAGTACGACTAGTAGATGTGTATCCTATTGCCTTCCAACACGACGGCAGTAGACAGGAGGGAGAATACCGGCACATCCGACACAAAATGAGTTCATGAGATCAAGGCGAACTAGAAATCGAAGGGTATTAGGGGATTATTAAGGAACGACGAAGGGGGTGGGGATAATGATACACAGACATGAGTGCGATGCAGGAATGCAATGTGGGGGGGATGCTATGAATGGAACATGCATGTGACGAAACACGACGAGGACATGAGAGGTATGTACAGCCGAGGCCGAGGCAGATATGCACCCAAAGCGGTTTACCGGACTAGAGGCTCGCGGAGTGGGCTACATAATCGGGGAGCTCGGGGATAAAAGTTCGGCGTCCTGGCGCCCCCACGCTCGTGAAGCCGCATGATGTGAGTCGCAACCAGCTGCGGCATTGTGTACACGCGCTTTTCTGCAGGGGGGGCGGAGGAGGCGCGTGGCGAGATTAGACCAGGCGGGTAACTTGGAGGTGGTGGTGAATTGCCTCGAGGAGGGTGCAGTGATGGTGGCGGTGGCGGTGGCATTGTGACTGCGGGCGGCAGACGGAGTGTGTAAGACGATCCGAGGCTGACCGGCAGCGGGTCGGGGGTTACGTCCATCGCGTAAACACCCGGCTCCTTCTCCGGAGATGGCGGAGGAGCACGCGTACCCTCTTGGGGTACGTGTAGTGGCAACCGGAGGTCGCTCACCGTCTCGAGGTTTGCGTCCATTAATGCGGAAGCGAATCCCCCGGCGCATAGACGGTCAGCGAGCCGCGCCACGAGCTGTTGGTCCAAGCCATACAAGTCCTCTCTCGCCCTCGCCGCCACGGCATCCTTAGAGCCAGATCCATCTTCCACGTCCATGACATCGGCGCCCATATCCACATGCACACGCCGTCTGTTCTGAGTCTCCGTGTGCAACGCGATGATACTGCGATGCACGGAGGCCATAATCTGGAGATCTGCGAGCACACGTTTACTCTTCCTTGGCCGCTTCGCAACAGGGTGGACCACAACCGCAGCAGACGCCCGCGCAGAGGGAGGAACAAGGGCACCACTTCGCCTACGGCGCACCTCGACGGGAAGCGGCCGTTTTAATACGACAGGCGTGTGATGTCCTGGTGGTTGCTCGCCGGCGAGAGCCGTTGGGAAAGGGATAGCGTTTTCCTCTTGTTGCGAAAAGTCTATAGGCGCGGACGGGACGGGCTTCCATGTGCGCAGCGCCGTGGTGCTCGTCAGGGCAACGGTTGCCGAGGCCTTTTGCGACGCAAAGCGTGGCGGACGACTGAAGTCGGCTTTCGCAGGCTTAGCGGCGGAGGGCCTCGATGGCAGCGCATTCGTCTTGTCTCCCAGCGCCCGTAACCTTGTGGCGATAGTTTTGGAGCGGAAACCGTCCGGGACGGAGAAGAGCGTTTGTATATCATACATGATTGTTGAGGAAGTAGAGAGGCAAGCGTTTGGTGAAATGGGAAAGACAAAGAAAGAAAGTCTTGGTTAAGGTCGACCAGCGGATTAGCAAGGTCTCGACTTTGTATATGCCGAGACGGAAAACGTCGTCGACGGTAGTGAAGCAGCCTCAGGGGGAGTGGGAGGGGAAATTAGGCGGGTGATTTGGAGGACCACCCCCAGTTATATACGTGGTCCAAATATATACAAATATCACGTCCGCGTTGGGGCCACGCGCGTATGAATGATGGACGAGGTGACTCAGTCCCAGTCTCACTAAAACCGCCCGCCCCACACAATGCACAATGCCTCGAGGCTCTGGTTTCGGGCCTCATGTTTATGGTGACCTGTCGGCTCAACCTCTGTACAATGCATCTCTTCATATCAAGAACAACGTTGGTAGCAACGAGCACCTGGCCAGTTCCGTTCCTGAAATCTGCTATGTTCCGGATCTTCGGTACAGTCTTGTATTCGGTTCGGACAAACCCAAGTTGAGCAAGGATTCTGGACCCTCTCGATGTCCCTTGACTTGATTTAGCCCAGCCACACAAGTGCCACCGGTCTTTTACCTTTTCAAGAAAGGTTTCACGTGAAACAAAAGGAAATCAGAACTCTCGATAGTCCTCAGCCTCGGCCAATCCCGCCCAACAGCGACGCGCGTACAACACCTGCTAGCATCAATGTCGTAGATATCGTCATAACTAGAACGTTTCTAAGAGAACAAAAGGTACCGCTGGCATAAATGGGCCTGTGGCCCTTATCTCCCTGAGTATAAAGATCAGTTTCTGGACTATTCGCTCGGCGTAACCAGCTGAACCATCATGTCTTCTACAGATCTTCCCGGATGGCGCTTCCTGCAGTGCTCGCTGAACAGGTCCTTCCGCGATTGCTTGTAGTTGCATTCTCGGCAACCTATTGTCGGTGGACAGTGTATGGACCTGATGTGTCGCATCTTCTCCCATTCGCCAGAAAAGTCTCTGCCGCAGTTCTCGACGGGACAGGTAAACCTCCTATCGGATCCTCCTTGCCCTAGTATTTGAACAGCTGGCCGCTCGCACTTCTGTCTCTTGGGCACCGCGCGATGCACCAAGCTGTCCCAATAGACGGCACCGTGCTGTCCTTGTCCTGGTTTGATATCCATGGCCTCCGCCGTGGAAGCGTTTACGCCCAGACCAGGAGGAGTGGCAAAGTTGCCATCGAATCCCGTCCCACAGGATTGGGAAACAGAGCGGTGCGAGTCGTCCCAGTACTCCTGGCTCATACCCATCGGGTAGGAGGAGACTTGCCCCGCCACATTTGGAACGCCAGAATGCACCCACCAGTCCTGGGGTGAGTGATCGCTCCAGGATGAATCCGGCGACGAAGAGGATAGGGAAGTTGAGACGCCCTGCGTGATGGCCGTGGGGGAGGGCGATGCGAAGGGTGAATCCATCGATGCCATGGGACGGATGTCTATCGGCATCACGGAAGAATCGAAGTGTGGAATGACCGTGGCCTTCTCGTGGTACGTGGGGTTTGCATCGTATGAAAAAATTTCGAATGACCCTTCAGTTCCCGGTGCGGCCCATCCATCCTCTGGCCATACTGACATATTCTTATACGCCCGGAAAGGGATCCATTGGTCAGCGACCCACGATCACGAGCAGAGGTGGTGAACGGTTCCTACCTGGATATACGAGTTCGCTTCCTCGTTCCATGCAAAACCGGCCAACGAGGATTCTTGAAGTGTGGAATGCATTTGTGTGGGGTAAGAAGCGAAGTCCGAGTGCGACGGGCCGTTTCTGGGAACGACGTTGAGATGATAGTTGGGCCGTGCAAAGACTTTATATTTGTAGGACTAACTAATACCCTATGGCAGTCCCCTCTTGGTGCCTCGTTGCAAGTCTCTTGCATTTGATGAAATTGCCTCAATGAGTGTTCGCAAAAATGGTTAGAATTACGGTCGGACATCACTGGCATGCCGATGCTGTACTAGGTGTCGACTGGACTGGGATATAAACGTAAGATCGAACGGCATGCAGAAGGACGTCGATGTGCCATTCAGGCTTGCGCCCTGGCCTCGCGGAGTGGTCATGGCGCACTGATGTTTCCAGGGCTGTGCGGCACCGTCATCATCATCATACTCGTGCCATGACCGTGTGGTGCCCGCGAAGCTTAGAGTGTACACGGTATGCCCGGCCTGAGAAGTAATGGTAGTAGTAGTCGGAAAGGGTCGTGGTCGGTCGGAAAGGGTCGTAGTGGGATTTGCCGAACTTATCTGGCTGTGGTTCGTGGATGGCACTGTAAGGAAATGAGAGGATCTGGAAAGGGCAAGCGCTAATAGTACCACCAATAAGAAAGCGTTCAACATATATGCGAATAAGGAATCATTCGAAGGAAACGTGTCCCCGATAATAGAGGAACCTCGGACATGGTGGGAGGGGCCATGGGCGCCACCTTATAGGCGCGAGTGCCCAAACGCACCACACTCAGCTGTATCACAGCCCCAACATGCCGTTTTCTACCGAAGCTGGTCCTTTTTAGCGCCGACCCCTACAGACGGGGGACGGGGAAAAGGTCCGCGAACTTCGATTTTGGCTGATACTCGGAACACAACACAGCCATCATCGTCCTCATTGATCACAGGCAATCGGATAGATAACATATCGGTCGATGTGGCTGGTGCCACTTGGGGCTTTCCATGTCCGGTCCGCAGCCGCGTGAGAAATCCGGCCTGGGCTAGAACGGTCTCCTCTCAAGTGGCGATAAGGGACTTCTACTTATGAACGATACGAACAATGAAAAGATACCAAGCCGAGGATACTTGGACGAACAACTCTTGTGGTGCTCCACTCCAGTTGCTACCCGCAATCACTTCATAGATTGAAATTCTTGACTAAGTCAAGGAATTAATTGCGCTTAATGCATGATAAGTAAGATGGAAGATGGAAGGTTCTCTATCGAAGAGAGCGCTCATCGTGTCCACCCTACTACCACAGGTAAGTGTATCATCTACGTCCCGTGAGTAGTATCCACTTTCCCCATATCGTCGTGCCCAAAAGATATCTAGGATGGTGCCTGTACCGCTATCAAGTACACTAGCCACAAGTAGATCACGGAAAAACCGATCGGCTCTGATATACCACATGTCGAAACGCTGTGTACAAATACCCAGGGACGACTGCAGTGCCGCAATCACCATGGTAGGGACTAGAAGCACACACAGGACAGTGTAGGGTAGTTTCGGACACCGACGGAAATATTGGAATTCACTGCCACTTGCGAGGCATTTAAAGGCTTGTCACAAGGATCTCTGTAAGCCGTTGAGTCTATCGCACCCGAAACACTCACCTATCATGTTCGTATTATTATTTTATTCCGACTTTTATTCCGCTGCAGACTTGCGCAAAGAAGCGGCCTCTCGAGGAGTAGTGGTTGTGGAGTGGGCCCTTGCCAAAGGTGAACACCAGTGGGATAGCAGATCAAGCTCAGCTGTAGACATAGGTTTGTTTGGTGGGCTTGATCGCTTGGGTCCAGGGGGCCAGTAGCAGATGGCGGGAAGTTATCAGGGGGGCACAGTGGACATCGTGCGGTGGTCACTATGCATCCCTGAGGGTGTGGTGGTTAGGGTTTAAATTCAAAAATTGCTGAACGAGATGGCGGAACCGAACCGGGGCATCGGAAAGCCGGCCCGCTTTTCCGTGATGACTTGCGTGCCGTACCACGTGCCTTGTGCGAACACGTTGCATCATGATTGGCATAATTGAAGAGTCTGCCCTTCTGGTGCGCATTCGAGTACCTCCCACATGTCGCGGATTGTGCCCCAGATTGACCATGACTTTGATCAGGAAAACAGGCTATGCAAGAGACAATCTAGAACATTCTGACGGTCTGACCTTGCAGACTAGGAGAGTCCCCTAGTCCTCGTGTTCTGGGTGCTGTGCTAGATGGTTTGTACACGAAGATCAAACCGCGTACTGCAATGAAAATTTAAACCCCCCACGAGGCCTTCGTGTTGTACCCCAGTTTTCCGGATCCACACGCACATTCTTAGGGGCGTTACTTGGAACTGAAGTAGGTCAAACACTGTGCATCAAATGATCAAAAATCACCACGCAAGGGCTGTATCTTCCTCCCCCCTTGCGTGCGCATTAGTTAGGCTTCTCCGCGCTGTCCGGTGTCTGTTTAACACCTGATTCCGCCGCATTTCGTTATGCAGCCTCCGTCACCATCGGCTCGGAACGCACGAGCGATCCCTTTTCGAAAGCCGAAAATCACGACCCGTTCAGGCAATGGGACACCGACACTGCTACGAGGTTCTGTCATTCCTGTCATTGATTTGTACAGCACTGTATTCGAGTATTCGAGAACGACGACGGCCAACAAACAAAAATAGGGTAGGTGACAAATGCTGTTGCTTTTTTTTTTTTTGGCATCCGCATTTATGTTGCTTCACCCTCATAACAGCCTCCATTCCGAAGGCATCAATGCCACCGACGCAGTGTCCCAGGAATAACTGGCTTTGAAAGCGGAGGTGGAGCCCTGCGGGATAAGAAGCATTGCATATCAGAACCAGGGTTTTGGTTTATGTGAACAAATCGAACTGGTGAGGACAACCTCTTTGGCAGTGTTGGAGGCGGTGGTATGTGTGAGAAGACGGCCGGACCTTGAATCTGAAAGAACCTAAGTGGAATGTGGGGTATGTCTTTTACGCTCACGCGGCTCACTTTTTTGCGCTCATTTCGGCTACGTTTTCTCAGCAGGGTGTGGAGTGGGTCTAACACGGCCGAAAACTCCCTGAAACGAACGTCACGTATTCGTACACTTGATGCCATCTGGGTCCAGGGTTACGGGTGGATGGTGACTGAAGTAGAGCATGAGGATGGCTAAAGGATTCCTGCTACCCATCATTGAAAATTTGCTGTGTCCCAACGTGCCTGTGGTCTTTCGTAAAGACGATTGAAGCACTAGTCATGTCGGCAGAGCGTGCGTGCCATGCACCCATGCTGAAGGCACGCTGCCGAAGCGGCATCTCTTCCAATGATATCTCGGGTATCCTGGGGATGTGCCAAATACTCCCAAGACAGAAGCAATGAAGGCTCGGAGCGCCGTTTCCCGGACAGCAATGGTTGTGTCACGTATGGGTGCTTGTTCAGCTGTTTCCAAGGTCACGATATTGGGCGCCTCAGTACCACGGGTTGGGGAAACATACAAATCACATCAATGATAGGGAAAGGGCAGGAACAGTAGGCAGGATAAGTGTGTCTTTCATAGATCGATGGAGCAAGCCTGAACGAGTGAGATGAGTGAAGCGTGGATTGTCGATCTTGGAACCGAGTTGGAGTCCCGGTTTGGTGATTGGTATTAGATCACAACGACAATAGCCCGATTACCGCCCGAAAGGTTTTGGAAAGGCCCGCAGCTCGATAACGTTAGGAAATACTAACAGTCCCTCGATTGATGGTAGGGATGGGCATTTCGGCGCAAGTTGATCGAACAAGCAAACTGGAGCAAGTGACCCGCCCCGGTGAGAGGCGCAATGGGCCCTGGAGGTGCGCAAAATTGGCGTTACAGAGAGCTACTTGTGCTACGGCCTTCAATTCGTCTTCGATCAGTGGCAGTGGGAAAAGCGACGTGTGAGTACATGAGTGGCCGTCGGTCGGCATCGGGGCTGTCGCCGTCGCCAGAACTTCGGAAGCCTGAAGCGCTTAATGCGAGCGCCCGCGCCACAACTCGTGATTGAGCCTTCCCTTATCTGTCTGGGTCAATCTGCTCGGTGACCCCGCTCCCCGATGACCACCATTCCTCGCCGCCTTCCTTTGACTGCACAGCAGTATTGCGATTGCTTTCCCAGGTACACAAACTGTTGTCAGGGGTGTATGTTCTATCTCGCTGGCTTGGAGAACATTGAGGAACGGGCATGTGGCGCTATCGTATTCAAGTTCGAGCAGCAAGCCCATCGGTGATGGAGCCAAACTATTCCCTACATCAATAACATCCTCCAAAGACACCGCACGATCCGCACCTAGCTTAAGGAGTAATCAATGATGTCTCTGCGGAGTTTAAGCATGACACCGACACAGCCCTCTTTTCCTCGACTCTGTGACCTATATTTCCTTCGACTGTCTACGGTTCAGCCCCGCTTCTCGTGCTCAGGCCAGTATATCGCCTTCTCTCGGAGATATCTTTTACCACCGGAAGGGCGCCATCTAGTAGTAGTCCGTTTTAGAGCCATCATTGCACCCAAAAATCTGCGCCAGTCTTGGACGCACCTCCTTGCCGGTTCTCTCGGTTCTAATGCGGAGGCACCTGTGCCGTCGTGTGCCGTCGTGTGCCGTCGTGTGCCATTTCACCTCGGAGGCCCTTATAACCCCCCGACGTGGACCCGCAATCACTCCCCAATTATCCAAAAATGTCGTTTACGAATACCCACACAAACCAATCTCCGCCGGACGGAGAGGAGTTTGCATCTTTCCCAGGCGACAATTCAGCGCTGATCGGTGCTTCTGCGGGTAGCTCAACGTTCGGTGAAATGCCTGAGTATGACCAGGTAAGGACCGTATTACGCCGTTGCAATGAAACTTTCCGACCTTAGCACTTGCAGCTTACTCACGCACGGATTGAAACGTGGTGGCGGTTTATGGTTCAGACGCTGCAACAGTTCAATGTTCCGCTTCACGAGGCAAGCATCCCTGAGTTTACTACTATCGTGATTTGGGCACGCACTGACCCAGTGACTCCGTATGCCTAGACCCGAGCCCACGGAACTGGAGGGCATTTACCTATCCGTAGCGTCACAGAAGAGCCGAGAAGAATTCGTACAAAAGATGGAAAGACGCGGCACGTCTGTGCGGAGTGCGGCAAAGACTTCGGGAGGAACCAGGAAGTCAGGCGACACATGAAGGACAAACACGAGCCCCGGCGACGATGCCCATTCTGCGATTTCACGTGGACACGCCCAGATAAAATAAAGTCACACATCCTGAAAAAACATGCAGAGGGATTCACGCCCGAAATACTGGAATGGGTCAAGGCGTTGTGTGGCCGGGACGTCGTCGAGTTCGTCAACGGGTACCCCGACGTGGACTCGGAGGCGACATCGCCATGACTCAACCTTGAGGCTCCTCAGTAGTGAGGCTTGAGGAGTTCCAATCACGCCTGCAGCACCTCCGACGTCAACCTGAAATGCCATGACCGCCCATGTCTCGACACCTTGCCCCAACTTGAAAGCTCCGCGACGCACCAGCGAGCTGTTTTTTCTCGCACCGCCCCTTCCTTTTCGCTCTCTTGAATCGTGCTATGCCCCAGTACGATATGATCCACTATGCATATGTTCTTTTTGGCTCTGGCTGCCTTTTTCTTTCCTTGAATTAGACCTTCCTTTATTATGTACTGAGCTCCGAGTCGGCCACGATGCAGGCATCGCATCCGTCTCCCAAGTCCCTTATACTTTATACTTAGGTTTCATTTCATATGATCATGCTTGCTACTACTGTAATCCCATCATCGCTAGTAATTCCAGTTAAGAAGAACTATTTATAGATATAGCAAGCCTGTTTAATTCGGTAGAAAAAAGAGGGATCCTGGATGACCCCATAATTTACAAACCCCTACTCTCATCGGTCACGAAAA
>Ga0137394_10002095_pt1 | contig 14676 bp, 16 predicted proteins | sample czobulk116metaG_FD_108278 | JGI IMG/M metagenome (GOLD analysis project Ga0137394, IMG submission 108278) | Vadose zone soil microbial communities from Angelo Coast Range Reserve, California, USA - czobulk1.16 metaG | ecosystem: Environmental > Terrestrial > Soil > Vadose zone | place: USA...
CAAGGCTCGCGACCGGGAGCGCACCGTGCGCAGCCTCTCCGGTCCGAACGCTTGACGTTTGCGGGTCAGGTTTCCGCGGACTCGCCTCGTCTGCGCGACATCCGCTCCACTCCTTCGCGCAGCGCGTCCTTCGTCCGATCCATCACCGCCGCCACCGTCCCCGCCAGTAGATTCCCCGGCGGCTCGTCGGGAGCCCGGGGATGTGGCCGGGTGGGCGCGAGCTTCTTCGCCTTCTCGATCCGGTCTCCGAGCTCGGCCAGCATCTGCTTGTCCAGGAGGCGCCGCACCTTGGGGAACAGCTCGCCCTGCTCCTCCTCGACGTGATGCCGCACGCTCTCCATCAGCACCTTGACCTTGGCGTCGTAGCGCTCGTCCTCCGGCTTCATCTTCTCCAACTCGGAGAGCGTCCACTTCACCACGTGGTGCTGCTCGAGCGACTCGAGCACCGTGCCGGCGGCCTCCCTCAGGGCGCGGGTCTGCGCCTTCAGCGCCGCCGTCCGGACCACCGGGTAGAAGAGCATCTCCTCCACGGCGGAGTGGATCGCGACCTCGCGGATGATGTTCGTCACGATCTTCTGCTTCGACTTCTGCGCGCGCTCGGTCAGCTTCTCGAACTGCTTGAAGAGCCGCTCGACTTCCTGGTGGTCGCGCGTCAACAACGCGATGGCGTCCATTCATGAACCTCCTCACGCGCACAGTGTGCATCCGGAGGCCGGCGCGCTCGCCCGACCACGGGTCGCGCGCCGATCGGCAAGCCGGTTCAGCCGTGACGGGGAGGCTCGTCCTCGCCTCCCGGCTCGGGGAGCGGCCGGCGGATCGCGCGGTAGGGCTGGACTCCGGCGAGCTGATCCGCAGGGAGCCGGTCGCGCGCCTGGGCGACCGTGAGGTTCGTGCGCGGCAGGACCACCGCCGGCGCGATTTCCGCCAGAGGCACCAGGGCGAACGCGCGGCCCTGCAGCAGCGGATGCGGGATCTGCAGCCCCGTCTCCTCGACCAGCCGGTCGCCGTACAGCAACAGATCCAGATCGATCTCGCGCGATCCCCACCGCTCCCGCCGGATCCGGCCCATCTGCTCCTCGATCGCCTGCAGGAGCTGGAGCGTTGCGCGCGGGGAGAGGAGCGTCCCGATCTGCACGACCGCGTTCAGGTAGCGCGGCTGGGGAGGCCCGATCGGCTCGCTCTCGTAGGCGAGGGAGACGCGGCGCAGCGCGAAGCCGGCTTCACGCGAGAGCAGCCCGACCGCGGTGGAGAGGTTTCCCAGCCGGTCGCCCAGATTCGAGCCGAGGCCGACGAACGCCTCGTTCATGGCACGGCCTCCTGCAGGAACTTCTCCAGCATCCGGTGGGCGCGCTCCAGCGCCGGCTCGGGGCAGCTCTCGCCGCGCTGGTGCGCCTGCGCCTGCTCCCCCGGACCGAAGTTGGCGGCGGGAATGCCCAGCTGCGCGAGCTGGGCGACGTCGGTCCAGGCCTGCTTGGCCTCGATCGGCGCGGCGGTCACCGCGCGGAACTCCTGCAGCAGCGGGTTGTCGAGGATCACCGGGCCGCTGGGCGCGCGGTCGGTCACCGTGGCGGTCGCGCCGAACTGGCGCGCGAGCGCCGTCACTTCGCGCTCCGCGTCCTCCAGGGTGCGGCCAGGGGCGAATCGAGAGTTCAGGTTCAACTCGCATCGGGCCGGAACCACGTTGCGGCCGGTGAAACCTTCGATGCGCGTCACCGACATCACTTCACGGTAGAGCAGCTCCCCGATGAAGACCTCCCGCGGGACTTGCGCCGCGAGGTGAGAGAGCAGCTTGCCGGCCTTGTGGATCGCGTTCTCGCCCTGCCAGGGCCGGGCGGAGTGGGCGCTGCGGCCCTCGAAGGCGAGCGTGGCGTGCATCGAGCCGCAGCAGCCGAGCTGCAGGACGAGGTCGGTAGGCTCGAGGCAGAGCGCAAGCGACGCGTTCTTCAGATCCGGGCGCGCGGCGAGGATCGGAAGCAGGCCGTTCTGCGCGATGGGTCCTTCCTCGCGATCGTAGAAAAGCAGGGCCAGGTCCACCGGCAGGGCGCTGCGATCGAGCCGCTGCCAGAGCTCGATCATCACGGCCAGGGCGCCCTTCATGTCGCTGGCTCCGCGGCCGTAGACGCGGCCGTTCTCGCGGCGGGCGGGAAAGTCGCCCTCTTGCAGGGGGACCGTGTCGAGGTGTCCGGCCAGCAGCACCGCGGGGCGCGACCCTTGGAGCTCGCCGCACACGACCCCGTTGCCGACCCGCTGCCCGCCGGTCTCGCGCGCCACGTACGCGGCGATCTCCGCCTCCTGCCCGACCGGGCTGCGGATCTCGCAGAGCCGGAGCGTGCGCTCCGCCAGATCCATCAGACTGGCACCCCGAAATCGCGCAGCGCCGAGTTCAGCGAGGTCTTGCGATCCGTGCTCGCCTTCCGCGTGCCGATGATCAGCGCGCACGGCGTCAGGTATTCGCCTGCGGGAAACCGCCGCGGGCGCATGCCCGGGATCACCACGCTGCGCGCCGGGATGGTGCCCTTGAGTTGCTTCTCGCTCTCGCCGGTCACGTCGAAGATCGGCGTGGTCGCGGTGAGGACCACGCCGGCGCCGAGCACCGCCTCCTCCTCCACCAGCACGCCCTCCACCACGATGCAGCGGCTGCCGATGAAGGCGCCGTCCTCGATGATCACCGGCCTCGCCCCGGGCGGCTCGAGCACGCCGCCGAGCCCCACCCCTCCGGAGAGGTGGACGCCGCGTCCGACTTGCGCGCAGGAGCCGACCGTGGCCCAGGTGTCCACCATGCTGCCCGCGCCGACCCGGGCGCCGATGTTCACGTAGCCAGGCATCACGATCGCGCCCTTCTCCACGTGCGCGCCGTACCGCACCACGCCGGGCGGGACCACCCGGAACTCGCCGAGCTGCTGCTTGGGCGGGATCTTGTCGAAGAACCTGAGATCCCCGGCCTGGTAGACCTCGCTCTGCGCGAGTTGGAAGAAGAGGTTGATGGCCTGCTGGATGAAGCCGTGGATGGTCCAGCCCTGGGGTCCCTTCTCGGCCACGCGCAGCGTGCCCTGGTCGAGGCGGTAGATCACCTCGCGCACGGCGTTGGCGTGGCTGGCCAGCGCCGAGCCGTCGCGGACGGCCGCGCCGACCGCCTCGCGCAGCGCATCCGGGGAGGCCTCGGGCAGCCTCAGCTCTGCCGCTGCAGGGTTCTGCATCGCTCCAAGGGTAACACGGTCACGCCGGCCAGACCGCGACGGCGGCGCGGCAGTCCTCGAGGGTCGGGACCATCGCCAACCGGATGAACCCGGCCCCTTCCGCGCCGAATACCGAGCCGGCCACCACCAGGATGTTGCGCTCCGCGAGACGCGCAGCGTAGCTCTCGCTGGTCTCGCCCCGCGGGACCCGGACCCAGAGATAGAACGCGCCCTCGCCGCCCACGGCCAGCCCGAGCTTGCGCAGTTGCGCCAGCAGCACCTGCCGCTTGGCCGCGAACACGCCGCGGCGCTCTGCCACGTGTGCGTCGTCGCTCCAGGCCGCGATCGCCGCCTGCTGGATGAAGCTCTGCGAAGCGACGCCGAAGTTGGCCCTCGCCTCGCGCAGCCAGCGGATCACCTCGGGGTCGCCGGCGATGAAGCCGCTGCGGTATCCGGTCATGCCGCTGCGCTTGGAGAGGCTGTGGATGGCGATCAGGTTCTGGCGCGAGATCTGGAGACCCGAGTGCGGAGGATCGTCGACGTAGAGATCGACGTAGGGCTCGTCGCAGACGACCAGGAAGCCGTGCTCCTTCGCCAGCCGCGCCAGTTGCTCGTGGTAGGCGCGGGTCGCGCCGGCGCCGGTCGGGTTGTGCGGGTAGCAGTCGAACCAGAGGCTGGTCTTGCGGAAGTCGACGGCCGGGATCGCGTCCAGGTCGGGCAGGAAGCCGCGCTCGGCGCGCAGCGGATACGTGCGGGGAGCGGCCCCCGCGAAGAGGATCGCGCGCTCGTACACGGGGTAGGCCGGGTCCGGGTACCAGCAGATCGGCCGGTCCGGCGACACGGCGCAGAGCGGCAGGTGGAAGAGCGCCTCCTTCGCACCCGCGCAGGGGAGGATCTCGGCGTCCGGGTCCAGCGCGAGGCCGAAGCGGCGTTTCAGATAACCCGCCGCGGCCTTGCGCAGCGCGGGGGATCCCGAGATCGAGGGGTACTGCGAGACCTCGGGCACCGCGTCGCGCAGCGCCTTGCGGATGAACTCCGGCGTGGGCTCGCGCGGATCGCCGATCCCGAAGTCGTAGACCGGCTTCCCGGAACGAATCGCGAGCTCCCGCTGCGCGTTCGCCTTCTCCTGCATGTACCCCGCCAGGCGGGCGAGAAGCGGATTCACTCGGCGCGGACCTCGTTGCGCAGCACTCCCACGCCTTCGACCTCCACCTCCACCACGTCGCCGGCCCGGATGGGCCCGACGCCCGCGGGCGTGCCGGTGGTCACGACGTCGCCAGGCTCCAGCGTCATCCCGGCGCAGATGAACGAGAGCAGCATCGGCAGCGGGAACACCTGGTCCTTGGTGCGGCCGTCCTGCTTCACCGCGCCGTTGACGCGGCACTGCACGCGCAGGTTCGACCAGTCCAGCCCGACCGTCACCCACGGGCCCACCGGGCAGAAGGTGTCGAAGCCCTTCGCGCGCGTCCATTGCACCTCGCGCCGCTGGATGTCGCGGGCGGTGACATCGTTGAGGCAGGTGACGCCGGCCACCGCGTTCGCGCATTCCTTCTCGGATGCGCGGCGCAGGCGCTTGCCGATCACCACGGCCAGCTCGGACTCGTGGTGCACCTCGCGGGAGACCGACTGGGGCGGCACCACGATGGGCTGGCCGTGCCCGATCAGCGCGCTGGTCGGCTTGATCAACAGCAGCGGCTCCTTGGGCACCTCGCTGGCCAGCTCCTTGGCGTGGTCGACGTAGTTCTTCCCCACGCCGACGATCTTGCGGGCGAGACCCCACGGCAAGAGCTTCACGTCGGCGAGCTTGCGGCGAACGCCCAGCCGCCGGCCGCCCTGCAGCATGGTGTCGAGCCCCGAGATCTCCTCCACCTCGTCGCCCTGCACGACGCCTTCGAGGATCTCTCCGCCGTCACCCAGATAGCGCGCGATCTGAATCATGTCCGTAGCCCAAGCACGTCCTGCATGTCGTAGAACCCCGCCTTCCTGCCCGACACCCATCGCGCGGCCCGAACCGCGCCCCGGGCGAAGTTGTCGCGGCTCGCCGCCCGGTGGGTCAATTCCAGCCGCTCTCCATCCGCGAGGAAGTGGACGGTGTGGTCGCCCACCACGTCGCCGCCCCGCACGGCGGACACGCCGATGGTGCCGCTCTTTCGCGGCCCCGTGTCGCCGTGGCGGCCGTAGACGTACGGGTCCTTTGCCTTCAGCCCCAGGGCATCGGCCGCAACCTCGGCGAGCCGCAGCGCGGTTCCGCTGGGCGCGTCCCGCTTCATCCGGTGGTGCGCCTCCACGATCTCGATGTCGTACGCGTCGCCCAGGGCCCGGGCGGCGTCCGCCACCAGACGGAAGAGGACGTTCACGCCGGCGCTCATGTTGGGCGCGAGCAAGAGCGGGATCCGCCGGGACGCGGCGCGCAGCGCCTTCGTCTGGTCGTCGTTCAGCCCGGTGGTGCCGATCACCAGGGCGATGCCGCGATCCGCGCAGACCGCGGCGTGGTGGACCGAGGCGGCGGGAGCGGTGAAGTCGATCACCACGTCCGCCCCTTTCTCCAGCGCCTGCTCGATCCCGGGAGCGATCGGGATGCCGCAGACCTCGCGCCCCACCAGATCGCTGCCGGTCCGCTCGAACGCCCCGGTCACCGTGAAGTCCTTCTCCTCGCGCACCGCGGCGAGGATCCGGGACCCCATCTTCCCGGCGGCTCCGGCGATCACCGCCCGGATCACGTGAGGCCGCCGAACTCGCGCAGCGCCGCGTCCACCCTGGACGCCCCGGCCTCCGAGATGGGCACCAGCGGCAAGCGCAGCTCCGGCGCGATCTTCCCCATCCGGAACAACGCGTGCTTCACCGGCAGGGGGTTGGTCTCGCAGAACATCGCCCTGACCAGGCCGGAGAACCGCGTCTGCGCGCGCTGCGCCTTGGGCAAGTCGCCGGCGAAGAACGCGTCGCAAAGGCCCGCCATCTCGGCGGGCGCGATGTTCGCCACCACGCTGATCACGCCGTGGCCGCCCGACGCCAGCGTCGGCAGCGTGAACATGTCGTCGCCGGCGACGATGGCGAAGTCCGGCGGGACGCCGGCGGCCTGGATCTCCGCAATCCGGACCACGTTGCCGCTGGCTTCCTTGATCCCGACGATGCCGGGGACCTTCGCGCACCGCGCGACCGTGTCGGCCAGCATGTCGACCGAGGTGCGGCTGGGGACGTTGTAGAGCACCACCGGGAGGCCGCCCTGCTTCGCCACCGCCTCGAAGTGGCGGAAGAGCCCCTCGGGCGTCGGCTTGTTGTAGTACGGCGTGACGACCAGGGCTGCGTCCACGCCGGCCTCCTTCGCCTGCTTGACGTTCTCGATGGTGCGCCGGGTGTCGTTGCTGCCGCAGCCCGCGATCACCGGAACGCGCCCGCGCGCCTCTTCCACGCAGGCGCGGATCACCTGGTAGCTCTCGTTGGGCTGGAGCGTGGCGCCCTCGCCGGTGGTGCCGCAGGGCACGAGCCCGTCGGTGCCCTTTTCGATCTGCCAGCGCGCCAGGGCGCGCAGCGCGGGCTCGTCCACCGCGCCGTTCCGGAACGGCGTCACCAGGGCAACCATGGAACCGCGCAGCCCTTTCATGGCTTGCTCCCTTGCGGCGACTCGCCGCGGATCAGGTCCTTATAACTCTCCCGCGCCCGGATGATGCGAAAGGCCCGGCCGTCCACCAGGACCTCGGCCGGCCGGGGTCTCGCGTTGTACTGGGAGGCCATCGCCATCCCGTAGGCCCCGGCCGTCCGGATGGCCACCAGATCGCCCGCGGCCAGGGGCGGAAGGGGCCGCCGGCGGGCCAGCACGTCGGCACTCTCGCAGACCGGACCCACCACGTCGACCCGCTCCGTTCCACGCCTCGGACGGCCCACCGGCTCGACCTCGTGGTGCGCGCCGTAAAGGGCCGGGCGCAGGAGGTCGTTCATGCCGGCGTCGATCACCACGAAGCGGCGCGCGCCCTGCCCCTGCTTGCGCAGGAGCACCCGCGAGAGCAGCACGCCCGCATTGGCCACCAGGAGCCGCCCCGGCTCGACCAGCACCTTCACGTCCAGCCCTTCGAGCGCGCGCACCAGCGCAGCTCCGTACTCCCGCGGCGAGGGGGGCTGCGGGCCGTCGCCGTACGGGACGCCCAGGCCGCCGCCCATGTCGAGCCGGGAGATGGCATGGCCGTCGGAGCGAAGCTGCAGGACCAGCGCGCGCATCTTTGCGGCCGCCTGCACGAACGGCTTCACCGAAGCGATCTGCGAGCCGATGTGGCAGGCGACGCCCACCACGCGGATTCCGGGCAAGGATGCCGCGAGCCGGTACGCCCTGCGCGCCCGCGCGGCCGGAACGCCGAACTTGCTGGAGGAGAGCGCCGTGGCGATGTGCGGATGCGTGCGCGCGTCCACTTCGGGGTTCACGCGCAGGGCGACCGGCGCGTTCGCCTTGCCGCGCGCCGCCACTTCCGAGAGCTGCTGCAGCTCCTCCTCGCTCTCGCAGTTGAACTGGAAGATGCCGGCCTGCAGCGCGGCCTCCATCTCTTCCTGGCGCTTGCCCACGCCGGAGAAGACGATGCGGCCCGCCTCCGCGCCCGCCCGCAGCGCGCGGAACAGCTCGCCGCCCGAGACGATGTCGAACCCGTACCCCTCGCGCGCGAACAGCGAGAGGATCGCCAGGTTGGGGGCGGACTTCACGGCGAAGCAGGCGAGGACGTCCAGCCCGCGCAGGGCGGCCCGGAATACGCGCGCGTGCCGCCGCAGCGTCGCCGTCGAGTACACGTAGGCCGGCGTCCCCACCTGCGCGGCCAGCTCGGACAGCGGGACCTGCTCGCAAAAGAGCTCTCCGTTCCGGCGCTGGAAGTGGTTCACCGGTCCGCCCCCTCCGCGCCGCCGGCGTCGGGGGCGCCCGCGTCCGGCGCGTCCGAGGCAGGCGGCCGCGGCGGACCTTTCACCCCGCAGACCACCAGCGTCGAGGTGGCGAGGACGACCAGCAGCTGCCAGATCCTGGTTCGCGTGGGGGGTCTGGGGGGAGGCGCGCAGCCCGGCGGCGGATCTCGAGCGGTCATCGACGGCAGAACCGCGACGGTCTGGAGATCCCCACTCACATCAGAACGGAATCGCGAGCAGCATGCGGACCGCGTGCGCGACCCCTGGGTTCTGGCCGGTCGCCACGTTCCGCAGGCCGTCGAGCGGGATGAGCAGGCCGTAGGCCACGCCGACGTGGAACCGGTCTGACGTGTCGTAGGTGATCCCCGCGTCGAACTCCACGCCGAGCGGTTTGGCCAGGCCCGGCGTGTTCTCCTTGTACCAGGCCTGTGCGTACATGATCGAGGCCAGCACCTCGAAGCCGGTGTCGTCGCCGCCGCCGGTCTTGCGGCCCGTGGGTCGGTACCGCAGCGAGGGCTTCAGGTACCAGGAGCTCGCCACCGAGGTGATGATGTTCCGGTACAGGATCATGTCCACGTTGAACGCGCGGTTGAAGACGAAGTTGTTGATCCGGGTGTGGCCGCCGGTCGGGGTGGAGTAGTCGAGCGTGCTGCCGTCGATGTCGCCTGGCGCGGTGCTCCGGGTGGGCTGCTGCCCGGGCGCCGTGGGCTGCACCGCGCCGGAACCGTTGCGCCACGGGCGCGCGCCGAAGCCAAATGCGCCCTTGTCGCCCGAGGCCCCGCCCCACTCCAGGCCGAAGAGCAGGGCGTCCGCGTTGAGCAGCGCCACGTCGGTCTGCAGCGCGCCGCCCCACTGGAAGAAGTCCACCGGGCGGGTGAGCTGCACCGCGACGTCGTTCGGCACGGAGCCCGGGTCGAAGTCGGACTGCTGGTGGGTCGCCACGCTGCCCAGCGTGAACGCCACCTCCGCGTCGAGCCGCCACTTCTTCCGCTTGAGCGAGATGAAGCCGTCGGGCTGGTAGATCTTCGCGTGCCGCCGGACCACCTGCGAGCGCGGCGCCCCGGTGGCGTCGGTGGTGCCGGAAGGAGTGTCCCAGTCCTGGGTCCGGATGTCGCCCACCACGCCGTAATTGATCACCCACTGGTTCGCGTCGAGCTTGCGCTTGATCTCCTCCGGCGTGTCCACCCGGCTGATCTCCAACGCCAGCCGGTACCCGTCGTCCAGGGTGTCGAGGTCGACGCTGCGGCCCAGCTCGCCTTTCTGGCCGGTGGTGAACGCGCCCTTGTCGAGCACGTCGAACATCAGGGCGAAGCGGTGGCCCTTGAACTCGCGGGGCGCGAACGCGACCCGGTCGTAGGTGTCGCCGAAGTCGCAGTCCAGGCAGTTGCCGTCGTTGTGCAGGATGCCCAGGCCCCAGTGGTAGCCCATCCGTCCGAAGAGCAGCTCGCCGAAGGCGGTGTTCACGCGGCCCCACACGCGCTTCACGTTCACCGCCGACGACGCGCGCCGCGACGCCAGATCCTGCAGCGGAGTGAACGGGTCGAGGTAGGCGTCCGTGACCGGGCTCGAGCCGAGCAGGACGTTGTCGAGGATGTCAGCCACGAAGTAGATGGACAGGTCCTCGCTGACGGCGAGGGTGGGCGCGAAGCGGAACCGCATGTTCGCGTCGGACTGACTCTTGTTGTCCCCCGTCCCGATGAACGGTCCGGGGAACAGGGTGTTGCCGGTGGCGTCCGGGCCCCGCCCGAGATTCATGTTGTAGAAGAACTCCGGCCGCAGCCGGAAGTACCCGTGCGGCTGGAACAGGTTCACGCGCTGCTTGAGCGACTCGACCGCCTCGCTGTCCTGGACGCGGGCCTGCGAGTCCTGCTCCACCCACGCGGTCTCCTTCTTCACCTCGTCCTTGGTCTTCTGGAGCTCGCGCCGGACCTCCTCCATCACCTGCCGGCGGAACTCCTCCTGATCGAAGGGCCGCGGCGCCTGCGCGGTGGTCGTTCCCGCGGCCGGCGGAGCGGAGGTGGGCGCGGCCGGCGCCTGCGCGGAGCCCGCCGCGGCGCTCGCGCCGGACGGAGCCGGGGCGGTGCCCGGATCGTCCGCCGAAGTCGAGGTGGCCGGAGCCTGCGCGTCCTTGGCCGGCGGAGGTTTCGCCGGCCGCTTCTTCGTCGTCTTCGGCGCCGGGGTCGTAGTCGTCTGGGCGAGAGCACTGTCTGCGGCGAAACCGAGCACGGCTGCGAGGCACAGCGAACGAAGCATCCGGTTCACTCCGGGAAAGCGCAAGCGACGCGCGCGAGTAGCACGCGCCCTGACGCGGGGTCAAGGAGCCGAAACCTTTGCAAACGGCCCAGGCGCGCGTTGAATGCGAGCATGAACCTCGTCTTCGTGTTGCTGCTGGTCGGGGCGGCGATCGCGGGCGCCATCCGCGGAGACATCAAGTCGGTGGGCCAGGGCGCGTTCGACGGCGCGTCGCAGGCGGTGACGCTGGCGATCGGGCTGATCGGCGTGATGGCGCTCTGGCTCGGGCTCATGCGCATCGCGGAGAAGGCCGGGCTGGTGGAGAAGCTCGCCCGCGCGGCGCGGCCTCTCTTCCGCCCGCTCTTCCCCGACGTCCCGGACGGGCATCCGGCCATCTCCGCCATGCTGCTCAACATCGCGGCCAACATGATGGGCCTGGGAAACGCGGCCACGCCGTTCGGGATCAAGGCGATGGAGGAGCTCGAGAAGCTCAATCCCACCCCCGGCAGCGCGACCAACGCGCAGGTGCTCTTCCTCGCCATCAACACCGCGTCGCTGCAGCTCGTTCCGACCACGGTGATCGCGCTGCGCGCGTCGGCGCACTCGTCCGATCCCGCGGGCATCCTGGTTCCGACGCTGGCCGCAACGCTCTGCGCGCTCACCGTCGCCATCTTCGCCGCAAAGCTGCTCCAGCGGGTGTGGAAATGAGGCACGCGGTCGAGATCGCCTCGAGTTGGATCCTGATCGCGCTGCTGGTCGGCATTCCGCTCTACGGCTGGGTCAAGGGCGTGAAGGTGTACGAGGCGTTCGTCGAGGGCGCGAAGGAGGGGTTCAACGTCGCGGTCCGGATCATCCCCTTCCTGGTCGCGATCCTCGCCGTCGTCGGCGCCTTCCGCGGGGCCGGCGCGATGGACGCGCTGGCCAAGGTGCTCGCGCCGATCACCGGTCCTGTGGGCCTGCCCGCCGAAGTGCTGCCGATGGCCCTGGTGCGGCCGCTGTCGGGATCGGGCGCCTTGGGCCTTTTGGGCAACATCTTCGCCACCCCGGGGCTGGGGCCGGACTCCTACGCCGGCCGGCTCGGATCGGTGCTGCAGGGCTCGACCGAGACCACCTTCTACGTGCTGTCGGTCTACTGCGGATCGGTCGGCATCGTCCGCTACCGGCACGCGCTCGTGGCCGGCCTCCTGGCCGATTTCACCGGGCTGACCGCGTCGGTGGTCATCGCGCGCCTCTTGTGGGCGTGATCCTCCCTGCGATCCTTTTTTGCGCATCGGCGCCGTGGGCGCGTTAAGTTGCGGCGCCCCATGCGCCGCATCCTGCTCGCCGCGCTCCTCTTGCTTTCGCCCGCCTGCAAGCGCGAGGAGGACGAGGCCGCGCGAGCCCGCATGTTCTCGCCCGAGCAGCCGGTGGGCGAATTGCCGCAGGCCAAGGAGTCCCTGGACGCGGCCCGGCTGGCCGACGATTCGAAGCTCGCCCGCCGCGTCCTGCACATGTCGCGCACCGAGATCGCGCAGCGCCTCGGCCCCCACCGGGTGCAGCAGCGGGTGCAGTTCGCGTGGTTCCGCGGGCCCGGCCTTGCCGACGGCGGCTCGGAGGTCTCGCTGGCCGAGGAGACCACGCTGGTCGATGCGCCGGGCGACGACTTCTCGGTACGCCTGGTGAACGATCACAACCAGGGCTTCGAGCTGGTCTGGCTCAAGGGCGAGGTGTTCGTGAAGAGCCTCTACGGCGCGTTCCACAAGCGCCGGACCGACCGCACCGACCCGGCGCGGATCCGTGAGCAGGCGCTGTCCGGCCTGGCCACCTTCGATCGGCTGGCCCGCGGCCTCAAGCTTCGCACCGTGGGAGAGACCACCACGGAGGGCCGCCGCGCGATCCGCTACGCGGTGGCGGGCTACGGCGCACGCGCCGGCGAGAAGGAGGAGAGCGATCTTTCTCCGGCGCACTACCCGGAGAACCGGATCGACCCGGACACGGCGCGCCGGCTAGAGCTGTGGGACAAGGAGGAGCCCTCCAACGTCTCCGGCACGATCGTGGTCGACATCCAGACCGCAGTGCCGCTGGGCTGCGATCTGCGCGGCCGCTTCAAGGTGGCCGGGAGCGGCTCCGAGCCCACGGCGGAGCTGAGCCTTCACTCGGTCCTGGTCACCTCCGCCGTCGGCAAGGATCCCAAATTGAAGGCGCCGGAGGCCGAGCCGGAGCCCAGTGTTCCGCACGCGGTCAAGGATCCGCTGCGGTTCCTGCGGAAGGGCCCGGGCGCCGCACCGCCAGCCGTCGAGGAGCCCGACGAAGACGAAGAGGAAGCGACACCGGCGAAGTAGGCTTGCGCATTTCCTTCCATCCGGCGCAGAAGCGCGCGCTCGCCGATCGAGGCGGGATCGGGACTCACCGCTTTCGCGGCTCGTGGTCCAGGTTCGGGTTCGGGTTCAGGGCTGGGGTTCGCGTTCCGGGCTTGAGGTTTGGGTTGCCGGGTTCGCGGCCGCGACGGCGTATCGCACACCAACTTCCGCTGGTGCCGGGGCCTGCACGATCGGCCGTTCCCCACCTCGCCGATGTTCGGATCGGTGCGTTGGATGTGCCTCGGGAATGCTGAGAAAAAGCAGGATCTTTCGTTATACGTGCGCACATTTACGCCAAAAGGTTGATCTCGCCGGATTCCCATGTTCCTCTGCGCGCGTAGAGGCGCAACGCCGTCTAAAAATTGGATCTCCCGGGACCGGGGGTTAGGGTGCAAATGGACACGGCAACGACCCGCAGAGGTGACCGCGAAATGACCAAGTCCTCCTCGACCACGATGACGAGCAGCGAAGTGCGGGAGCTGCTCCGTACGGCCGCAAAGCGGCTGAGCGGGCGGGAGGAAAAGACGGTCCGGATGCGGTCGGGAGCCTCGCTGGGGCGCGATGCGGTGCTGCCGCGCCGAGGGCAGAACCACCCCGAGGCCCGGGTGGAGCTGCTCGCGCTGGAGATCGAGTTGAAGCAGAAGCTCGCCGCGCGCGCGGTCGCGGCGAAGGGTGCGGCACCGGCCGTGCGCACGAAGGAAAAGGACAAGATTATCCGCGCCTTGCGCCGCCTGAAGTAGCATGCTGCTGGCGCTGCTGATCGCGGCGCAGACCTACGGCCCGCAGAAGTTGCCGCCGGTCGCGGACAGCGAAGATCCGCTGGAGGACGCGGCGGAGATCGTTCCCGGGCTGATCGTCGATCTCGCGTATGCGCGCGCCTCCAACGTGGCCGGGCGCGCTCTCTACCCTCCGTCGGCGAAGTGCTTGTTGCGCCGCAGCGTGGCCCAGCGCCTCGCAAATGCCGCTGACGCGCTGCGCAAGCGCGGCTTCCGGCTGGTCGCGCGCGACTGCACGCGGCCGGCCGAAGCGCAGGACGCGCTCTGGAAGGCGCATCCGCACCCGGGCTCCGTGGCCGATCCCGCGCGCGGAAGCCTGCACGCCCGCGGCGTGGCCGTGGATCTGGAGCTGGCGGATCTCTCCGGCGCGCGCCTGCCGATGCCCACGGCCTTCGATGCGTTCGGCCCGGAGGCCGCGGCCGATGCGCCCTTGCCCGACGGGCCCTCCAAGGAGCATCGCGAGGCGCTGAAAGCTGCGATGCACGCCGCCGGCTTCCGCGTGAACCCGAGGGAGTGGTGGCACTACAGCCGGCTCTACGGCTGGCGCTGGCCGGTCGCGACGGTCCGCTGACCGCAGGGACAGTCCTCGGCGTGCTCGATCTCTTCCACCAGCGCCCAGCGGGTCGCGGCGGCGGCGAGCAGCGCCCGATACTCGGGCGAGTGAGCGATGATCGCGATGCCGGTCTCGTGCGCCGCCGCCCAGACGACGCGGCCGCGGATCCCGGCGGGAGGGAAGCGACCGTCGGGAGTGAGCAGCGTCGCGAACAGCTCGTCGCCGCGCAGCCCGGTGTCGAGGGCGGTCGCGATCCGCACTCCGCGCTCGCTCAGGTCCAGCGCGCGGCAGATCCAGGGCGGCTCGTCCTTCGGCTGCACCTCGACGAACATCTCGCAAGCGATCCGTGGATGCTGGCGACGCGGCCCGTCCGGGTCCGGCTCCCAGCGCGAAGCGGGACGCGCGGAAGGGAGATCCAGCCAGACGCCGTCAGACTTGCGTTCGCGCACGCGCCCGTGCAGCAGCGGCCGGTCGGACGTCTCCGGCACCGCGACCTCCACGATCACGCGCGTCCCCGGGCCGCAGGGCAGCGCTTCCTCCGGCAAGAGGAAACCCGAACCCAGCCGCAGATGGCGCTGCAGCGCCTTCAACGACTCGAGCCGGTAGCGCACCGGCCAGCTCTCGTCGAGGACCGGGCGGATGTTTCCCCAACGGATCACGACTCTCCCGGACAACACATCGCGCAACGTCCGCAAGGTTCCTTAGTTCGCGGGCTTGCGGAC
>Ga0137394_10002097_pt1 | contig 14672 bp, 14 predicted proteins | sample czobulk116metaG_FD_108278 | JGI IMG/M metagenome (GOLD analysis project Ga0137394, IMG submission 108278) | Vadose zone soil microbial communities from Angelo Coast Range Reserve, California, USA - czobulk1.16 metaG | ecosystem: Environmental > Terrestrial > Soil > Vadose zone | place: USA...
AGTTGTTCGGGGTCACGTCTGGGTCGCCCGTGCGCCTCGCGCAGGCTCAATCGCCCATCGGCCATCCTCAACTGATCACCTGGACTAACGCCGCGGAGGGGCCGCATACACTTTTTGCCGTGGCCACTGATTCGGGGGGACTTCGAAGCACTTCCGCTCCGATCAACATCAGGCTTTACGCCTCGCTGGTAACGCCCGGTTCACAATGGAGATTTCTGGACGACGGCTCCGACCAGGGAACGGCCTGGCGCGGCCTGGCGGCTAACGACTCTTCCTGGGCGCTCGGACGAGCCCAACTCGGCTTTGGCGATGGCGATGAGGTTACTGTCGTAAGGAGTGACCGCGCCGACGGTTCGCGAATCATCACCTATTATTTTCGGCAACTGTTTGCGGTCGACGATCCGTCCAGTTACTCGAACCTGCTATTGCGAGTCCTGCGCGACGATGGCGCCGTTGCTTATCTGAACGGCAATGAAGTCTTCAGAAGCAACATGCCGGCTAATGCGCCAATCACCTTCACGACGCTGGCTTCCTCCACTGTTCCGGCCGAAGATGAAAGCACGCGATTCTATGCCATGGATGTCAATCCGGCGCTTCTCTCCGCTGGAAACAATGTCCTTGCAGTTGAAGTCCACCAGGCGAACGCGACCAGTTCCGATATAAGCTTCGATGCCGAGTTGCTGGGAATGCGTCCGCCTCCGCCAGTGGCCTTGAAAATATTGAGGTCCGGAAATCAAGTCGTGATCGGCTGGCCGGCATCTGCATATGCCTATTCTTTACAAGCGAGCCCGGACCTCTTCGCCAATTGGTTGAGTGTAACCAACGTTCCCAGCTCAAATGGGACTCAGGCATCAGTGTCCCTTGCAATCGACACTGGAAAACGCTTTTTTCGCCTCATCCGGTAGAAGTGGCGCCCCCAAAGCGGCTCGATTCGGGCTTAGCAAGGTCCGATCGCTCTGAAAACGTTCCAACTGGCGAACGTTTGGAAGTGTTTGACAAGCGGGAAACCGTGAGGACAGCCGCCGTGATCCCTGATCGGCCGCCCCACACGGGCACAGCGGATCCGTCCTCTATGCAGCTCAATTATGCCGCACCATAGGTTCCAAGGGCAAGCCGGAACGAACCTTCAAGGCGTGAAAATTAGCTTTAACCCCGCGATGATGAGCACAGTCGCCAGCAACAACTGAATGGTTCGGATTGGAAATCTCCGGCTGCCAAAATAGGAACCCACCAACCCGCCGGCGATCGCCGCTATCGCGAAAACCCCGGCAACCGAAGGAACAGGCCGGCCACTACTGAAATAACCGATCAGGCCCGCTATCGAGTTCACCAGGATGAATAGCGCCGAGACGGCGGCTGCGTTTCGGGTGTGGGCCCAGCGCCGAAATAGCAACAGCGGCGTCAGAAAAATGCCGCCGCCGGTCCCAGTGAGGCCTGAGAGCAATCCGATGCCAGCGCCAATCGTGAACGCAACGCGCCGTGAGGGCGGTTGAACCTGCGGCGGATCGCCCTGCCGGAAAAAGAGCCGGATCGCTGAAAACAGAAGGACTACCCCGACTAATATTTTGAAAAGCGAACTGGGCAGATGCAGATAGCCGCCCAACCAGGCTGCTGGGACGGAAAGCACTGCGAAAGGCCAAAATAATTGCCACGAAAAGTGACCGGCACGCCAGAACTGAACACTGCCGATCGAGGCCACCAGAATGTTGAGCACCAGGGCCGTCGGCTTGATAACCGCGGCGGCAAAACCGAACAGCGTTAGAACCGCAATATAGCCGGATGCCCCCGCATGCCCCACCGAGGAGTAAAGAAACGCGACCACCGCGATGGCCACCGAGACTAGAACAAGATGTGGAATGTCCATTCCGTCCGGGCTAGTGAAGCAGGGACTCAGTCACCAGCCAGGCGCCCGCCCATCAATAAACAGAACCAGTCAACAAGGCCAGTGCAAAGAAGGCGACCAGGTCCCGCTCGCACGCTGCACTCCGCGGGTCCCACCGCTTCAGTGGGGTAACGTCCTATGGCGCAGCGGCCGACTAGCCCTATGTTGAGGTGGCTCGCCTTATGAGAAATGGAAATGGCAAAGGGGTAAACGGTCGTGAGCAAGGTTCCAGGAGCACTGTGAATCACTGGTTCCATAAGTTCGCTTGCAAAACCGCCGACGTGGTGGGAAGTCCCTGGTCGTTCTTCCTGGCGATTTCAGTGATCGTCGTCTGGGGAATTACTGGCCCGATCTTCCATTATTCGGATTCGTGGCAATTGGTCATTAACACTGGCACGACCATCGTGACATTCCTGATGGTCTTCCTGATCCAGAACACGCAGAACCGGGACGCGAAAACGTTCCATCTGAAGCTGGATGAACTGATTCACGCGATCAAGGGCGCGCGCAACCAGATGATCGATTTGGAAGATATGACTGACGAAGAGTTAGCGGAAATTAAGAAAGAATTTCAGAGGATCAGCGGACGAAGGCAGCAGGAAAGAGAGCGGAGAAGCCGAAAAGAATCTGCGGCCAAGTAGCGGAAAGCGGCACTCGCGCTGCCGGCTGGGTTCACTCGGAGCTGTGCAATCGCGCTCGAAACCAGAAATCGCGCCGGAATTTTCTTTCCAAATCTCGTTTCCACTTATTGCATTCTGGCTGCGCGCTCCTATTGTGGCAAAGATCGAGATGTGACCATGAATGATCCTGCAATTGCTTCTTCACCCTGGGATATCCCGGCGGCGCGAAACCTGTACAATATCCAGCGTTGGGGCGCGAAATACTTCGACATCAATGACGCGGGCCGGGTGGTCGCCAAACCTTTGCACGAAGCGGGCGCAAACGTTGATATCACCGACGTGATCGAGGAAGCCAAGGGCAGAGGGCTCAAGTTCCCCCTTTTGATCCGTTTCCAGGATATCGTGCGCCATCGAGTCGAAGCCATCAACCAGGCATTCCGCAGCTCGATCAAGGAATTCAACTACCAGGGCCAGTATCGTGGGGTTTTCCCAATCAAGGTGAACCAGCTTCGCGAGGTGGTCGAAGAAATCCTCGATGCCGGGCGGCCCTACAACTTTGGTTTGGAAGTGGGCAGCAAACCGGAATTGTTCGCCGGCCTCGCGTTATTAAATCAGGTCGGCGGATTGATTATCTGTAATGGGTATAAGGACGCCGGCTTTATCAAGATGGCCCTCATCGGGATCAAGCTGGGCAAAAAAGTGATCATGGTAGTCGAAAAGCTTGAGGAGTTGAAGCATATCATCACTATCTCGCGCCAGATCGGAGTCGAGCCGATCATTGGCATCCGCTCGCGCTTGTTAAGCAAGGGCGCGGGCAAATGGGCGGAGAGCGGAGGCGAAAACGCCAAGTTTGGCCTCAGCACCGCAGAGTTGCTCGCAGCCACAGATATCCTGAAGGCGGAAAACCTCGGCCATTGTTTGAAGCTGCTACACTTTCATATCGGTTCGCAAGTGCCGGATATTCTCACGGTCAAGAAAGCTGTCCAGGAAGCCGCGCGCTATTACGCCAAGCTCCACAAAATGGGCTTTGACATTAACTACCTGGACGTGGGGGGCGGCCTGGGCGTCGATTATGATGGCAGTCGCTCCGCATTCGACAGCTCCACTAATTATACGTTGCAGGAATACACCAACGATATCGTTTATTACATCGCCGACGTCTGCAATGCCGAGAAGGTCCCCCATCCGGATATTGTGAGCGAAAGCGGCCGGGCGATCGTGGCACATCACAGCGTTCTGATCGTCGAGGTCTTCGGCGCCATTGAGAAGATTCGTCAGAACATCGAGTTAACGTACGGAGAGAATGAGCACGCCATGGTGCGCGAGTTGCTCGATATCCAGAAAAATCTTGGCAAACTTAACAAATTGGAGGCGTTCCACGACGCCCTGGAACGAAAAGAAGACGCCCACAACATGTTCACGCTTGGTCTGATGGATCTTCCGGACAAAGCGAAGATCGAGAATTTATATTGGGAGATCAGCAGGGAAGTGGTGCGAAGCTTTGCAGGCCAGGCGTATATTCCAGAAGAAATTCGCAAACTTGAAGACAGCCTGGGGGACCAATACTTGTGCAACTTCTCGGTCTTCCAGTCATTGCTCGATCATTGGGCCCTCGGGCAACTTTTCCCAATCATGCCGATCAACCGCTTGAATGAGCGTCCGACACGAGAAGCCACGCTTGTGGATATCACCTGCGATTCCGATGGCCAGATCAATAAGTTCATCGATTTGCGGGATGTGCGCGATACGCTCCCGCTGCATCCGCTCAATTACAACGAGAACGGCCAGGAACCGTACTATCTCGGCTTTTTTCTGATGGGCGCCTATCAGGATATCATGGGTGATCTGCACAACCTCTTCGGCCGCGTCAACGAGGTCCATGTGTTTCTTGATCCCGATGAGGGGCCCGGTTATTACGTCGAGGAAGTGATTGAGGGCACAACGATCATACAGGCGCTCACCTCGGTGCAGTACGACGAAACAGAATTGAAGCGGCAAATGAAGGCCCAGATCGACGAGGCCATAAAATCGGACAAGCTCAAGCCGTCGGAAGGCATGCGATTGCTTGATGACTATGAACGTGGACTCAAGGAATACACCTACCTCACCATCTGAGGCCAGGGGTGTGCCGGAGTCCGGTCCGAATCCTGAACTGCTCAGCTCGCTGGGACGGTTGGTGCGAGGCCTCTCGGCTCTGTTTTGGGGAATCCCCGTAGCGCTGGTGGCCTGCGTGCAGACCGCCAAGAGCGATTGGCTGCGACCCTTCGGAGTGTTTCCCGCGCTGATCACAACCGGGCTTCTGTATTACGGCCTGACATTGCTCGAGAGCTTTCAGCAGCAAGAGCGGGTCTGGCACGTGGCGCTGCATCGCGCCAAGGCCCTGGCGATAGTCAATATCGGCTTGTCCCCTTTCTTGTTTTTTTGGAACAAGATTCCAGGCAATCCCTACTTCGACGAGGTCGTCCATGTGATTATAATTTCAGCGCTGTTGTTTCTGCTTTTACTCAATCCAATGCTTTTGCGGTTGGCGTTGATGCTGCCGGACGAAACGTTGCGCGTGGAGACGAAGCTCTTTACCAACCTGAATCGATATCTGTTGGCCGTCACGGTCATCCTTCTTTCAGTTTATTTTGTAATGGATGAATTTTTCCCGGTGGCCATTGAGCGTGGAGTCGAGTTGCTGGTGCGCGTAAACCCATTTCCGCAAAAGGCCACCGCCATCATGGTCCTGTTCGACCGGGGTGTCATCTGGCTGATTCTCTTCCTGATTCTCCTTGTGCCGGTGGCCATGACAATGGCGCTGATCTGGAAGGTTAAAGAAGTCATTCTTTCCAGCGTGTTTGGAGAGACGAACCAGGGGTGAGATCATCCTCGTGCGCGTGGTTATCCTCGTCGTCCTCCTCGATTATCCGATTGGGGGGACGACGACGAAGGACGAGCACGAGGACGAAATTGGGAAACCGCGCAAAAAAGCCCATTTGAGGGCTTGCAATAAAGAAACTCTCCGCTACGTTCTACGGCTCGCTGCCCCGGATTAACCGGGCGGCTGCATTGTACTTTTTATGGCAACAGCAAACGATATTCGCCGCGGGATGGCGATCAACTACAACGGTGACATCGCCGTTGTCCTGGACACCCAACATCGTACGCCCGGCAATTTGCGGGCCTTTGTGCAAGCGAGCATCCGCAGCATTCGCACAGGCAAATCATCGGACGTCCGTTTCAGTTCGACCGAAAAGATCGAAGTCGTGCCGATGATGACCCGCAAAATGGAATTTAGCTACAAGGACGGCGAAGATTTTGTCTTCTCCGATCCCGAAAGCTACGAGACCGTCACCGTCACTCCAGAAATCGTGGGCGACGGCAAAAACTATCTGGTCGAGAATGCTGCTGTGACCATGACCTTCGTCGAAGACAAGGCGGTTTCGATCGAACTGCCTTCGAGCGTGGTCCTCAAGGTCACCGATGCCCCCGAAGGTATCCGTGGCGATTCGGCGAATAACGTCCAGAAGCCGATCACCCTGGAAACCGGCATCATCGTACAAGCGCCCCTCTTCATCAAAACGGGCGAGCGTATCAAGGTGGACACACGCACCGGCAAATACATGGAGCGGTCGAACTAAGGTTTCGATTTGTAGTCTGCTTCGAGTCGGGAGACGAACTCTGCGTGTTCGGTGCTCTGGAGTCCCATTTGCAACACGACCAGGACTTTTGCTCCGTCCATCGCCAGTAAGGCCTGCACGTCCAACCAGAGGGCATCGGCGAATGAATTGGTGACGCATGCTGAAAACATTCGGACAAATGGGGCAAAACCAGTACGGGCCGTGAACCCAGGACACTTCCCGGACCAGAGATGATTAGGCCGACACCCAAGCGCGCTTTGCTCAGGATGTCGCCGGATCGTTCGGATCGTCGGATTGACTATTCTTCATGAATTCATACACTGCCAATCGTGCCCCTGGGAACCCCATCGCCTGCCGAGACGCCCGCGTCACGGATGGGCTTTCACACCACGCACTGGACGATGGTCCTGTCCGCTCGGCAAGAGCAGGGCACGGCGGCGCGGGAGGCTCTCGCGAGGTTGTGCTCGATTTATTGGTATCCGCTCTATGCCTTCATCCGCCGCCAAGGCTCAAGCCCGCACGAGGCTGAAGACATAACCCAGGAATTCTTCTTTCGTTTTCTGGAGCGAAACGCTCTTGGAAATGTGGACCGTGCCGCCGGGAAGTTTCGATCCTTTCTCCTCGTCTGCTTGAAAAATTTCCTGGCCAACGAGCGGGACCGGGCCCAGGCGCAACGCCGCGGCGGCGGCCATGCCGTCGTTTCTTTGGACTGCGACGAGGCGGAAACCCGCTACTCATTGGAACCGGCCGACCACCGGACTCCCGAGGTGGTCTTCGAGCGGCGCTGGGCCTTTGCCGTTTTGGAGCGGACCATGATTGAGGTGCGGCGCGAGTATGCCGCTGGACGGAAAGGCGATCTCTTTGAGGCACTCCAGGGATTTTTGCCCAATGGCCAGGGCAATTATTCCCGTGCCGAACTGGCAGCCAAACGCGGAGTCAGCGCGGGCGCGATTGACGTGGCGATTCACCGCTTGCGTCAGCGCTTTGGCGCTCTGCTGCGGGAACAGGTGGCGCAGACGGTTTCATCGGAGTCGGAGATCGAGGAAGAGATTCGCTACCTCATTTCGGTGATGGGAAGTTGATTTGACGCTGTAAGGTTTTGGCGCGTTTCCGTTTGTAAAGAGCAGCCATGAGTTCAGGTGAAAGATGCAGGGAATGTGGCACGGCTATTCCGGCCGACGGTCCGGGAGGATTTTGCGCCCAATGCCTGCTGGGGTTGGGACTGCATCAAACGCAGGGTGCAGAACGCTCACCGCAGGATGTGGGCGGGGAGCAAACAGAAGCGAGTGAAGGGAAAGGAGAGCAGAAGGAGGAAGCGACAGCGCTTGGACAAAGTGCTGCGCCATCAAACGAAAAACCGGGGGACTGGATCGGTCGTTATCGGTTAATCGAGGAGATTGGCCACGGCGGGTGTGGTGTGGTGTACATGGCGGAACAGGAGGAACCCGTGCGCCGCCGGGTCGCGCTCAAAGTCATCAAGCTGGGGATGGACACAAAGCAGGTGGTGGCGCGGTTTGAAGCCGAACGCCAGGCCCTGGCCGTGATGGACCATCCCAATATCGCAAAAGTCCTGGAGGCGGGGGCTAGTGAGGCTGGCCGGCCTTACTTCGTGATGGAGTTAGTAGGCGGCATCAAGATCACCGATTACTGCGATCAGAACCGCTTAACCACACGCCAGCGGATTGACCTCTTCATCGAAGTCTGCCGCGCCATTCAGCATGCGCACCAGAAGGGTATCATCCACCGGGACATTAAGCCGTCCAATGTCTTGGTCGCAATGCAAGATGGACGGCCGGTTCCCAAGGTCATTGATTTCGGCATCGCCAAAGCCACGCAAGGGCGACTCACGGATCAGACTGTTTTCACCGCCTTCGAACAATTCATCGGGACTCCGGCTTACATGAGCCCGGAGCAGGCGCAATTCGGGGGTCTGGACGTCGATACGCGGAGCGACATCTACAGCCTGGGCGTGCTGCTCTACGAAATGCTCACCGGCAAAACTCCATTCGATTCGAAAGAACTGCTGGCCGCGGGACTGGACGCGATGCGGCGGACGATTCAGGAAAAGGAGCCGCTCACCCCAAGCACCCGCCTCAAACAGGAGCTTGCGCGTTCAGCCCGCTCGGATAACTCTGCACTCCGCACTCCGCACTCCGCGCTCGACCGGGACCTGGATTGGATCGTGATGAAGTGCCTGGATAAAGATCGGGCCCGACGATACGAAACCGCTAACGGGCTCGCGCGTGATATCGAACGGCACCTGAGTAACGAGCCGGTTGTGGCCGGCCCGCCGAGCCGACTCTACCGGTTCCAGAAAGCAGTTCGACGAAACAAAACAGCGTTTGCGGCAGCAGGCGTTATCGCCATTGTGTTGCTAACAGGAGTTTTGGTGAGCACCTGGGAGGCGGTGCGCGCCACTCACGCCAAGACTCGTGCCGATGAAGAGGCCGCCAAACAGGAAACAATCAATCGGTTCCTCAATGACATGCTTGCCTCAGCGGACCCGTGGACTGCATCGTCCACGGACCAGACGAGGGGGCGAAACGTAACTGTGGTAGAGGTGCTGGACAAGGCCGCCCGGCAGCTCGACTTTGGAAAATTGAAGGAGCGACCAGAGTTGGAAGCTGTGATTCGCCAAACCTTGGGCAGAACGTATTCGGGACTCGGCCAGACCGAACTGGCGAACCCTCATCTCCAGCGTGCCCTGGAATTGAGCCGCCACGTATATGGTGCTCACAGCGAGAACGTGAGCGAATGTTTATTGGACCTCTCTCGCTTACGCGGCCAGCAGGGCCGAATAGTTGAATCAGAAAACCTGGCGAAAGATGCGCTTGCGATTGAGCGCGAGCTTCACGGCATGGAGCATTTGCATATCGCCGCAATCCTGAAGATGCTTGGCGAGAATCTTGATGAGAGATTCCGAGGTGGCGAACTGGTCAAAAATATGGCCGACGCCGAAAATGCTTATCGCGAAGCGCTGCGAATTCAACGCAAGCTGCTTAAATCTGAGACGCCGGATTTGGCCGCGACAATGACTGGGCTGGCGCGGTTTGTATCGAGCGGAGTTGAACGCGAACAATTGCTACGTGAGGCCATCCGAATCCAAAAGACGTTGCTTGGGCCCCAGCACCCGGATGTCGCCACAAGTATGTATCATTTGGCGTTTGGATTGACCCAGAAGGGCGGCGCGCACGCAGAAGCCGAAGATCTTTATAATCAAGCGATCGCAATTCAGCGAGTCGCGCTTGGCCCCAAGCACTTTGGGTTAAGCACGTCGTTGGACGGACTGGGCTGCGAGTTGCTCGAACAGCAGAAGCCTGTAGAAGCAGAGGCGGCATTCCGCGAAGCCCTCGCGATTCGCCGGGAGGCCATTCCCAACGGTTTGGATGTCGCCTGGACCCTCGGTAAGCTGGCGACAACCCTCAGGGCACAAAAACGGTTGGAAGAAGCGAGAAGATTGCACCAGGAGAAACTTCATATCGAATTGCGACAACGCGGGCCATCCAATTGGGCGCGGGCGGCGGCGTCACTCGAGGAACTCGTATCTTTAGCTTCCGAGACTGGCAACTACCGTGAAGTAGAATCAGCCCTGCGCGAAGGCATTGCGCTGCTCGAGCAGACACACCCGGACAGTTGGATTACCTTTCTCGCCAAATCAATGCTCGGCAGCGTGCTGGCAGCCGAACAGACCTTTGCCGACGGCGAGCTTTCGCTCCTGGCCGGCTACGAGGGATTAAAGGAACGTGAAGCCGGGATTCCGAACGCGGAAAACTGGCGGGTACGCGAAGCGCTCAAGCGGCTGATACAGCTTTACGCTGCCTGGCAGAAGCCGGACCAACTTGCGAAATGGCAGGCTGAAATGGATTGGCGGCAAGGGCTAAACGACGAGTGTGCAATCAAGCATTGGCTGCTCCTCGCGCCAATACCGTTCAAAGGGCAAGATGGGGCCAAGGCATTGGACGAGGAACAGCTCGCGGGCGAGCCGATGCTGCAGCCAAGGCCGGGAGACAGCCTCCTGGTCGCGGGATCAGGACTGGTCTGGCTGGAGTACCGGACGACTAACGGTTACGCCATTGACTTTAACGCCTTCCTGGGCACGAACATCACGTTCAGCGTTGCGTACGCGGTCGCTTACGTAATGGCCGACCGACCCCAAAAGGATCTGCTCTTGAAGATTGGAAGCGATGACCAATCGCGTGTGTTTTTTAACGGGCGGCAAAGATACGAGTGCCGCAAAGGCCGGCGATTGGCTGTGGATGAAGACATCGTTTCGGGAGTCGAGCTTCAAGCCGGCCTGAACGTCGTCGTGTTCAAGGTGGTAAACATGCGTGGCCGATGGGGTGGCTCACTGCGCTTCGCCGATAAAGACGGCAAGCCGATTCAGGGATTTAAAGTCACACTGAACCCTGATCAAGGAACCCGGCCTGAAGCCATGACCAGAAAATAACTTCTTTAACGCGGAGAAGACGGTCGGCGGCAACCAATAGGAAGAAACTCACCATCCTCGAGACTTTGGCCGCGACCCTACGCGCAAGGAGGGTACCAATTCGTCAGCATCCCGGTTCCTGTGGTTCGATGTGCCATGGTGCTGATCGTTATTTTCGCTCTGTAAGGTTTTTCCAATTTTCCTGTTGTACGGGGTAAGGACCTGTGTTGGGTCAAAATTGCCGGGAACATATCGAACCATCAACAACCGTCAGAAGACATCTACCGCTATGAAACAATTCAACTTGGTCCGAGCCCTCTCCCTCACTCTCACATGCGCTGCCTTTGCTATCAGCCGCTCTCTTGTCGGTGCCGACGATGGACCGCCTGCCAACGCCACGGCTATTCGGGTCACCACGGGAAACACATTCGCCTTGGTTCCCACCTCCGACCCGAATGTCTTTGGCCACCCTGTTGATGGGGTGGCGCAGGTCTCTCTGATGGGTAATTGCCATTTCCACGGGGAAGCGACCATTTACCTCCCAACCAGCGCTGGTCAATCCATTAGGATTCTCAGCACCACCCCGTGGACGCTTACCTCTTCGGATGGAGCAAACAGCTTGAAGTTCGATACCGACGGCACGGCCACGTTCGATCCAGCCAACCCATTGTTCGCCAATCTCACGTACAAAGTGACCTTCGTCGGCGGGACTGGGAGATTCGCTCGAGCCAGGGGCACGGGAACCATCGAAGTCACCGCCGAGTTTACTTCCGCCCTGGGCGGTCTGGCTAACTGGACGATGAAGGGCGTCGCCATCACGGCACCCGCGGGGAGTTAAGAATCCCCTGAACGAAAACAAAACAACGACCAACTAAATACAAAGCAAAATTATGAACCTAAGAATTAATTACGGCAAACTTGCGCAATCGGTCAAACGCCGCGGCACCCTGAAAATACTCAGCGTCAGCCTGGCGGGAATCGCACTAATCGCTGGCACCCTCTGCGTGACGGGTTTTGGGCCCAGACATTACCAACTCGGCGGCGCCTGGGTGGGCGGGAACCCTGCCTATAACACCGTCGCGCTGAACTACACCCTGGACATCTATCTCCCTTCCGCCGACGCCGATGGCGACGGGTTTCCCGATGCAGGCGCCCAGCCGGTACTGAGCGTCCCGACGGTGGATAATGGGAGGCGCGTGCCGATCCTCTAAAAATCGCTCCACGATCTGATGGATCAAGTCGAAAACAAAATGAGACGGGCCTCGCCCAAATCTGAAAGGAAAACTGACATGAAAATAATCCGCCAACTAAACCGCAGTATTCTCCGCGTCGTCTGCGCGGTCATGATTCTAACCATACCCACGGCTCTCCTGACTGCCGATGATCATCCAGAGCTCAACGCGGCTGCCATCAAGGCCAATGCGGGCGTAACCGCGGTCTTGACTCCCACGTCCGATCCTGCCGTGGCTAAGGTCACAATTACGGGGGTAATACAAAGTTCGCTCGGCACTTGGCTTGACAGTGGCGAGCTTGAAGCACGCTTTCCTCCGACACCGGACCAACCGGTTATTGTAAATGGCACCGCCACGTGGACCTCGCTGGATGGCGCGAACACCCTGAAATTAACCGTAGCTGGCACTGCGATTCCCGATCCGGCTAGCCCTGCTTTCTACAACGCCAATTATCAGATCACATTCACCGGCGGCACAGGCGCATACGCTTCAGCAAGAGGCCAGGCTGAACTTAACGAAGTGGTCATGTTCACGTCGGCCGCGACCGCCACGACGACATGGAACTTGAAAGGCTTCGTTATCAAGAAGCCGTGACCCGCGTTGTGCTACGACTTGCAAACCGTAAGCAAAGAAACCGACAACAAGAAAGAGCTATGAACAACAAATTCGATGAACTCACCAAGAGCATGGCCCAACCGATGACCCGCCGCTCGGCGCTGAGGAAATTCGGCGCTGGCCTTGTTTGGATGGCGTTGGCCGGCTTGCTGCCGCTCGCAGCAGCCGCCCGCGCCGCAACGCTGGGCCCGCTGATTGAACTCTCACGACCGAATGCTGTAGGCAGTTGCGATACCGGCTTCCCGGCCCCGCCTGGAAACTGGACGCTGGACGATACCTTCGAACCGTTTATGGCAGTGAACCCGGTCAATCCAAGGAACGTTGTCGTCTGTTGGATCCAAGGTCTGCTTCAGAACATTGTTACCGCGGTGTCATTTGACGGCGGGCGAACGTGGCAACAAGTTCCTGTCCCTTTCACCACCTGCTCTGGCGGTCCATACTTGGGTGCGGGCGACGAGCGACTTTGCTTCGCACCGAACGGGGACCTTTACGCCATTGCGGTAGTCGGGATGGATATGCCCACGCGCGGGGTCGCCATCTGCAAGTCCATAGACGGCGGCCTGCACTGGTCCGCGCCTGTCACGCTGGCAGGTCCCGCAGATCTGGTGCCGGATGACATTGCCGAAGTCGTGGCGGACCCGGCGGATGCGCGGCTCCTTTATGCAATCTGGGATGGGTCTGATCACGGCCACCGCGGGCCAGCTCTCTTCTCGCGCACGACCGATGGCGGCCGGAGCTGGGAGCCCGCTCGCGTCATCGTCCAAACCACTCCTCAGGATTACGTGCAATTCAGCCAATTGCTGGTGGCCTCGGACGGCACACTGCTGGACGTCTACGAACTGGTGGATATCAAAGACTCGGGCCATGGCATCGAGCAGACCGCCACTCTGCAGGTCATTCGATCCACGGACCACGGCCAGACCTGGTCGGCTCCGACGCCGGGGCCGGTCATGTTGCCGATCCTCAGAGCGGATGGGGACGTGTTGGTGACAGACCCTGAAACAGGCCAGCTCGTCAACGGCTCCCTCAGTCAATCGGTAGCAATCGACAACCGTAACGGAAACATTTACGCCGTCTGGAGTGATGGGCGGTTCAGTAACTTCCAATACGGTGACGTGGCCTTCTCAATGTCTTCGGATACCGGCTTGAGTTGGTCCGCGCCTATCCGGGTAAACCAAACTCCACTCAACATCGCGGCAGCGAACCGACAGTCGTTCATCCCCTGCATAGCCGTCGCGGCGGACGGAACCATTGGTGTTACGTACTACGACTTCAGGTTTAACGATTCCAGCCCTGGACTGCCGACCGACTACTGGCTGGCACGTTGCCAACCTTCCACACGGCCAGCGACGAATCCCGCCAATTGGGGAAACGAAGTCCGCCTGACCGACCGTTCTTTTGACATAGAGCGCTGCGGGACGATCCTGGACTGGTTCTACCTCGGCGATTACTTCGGCCTCGCCACCGTCGGCAACGACTTTGTCTCGGGCTTCACAGTCGTGGATAAAGACAACGTCACGAGTATTTTCTTCCGCCGAGTCAAACAGTGATAAACCGCATGTGCAACGAGGCCCCTCAAGGAATAAAAACAATCACGAAACCAAAACAAAGTTATGAACAACAAATTCGATGAACTCACCAAGAGTCTGGCGCAATCCGTCACGCGCCGCGCGGCGCTGAAGAAATTCGGCGTCGGCCTCGTCGGCATGGCGCTGGCCTGTTTTGGCCTGGCGAACAAGGCGGCGGCAGGTCCCGGATGCGAGAGCTGCGTGAAAAATTGTGTATCATCATATGGCTACTCCGCGAAGTACTGCCGGGAAACTATCTGCAGCCCGGTGTGTAACGGCAACAAGTTCCCGCAGCCATGAAAGCGTCGTGGCCGGAGAACTGTAGGCGAGTAATTCCGTTGTCAGTTGGACGATCAAACAAATAGCAAAGACTTCGGGCGAGCCGCCCGAAATACGAAAGGAACAGAAAGTTATGAACAATCAATTCGATTCACCCCGTGAGAGAAGCCGCTCCTTGGCATCTCTTGAGCAGCCCGCCCCTCTCTCACGGGGTGAAGTTACCAAGAGCCTGGCCCAATCTGTCACGCGTCGCGCGGCGCTGAAGAAATTCGGCGTTGGGCTCGCGGGCATGGCGCTGGCGTGCTTCCTGGCCACCAGCCGCTCTCCCGCCGGCGCGGACGATGGACCGTCCGCCAATGCCGCGGCCATTCGGCTCACCACGGGAAACACATTTGCCCTGGTTCCCACCTCCGACCCGAATATTTTC
>Ga0137394_10002098_pt1 | contig 14660 bp, 10 predicted proteins | sample czobulk116metaG_FD_108278 | JGI IMG/M metagenome (GOLD analysis project Ga0137394, IMG submission 108278) | Vadose zone soil microbial communities from Angelo Coast Range Reserve, California, USA - czobulk1.16 metaG | ecosystem: Environmental > Terrestrial > Soil > Vadose zone | place: USA...
CATTGGTTTTGACTGTGGCGGCCTGATCAATACACCAGCCCTGTCCCTGAAGGCAAAAGTCCGGCTTGTGCAGGCTGGTGCGGTCATTGCCCATGAGGACCACGTTCAGGTCTATTCGAAAGCCGTCCGGGGCATGATAAGAGCGTTTGCCGAAGCTGGTGTCAGCCGGAAGAGTGTTAGTTTCAATCTCGGAAACTTCGACCGGGACAGAATCGTAATCGAGGACTCTTTCCGGCAGAATAACTTCGACGTTTTGGCTGTTGCCTGACAACGGACGGGTTTTCACTCCAGGCGCACCGAGTTTCTGGTGCGTATGGAAGTAGCTTAGCACGAGCAGCCCGGCGGCCATCAAAGCGACTGCCGTTCCAAGAAGGGTTAGATTTTGCTTGTTCATGCGGATGGGAGCGTGTGGACAGCAGAGGTTGACACGGACGACGAGACCGCGTTGGAAGTCGCTCGTTCCGACACGGCCGGTCCGCTCTTCTCCGGCGGGAGGTTGCCACTCTCGGAAGCCGGCCTTTCGTCAAGACGTTGGCCGAGCCAGATCAATCCAAAGAACGGAGGGACGTAGGGAAGCAGGCTCCAGATACCAAGGGGACCGCCTTCGTGAATGGCGTGCCCCCAACTTGGATCTTTCCACTCGGAAGCTGCGACGATCGCGAGCATGCGGAAAACATTGCCAACGACCGCAAGGGGGATAGCTGCGGTAACAAGCACGCCACGTTTCCACCAGGTTCGGAAGGACATCATGCTATACACGATGGCGAATACGACGGTCGCGATGAGGCTGCGGATTCCGCTACAAGCTGCGGCTACGTCGTAGCCATAGCCACCGGTGGGATCTCTCAAGGTGGTGCCATCGCGCAACACATCAATGGCGAGGATATTGTGCGAGATGGCCTCGACGATTTTCGACACCATCATGCGCAGCGGAAAGGTGATTTGCTGAATGAACGTGCCCAAAGGTATGCAGAAGACAAACAAAACGAAGGGGAAGAAGGTTCTGCGGAGCCACTGCGGCCCCCAAGCCATGCCGGTGATACCATAGATCCCAGTGAACAAGCCGACGATCGAGATACGCGGCTGTTGAACGCGGTAGCCCAGCAGGTGCAACAGTAGACCGAGCAGAAGAATGAACAGTCCTGGCCACCAGGTTCGCAGCGGAAGGGCAAGAAGTTCCTTCCGTTTCCACCAAAGGATGCCGAGAACGACAAACGGAATAAAACGTGCGTGACCGTCGTCGTACATTTCGCTTGGTTGATAGACCAGGTACATCCAGTAGAGGAGTGATGGGGAATGGATAAATCCGAGGGTGGAATTTCCGACAAATTGAAATAGCAGCAGCCAAAGTCCCAGGAGAACGAAGAAAAGGACTTTATTTGGAAGAATTTGCCAGCATCGAAGGAATTCGATACGGAATTCCTCGAGAATACCGGCGTCGTTAGATGGACTGGCTGCTTGCGCGTTTATTCGACTCTTTTTGATACCTGAAGGACACGCTTTGCTCAATCAAATTCGCCCCTCGGCGGAAGTACGGAAGCACTGAGGGAATTACGGAGAGACGGGAGCAAGATTGAAGTTGAGGGATTCTGTGTCAACAGCGGGTAAAGATTGTAATTTGCCCTCTGTTTTGCGAGGATGAAGCGTGCTAATGCCCGGGAAAGATTCAGATTTGGTCCGAACACCGCATACGGAACATTTGAATATCGGCCCGTCACGGTGATGAAAACCAGGTTCTGGAAGCGGTTCGAAACGGCTCTCCGAAGTCGCATCTCGCGGAGGTTTGCGGGTTACCTGGACCAGTTGATCGCCCTCCTGCGCATACCGGCCCCCGGCGCTCCGCAGCTCATCCAAAGAATTACGGTGATGGAACGGGACATTGTCCTGCCGCTCAAGACCGCCGGGATCGCGATGCTCCTTTACTCCTTCTTTTTCTCCTCCTCCTCGTGGATGAATCACGTGCTGAGCGCGCTGGAGATTGCGGTCGAGTCCACGCAGTATTTTTTCGGGATCTACATTATCATCAATATCGCTTACGCGGTCCTGCTGCTGAATATCCGCAAGGTTCCGTCGCTGGTAACGGAATGGGCGGTGCTCATCATCAGTCTGGTGGACGGCATTTTCGTCGCGGCTCTGACGTTGGTAACAGGCGGTCCTGATAGTGTCCTGTATTGGATTTTTCTGGCGCTGGTTGTTCGCGGGGCTGTCAGCGTGCCGCGCGGCACGTCCCAACTGATGCTGAACCTGACTCTGTGCGCCTACTTTGCCCTGGCTTGCGTGATCAATATTGCCATCGTCGAGACCATGGACGAAAGCGCGCGCAACCTGATGGAGTTGTCGGATCGTCCCGGGGAATTGTTATTGTTGCGCGTGCTCCTGTTGCTGCTGATGACGTTTTGCTGCTATGCCATCCAGGTGCTGCTGACCCGGCAGCGGCTGGCCGAAGAGGAATTGCGCGAGTTCGCCGTGCGTGAAGCACAACTGCAATCGGCCGGACGCCTGGCCGCCGAATTTGCCCATCAACTGAAGAACCCTTTGGCCATCATCAATAATGCCGCTTATTCGCTGAAACGGTCGCTGGCCGAACGCAAGCCCGCAACCGAGCAAATCAGGATTATCGAGGAGGAGGTCGAGCGTTCCGATCGCATCATCACGCAGGTGATGGGATACGCTCAATTGAGCGAAGGCCGCGTTGAAAAAATTGATTTGATCGAGGAGCTGGATCGTTCCATTGCCGAAGTGTTTCCGGTCGCGGTAGATTCCAAGGTGGAAGTGCATCGTGATTACGACGTAAAATTCCCGCCCCTGCTCATGCATCGGCGGCATCTCTCCGAGACGCTGGTGAATTTGCTGCAAAACGCGCGCGAAGCGTTCAATGGCGCTTGTGGCAACGTGTCCGTGACCGCTCGCTGTCGTAGCGACTACTCGACGGAGATCTCGGTTATTGACGATGGCCCTGGCATTCCGGCGGAAAAACATGAGAAGGTTTTCGAGTCCTATTATACGACCAAGAAAAAGGGCACAGGCCTGGGACTGGCCACGGTTAAACACAACGTCGAGCTTTACGGCGGATCGGTGCGGGTTGAATCCGAGCTTGGAAAAGGCGCGCGTTTTACGATACTGTTTCCAGCCAGGACCCTGATGAGACTGGATAGAAAATCCTAAAATATGACCTCTGCCCTTCCTCCGGTGCTCGTCATCGATGACGAGAAGAACATGCGGCTCTCGCTGAAGACACTTCTCGCGGACGAGGGTTATGACGCCCGCACGATGGAATCGGCCGAAGAAGCGCTGCCCCTCCTTGCGCAGGAGGATGTTCTCATGGTCATCACCGATGCCCGGCTCGGCGGAATGAGCGGCTACGATTTTCTGGCCAAAGCGCGCGCGCAATGGCCCGACCTGCCGCTTTTAATGATCACCGCGTATGCGACGCCGAAACTCGCAGTGCAGGCGATCAAGGCCGGGGCGAACGAATACCTTGCCAAGCCCTTTGCGCCCGAGGAGTTGCTCCATGCGGTCGCCCGCTGTGCCGAGCGTTACCGCTTGCTGCAGCAGAATGCCGCGCTGCGCGTTCGCGCGGGTGAAAGCTACACGCTCGAGCAAATTGTGGGCGATTGCCAGAAAATGCACGAGCTGCGGCAACTAATCCAGACCGTGGCTGTGAGCGATGCGCGCGTCCTGATCCTCGGCGAAAGCGGAACAGGCAAGGAATTGGTCGCGGGCGCTTTGCACAGCCTGAGCCAGCGCCGCAAGAATAGTTACGTCCGGATCAATTGCGCCGCTATTCCCGAGACGCTTTTAGAAAGCGAGTTGTTCGGTCATGAAAAGGGCGCGTTTACCGGCGCGCTCAAGCAAAAGCCTGGCCGGGTTGAGGAAGCCGACGGCGGCAGCATTTTCCTCGACGAGATTGCTGATATGAGCAAGCCGTTGCAGGCGAAGCTGCTCCGGTTCCTGGAAGACGGGAGTTTCACACGCGTCGGCGGCACGCAGGAACTGCGCGTCAACGTCCGCCTGCTGGCGGCCACTAATCGCGACATCGTGCAAGCGATCCGGGACGATCAATTTCGCGAAGATCTCTTTCACCGGTTGAATGTCGTCCAGTTGCGGCTGCCTCCTCTGCGCGAGCGGGGCGAGGATGTTCTGCTGCTGGCCGAGCATTTCCTGAAAGCTTTTGGTGCTTCGATGAACAAGATCACCCGATCGATTTCGAAGGCCGCCCGCCAGAAACTGCTGGCGCATCATTGGCCGGGGAACGTGCGCGAACTGCGCAACGCGATCGAACGCTCGCTCATTCTCGAAACCTCGCGCGAAATCCAACCTGAAAACCTGCCTGATTTTCGCCTCGAGTCGCAGTTGCACAAAAGTGGTTTTCAACGCCCGGCCGGCGATTCTCTGGATGAAATGATGGCCAATTTCGAGCGGCAGCTTATCAATTCCATTCTGGAACAAAACCATTTCAGCCTTACCCGGACCGCCGAACAACTGAAGCTGAGCCGGCACGCTCTGCGTTACCGCATGCAGCGGCTCAATATCAATGTCGAGGGTGAGACAGAAGAATTCGTCGCCGCCGCTGCCAGAGACAAGGCTTCATGAAGGTGCTGCTACTGGCCGCTCAACCCCAGTTTTACGACGAATGGTGGAGGCAAGTCGCCCCTTCCAGGAATGAAATTGGCCTAGTCCTTGGGGCAGCCGGCGTCATCACTGTCCTGGCGCTGATCTGGGCGATATTCATTCGGAAACGTGAGGATGAAAGTTCCCGCCGCTATTCCTATCCTCGCGTGGGAAACGCGAGTGGCGACGCCGTTTCCAAACACGATGAGGCAGCGCCGCACCGCAAACGCCGCAGAAAACGACGACGCCGGCATCGCCGCAATCCGACGCTGGCCGAAACGGGCGGCTTGCCGCCCATGCGCAGCGATGGCCTCCCCGACGATCCTCCGTGACCATGCAGGAAACACGGGCCATCACGCGCAAGAGCGCCTCCAATCTCGCTCTGGCGTTTGTCTTGTTGCCGCGCGCCAAACGCGATGGCATGTCGGCGCTCTATGCGTTTTGCCGCGAGGTGGATGACATAGCGGACAATGAATCGGTTCCTGCAGCAGAGCGTCGCCGCGCGCTTGCAGACTGGCGAGAAGATGTGCGTCGTGCCTGCGGTGACGAAACACCTCGCTTCAATGTAAATCGCGAACTGCAACCCATCGCGCACAAATACCGGCTCCCCTTCGAATACTTCGACGCGCTCCTCACCGGCGTGCAGATGGATCTGGATGTGAACCGGTATGAAGATTACGAGCAGTTGGAGCTGTATTGCTATCGGGTCGCTTCGGTCGTGGGATTGCTCAGTATCGAAATCTTTGGCTACAAGGATCCCGCGTGCAAGGACTACGCGATCTATCTTGGCAAAGCTTTGCAGTTCACCAACATCCTGAGAGATGTCGGCTCAGATGCGGATCGCGGGCGCATCTATCTGCCGCTATCGGAGTTGAGGCGCTTCAACGTTCAGCCCGAAGAGATTCTGCGCCATGAATATTCCCCCGGATTTTTGAGCGTGGCGGAAAGTTTTGCCGAACGGGCACGCCGTTTTTATTCGCTCGCCCGCGAAACGCTCGCGCCCGCCGACCGGAGATCGATGATTGCCGCCGAGCTTATGGGTTCTGTGTACTGGCGCTTGCTTCGGAAGTTGGAAGCCAAACGGTTTGACGTTCTTGGCTCAAACCCAACGAAGCTCAATAGAGGGCAGAAGCTACTGCTCATCCTGCGCGCCTGGACGCGTTTTGTCTTTGGAATTCCTTCGCCAAGTTACGGCACCCCGTAATTTCTGTGGAATCCGAAATTCCCGCAGCTATTGCCGGCAAGTTCAATGCCTGATCAAGCCATAACCGCAAGCGAACCAAACTCGATCAGTCTCGGGCGTGTTCCAGCCCGCCGCCTGATCGTTAACGCCGACGATTTTGGCCGTTCCGCGTCGATTAACCAGGCGGTCATCCGCGCTCATCGCGATGGCATTTTGACCTGCGCAAGCCTCATGGTAAATGAGACCGGCCTGGACGAAGCGGTGGTTCTGGCTCGCGAGAACCCGCGGCTGGGAGTGGGGCTGCATTTGACGTTGCTTTGTGGCCATTCTGCGTTACCTGCCACTAAAATTCCCGGTCTGGTAAATGAGCGTTGCGAATTCACGAATAGTCCCGCGGAGGCCGGATTCCGTTATTTTTTCCGCCGTGAGTTGAGAGAGCAGTTGCGCGCCGAGATCCACGAGCAATTCAAAAAGTTCCATGCGACCGGTCTGCCTGTCGATCACGTGAATGGGCATCTGCACTTGCACTTGCATCCCACTGTGTTCCGCATTCTTATCGAAGATGCCGCCCAACTGGGTATCGAACGGATGCGGCTGACATTCGATCCGTTTTGGCTCAATGCCCGGCTCGCATCGGGCTTGTGGTTTTACCGCGCATTTCATGCCGTGGTCTATCATTTGTTGAGTCGGCGTTCCCGGCCACGCCTGAAACAAAAGGCGATACGCCACACCGGGCATGTTTTCGGTCTTCTGCAAAACGCGCGCGTGGATGAGTCGTACATCGCGCGGCTGATTCAGCAATTGCCCTCGGGTGATTCAGAGCTTTACTCGCATCCTTCGCTCGATGAATTTAAGCACGAATTGGATGCCTTGCTCAGTCCGCGGGTTCGCGAACAGATCGAGAAATTCGGGATCAAACTCATTCGATATCAGGATCTTTAGCCATGGCGAAACTCCTTATCATTCTCCTAATCGGCCTGGTGTTCGAAAGCGCCGGGGTTGTGCTCCTGAAAAAGGGGATGACCGCAATCGGCGAGGTCAAGAAGGTCTCCGTTGGCGAAGTCGTCCGACTGATTAAAACCGGAGCGACAAATCCTCAAATCCTGCTCGGGGTTTTATTCGAAGCCCTGTTTTTTGTTTCACTGCTGATTTTGATGAACGAAAGCGATATTAGTTTTCTCTGGCCTATGACCGGCCTCAGTTTTGTCTTCGCCACATTGGCCGCAACCTGGTTTCTGCACGAGCATCCCTCGCCTGTGCGCTGGGCCGGAGTGATTTTGATCATGATCGGCGCCGCGTTGATCAGCTATAGCGAGCACATCAAAACGAAAGAGGGGCCGACGGTTGCTGTTCCTGAACGGGGGCCTTGAAGCTTATTCATTCGCGTAGATCATCCAGGACTGCCTGGCAATCTATTTTGGGGGCGCGGGCGAAAATCCTTCGCAACTGCGTTTCAATCTGAGCCGGAGACAGTTTCTCTCTGGCTTCGCGTTGAATAATCGTTTTCTGAATCACTATCGCGAATTACCAGCGACTCGCCGGGTTTCAGATCAAAGATGACGCTCGGTTTCCGAACAAATTGCCGCTTGTTGATCGCTTTCACACGTTAGAACTGGCTCTTCTTCGCGGATTTTAAGAAGCTAAGTAAAACTGTCGCCAGCTTCTCTGCTGCAAATTGGCTTTGCTTTTGCAGGTGCAAGAGGACTGATATTTTGCCCGGGGAGCGAGCCAACGCCAGCGCCAACTTTCCGTAGCTCAGTCTCTGATATGGCGTCATCAAGTCATTGAAGTCAAAGGGCAGGTCTTCATCCGCTGTATCCAATACGACGCGGACGGTGGCGCTCGGAATTCCGTGTTCCGTGCAAATGGCGCGCACGGTTTGCGACTCCATCTCCACCGCATCCGCCTTCGATTGTTCGTAGAGAACACGTTTCTCAGCCGCCGTCGTTGCCACGCGAGTGGAAAATAAGAAGCGGGCCTTGCGCGCGCCGGCCGCCTCGAGGTTCGTGCTGACATTCGCGCCGGTGTCCGTTTCGTAAAGAACGGCGCCTCGCTCGAGGTCTGGCCTTAAGCCACCCGCGAACCCGCAACTCAGAACGAGGTCTGGTTTTGCAGGCTGCGCCTGCGCAGGACTGGCCAGCGCATTGCGCACGGCTCTCTCCGCATTCGATCCGCCCATCCCGGTCAACAGAATCTGGACGCCAGATTGCTGTCCCAATCGCTGTCGAAATGGCGCCGCCTCTTCCTTCACGGCGAAACAAACAAGTAGTCTGTTCTGCATTCACTTGATACCGGCTAAACGTTCCTTCCAAATCTGGTAGAGCAAGACGGTCGCTTTCACATCGCGCAAACAATATTCTGCAATTTCGCGAAATCGGCCTTCGGCGAGCATAGCGCCTATATCCGTTCCGGTGACTCCGTAGGCTTTGGGCGATTCAATACCAAAGGCTTTGCAGTAAAAATCCAGATTAAATCTGCGCGCAGCACCGTCGCGCCCGCTGACGCCATAAAAGGTGAGCTGCTCGGCCAAATCGCAATGCGGCTCCGTTTGATAACGATAACCGAGCCAATCCTTCCTGCTGATCGGCACATTCAGCAATGCCGAACGCAGATAAATAAATGGCACATCGAAGCCGCGGCCATTGAACGTGACGATCGTTTCGTAGTGTTTCGCCACGTCCCAGAAAGCTGTCAGCAACTCGACTTCATCGACGCATGGAACGAATTCCACTGGACCGGCTTCATCCGCAGCTTCTTCGAAATCTTCGGCTGTAAACAAGACCTGTCCCCGGGACGTATCCGCATTCAGCATGGCGACGCAAACCACCTGGGCAGTAAAAGGCCAAAGGCTGCACATCTGCGCGATTTCTGTCCGTCGAGTATTGCGGGCTCCTTCGTCAGCGAGCTTTCCGCATTCGCGAAAAAGATACTCCTGCTGCGCCTCATCGAAGCGATCCAACGGCAGCGCCGAAGTTTCTATATCAAACACCAGTCTGGCCATGGTCTACAAATCACGCGCCATATTTATCGAACATCAGCGCATTGGCCTGCATGAGCCGGATCAGGTATTTGGCCTCAAATATGCCAAGCGATCCGGTGTTGGCGCCAGTCTCCGTGAAGCGGTCGAGCTTGTCCGAGCCGGAGACTGCCGAGTGCAACAAAACGGGTTGAGGATGCCAGGAGTGTCCTTTGACTACGCAGGGAGTCGAGTGGTCGCCGGTTATCGCCAGCACATCCGGTTTCTTTCGCAGGAGGATCGGCAAGGCGGCGTCAAAATCCTCAATCGCTTTTCTTTTCGCGGAGAAATTCCCGTCCTCCCCGTACATGTCGGTGTATTTGTAATGGAGGAAAAAATAATCAAAATTGTCGTATTCAGCGAGGTAGCGCTCGAATTGTTCGGCGATCGTTTGAGGCCCTTCCAGTTTCGGCATGCCAACCAATTGCGCAAGGCCTTTGTACATCGGATAGACGGCGATGCACCCCGCTCGAAGACCATAACGCTCCTGAAATGTGGGAATCGCCGGTTGATGCGCAATCCCTCTCAAAAGAAAACCGTTGGCCGGCTTTTTGTGCGCGATCACCGGCAGCGCAATTTCGTAGAATTCCTGAACCAGTTTCGCAGCCTTTTTCGCTTTGACGGATTTTGGGTTTAGCGGCTGTACTTTTGGCGCCGGCAGTCCCTCGCGATGTGGGTCCGCATCCGTGAGTGGACCTTCGAGGCCCTCGCCTCGGAAGACCACTACGAACCTGTGCCCTTTCCCGGCCTTGATGATGACCTGGGCATCGCCGATCTTCTTTATTTTTTGCGAAAGCAGGGCGCAAAGCTCCTCCCACACGGCTGTTTCAATTCTGCCCGCGCGGCGGTCTGTCACGATGCCCTTTTCATCCACCGTGCAAAAATTTGCGCGCGCGGCAACATCTCCCGCCTGAAGCTCGACTCCCAATCCCAGCGCTTCGATGACGCCTCGGCCCACCTGAAATCCGATTGGATCATAACCGAACAATCCAAGATGGCCTGGTCCGCTGCCGGGAGTGATTCCCGGCGCGACCGGAATCATGCGCCCTTGCGCAGAGTCTTTGGCCAATGCGTCAAGGTTCGGTGTGCGAGCGGCCTCAAGCGGTGTGACATATCCCTGTTCGCGCGTAGCCAAATCGCCGAGCCCGTCGAGCACGATTAAGGCCAGCTTCGCTTTGGTTTTCAGCGTCAGTTCCGAATACAGAGCGTCCAAATTCATATTGCGGACGGATGATGCGGAGAACGGCGCGGCAGCGTCAACGCGATTCACTGGCTCCGGCGGCAAAAGCCGGATTATTGCATCAACACGCGATAAAACCGTTGGCCAGATGGTTCGATGATGTTTGTTGTGCTGATGACGGGCCCACTGGCGCTAAAGGTGGATAAGTTACTCCAGACAGGGGAGGACAGATCATCTTTATATTGCAGAGTGTAGTTGCTGCCGGAGATCGCATTCCATTGGACAAAGGCAGCGTTGTTTGAAACAGCCACTGTCTGGATCGCCAGAGGGGCGGTGACACTGAGCATGGCTGGAACACTGGTCACTGTGCCGAAGATGTTGCTGACCGTCACAGTATACGAACCGGCTGATCCCGCCGTCACCGATAGCAGACCCAGAGACGAATCTGTGGCCAGCGGCAAGAGGCCAACGTCCTGTTTGATCCATTGATAGGCGAGCTCCGTGCCGATGGCCGTGACACTGAATCGCGCGTCGGTTCCGGCGTGATTGATACGGCTGACGGGCTGACCAGTAATCAGCGGATCAATAACGGTCAGGAAACCCGGCGGAGCGCTGGTTATGGAGCCAACGGAGTTGCTGACAATGAGACTATACAAACCCGCGTCCGCGCCGAGCACGCCAGAGATCATCAAAGACGCCGCTGAAGCGCCGCTCAGGTTTGTGCTGTCGGCGAGCAAATTGGTTGCGTCCTTGAGCCAGCGATAGCTCAGGGGTGGAGTGCCCCCTGTGTAGGCCGGGAAGGTGGCAGCGGTCCCGGCATTGTTCGTGCGGCTCTGTGGACCGAGAAAAATCATAGGCGCCACGGGAATGGTTGCGGCAGTCACGGTGACGGAGTTGGTGAATGCCGGCACAGTGCCGAAGACATTCGTGATGCCGTTGTCTTCGCCGGCAAAGATCTGGACGGAGATGTCGAGATCGGTCTTGCCGGTGACAGTGAGGAATATCTGGCCGGAGGAGAAGTTGTATTGGCTCGACGAAATGCGCGAGGTTCTGGTGGCACGGACGTATTGATTTGCGTAATCGAGGGTGACGTAAATCGGTTGATATGGACCGATATTGTTGGTGATGGTTTGGAGAATGGCGCGCCAATTATTGGTCAAAACAGGGTGTGTATTACCCACGCTCGGCGTACTTTGGATGACCCAATCATGCGTAAAGAGGACCGCCAGCACCATGCTATCGAAGCTGCGCTTGAGCACTTGCGTGCCGCGATCGGCGCTGGAACCGACATTATTGTCGGGACACCATTGGGCGCCGCAGGAATCCACGCCGCGAATCTCGGGGTAACAGTTGAAGAATTTGTCGGCGAGTTCAGGATGCCCGGGGACATCGAGCCAGTCTGCGTAGAACATCGGCAGGTTGGTTTGGCCGGGTAATGGCGTTTCATAAAGACGGTACGGGCCGGCGACTAGCCACGGCGCCCCCGGATTGGCATATTCCACGGTCCCCGGCACGACTTCGATGGGGATATATTCAACACCCCATGGGAGAAGGCCGGTGAAGGCATTGGTGCCGATTTCGGAATAGTGAGTGGCGATAATTTTCGGGAAGGGAAGGCCATTCGTTAGATGCCATTGTGTGACGGCGGCAAAATTATTTGCGATGCCGGCGTCGGAATAAGGGGACTGCGTCGAATGGTTGAAATAGATCAAGTTGCCATTGTTGAATGCATGCGGACAGGCCGTGGCGTTCCCGTTCGTCAGAAGGGAACGAAGGTCTGACACATTCGCTGCCGCGAGGTCGGAAATAAAAACAGCCAGGAAAGGTTTAAAACCGACGTCGTTGGCGATGTGCGCCCACCAAAGAGGACCGCCGACGTCATCGACGCGCATAGTGGCAAGGTTGGGCATGCCGCGGAGGGCGAAGGGTTTGCGGCTCGTCCAAACGATCCCGCGCCAGATCATGTCATCGAGACCGGATATAGGACCGAGGACGAGAACACTCATCCAATCGTCGCTCGACCATTGAACGGCGCGGCCCTGGCCGAATTTGGCAATGGTAACGAGCGGTTTCCCGCCGGCGAGCACGAGGGCGGTGTTGTTGGTTGGCAAAATCAGACCGGTGATACCGATGCTGCCGCGCATGGTGATCGTCTCGCTATTAGTGTGCCGGCCGGTAACGTAGTGCATCGGCGAACCGGGCTGCGGATTGGTGAAGGTAATGGAAGTGGCCGAAGCGGAATTGCTATAGGCAAAGCCGAAGATATCCTGAACGAATTGATAGCGAGGAGAAGTTCCGGATGCGAGGTCGGTATCGAAATTGACCAGGCCGAGACCGTTGGAAATGGCGGCGGAGATAGCAGCTTGAGCGGCTGTGTTCAGATAAAGATGATTGGTGTCGAGGGCGCGGTGGCCAATGATGAGCAGTGCATGATTAGTGATGCCCGAGGTTACTGGATTTGTGGCGATGTTCTGGACGGTATAAGGGATTCCGAAATTTTCGAGGTACGGCTGGATGTAGCGTTGAAAATCGGAATAGCGCGGGCTGGTGGAATTGACCAGGACTACAGCATCGGCATTCAGCAGGACCGGCTGGTTTACGGTGAGCGTCGCTACCGAGCTCGTCACGGAACCGCCGACATTCGTCACAACGACGTCATAGTCGCCGGAATCCGCGAGCCATGCAGGTGAAATCGTGAGATGAGCGCTGCCAGCGCCAACGATTGCGCCATTGTCGGATATGTTTGCGCCATTTTTGCGCCATTGATATGCGAGAGGCATGGTGCCCGTGGCGGTGATGGAAAAGGAGACATCATTCCCGGCCAGCAGGATTTGGGTGGCAGGCTGGGTTGTAATCGATGGAGGGATTGGCGCAGGACTAACCGTGAGCGTGGCAACGGCACTCGTAACTGAGCCGGCAAGATTGGTTACGATACACGTATAATTCCCCGCATCGTTGGTGCGGATGCCCGCCAGGTTCAAGAGAGGCGTGGCGGCACCGCTGATGCCGGAGCCGTCGATCAGACTATTTCCATCGCGTTGCCATTGATAAGAAAAAGGAGGCGTGCCGGAAACCGTCAGAGTGAATGAGACATTCGAGCCAGCGACCGCGCTCCAACTTGACGGTTGCGTAAGGATCGTTGGCGGGAGGGCGACGGCGAGTTGGGCGACGGCGCTGGTGGCCCCGGCAGCGCTATTGGTGACGACGAGCGAATAGTTGCCGGCATCATTTGTTTGCAAATTTGCAACCGACAAAATGTTGGAAGTGGCGCCGGTAATACGTCCCGCATTGGTCAACCGAGCTCCGTTGAGAAGCCATTGATAGGTCAAGGGTTCAGTGCCGGTGACCGCAGCGAAGAAAGCGGTTGTCGACCCCAGGGCATTTGTGGCGCTCGACGGCTGGCTCGCAAACTTAGGTGGTACGAGAACGGTCAGAATCGCGGGCGAACTGGTCACGGAACCAACTCCATTCGTGACAACGACGCCATAGGTTCCGGCGTCTGAAGACTGAGCCGGAAAAGCAAGCGACGAACCAGTCCCGCTTGAAATCGGAGCGCCATTGAAGAACCACTGATAGGTTAGCGGAGCCGAACCGGTGGCGCTGACGCTGAAAAAGGCGTTTGAATCGGCGATAACCGTCAGGTTCGTGGGTTGCGCGAGAATGGAGGGCGGAATGAGGACGGTGAGAGTCGCGACCGCGCTGGTGGCGACGCCGACGGCATTGCTGGCGGTAAGAACGTAGGCGGCTGCGTCGGAAGGCTGAAGATTCGTGATGGTGAGTAGGTTGGAAGTGGCCCCGGTGATTCGAGCGCTGTTCGTGAGCGTCGAACCATTCTTGAGCCAACGGTAAGAAATAGGAGGGCTGCCGACGACGCTACCTGAGAACGAAACAGTTGAGCCAACAACGTTCGTGGCGCTTGCGGGCTTGGTTGTAATTGTGGGGGGAGAAAGGACTGAGAGGACGGCGGTAGCACTGGTGATCGCGCCGGCGGAATTCGTGACAAGCACGACATAATTGCCGGCATCCGTCGTTTGCACATTGGTGAGCGCGAGCGTGGAAGCGGTCGCGCCAGGAAGAGGGGCCGCATTGAATTGCCACTGATAACTCAGCGGAGCGGTTCCCGTAGCCAGAACGCTAAAGGTGACGTTGCTGCCTGCTGCGGCGCTCTGGCTTTGGGGTTGAGTGAGAATTCGCGGCGAGCCGCATTTGCCGGCGCTGCCCGCGGCGTAGATCGCGGCTATTTCGTTCGAAGCCAACGCGCGATTGCAGAGCGACGGCTCATCCAGCAGCCCTTTGAATTTGTGGTCCCAGGAAGGCTGGCCGGATGTGCCGAAAAACAGCGGCAGCGTTCCATAGCTCTGAGCGAAGTTAACGGTGGCCTGGCGTTCGAGTTGGCCATTGACGTAAAGTTGCGTGAAGTTCGAGCCGCGAACTGCGGCCAGGTGATACCAGATCCCTGTCGAAATGACGGTCGCGGATCTTATTTCAACGGATTGTCCCGTCGCGGATGTCACAAGAAATCGGAAATAGTCACTGCTGCCTTGCCGCTCCTTGCTCAGGTCGAATCCTTCGAAATCACTCGTTCGCGTGTTTTGTTTGAAAATGATGTATTGGTCGCCCACGGGAGAGGCGCCGGAGCCGGCGGATTCCAGGCCGGAAAAACGAACCCA
>Ga0137394_10002099_pt1 | contig 14658 bp, 15 predicted proteins | sample czobulk116metaG_FD_108278 | JGI IMG/M metagenome (GOLD analysis project Ga0137394, IMG submission 108278) | Vadose zone soil microbial communities from Angelo Coast Range Reserve, California, USA - czobulk1.16 metaG | ecosystem: Environmental > Terrestrial > Soil > Vadose zone | place: USA...
ATGTGGCCCCTTTCAGATTACCAGCGTTTCCAAGAAATTCGTGATCAGTGCACTGATCGCGGCGATAAAGTCGTAGAAAGTTCTGTTTCCCTCGTTGTCACCTTTCGTCGATTCTTCTAAGAGGATATGTATAGTAAGATAGAGCTATCTATTAAGGGGGGCATATAGGGGCAGAACGACCCGGTTTGGGATGGGCGTATGCCACGGTACGCGTCTTCGGCCTTCGGCATTGGGGCTGTCAACGAGACGAGCAATTAATCGAGCTCGCCGTTGACTTGTACAGCGACTCCGTGGTCGCAACTGAAGCCGCGATATTGGTTCGAAATTTTTCTGTTTCGATGGCCTTATGTAATATAATTGACCCAGGGTTCGGGGGCCGATAACGCTCCATCTCGACCCACGGACCATATATTGACTAGTTAGTACTATCTACATCGCCTGGCGACTCAAGTCCATTGACTGTCGTGTTCGTTGTGCCCTTTCTAATTGGCATAAATCACCATGGTGCTGATGGGCGTACTGATCTCATGACTATGACCGCAATCCTGTCCGCAGTCGTCCGCCTTCGCCGTATGACTCACACGTCATCTACCGTACCCTATTCCACCCGCAGCTTGTCACAAGGCGGGCGCATGGATAGACATGCAGGAGGCTACACTCCAGCCAGAACCCTTTGGATGGTCGATCAGACCCCGCGCTCTGCCGGCTCCGCAGTATCCAGAGCCGGGACTCTGGCGCAAGTAGGCCATCACCTTGATGTTGTGACGCATACAACATGTTATGAATGGTAATGCGTTGGCCGCTCAGTTCCGTTACCCCTCCACGAGCAGTGAGGCGTGTTGACCTGCAGACAAATCCTCCGGGCGCTGAGCGCTGAGCCCTTATATATCTTCAGAAATACCGCAACTAAGCCAACCCATTTGCACCCCACCAAAGTGCGGATCTTAATAGTCGGTCACCATTATGGCCTTAACACTTCTCCAGTCCGACATGAGATTTAACCTTGCGGGGTCTTCCGACTCTTCTCCCACCACCCCAATACTCCATTCACCGCTCTGGGACTTCCGTCCATCATTCAACCCGAAGTCGTCGTCTTCTAGAACGACCTCGGTACCTTCATCAATATTTACGCAAATCACGATTGAGTCGACTGACCAGAAAAGACACAGGACGGCTCGACCTGGTCCCCACGGGCAAACGCACACTACCCACCCAATTCTAGCCGCGAGCTTGCCGCAAGATTGCAGGCCCAATTCGACGAAGAGAACCGCCTTCTGCTTGCGGAGCGTGCAGAACTTGAGGCTGACGCGCAGCGCGTCTTTGACTGCGGAGTGTGCATGGACACACTTCCGGAAGGATTCATCGCGCGCGTCGACCCATGTGGCCACCCTTTTTGCAGGGATTGCGTCCGCGGCCACATCACGTCGCAGATAGAGTCACGGCGCTTCCCAATTTTGTGTCCGACGTGTACGGCAGAGCCAGAGATCGACACGGAGTCAGTCGGGAGTAGGTGTCGTTACGTCGGCGACCGGGTACAATCTTTGACTGATGATGGGGTCCTTTCTGTCGTAGAGGTTACACGCGAGCTGGTGCTGGACATTGGCATCACAAAGGAGCAGTACGAAATCTGGATCGATATGGAAATGTCAGAATTCCTCATTCGCCTGCAGTGCCGCCGGTGAGCAATGTCGTTGCGAATCAAGGCTCCCCGTGATCGCGTCTAAGACCTCTACCTAGGTGCACCCACACCAGTTTCTTCGACAAGGAGGAATTCAAAGAGACGAAGCACTTGAGATGTCCACAAGAAGGTTGTATCTATGTATGGTGCAAGGAATGTCAGCAGGAGATCATTCCTGACGGGCCGGAGCATTCGTGTGACGGCTCTTCGGAATTGAAGAATCTGGTTCAGGATCAAGGCTGGAAGTACTGCCCGAGTAAGTTCATCCCTATCATCGAGCAATGTGAGACGTGACGCCTGCACAGCGTGCGGTACGCCATGCGAGAAGATCTCTGGGTGCGACCACGTATCCGTAAGTGAAACACGATGAGAAGCAACGTTCATACATTGTGCTGACCCATCGTACTTTAATTTCGCAGTGCATCACTCCCGGGTGCAATACGTGAGTACTTGCAACTTGTTGCGGAGGCAGCTCTGATCTAAAGAATGCGTCGAAAAGGCATTTTTGCTACGGTTGTGGCGGATTCCGCGCCAGGTCTTCCGTCCCTGGGGCCATTGCAGGCATTGCAGGAGGAAATACCAAACAATGCCGATGCTAGGCGTCGATGGAATTGGGTTCGTAGAAAGTCGATTTCGTGTGCGAACTTTCTCCTACCTGAGAGCTTGTGCCCTAGGTGGTCCTGTGATTCGTTATTCGTGAAGAATGGCTTGATATGTATTTAATATCTGAACGAGCATGTAAGCTAGCATCGTCGCCAGCTACTAGTAGTGTGGCTCGAGTCTTGATCTCTGATGACGTTCTGTGAGCTTTCGATCTACCGCAGTGGATCCCAGTAGAAGGGGCGTCCAGGGTCGAATCCGGCGAGACGAACGAAGACGCGCGGATTGCCGTAAACGGCCGCAACCAATTACCGTAATAGGCGGTGATCAAGATGGACCCTCATCCGATCAGATAGAAGAGCGTCAAGGAAGCGCAGCTCGCAGCCCTATTTTCGAGAAATGGAAAGCGGCTTCATCTTCTGCCAAACGCGCGCTGCGCTTGTGGAAGTGGAACCCACGTCCTCATGGAAGCACGCAGGACGGGGACATGAGGGGTCACATACACTTCCCCCAGTCACGTCTAGATCATGGGTCTTGAGGCGTAAGAATACTGTAGGGCGACCAAACCCCCCTCGATGCAATGGCGTACGTACAATGTCTGGGACACAAAGCTCGTTCCAAATCATATGAAACGTGCCAGTCAGGTAAACTGCTTTTCGCGTGAACTGCACGCTCAGTAAGAGCTCCCGATCTGCCCTTCGCCTCGGGAGTCATTTTGATGTCCGAAAAAATAGTTCGACCTCACCCTTTCATGGAAAACAAACATAAGGACTCACATCTAAAGGGATCCACGATGGTGGTGTTTAACGAACCGTTTACCAGACGTATATAAACTGATGCTTACACTTATTGAATCCCTCCAGCTTCTGCGCAAGCTCAACACGACCAGTTTCACAGTTTCATCCTCGACCGACCGACGCTGCTCATCTTCTTCTAGAAGTTGCGCAAGTCGACGCCTCTCCTTTGGGGCCTCCAGAAGGTCGAATAACCGCATGACCTTCTCTTTCGCCGGGCCCTTGCCCCTACTACCGGACTTCATCCCTAGCGAGCGCCTCCACGAGCGGGGCCATGTTAGCGGTCCTCGCGTCCGTGAGAGTGTCATAGGGCTGTTGATCAGCGTGATCACAACATCGTCTGTAATTGAAGGATGAGAGGAAAGGATAGCCTCGAGACAAAAGTTGTCTAACGTGTATAATGTTCGATGAGGATGGTCTCGATTCCCGGCGAGGGTGTCCATTGGTCATATTTCGCTGGAGGACTACCATCGCCCATCTTCCAATTTCCGTTACTCAATAACATCAAGGCGGAACTTACGGCGTCGGAAGCCTCCGGTGACTGCTCGAGTTAACGCGGATTCTGATCGAGGGATAGATGATACCAGCCTTGATGCGTGGTTATGAAACCGACTCGGATACACAGCACACCTCGTCCCAATCTCTTCTTACCTCCCCAGTCCTGCTAGCCTGAGGTCTGCTAGGAACTCCGGGAAACTGCGCAGGCACACCCCAGCAGTGCATGTAAGCCTTCCTTAAGTTTACTCTGTGTGTCGTGCGATGGGTCGTCCATCTATGTCGGCACGATGACAGAGCCGAGTAAGGAGCCAGCGCATAACAGGGGTAGTTGTGTAATGAATGCCTGATCGGCGTTGAGAGCGAAGATAGAGGGATCTTGAATAGCGTGATTAAAGGTGTGAGCAGGGTAATGTAGGTGGAAGAGATGCGATTGACAAGGACGAAGCTCAAGTAAGGTGCTGTATTTCTTCCTGCAGTAAGTCAGGCCGAACAAAATATATACTCGGTGAAACTGACCTCGATTACATCAAGTAGTAGGTCGCCTGTTCATTTCCCCAATTCTTCCATGCTGAAATCTCATAGCCGTCTCTGACAGTGCTCTCCAATCATGCGTCACCCACATACACTTTTAAGCACTTCCTTGCCGAGTCATCTCAGCGTAACGACGCTGCGCTCGCCTCAAAGCGGACAGGATAGCAACCGCAGGGGGTGAAACGGATGCATCGCAGGCAACGGGAGAGCGCGGAGAAACTTGAGGGGGAGACGGACAGACGCGGGCTTCTCGCACGAGAAGATAAAGAACTGGAATTGGAGCCCGGGGAGGGATCAGAGAACCATAATGAACAACTGCGCGAAATTTCGGCGCCAGTTTTAATCTGCCTCGCCTGCTGCTGGTCAGGAGAAGGAGAAAACGACGGAAGGGATGTAGGGTAAAATGAGTTGCCCGGGACCAGCCGTTCTAACTCAACTCAGTCTAACTCAGATCAACTCCGAAAAGATTTCATATTCCGGTAACTCGTGGCGGCTCTCATGCACTCGCGCGGCTCAAGCTCTGGCCATTACTCTGTATCGTCCTACTCCAATGTGCGTTCATGGGTAATCTGTGTTCTCCGAAGAGCACGTGTGAAGTCCTTTCCTCCTTCGGCTTTGTATCGCAAGGCGGCAGTCAACAGCTCGTCCGGAGAGCTTGTGAGATCGTTTTCGATACAACTCCACGGTTCGTGATTGAAGACCAAGCTATATGCGTCCCTTCTGACTTCGCCGATTTGGGCGTTGCGATCTATGGCGGCGTGGCGGGCCAGCCAGAAGTTGTAGAGTGCCGAGAAGACCGATCCAAGCCTGTCATTTGCGGTGGGTGTGATGCGGTCAGTCCCGGCTGCGTTGGGAAGTGGCTGCCGATCTTGTTGGCACATCGATCCAGACCTGCATACGAGGCGTCGAAGAGTCCAAAAAAAATGGAAACGAGGCGGGAAATGCAGGCTTACGGACCTGTCGATGACGAAGATTCTATGCAGCCTCTACAAGTATGTTGACCAGTGGTAAGGAAATCGACTACTCACCCACACGTGGAAAGTTTGCTGCATAACTATCATTAAACTATGGGGTTTTTACGGCCGAAATGGTGGCCATCGTTTGACACGTACAGTACATGATGGTACTAATGGGCGTACTTATCTCATGACCATGACCGTAATCTTGTCCGCAGTCGTCCGCCTTCAAGTTACTAGTAGTCTCGCTGCACGATTCATGCGCCATCTCCCCTATTTCACCTGCAGTTTATCACGAGGCGGGCGCATGGATAGAAGCGCAGGCTACACTCCGGCCAGAAACCCTTTGAATGGTCGATCAGACCTCGCGCTCTGCCAGCTCCGCAGTACTTGCGCCAGTGGGACGTTGGACTGCTGTAAACGCTTTGTGATCGTTGGTAAGGTGGATTCGATTATCGTTTTTAGATGACTTTGTGATAGCGTTGGCCGCTCAGTGTCCGTTACCCACCCACGAGGAGTGGGGCGTGTTGACCTGCAGACGAATCCCCTGTCGCGCTGAGCCCTTATATATCTTCAGAATACCAGAACCAAGGCCAACCCATTCCTACTGCACCTCACCAAAGCGCTTAACTCAATAGTCGGTCACCATTATGGCCTTAACATTTCTCCAGTCCGACATGAGATTTGACCTTGCGGGGTCTCCTCCCACCACCCCAATAATCCACTCACCGCTTTGGGACTTCCGTCCATCATTCAACCCGAAGTCGTGGTCTTCTGGATCGACCTCGGTACCTTCATCTATATTTACGTAGATTGAGTCGACTGACCAGAGAAGACGCAGCACGGCTCGGCCTGGTCCCCACGGGCAGACACACACTACCCACCCAATTCCAGCCGCGAGCTTGCCGCAAGATTGCAGGCCCAATTCGACGAAGAGAACCGCCTTCTGCTTGCGGAGCGTGCAGAACTTGAGGCTGATGCCCAGCGCATCTTTGACTGCGGAGTGTGCATGGACACGCTTCCGGAAGAATTCATCGCGCGCGTCGACCCATGTGGCCACCCCTTTTGCAGGGATTGCGTCCGCGGCTACATCACGTCGCAGATAGAGTCACGGCGCTTCCCAATTTTGTGTCCGACGTGTACAGCAGAGCCAGGGATCGACTCGGAGTCAATCGGGAGTAAGTGTCGTTACGTTGAAGATTGGGTACAATCTTTGACTGATGATGGGATTCGCTCTGACATAGAGATTACGCGGGAGCTGGTGCTGGACATTGGCATCACAGAGGAGCAATACGAAACCTGGATTGATATGGAAATGTCAGAGTTCCTCATTCGCCTGCAGTGCCGCCGGTGAGCAATGCTGTTGGGAATCAAGACTCCCCGTGACCGCATCTAAGACCTCTACCTAGGTGCACCCACACCAGTTTCTTTGACAAGGAGGAATTCGAAGAGACGAGGAACTTGAAATGTCCACAAGAAGGTTGTAACTATGTATGGTGCAAGGAATGTCAGCAGGAGATCATCCCTGACGGGCCGGAGCATTCGTGTGATGGCTCTTCGGAATTGAAGCATCTGGTTCAGGAACAAGGCTGGAAGTACTGCCCAAGTAAGTTCACAGTTTTTCTCCCCGCTATCGAGCATAATAAGAGGGGACGCCCGACCGCACAGCGTGCAATACACCATGCGAGAAGATCTCCGGGTGCAACTTCCTATCCGTAAGTGGTCACACAGGGACTTTCGCATCGTGCTGACCCATCGTGCTATCGTTTCGCAGTGCATCTCTCCCGGTTGCAATTCGTGAGTGCTTACCACGGCTTGGAAACCTTCTTGTGGAGCCATCTCTGACGCAAAATGCGCGTCTAAAGGCATTTCTGTTATGGTTGCAGCGAATTGATCGTCAAGTCTTCCATCCCTGCGACCGTCGCACAAGGGAAGGCCCAACATTACAGAACGTGTACCGCTTAGTGAAGGTTGGGTTCCCGAATGTGTTGACCTCTCATAACATCTCCGGGCTAGTTTTGTATCCCGGGCCGCCGGTAGTCGGCCGTTCGCCAGGAAGGTCTTCAGAAACAGTATTTATGTGAACGGATTAGATTCACTAGTATAGAATCTCGAAGTAAGCATCGCCACGGGTTGCTAGTAATTCGAGTCTTGGCCTCTTGTGTGACGTTCATGCGCTTTCCACAGGCTACTGTGGTTCACTGGTTCCCGGGTTGTTCCACTATTGTTCTCAGAAGAAAAGGTGTCCAGGGTCGACTTCGGCTACTTCGGCTCCTGAAAACTGTTTCCGATCCATGATGTGTTCACGCGAAGACGATCCTGCCGCCTCATCGTTGCGGATCATCACCAACTAGTCTCACGCACCTTGCCAAGGTGTGGGTCGCTCTCTTTCCTCAATTGCGCGCGTAGGATGAACTTAACAGGGCAAAGCGCGAGTTGGCCAAGTTCTCCAAGGAAGAACATTCGCGAGTTCTCACAGAATCCCACAGCAGCGGATACAGCAAAGTAAGTCATATGAGAGCAGAGGGTCTCATCATTGGCCAAGTTAGCATCAGATCACAGATGCCTACATGTAGACCACTATCTGTTTCAGTATCGCTACCTACTTGGATCTTGTAGCTGAGGTGTCTATGTAGTGCCTTTGTAATGTACCCCACATAATGTAGGAGGCCACATAATAATGTACCACCATGATTTCTAGCAACTTGCTATGTGGGGTACATTACAAAGGCACTACATGGACTGTTGTGTAGCCATGATCACTATTACTCTTTGTTGCTTTGAATATGAGCCTATAGAAAATGAACAGTCATGGTCACCATATTCAGGCCTGCAAAAGACCAAACCATTGAGAGAATTACTTCTGAGTGTTGGTGTGAGAACTAGATATATATATATATATATATATATATAACCTGATGTTAGCTGAGAGAATTGCAAGGCCATAAATGACCTACATCCATGGCACCTTGCAGCTTCAACTGGCACCTGGGAGAGATCTCTGATGGATGGCTAGGTCACACTTTCATCAGCAAATGCATTTCCTCCAAAGGTCAAATGGAAGGCTGCATTTTTCCAGGACCCAGAAAATCATCAAAACAGTGACAAAACAGTCCCTTGGCCTGCATGGTACCTCATGTAAAGGATTGCTGTGTGGCATACTGCACAATGACCATAATAAGAGATGATCAAGATAATCATCAGCAATAAGATCAAATATCTCACTTCCTCTGTTATCACCTTGTATTGTCAGTTTGATGTCAGAGCCATAGGAGGCCGGAAGCGTAAGAGTCCTGGTGACTAATCTTCCTATTGTTCTATTCTCTTTTGTCTACATCTCATTGTCTCATTAAAGTACAATAGGGAGGTACTGGACTATCTTGTCTGTTGTTCATTCCCTTATTGTTCCATCTTCTTATTGTACTTGTCTACATCAGCAAAAAGAAATCCATCTTATTCCACTTATTCCATCTTATTCCTTACTTAAACCTCTTATTTTGGGGGTAAGAAAGGAATAAGCAGGAATAAGATGAAATTATTTTTTCTGATGTACTGTACTGCCTCATATCAGAGTAGTATAAATAGTAGCACAAACTGTATAGGACTCTCTAAGTAGAGTCTTCTGTCAATCTACGCATTCTCTAGCCCTTCTTCCAAGTGCCCTAAGACCTCTACTCCTGTTGCAGAGACAGTTCCCTTGTCTATTCCCCTCTCATCTCTATCGCATTCAACTTAGCAGTTAAGTTGCTTCGAGTCTAAGGGCTCACCATCTTGGCAGTGATATCCTCCTTGTTTGCACCATCAGAAAAATGGTGTTTGAGTTTTCACACCTTATTGCACCTTAACAACTTTGTGCTAAGATATGATAAGATCAAGAATTTTATGATAGCATTTTCTGCCTTATTTTTCCTCATTTGATGCAGAAAAGTAATGTTCTGAAGATGAGTTAGGCAGTGGATAGTGCATTGGCTAGGTAGAGCATGAGCAGGAAGGGGGCAGCTTCACAGTGAATGCAAATGCTTAAGGGGCATGTGGGGGGTGTTTGGATGAGCAGACAACCTTTTATTGACATCAGGCTTGTTGTGGAAAATAGGGAAATCCAATTTATTCAAGGTTTTTTAGCCTTATAAGAAAGTTAAAGATTGTCTAACCATTTGCTGACACACTATCATGCGACATCCCTCATGTGCAATCCTCAGGTCATGTGCAGTCATGTGCTTGTCAGGTGATGTAATGCTCACACAAAAAAACACACTTTATTTTTCGGGTATTAAAATGTGTTCCGTAAAGAAAAATTACTTATTTTCGAGACCTCTTTCTGACACCTGCCAAAATGGGGTCTGGGAAAAACTGCTTGGTTTCAAAAAGCATTCCCAAACAGGCTCTTACAATCTTATTGTGTGAAAAAAATTTATAAAAAAGAGTTTGGTGAGATTTTAACTTTCTTATGAAATTTTTTTCACACAATAAGATTGTAAGATTACTTAAACTTTTATTTTCAAAGTTTTCTGGACAAATAAATCCTTGGAATTGTTTAACACTTAACTAAACTTTTCTACAACTATTTTTTGTGTGAAAACTCTGATTTGCATGCAGTGGACACAGTATAAAGGAAGTCATCTTTCTCTTCTGCCAAGCACACCCATGGTTCCAAATTACTGTGCTCACAAAACCCACAACCTCATGGGACCTGCAAGATGGCAGCCACAAGGGGGCACATACACTTCCCCCAGCCACATCTAGATCATGGGTCTTGTGACTTGTAGCATAAGAGTAGGTAGAGCGACCAGACCCCCTTGTAATGACTGCGATGGCATATGTACAATGTCTGCACAGAGGCTCATTCCAGATTACATGAAACCTGCCAGTCAGGTAAACTGCTCTTTGCATGAACAGAACGCTCAGAAAAAGCTCCTGGTTTGCTCTTCACCTCCTCGGGAGTCGTTTTAATGTTTGAAAAAACAGTTCGACCTTACCCTTTCATGGAAAACAAACATAAGGACTCACATTTTAAGGGATCCGCAATGGTGGTGTTGAACAGAACATGTACGAGATGTATATAACCTGGCACTTACCCTCGCTGAACTCCATCTTCTGCGCAAGCTCAACACGACCAGTCTCACGGTTTCCTCGGTCAAATTCCTCCTCGAGTGACCCACACTGCTCATCTTTCCAGAAGCCGCGCAAGTTGATGCCTCTCTTTTATACCCTCCAGAAGGTCAAAGAACCGCATGACCTTCTCTTTCGCTGCACCCTTGCCCACACTACCGGACTTTATCCTTGACGGGAGCCTGCACAAGCGGGGAAATTTTGGCCGTCCTCGCGTGAGTCTCGTAGGGCTGGTTATCAGCATGATCACAACATCGTCGGCAATTGAAGGATGAGAGGAAAAGATAGCCTTGAGACAAATGTATGATGTTCAATGAGGATGGTCTCGTTTCCCGGCGAGGGATTCCCTTGGTCAGACTTCGCTTGACTACCATCGCCTATCTTCCAATTTCCATCCCTCAGTAACGTCAAGGCGGAACCCAAGGCGTCGTAAGCCTCCGGTAACTGCTGGAGTTAACGCGGATTCTGATTAGGGGACAGATGAAACCAGCCTTGTGCGTGGTAATGAAACTGACTCGGACACACAGCACATCTCGTCCCAATCTCTCTCCTCTCCCTAGTTCTGCTAGCCTGAGGTCCGCTAGGTACTCCGGGAAACTGCGCAGGCACACCCCCGCAGAGCATGTAAGTCTTGCTTAAGTTCGCTCTGTGTGTCGTGCGACGAGGTCGTCCTATCTATGTTGGCACGACGACAGAGCCGAGTAAGGAGCCAGTTTCTGAAGGGTGTACTTGTGCAATGAATGCTTGATCAGCTTTGAGAGCGAAGATAGGGGGGTTGTTGAAGAGTGTGAACAGGATAATGTAGGTGGAAGAGAGATGCGATTGACAAGGAAGTAGCCCAAGTAAGGTGAGGACCCTGTATTCTTCCTGCAGTAAAGTCAGACCGAACAACATAGATACTGGAAGAAATTGACCTCGATTACATCAAGTAGATCGCCTGTTCATTTCCCCGATTCTTCCATGCTGAAGTCTCATGGTCGTCTCTGACAGTGCTCGATCCACCATGCGTCACCCATATACACTTCTAAGCGCTTCCTTGCGACTTTCCTCGCATCTCAGCGTAACCACGCTGCGCTCGCCTCAAAGCGGACAGGATAGCAGCCGGGGGGTGGAATGGATGCATCGCGGGCAACGGAAGAGCGCGGAGAAACTTGAGGAGGGGTCGGACAGACGCGAGCTTCTCCCACGAGAAGATGAAGAACTGGAATTCGGAGCCCACGGAAGGATCAACAGAGAACCAGAAGCGACGACTTGTACATACGTGAAAATCGTCCGGTACCAGCCGTTTCTGCTTCAAATTCAACTCAGCCCCAACTCAGATCAACACCGCTGACGTAACTCGGACCATATGCACTCGGCGCAAGTTGTGGCCATTATCGTCCTTCTCGCTCAATTTACGAATTTACCGGAAGAACGGCCATGGACAACGTTGTATATAATGACAAGGCAGACAGAAAATATAGGCCAAAAGTCTCCGAAGTCACAGGTCTTTTCGCAAACTCCCTGAAACAGCGGAGAGTTACTTGTTACATTGGAAATAGGAAGCCACGCGGCTTTCTCAAAGACCCAGCCAGCCCTAGGAACGTCTCAGCCAGGGGCACGAAACACAATTACGTATCAATTACCATGATCAGCGAAGATATGCACCATGTCCAGAGCCTCCGTATAAGAGGAAGGAATATTGGCGTTAGCGGGTAGCAGCGGATCTTGCGGTGCATTTTGCTGCACATCCAGGGCAATTTGTGCCATCCTACGCAATGAGGACGAAGTGGCATCCTGCCCAAAAGAAACAGAATGGAACGAAAGCGGCCTCCTAGTGTTTTAGGTCGTTAGAAGCGACAGGGTGATTGAAGAAATTTACAAACCCCCTGCGTACGGCACCACGGCAGATGTCGAAGATTGGTCCATCACTTACGTCGTCCTCACCGTCGGACAAGAAAATCACGACAGGCGTTCTATGGTGCGTGTCAGTATATAGTGTGATGAGCCTTCCCCCCAAAATATCCACCTTTCGGTACTCCAGTGCGCGTCCATGATACTCTGTGTTCTCTCAAGAGCACGTGTAAAGTCTGTGCCACCGTCGGCTTCAAATTGTAAGGCAGCAGTCAACAGCTCGTCCGGAGAACCTGTCAAATCGTTTTCTATAGAAGTCGACGGTTCGTGATTGAAGAAGATCAAGCTATGTGTGTCCCTTCTGACTCCGCCAGTTTGGGCGTTGCGATCTATGGCGGCCTGGCGGGCCAGCCAGAAGCTGTAAAGTGCCGAGAAGACCGACCCAAGCCTGTCATTTGCGGTGGGCGTGATGCGGTCAGTCCCGGCCACATTGGGAAGTGGCTGGCGATCTTGTTGGCACATCGATTCAGATCTGCATGCGAAGGGTCGAAGTAAAAATGGAGATGAGGGGGGAAATGCAGGGTTACGGACCTGTCGATGACGAAGATTCTATGTAGCCTCTACATCAAGTATGTTGATCAGTGGTAAGGAGTCGGCTACTCACAAATGGAAAGTTTGCTGAATAACTATGGGGTTTTTACAGCTGAAGTGGTGGCCGTTATTTGACACGTAGCCAAGGCCAGCGGGAGCGTTTGCCGCATCCATTGGCGGGTGAAATAGGGCGAGTGTACAATGTGATGGCCGCGCGATCACCCCCCCCACATCTATGGTATGTTCGGGGTCTTCAGAGTCACGTTTCAATTACAGAAATATATTTCATGAAATTATCGTTTACCTGGACACATTGCATCGCTATCATGGTAATACGTTAGACAGTGGCTAAACTTAGTAGCAAGCTGCGTACCACTTTGCAAAATTCGCTTGCTCCTCGCGAGGATATGGATCTGCGGAGATAGTTTGGTTAGATACAGTGTAGTATGCGACACGATGTGATCGTCCCCAACCTCTGAAACCTGAAACTGGAATGAGCTCGACCAATGAGACTAATCAAATGATGAGCTTACCCATTCGACGCCAATGAAGGCCATGTGTGACCCAATCTTTCGGCCGATCGGCGTTTGGGACCATTCTCTCGTGGATATGCTGTGTTTCCGAATTATCGCAGGGCTCGCCGCGACAGTAGTCGATATGCACGTGTCGCCCCATCGATGTGCATACCAAGTTACACAACATAGGAGCACCGTCGTCATTTGTCAAGAGTTTGCGTCCCTCCAACTCGAGGCTGGTCCCATCTGGCCCATCGATAGTCCACCTTGTGCGTGACATGGGCCCATGACGCGTATCATGTTCCTGTTGAGGGTGTCCTAGAATCGAGTCAGCTATCAGCCAAAAAGTTGCGAGCGACGACTAAACCTGAAGGTAGCGTGCATAGATACCCGCAAGTCTCACACCTAGAGCTGATGAGCACATTGCAGAGTTTGGAAGTTTACAGGATTACCGGCTCTCGCAAAAGTGAAAAGGCTGCTTTTCGTTGCTATGAATGTGAGGACCGTGGTGCCTAACCTCCCCGGACTCGATCGTCTTGACGCAGCGGAGACGCTTCGCAGCTGCAGTAGAGTACTCTTAGTAAACTAACGTAGAGCATCACAAAACATACATTGCGTATACTAGAATTCATGATAAGGGTGAAAGTCTATCGTCTCGATGAAAAGAGGCATACCTTAGTATATTGGGAGGTTTCATGCCTGCCAGTGATCGTAGCCGAGTGGGGCATCGTATCTATCTGGCATATGCCTGGGGCAGAACACAAGGCGTTGCAGGAGTGCTCTTGTCTAGGATGCTTAAATGGAAAACGTCCAAGAAACAGGGTTACACAAAGACACACCCGCATAAGTGACTTTGGTCAGGCTCCAAGCCATGTAGATGGTCCCCACTGCACAACCGCTTGCATAATTCGCAGGACACCGGACAATGTCTATGTTCACAAACATGTATGATGTGTACTTCATTTCTAAGCAGAGCTCTATCAAAGGGTTGTCGGCGAAGGAGCGACATGGCTCACATTGGAACGCGGCAGGTCCCAGAACAAGTAAAGGATTTCCCGTTCGGGAGCCTCAAACCAATCGAATCGCATGGCTACGGGCACGATTATGTTTCAGCCCACAAAACAGCATTGAGTACAGCAGACGTACTTCACCGCACATATGGACCGGAGCTGAACAAACGTGTTCACCGTCATGCCCGACCGGCTGAACAAGATTGAAGAATGAGGCTACGTCATAGGGTCAATGACAACGGTGTTACCTTGACACACTCATCCACACATCCTGGCATTCCGGAAAACTCGCAACGCTGTCCGCACAGGTGTGAGTCCACACGGCATCTGGTAATATGCATATGTGAGTAACTCTTGGCGCCATCCACACGAAAGTTGCAAATCTAACACGTGATTTCCGGAATGACCCGCGCTGCACAAAGTTACTAGTTAGCAAGGTCGACGGTGGAACTTGACTAGACCTACGTTTGACCACAAGGTTTGGCAGGAAGGAAATCCCTTTCACAGAACGTACAATCATGGATACACTTATGGCTCGTCAGA
>Ga0137394_10002100_pt1 | contig 14648 bp, 14 predicted proteins | sample czobulk116metaG_FD_108278 | JGI IMG/M metagenome (GOLD analysis project Ga0137394, IMG submission 108278) | Vadose zone soil microbial communities from Angelo Coast Range Reserve, California, USA - czobulk1.16 metaG | ecosystem: Environmental > Terrestrial > Soil > Vadose zone | place: USA...
AATTGCGGACAGCCGACCGTGTAGGCACGCAATGACCGGAAGGGCCACATCAGCGAGGTCGACCTTGCGCCGACCCCAGCTCGATCTCCCGCAGCCCGCGCACCTTGAGGGCATCGGGGGCGAACCGCCCCCCCACCGCGACGCCGCCGGGCAAGGGCGTGTAGAGCTCGATCCCGATCGTGGCAATGGGCAGGGAGGTCGCGCCGGGCCTCGGAGCATCGAGAAGCTTCAGGGAAACGATGGCGAGGATCGGTCCGCTGTCTTCCGGCGTATCAGGAAGAGGCTCGCGATCGAAGGTCTGGGTCGGGAACGCCGTCTTCATTGCCTTCTGGTGCACTTCCGAGTGATACCACCCGACCAGGGCCTTCTTGCTCTCGAACCAGGCAAAGATGACTCGCTTGCCGCTCGACGTCTGCCCCGTCTCCACTCCGAGACAGCCGGGCCACGCCCTGGCCGCGCCGACCACGCTGGCGAAGTCGCCCGGGGGAGTCTGCGCGGCCGCCGGGGTGATCCAGGAGCAGACGAGGGCGAGGGCAACTGCCGCGACGATCACGCGGTCGCCACCGTGGCGGGTCTTCATGAGGAGATCTCCTTTCTCGCTCATACGTCTTTCTCGAGGCGCCGTCGCCATCCGCTCAGCCCTGGAGCACCCATCCGTACTGGGTCAGGCTCGGTCGCGGCCCCTCTTCCAGGTAGGCCGCTTTCAGCTTCGACACGTAGTCGACAGGTACCGGGCTGCGATGCAGACCCGGATCGATCCCGTAGACGCGGGCGCCGTTGAGGCCGAAGATCTGCGCTTTCACGTCAGGGGTGAGGGGGCGGTAACCGAACCGCTTCATGAGCGACTCGGGCATCGTGAACCGGCGCAGGGCCTCGATCTGCCACTGGGGCGAGCCCCACCAGATGGAATCCGTGCCCCAGAGCACGTGATCGGCGCCGAAGGCCTGGACGAGCATGCCGAGCACGTGGCCGCAGACCAGGGGCGAGGTGATCACCATCTGGCCGAAGGTGGCGCCCAGCTCGGCGTAGATGTTGGTGAGGCTGGGGTTGCGGAGCCGGATGTCGCAGAGGTCGGTGACCCAGTCCACGCGCGACGACGTGCGGAACTCGTCGCGCGCGGCCTCCATGGCTGGGCGGAGGGAGTGGAAGGCCGAGTGATAGACGATGAAGTTCAGGTCGGGAAAGTCCTTGGCCGCGCGCTCGAGGTCGCGCGGATGCCAGTACTCCTCGACCCCACCCTGGAGAGGCAGCCCCTTGTGGAGACAGATGTTCTTGATGCCGAGGCGGCGCGAGGCCTCCAGCATGGGGTACGCGACCTTCTCGTCGTCGACCCGCCACGGCTTCGGGGGGGTGCCGAAGGCGAGGCCCGTGTAGCACTTCCACGCACTGATCCTGAGGTCGGCGGCCTGACGCCGCATCTCGTCCAGGTCTGCCGTGCCCTTGTTGGGGGACACCAGCCCGTGCGCGATGAGCCGCTGGGAGGCGGCCAGTCGGTTGATCACGTCCCGTGTCTCCGCCATCTTGTCCGGCGGCAGAATATTGCTGGCCTCGGTTGCCGATGGAATGCCGCTGATCACGGCGACCGTGGTGTCGCTGTCCAGAAACATCTCCTTGATGTAGTTGCCGAGATAGAGATCCTCCATGGTGCCGCGATCCTTCTCGAGCTCGGAATTCCAGGTCCGTCCGACGCGCCGCAGGCCGAGGAGGTTCGGAAACTGCCGAGGAGCGGCGACGTGATGGGTCTGGACGTCGAAGATGAACTGGCCTGACGGCTTCTGCGCGTCGGCTGCCGCCGACTCGACGGCCTCGACGGCATCCACCTCGAAGAAGCGTCCGAAGACCGTGTTCAAGGCGAGGAAGGCGGCGGCCATCCCCGCGCTGGAAGACAGGAAGTCGCGCCGGCTCACCCCGAGCCGGCGCGCGTTCGTTCGCGCCGTCTCCTGCAGCAGCGCGGCGACGCGCGCTTGCTCGGGCGTCTGCGACAGCGGGACGTACTCCTCGTTCGAGACGACCTGCGTGGGGAGCGGAGAGAGCCCGTCGGTCTCCGCGTCCAGCCGCCATTTCCGAACCCACCGACGTTCATGCATCCTCGTCCTCCTCTCCGCCCTTCCGGCGTGTCTCCTGGGTGATGTGAACACTGGTAACATACAGATGTTGACAGTGTCAACACCAAAAGTTATGGTTGGATCAATCGTGCGCCAGGTCGAACCGCGAGAACCTCAGGCCAGCCGGCGTCCGCCCCGCCGGCCCAGGCGCCCGAATCGATACCATCACGGCGACCTCCCCCAGGCCCTCCTGGATGCGGCGCTCCGTATCGTGAAGACCCAGGGCACGGAAGCCCTGACCTTGCGGGCGGTTGCCCGCCTGGCCGGCGTCTCGCAGGCGGCTCCGTACAGGCACTTCGCGAACAAGGAAGCCATCCTGGCCGCGGTCGCCGAGGACGGCTTCCGCTCACTGATGGCCGCCATGCGTCAGTCCGTCCAGGCCTGCGATGACATCCCCCTCGCACGGCTCCGGGCGGTGGGGATCGGCTACGTGACGTTCGCCACGAGCCATCCCTCCCACTTCCGCGTCATGTTCGGACGCGGCATGGCTGACCGGTCAGCCTTTCCGACTCTTCGTCAGGTCGCCAGTGACACGCTCGCCATGGTCGTGGCCGCCATAGCGGATTGCCAGCGCGCTGGACTCGTGCGCGCGGAGGAGTCGGCGGAGGACCTTGCCCTCACCGCGTGGTCCAGCGTCCACGGCCTGTCCGCCCTCCTCGTCGAGGGCGTGCTCGACAGGCCCGCAGCCGAGGTTGCCGAGATGGTGACCCGGCATCTGTTCCTGGGTCTGGGAGTACGTCAGGGCTAGCGACCTCGCGCCCCGCGGGGCGCCCCTCGCCCGCGCCGGGACATGATAAGGTCCACTCGGCCCGCACCCACGCAGCGACCTGGCCATCAGTCGAGAGGGCACCATGACGAGCGCCGCGCGATTTGGCATCGTGTTTCTCCCGGAGTCGCTCGCCGACTTCGGGGGGCTGTGCCGCGAGGCGGAAGAGGCGGGGTTCGACCTCCTGGGGGTGGCCGACTCGCAGTCCGTGTTCCGCGAGCTGTACGTGGCCCTCGCCATCGCCGCCCGCGACACCTCGCGCATCCAGCTGGGACCACTCGTCACGAATCCCCAGACGCGCCACCTCGTCGTCACCGCGAGCGCCATCTCGAGCATCGACGAGCTCTCGGGCGGCCGCGCCATGCTCGGGCTCGGCTCCGGCGACAGTGCGATCTACACGCTGGGTGCGCCGCCTTCGACGGTGGCGGGACTCGAGGATGCGGTCGTCACGCTGGGTCAGCTCACGAGCGGGGCCCTGGTCGAGCGTGGTACACGAAAGTGGCAGGTGCGGCGGTCCACGCGCCGCGTGCCCATCTATCTCGCCGCCGAAGGGCCGCGGACGCTCGAGCTGGCCGGCCGCGTGGCCGACGGCGTCATCGTCGGGCTGGGTCTCACCCCAGAGGTCATCAGCCTGTCGCTCGCCGCCATCGAGCGAGGCGCGCGCGCGGCCGGGCGGACGCTCGAGGATCTCGACGTCTGGTGGTTCGCCAAGACCAACGTGGCCGACACGCGCGAGGCCGCGGTGGCACCCATCAAGATGGCCCTGGCCGCGAGCGCCAACCACGCCTTCCGCTTCACGCTCGAGGGCAAGGCCGTCCCGCCCGACCTTCACGAGCGGATCCGGGGCCTCCAGAAGGAGTACGACGCCCATCAGCACGAGATCGCCGGCGCCGCCAACGCCGACCTGACCGAGCGCTGGGGCCTGACGGAGTTCTTGCGCGATCGCTTCGGCATCGCCGGCACGCCCGAGGATTGCGTGGCGCAGGTCCGCCGTGCCATGGCCGCGGGCGCCCGGCAGTTCATCATCACGGCTTTCGTGCCTGACGCCCGCGCCCTCATGCGTCGCTTCATGAGAGAGGTGGCGGCCGCCATCGGGCGCCCGCGATGATGCGCATCGCCGCCATCGAGGTCAGCCACTGGCATTCGCTCCACGACTCGGCCTATCTCCGTCATCTCGTGACCCTGCCAGATGTTCAGCTCGTGGGCGTGCACGACCCGAGCGCGGCGGTGGCGGCCGAGCGCGCCGCCGTCCTCGGCAATCCTCCCGTCTTCACCGACTACGGCCGCATGCTCGCCGACACCCGCCCCGACTTCGTGATCGCGCTGGGGCGGCACAGCGTGATGGCCGAGACCGCCCACTACCTGCTCGACCACGGCTATCCCTTCCTCATGGAAAAGCCCATGGGGATCAACGCCGCCGAGGTGCGGCGCATCGCGGACAAGGCGGCCGCCAAGCAGGCCTTCGTCGCGGTGCCGCTGGCCCAGCGCTATCTCCCCTTCACCATCCGGGCCAGGGCGCTCCTCGCCGAGGGACGATTCGGTCCCCTCTCGCATATCTATTTCCGCCTGAACCGCCCCACGTCCGGGCGCTACCCCGCATGGGGCGCGCCGTGGATGCTCGATCCGGCCGTCGCGGGCGGCGGATGCCTGCGCAATCTGGGTCCCCATGGTCTCGACCTCTTCCTGTACCTCACGGGCGAGGAGGCCCAGGTCACCGGGGCGCAGCTCAGCCGGCGCGCCCTCGGCGAGCGCGTGGAGGACTACGCTTCCGTGCTCGTGCGCTCGACGGGCGGGATCCTCGGCACCATCGAGCTCGGCAACGGCTTTCCGCGCAACGGAACGGACGGGGAGTGGAAGATCGCCGGCCGTGACGCCATCCTTGCCGTGAGGGACGACACGCTTCGCCTGGTGACGAGCTCCCGCGAGGAGACCTCGCCCGCCCCGCTCCCCGAGCCCATCGCTCTCACCGCCCTCCGGGACGTCCTCGACCACTGGCGTCGCGGCGCCCCGCCCCCCATCGGCGTGGAGGACTGCGCGCGGGTCGCCGTGCTGATCGACCGGGCGTACGAGCTGGCCGCGTCGACGACCGTATAGGCGACCGCGCTCCCGCGTCACTCGCGCGACCATCGAGATGCGCATTCCCCTCCGCGCCGGCGCCTGGCTCGACTACGACGCGGAGTGGCTGTCGACGGAGGAAGCCGACCACGCGTTGACCAGCCTTCGCGGCGAGCTTGACTGGGAGCAGCGAGAGATCGTGCTGTTCGGGCGCCGCGTCCTGCAGCCGCGCCTGATCGCCTGGGCCGGCGATCTCGCCTACCGATACTCGGGGCAAACGCTCGAGCCGCGGCCGTTCACCCCGACGGCGCGGCGGCTGCTCGCCAATGTCAGCGTCCGGGCCGGCGTGAGCTTCAACCACGTTCTCCTCAACCGCTACCGGAGCGGCGAGGACAGCATGGGGCTGCACTCCGATGACGAGCCGGAGCTGGGCCCGGACCCGCTGGTGGCGATCGCGTCGCTCGGCACGGCGCGGCGACTGGTCGTCAAGCCGCGGCGGAAACAGGATCGGGAGCGGCAGGAGCTCTCGCTCGGACACGGCGCCCTTCTCGTGATGGGAGGGACCTGTCAGCGCCACTACGTCCACGGCGTTCCCCGTCAGGCGGGCGTCCACGCGGAGCGCATCAGCCTGACCTTCCGGTACCTTCTCCGCGAGCCGTGATCGTGGAAGAGGCACGCCCCGGTCCGTCTGGCGGCCGTCGCCCGCGCGTGGTAGCGTCTCGGCAACGCAGCCGCGCGACGCCCCCTCAGGGATCGCGGAGCCGGCCCCGGGAGGACGTGCATGGCCAAGCTGGCGCTGCGGGTCAACGGCGGAAGCCAGACGCTCTCGCGCACGCTCCACGAGGAGATCGTGTACGACCGCGACGGCGTGACCACGGCCGACTGGGCCTCGTACCCCATCCTCACCTTTCCCGAGGTTCCGGCCCTCGAGTTCGAGCTGATTCAGCGGCTGGACCAGCCGCCCCTCGGCGTCGGCGAGGCCGCCTCCACGCCGGTGCCCGCGGCGCTGGGGAATGCCGTGTTCGACGCGACGGGAGTGCGGCTTCGCACCGTGCCGTTCCGAGCGGATCGGGTGAAAGCCGCCCTGGCCCGAAGCTGACCGGGAACCCCGTGGTCACCTCGGCGGATGTCGTCGTCATCGGCTCCGGCGCCTTCGGCGCCAGCGCGGCCTACCACCTCGCGAAGCGCGGCGCCCGCGTGGCCGTGCTCGAGCGCTTCGGGCTCGCCTCGCAGACCTCGCCGCGCGCGGCCGGCCTCTCCAGCCAGGTCCGCGCGACCCCGTCGCTCACCCGGCTCGCCCAGCGCGCGGTGGCGAAGCTCGGGTCGTTCACCGACGAGACGGGCCAGCCCCTTCGCTTCACCCAGAGCGGCGCCCTGAAGATCGCGCGCACCGAGCGCGACGCGGAGCAGCTCTCGCGCGAGGTGGCGCGGGGCGCCGCCGTCGGCGTCGAGATCGACTTCATCTCGATTGCCGAGGCCCGACGGCGGCTGCCCATCCTCGGCGCGCGCGGCATCGTGGCCATCACGTGGAGCCCGACCGACTGCAACGTCGAGCCCTCCGAGCTGCCGATCGGCTATTGTCGGGCCGCCGAGAAGCTCGGGGCGGCGCTCCTCCCGCACACGCCGGCCACGGGCTTCGAGATCGGCCCGGGAGGCGTGGAAGGCGTGCGCACCCCGCAAGGGACGATCGCCACGCGCGCGGTCGTGGACGCTGCCGGCGGATGGGCGCGTCTCGTTGCCGCCGGGCTCGGCGGCGCTTTGCCCGTCGTCCCCACGCGCCATCAGCTCTTGATCACCGAGCCCATTCCCGGGGTCGGGCCCGAATTCCCGATCGCCCGGGTGATCGACGCCAATGTCTACGTGCGCCACGAGCGCGGCGGGCTCATGCTCGGCGGCTACGAGCCTGATCCCCTGCAGGTGGACATGGCCGCCCTCCCGCCGTCCTTCGACATCGCGGAGCTGCCGCTCGACATCGAGGTCCTCTGGCGGCTCGCGCGGAGTGTCGGCGAGCAGTTCCCGATCTTCCAGGATCCGACCATCCGCGTCGCCGAGCACCGTGGCGGGCTGCCCACGCTCACCCTGGACGACCGCTATCTCGCGGGACCGCTCCCCGGCGTGGCCGGGGCGTGGGTGATGAGCGGCTGCTGCGTGGGCGGCCTCAGCGTCTCCCCCGCCCTCGGGGAGGCGATGGCCGAGTGGATCCTCGACGGGGCGCCCGCGCTCGATCTCTCCGAGATCTCCACGGCGCGCTTCGCCGGGCGCGGCGTCGACGAGACCGCGCTGCGCGAGCGATGCCGGCAGGCCTACGCCACCCACTACCGGGCAGGCAGCGAGACGTCGGCGGCCTCGTGAGCCACCTCATGGGCCTCGTGCTCTGCGGTATGCTCGCCCGAGGAGGGCCTTCATGACCACCGTCCCGCTCCGCCCAACCGTGCTCGAGATCGACCTCGACGCGGCTGCCGACAACGTGCGCGCGGTGCGGGGGCTCGTCGGTCCCGAGCGCAAGATCTTCGCCGTCGTCAAGGCCGACGGCTACGGATTCGGCGCCGCCGAGATGGGGGCCGTGTTCGTCCGGAACGGCGCCGACTGTCTGGCCGTGGCCGACCTCACCGAAGGCATCCGGCTGCGTCAGCGTGGAATCACCGCGCCGATCCTCGTCTATCCCAACTCGCTGCCCGAGGCCGCCGCCGATGCCCTCGCCCACGACCTCGTCCCCACCCTCGTGGATCTCGACGCCGCCCGCGCGTACTCGGAGGCGGCGGTCGGCCCGTGCGAGGTGTTCGTGAAGGTCGACGTGGGGCTCGAGCGTCTCGGGGTTCCCACGGAGCAGGCGGCCAAGACGATCCTGGCCATGATGGAGCTGCGCCACCTGCGCCTTGGCGGGATCTGCGCCCATCCCCACGCCGAGGTCGGCGGTGATCCCGCGTACGCCGACTGGCAGCTCGGGCGATTCACGGGCGTCGTCGACGAGCTGGAGGCGCGGGGCGTTCCCGTGCCCGTGAGGCTCCTGGCCGCCACGCCCTTCGTGCTCCGCTTCCCGCACACGTATCTCAACGCCGTCGATCCCGGCCGGATGCTCTACGGGATCACCTTCCCCGGGGAGACGCCGCCCGTCCCGCTCCGGCCGACCTTCAGGGCCCTGACCACGCGCGTGATCGCGCTCAAGGAGCTCTCGCCCCGCGAGCGCTTTGCCGAGCTCGCCCCCTTCCCGGTGACGGCGCCCATGCGACTCGGGGTGGTACCCATGGGCTCGGCCGACGGCCTCCGCTGGCTGCACGCCGGGCATGTCCTCGTGCGCGGTCAGTCCGTCCCGGTGATCGGCTCGCCGTCGCTCGAGCACACGCGGATCGATCTGACCGGAGTGCCCGCGGCCTCCGTGGGTGACGAGGTCGTGATCATCGGCCGCCAGGGCGGGCTGGAGATCTCGCCCGCCGAGGTCGCGTCCCGCCACGGCCTCGGCCTCCACCACGTGGCGACCACGGTCGGGCCGCGCGTGGCCCGGGTCTATCTCTCCCGCGCCACCGTCTGAAGCGAGGACGTCCCCATGCCCGTCCAGTACGAGAAGCGCGGTCCGATCGGTATCGTCACCCTCAGTCGCCCCGGAGCGCGCAACGCGTGGGGCGCCGACTTCAACGAAGGCATCGCCCGCCACTTCGCGGCCATGGAGGATGACGACGAGATCCACTGCGCCGTCCTCACCGGCGACGAGGCCGGGGGCGCCTTCTCCGCCGGCGCGAACCTGAAGGACCCGAAGACGCACACCATGGCCTCGGCCGCGGAGTTCATCAAGGGCATCCCGAGGCGGCGGGACCGCGCCTTCGAGATCCTCGGGAACTTCCCCAAGCCGCTCGTGGGAGGCGTCAACGGGTTCGCCGTGGGCATCGGCTGCATCGTGACCTTCTGCTGCGATCTGCTCGTCGCCTCCGAGCGGGCGGAATGGCGCCTGCCCCAGGTGGCGCTGGGCATCCTGCCCGCCTACGGCGGCGCGGCCCGCCTCGCCCGCTGGGTGGGCCGCGGCCACGCCATGCGCCTCACGCTCGGCTTTCCCCTCGGCGCCGAGGAGGCGCAGCGGATCGGCCTCGCGCAGTGGCTCGTGCCGCACGCCCGCCTGATGGACAAGACGCTCGAGGTGGCGGGGCATCTCGCGTCATTGCCGCCCCTGGCGGCGCGCCTGGCCAAGGAATCCTTGCTCCGCGGCCTCGACGTCCCCAATCTCGCCGACGCCTCGCTGGTCGATCTCTACCGGTTCGCGACTCTCGAGCTGACGGAGGACAAGGCCGAGGGCCACGCGGCGTGGCGCGAGAAGCGCAAGCCGACGTTCCGGGGCCGCTGAGCCTTCGACCGTGCCGTCCTCCCGCCGTCTCTAGAAAGGAGCTCATCATGCCGCGCGTCGCTCCCATCACCGGCAAGTCCGACGTCCCCGTCGAGCACCACGCCGCCGTCGACGGAGTGATGAAAGTGTTCGGCAACGTGCGAGGGCCGTTCAGCATGCTCCTTCACAGCCCGAAGCTCGCCGAGCGGGTACTCCCCCTCGTCACCTTCTTTCGAGACGAAAGCGTGGTCGACGCCAAGCTCCGGTCGATCGCCATTCTGAGCGCCGTGCGCGAGCGGGAGGCGGCCTACGTGTGGGCGGCCCAGGTCGGCGCCGCGCGCCGCAATGGCCTGCGCGAAGAGGTCATCGACCTTCTCCGATCCAAGGGCGATCCCGCCAAGCTTCCCGCGGAGGAGCGGGACATCGTGACCTATGTCCGGCAGCTCATGCGCACGAACCGCGCGGACCAGGCGGTCTTCGACGCGCTCAAGAGCCGGCATGATGCCCAGTGGATGGTCGAGCTGACGGCAGCCGCCAACTATTTCGCGATGCTCTCCGGGATCGTCAACGCCTTCGAGGTCGCCGCGCCGGCGGACGGCGACAAGCTGCCCGCCTAGCTCGGGTCACCATGGAGGTCGGAGAAGTTGGATTGCAAGACCCGACCCCCGATGAGAGGATGGCGGTGTGAAGGACGCCAAGAGCGACAAGCCGCTCGGCCGCCGCGAGCTCCTGCAGCGAGGGGCGCTCGCGGGGCTCGGCATGGGCCTGCTTCCTCTGCGGGCATCAGCCCAGCCGGCGGCACGGGCGGGGGCCAAGGTGCAGCGCTACGTGACGCTCGGGCGCACGGGCATGCAGGTGTCCGACATCTCGTTCGGGGGAAGCCGGCTCGGCGCCGGCGAGGGCGACGTCGTCCGGCACGCCCTCGATCGAGGCATCAACTACTTCGACATCGCCGACAGCTATCGTGGCGGCGACTCGGAGACGACCGTCGGGGAGGCCCTGCGCGGCAAGCGCGACCGCGTCTACCTCGCGTCGAAGACCTACGCAAGCCCGGGCGACCACCGGGACTCCATGATGCGCTCCCTCGAGCAGAGCCTGCGGCGCCTGCGCACGGACTACGTCGACGTCTACTTCAACCACGCCGTCAACGAGGTGGAGAGACTGAAGAACCCCGAGTGGCACGAGTTCACCGCGCGCGCGAAGCAGCAGGGCAAGATCCGCTTCGTGGGCATGTCGGGCCACGCCGGGCGGCTGATCCAGTGCCTGGACTATGCCCTCGATACCAACGGCGTCGACGTCATCCTCGTCGCCTACAATTTCGGCCAGGATCCGGCCTTCTACCAGGGGCTGACCCGCTCCTTCGACTTCATCGCGCGCCAGCCGGACCTGCCCCGCGTGCTGCAGAAGGCGAAGGCCAAGGGCGTTGGCGTGATCGCCATGAAGACCCTGATGGGAGCGCGCCTCAACGACATGCGCCCGTTCGAGAAGGGCGGCGCCACCTTCGCCCAGGCGGCCTTCCGCTGGGTGCTCTCGGGCCAGAACGTGGACGCGCTGATCATCTCCATGACGAGCGGGAACACGATCGACGAGTACCTCGGGGCCTCGGGCTGGCAGTCGGCGGCGAGCGACGATCTGCCGCTGCTCCAGCGGTACGCCAAGATGAACGGCGCCGCTCAGTGCCGCCACGGGTGCCAGGATTGCCTGAGCGCCTGTCCGAACGGGGTGCAGATCGGCGAGGTGCTGCGCACCCGGATGTACGCCGTGGACTATGGCGACATGACGCTGGCGCAAAGCGAGTACGCCATGCTCTCCCACAACGCCGCCCCCTGCCTGACCTGCGCGGCCCAGCCCTGCCGGAGCGCGTGCAGCCACGGGCTGCCCATCGAGCGTCTTACCGCCCCGACGCACCGGATGCTCAAGAGCTGACCGCGATCGCTGATTTGGTGCTATATACTTTCCCAGGCTCGATCCTGACCGCAGGAGAGTGAGACATGCCCCTCAAGCCCGTATCCCTCGACCACGTCAACATCTTCGTGCGCAGCGCCGGACGCTCGCATCAGTGGTACACGGACATCCTGGGTCTCCACACCCAGGACATCTTCCATCATCCGGGCACGGAGAAGATGCGCGCCGCCTTCCTTGCCTGCGATCCCGACCACGCGCACGACATCGCCCTCTTCGAGGTGGGTGACGAGGCCGCCTTGCCGCAGAAGGGCCAAGTGGGGTTGAATCACGTCGCCTGGCGGATGGCGAGCCTCGACGACCTCGCGGAGATGTACCAGAGGCTGAAGGCCAAGGGCGTCCCCATCCACGTCGCGGACCACACGATCTCCATCGGCGTCTACTTCTCGGATCCCGACGGCAACGGGCTCGAGGTCTATTACGAGCTACCGCGGAGCCAGTGGAACCGCGAGCGCCCGTTCTCGGAACAGGGCGAGAAGGGGCGCTTCCCCGGCCCCTGGGACGAGATGCTCAGCCAGTCCGCGCCGGCGGTGGCGCGGACCTAGCTCAGCTTCCCTCGCGGATGATGTCCTCGAGCCGCGCGCTGGCGCGGTCCCAGTGGAAGCGGCTCGTCACGAAGGCCTGACCCTGGTGCGCGAGCCGCTCCCGCAGCGGAGCCTCGCCCACCATTCGCTCGAGCGCGCTCGCGAGCGCGCCGACATCCCGCCGGGGCGCCACCAGGGCCGTCTCGCCGTCCACCGCATAGTCGCGGCAGCCCCCATTGTCGAAGGTGACGAGAGCGGCGCCACAGGCCATCGCCTCCATGGGCGGCATGCCGAGCCCCTCGTCCCAGGACGGGCAGAGATAGATGGGGCAGCGGCTGTAGAGCCAGGCGAGCCGCTCCTGGGGCAGGTTCTCGTGGAACTCGTCATACGGTAGGGCCTCGCGTGGCGACCTGACGCCGAAGCCCACCAGCCGCACCTCGGGATGCCGCGCCTTCACGGCCGCCATCGCCTCGAGCCCCTCGCGCACGCCCTTCCACGCGTAGTCGTGATGGAGCATGAGCACGCGCAGGACATCGCTGGAGCGCGCGCCGTCGACGGGATGAAAGAGAGCGCGGTCGACGGGCGTCACGAGCACCTCGGCCTTGGCGCCGAACTTGTCCCGCATGATGTCGGCGAGCCACGTGGAGATGACGACCTTTCGCAGCGGCAGGGCATAGGTCGCGTCGACCCGCCCCGCGTCGCCGTGGTACAGGCTCTCGTAGTGCTGAATGAAGTAGAGCTTCCGGCCGCAGCGATCGGGCGCCTCGGCGGCCGTCCTCGCCGTCTGCCAGGCCGTGGCGATCAGAGCGTCACCGTCGGGCGGCCGCGCGTTGTCCCACCCGGCGATCCAGCGAACCGTCGGGCGAAAGCCGGGGATCCACGCGGGCCCGTTCCCCCGGAGGTTGCGCCACCAGGCGCGCCCGCCATGCTTGGCGGGCACCATGAGGGTGACCTCGTGGCCGCGTGCCGCCAGGCGATCGGCATAGGTGAGAATGGCGCGCACCCCGCCGGCGATCCGGATGTGTGGCGCGAGAAACGTGATCTTCAAATGGCCATGGAGACCTGGCCGCCTCGACGATAGGCGGCTGGATCGAGCACCACGTTGACGCAGGAGACTTCTCCGGAGCCCATGGCTTTCTCGAGGGCGGGGCGGAGTTCCCCGGGCTCCGTGACGTGCACGCCCTTGCCCCCGAGCGCCTCCACCATCTGGTCGAAGCGCGTGAAGGGCAGCGAGGTGCCCACGGCGCGCTCGGCGCCGAAGAAGGAGAGCTGCGGGTTCCTGATCTGTCCCCATCCGCCGTCATTGCCGATGACGACGGTCACGGGCAGCTTGAAGCGCACGGCCGTCTCCATCTCCATGCCATTGAGGCCGAAGGCGCCGTCGCCCGCGATGAGCAGGACGCGCTGGGCGGGATGGAGCAGCTTGGCGGCGATGGCAAACGGCGGCCCTACGCCCAGGCAGCCAAACGGCCCCGGGTCGAGCCATTGTCCCGGCCGCTCCAGCTCCACGATCTTCGACGCGCAGCCGACCACGTCACCGCCATCGGCCACGACGGTGGTCTGGGCATCCACGACCGCCGCGATCTCGTGGCCGAGGCGGTAGTGGCTGATGGGTACGCTGTCCGACAGCCGCTCGCCCATCAAGCGGTCCTGGGCCTCCGTCTCTTTCTTCTCGAGCGTCTGTCGCCAGCTCTCGAAGCGCTTGGCGATGCCTTTGGACAGCGCCTCGCCTGCCTGGCGGAGCGTGAGCCCGATGTGCGAGGCCAGCCCCAGCTCGAGCGGCCGATTCCTGCCGAGCTCCACGGGATCGCAATCCACCATGGCCACCTTGACGCGCTCGCCAAAGGACGGCGGTCGGCCATAGCCGAGCCGGAAATCGAGTGGCGTGCCCAGCACCAGGATCAGGTCGGCCTGTCCCAGCGCGAAGCCGCGCGCCTGGGCAAAGGCCAGAGGATGCCGGCCCGGCAGACTCCCCCGCCCCGCGCCATTCATGAAGACGGGCACGCCTGCCGATTCCGAGAAATCGCGAAGGTCGGCGGCCGCATCGTCCCAGTACACGCCGCTGCCCGCCATGATCATGGGCCGCTCGGCCTGGGCGAAGAGATCGGCCAGCTTCTGGACGGAGTCGGGATCGGGCGCGCCGGGACGGCGATGCACGTAACCCGTCGGAATGGGCCCCATCCGGTCCTCGACCATGGTCATCAGGAGATCCACCGGGATCTCGACGAAGACCGGTCCCGGGCGTCCCGTGAGCGCGGTGCGTATGGCCGTGGTGAGGACTTCGGGAATCTGGCGGGTCTCCGACACCGTCCACGCGCCCTTGGTGATGGGCTTGAGGAGATCCACCTGCTCCACTTCCTGGAGCGAGCCGAGCCCGCGGAGGCCGAGCGGCGCCGCGCCTCCGATCAAGAGCAGCGGGCTCCGGGCCGAGAACGCGTTGGCCACCCCCGTGACGGCATCGGTGACGCCGGGCCCCGCCGTCACGATCGCCACGCCGAGATTGCGAGTCAGCCGCGCGTAGGCATCGCCCGCGTGCGCCGCCGCCTGCTCGTGGCGCATGTCCACGACCTCCACGCCCTCGGTGACGCAGCCGTCGTAGATGGGCAGGATGTGCCCGCCGCAGAGCGTGAAGATGTGGCCGACGCCCGCCTGCTTGAGCGTGCGCGCCACCAGGTGCCCGCCATTCAGATCCGCCATGGATCCCCTCCGCGCGCCCCTACCAGAACTTCTCCCACTTGACGCTCTTGCGGTCCATGCCTTTCTTGACGAGGGCGTCGCGGACGGCGTTGATGGTGTCGCCCCCGCCGCAGGCATAGACGACGAGGCGGTCCACGCTGTGCACGAGGCGGTCGATCACCTGGGCGGGCTCGCCCGTCTCGCCGCGCCACGCGGCAGGCGCCTCGCGCACGGCGGGGACATAGGTG
>Ga0137394_10002103_pt1 | contig 14642 bp, 25 predicted proteins | sample czobulk116metaG_FD_108278 | JGI IMG/M metagenome (GOLD analysis project Ga0137394, IMG submission 108278) | Vadose zone soil microbial communities from Angelo Coast Range Reserve, California, USA - czobulk1.16 metaG | ecosystem: Environmental > Terrestrial > Soil > Vadose zone | place: USA...
CGGTGCCACCTTTGGTTGTTTAAGAGACGGTCTGATACCAACAGCACGCTACGCACCTATAGCTGGAGCTGGGACCGGATCAGCCATGCAACCTCATTGTCATCTTCGTATCCGTTGTCTCCCGTAAGGTTCATGAGGTACTCGCCGGCCTTGGGCCCAGGTGTACTTGGGTTGCGTAACCTCCACAAGTTGAGCATGCCACCACCCCTGGCGGTTGTTCCATGAACATCGTCTCGTCCTCGGGAAGTTAAGGAAAGCAGTCTTTATATCGAATTGTTGGACATCCCAGCCCGGGCCTAGACTGGCAGCAATGTGGAGGATGGCACGGAAGGATTCTAGTTGTGCGGTGGGGGCAGTCGTCTTGTCATCCCTTGGCTACATAGCGGACTTTTGAGTTCCTCACGTCCTCCTGCGATCCAGTATTCTCTCTCTGGAGAGGCAAGTTGGTATTATAGACAAAGTCATCAAAAGGCACAAGCTCATAGAGAGGATCTCCCAAGCAATGAAACGAAATTGTGATTGATGAGATTACAGTATTGCAAGCCACTACCCACTGAGCTATCTAGCCATGGGTGATCAAGTTGGGGTTGTTAATCATGTCTTGTGTGACAGATTGTACACCCCCTCAATCTGGCACTTCTGTACAACTACTGTGACTGATACCAGGCCAGTGTACAACAATACAAGTACAGTCCACACTACGGTACCTCAAGTGTAATAGTAGGCCAAGTTTAGTGGTTCCCAGACAGTCTGAGGCAAGCTTGAAGGCAAGATTAATTGGTGGTCTCTCAGGTAACATATTCTGTCGTGCTGCCTTGAATTCGGAACTGCAGCTTACCTGGCCCAACATGATGTGGTCACCCAAATCGACCCATGGCACGGCAGGGCAGTCGTAGAGGTGGACGATAATTATTCTGTCGTACATGCGAGGATGCATATGCATCCTCGGCACGACACCACCTGAGGCAGGCTTGTCAGTTATCTCGCTAGTTTCTTATACACGCGTGTAATATCACCACCGGGAAACTGGGCCAAAGAGCAAGGAAACGCAATAGGGATTTCCGACGTAATAAAATAAGCAGGGAATACCATCGATGTGAGTACTCCACTGTCACCGCCTCTTCGGGTCCCGTCGGTCCTCGCTAGGTGAACGATCTCTTCGCTTCCTGGACGCGGAGATCAACTGAGATTCGGATGAAACTAAAGCATGACACAACGTGGTCGACTTACCGACCAGTGCGGTCATCAAAGTCCACCGGAGTCCCACTGCCTCGATCCAGACCCACGAAACCCCCACCACCACCACCACCGCCGCCGCCATAGTCCAGCCCATCGACGGCCTGGGCGTTGTTGTCCCGGTCCTTGTATTTATTTTGGTTCCGAGGGCCGGTCGGAACATTTGGCGGGAGGGGCGACGCAGGCCGCGCAGGCGCGACTTGGTGACCACCTAGCATATATCACATCCGCCATGAGTTTCAGGATGGAGAAAATGTAAGGAAAATAGGCGCACCTCTCCCTCGAGGTATGTATCCTCCCCGTCCACCACGCATCATCATGCCACGCGGCCCGCGGAAAGGTCCCTGAGGGATGCCGCGAGAAGGGGCCACGGGCGGCGACGGTGCAACTGGAGCCTCCATGGTTTGGTACATGTGCTGCTGTTGTTGCAACTGCTGCTGCTGCATCTGTTGTTGCTGGAGCTGCTGCGGTTGCATCTGTTGCTGCTGGAGCTGTTGTTGCTGTTGTTGCTGTTGCTGCATCTGTTGCATCCCGCTCTGATCCTAGACCACCTCGTTAGATCCATCGCAACGAGCATATGAAGCGACAGCACACCTGAATGCCATACTCCGGTATCCCCATCCCCACTCCCATGCCACCTTGCGGACCAAAGCCTTCGACACCCGCACCCAGCTGGTCGGGCATGGACCCACCCTGACCCTGTTGTGGCGCGCCGACACCGACACCGACGCCGACACCGTCCATGCCCATCTCACCGCCCATGCCAGCCATCATGGGGTCCATCATTTGCGGGCCCATATTGATATTGCCCATTTCAGATGCCATCATAGGATTCATGCCAGGCTGCATCATCGGCCCACCACCATTGGCCATCATGGCGGTCGCACCGGTCATGACCATCGTGCGAAGCTCTGGAGGGAGCTGGGTGAGTTGTTCCTCGGGCATGCCGGAGAAGTTCTACATCAACAACAAGCAACACAACGAACACTCAGTCACAGAATATATGACATAGAGGGGAAGCTACGTACCACGACGTTAGTTTTCAGTACAGCTGCGAGATCACCGAGCTCGCGCCGTCGGTAACAATAAGCCTCCCAACTGATCTCATCGAACCCGTAGTTGAACCAGTCGCTGATATCTGAGCCTGGCCGTCGCCACGCTTTGTCTGTGAGCGCCGCCATGTCCACCTCAAAGACTGGCCGGCCCTCCAGCATGCCAGTCGCCGTCGGGTCGATTGCAGGGTGCGATGGGGGTGCAGTGACGGGTGGAAGGTTGCTTAGGTCGATACCATCCTCAACGTTTGGCTTGATATCGAGCACAGAAGACGCAGAGGCAGTGGGAGGGGCAGCTATATTTGGAGTTGCAAGAGGCCTCGAAGCAGGGGTACTTGTCGGGGGTGGCTGGGCAACTGGGGGCTCGGCGGGACCGCCTCGTTCGCGGGGAGTGTATTCAGTTGTTAATGATGGGCCGGGCGGAGGGGCTAGGCAGAGACGTTGAGTTTGGCGTCAACATATGGAAAGAGGCAGGGATGGCGGCCAAACCTTTTTGGGGTGTAGTAGTCGCATTGCGTGCCACGGGTCTATTCGGCCTGAAGAGAGATGGAGAACGAGAAAGAAGCAAAGGACGCGTGGGTTACACACCGTAAGTCGAGGCTTCGATTCGCGGGTTCCATTATGAATTCAATGTCCTGTGATTTATCTTCAACGAAGGAGAGCTATATGCAGCACCGAAAGTGCTCACCTCCTCGCTCTCCTCGTCCGCGTCGCTGCCATCCCCAGTCACCGCATCCGCATCCGCATCCGGGTCGTCGTCGTCAGCATCGTCCGCGTTCCCTTCCTCCGCGTCATCGACTTGTGGTGGAGCTGCCGCATCCGCAGGAGGATGAGCGGGTGGGAATAAGTCGTCTTCTGCTGGCGGCGTCGTACCGAACGGGATGCTAAGGAGTAACGATGCAAGGCGTGAGAGGGGTGTGCGTGGAGGTTGGCAAAGTTACTGGAACTCACTCATCTGGTTCAACTGACGCGCACGCAAGGATGCAAGTGAGTAAAATGTCGATTATATTTCGTTGGGACGAGTAGAATACAAAACGCGTCCGAGGGGCACAAGACCAGAAGAGGTGTGTCTCACCGGCTGAGGGTACCAGGTCCACGACAAGGGCGGCGGCGGGCACATTTGAAAGTGAGGACTCTTTGAGCTCGGAATCGCCGTAGAGAAACTCGTCGTCGTCATCCCTAGGATCGAACTTCAGTAAGAAAAGTCGTTGGACAATTCGACGACCACGAGCGACACACACATTTTCCAATCCAACAAAACCGATCCTTTTTGGGCGCGCAACTCGCCTCCACTTAATCCCCCGTTCAACCCCTTGTCATTCGCACTCCGAAAGTTAATTAATATTATTTATTTATCTATCTAGGTGTCTCATCCTCCAGACTTTTCTTCAAACCCTCGAGCGTCCGTGCTAGTTTACCGCCACTCGCCTCGCTCAGCACCCCAGCGAGCTGCATGCCGGGGCTGCTGAGCAATCCAACAATTTGAGCATGCAGCGTGCCCAACGTCGGCAACCTCGCAACTTCCTTGACACCCGAAGCCTTGAACACGCGACCCTCTATGAGCGCGCCCATGAGCGTGAGTTCCGGTTCGTGGACCTTGCGCAACCGTTTGACGCGTCGACCCGGATTCGGCGGGTCCCGCGCTTCGAGCGCCGCGGCCTGCTTGAGTTCCTCCGCCGTTGGGGGCTTGGGTTTGGGCACGCTGCGTTCCAGCGCGCGAATTATTGCCTGAAGCTGCGGCGGATTGAAGACGGGGAGAGACAACACGGCGAGCCCGCCTTGCACGGTCTGCGCGATTTCCTCGCTCGTCTTGGCGTCGATCGGCGCAAAGTCGCGAAGCGCGACGCCGAAAAGTGAGGTGCGGATGACGCTCAGCGTTGGAAGCGTCGGTGTTACTTGCACGGGGTTTGGGCCCGGATTCGCGAGAGAAAGCGGCAGGGTGGCATGACGTGAGGCGGCCTGTGCGATATCCTTGCGCAGTCGTATGAACCTTGGGACGGAAAATTTGTTGTGCTGTAGGAAAATGAGAGGTGACTGTGCGGTCGACTCGAAGAGACGGAGGTATTGGTGATAGAGGAATGTTTTCTTCTCCGAATAGACGCGAGGACTGGGCTTCTTTTCGTACACCCGAGGTGGTTTGACCGAGACAGAGTAATGGCGGACGTGCTGCCCAACAAGAGACCCAAGCCCAAGGCGTTTGAACGGGTGCATGAGTGGGTGAAACGCTTTCGAGCTCCGACAAGTGTACATGTCGCGCTATAACCAGCGAATAGCAGCACAAGGTCATAATCTATTCGTCTTTTAAGAAAAACTTCCATGTCCTGTCCTCCCCTCCCTCACCAGTCTTCCCCCGACCATGTGCCCTTTCTCCCTTCGTCATCCGGTGCTCATAGCCTCTCCAGTCACTTCGATTGAAAACAAATGAGCGAAACAAAACAAAGCGTGGGTTCGGCGAGTCGGTAGACGACCGAGGTGGAGGTGGATTCTTCGCCAGCTTTGGCACGTCCCTATGCGAAAATGATATCAGCAGGTAACCACTGCGGGCAGCAACGATACGCGAACCATTCAGTGTAAGGCGGGACATTCCGCAACGTTATGAGGATAGTTCCTCTTGCGCGCCCACCTACCCCGCCCATCTCATTGTCCTCGTCATCTGTACATCCATCGTCGTCATCGTCTGGGGGATGTTTACGCTTGCGGGATGTCTGTGACTGCGGCATAGGTCCGCGAACCAAAAACCTCGCCGCAGAGCGAAGAAAACCAAGGATAAGGACCTGATTGGTCAAAATATTCCGGTCCTGGTCGGTTATACCCTTCCCTTGGGTGGCCTTTCTCCCAATCAGCACACCACAAAGTTCAGTGATGTTTGCTCACCGGCATGAGGAAAGTTCCAGACTATGCGGTCGAACGCTTTCCCTTTGAGTGCAGAAGTTCTTTCTAGCTTCGTCGCGTCGACATTAAATAACACCTGAGCGCCCTTCTCTCGCAGTACACGGACATTTTGTTCTGCGTCAGGGTACTTTGCATAACATTCCTCCTCCGCATCATACGTAGTTGCTACGACGCTTGCGGATGGAAGATGCTCCAGTGGTGTAGGGGGATGTTGTAATAAAGCGACAGCGAAGGAAAAGTTGCCCTCTCCGATAAGGAGTATTTTGTCCGAGGCTTCGAAAGGGATCGTAGAACGTCGCGTTCGCGTCTTTGCTGAGCTCTTTCCGCCTGCTCGTTGTTTAATGGCCAGCGTGGCAGCATCCTCTGCCCGTTTTTTCTTCTTAAGCCGAGTTTGCGTGGACTCGAGGGCAGCTTTTAGTGAGACTTTCTTGGTTTTGGCCATGATCGCCGGGAGACAACAGAGTCAAATAAAGTAATTGATTGACCCAATGGACACGTCGATACACACGCAGTCTGTAATACATCCCTGTAACTTTCATCTCTCCCGGGTCGCACTCCACTCCTTCTGATCTGTATCACTTCCCATTTACCCAATAACTCATGGTCCGCTCTATTTCATGTCTTTAATATACTCCGTGCACTGACTCAACCCATAGTCGACTTCCTCACGCGATATCCGCCAGAGGAACGACCAATTTAGCGCGAAAGCTCGCGCGGGGAAAAACCCCGTAAATGCATCCTACAAGGAGAAACGAGCAAAGCAGTCACCCGTAGGCCTCTGGGCTCTCGGCGTGATTCTCTTTGTTGTCCTCGGTGGAGGTACGTCCGCCGTCCTCTCCGTCTTACCACATCTCACACACCTCGGTTCATTCGCAGTTTTCTTCGAGGCCATCAGACTTATGTTCCTCTATGGATGACTATTTATATTCGGCGTTCCGTTCTTTACATCTCATCTGCATCTCGGGCTCCGCGTTCATGCAACGCCTTTGCCTTGCTGGGCGGCCCCCTGTAAAATGTTTACCGCACTAGCGAAGTAATTACTCCACATTCGCATCATATTTGCAGTCGCAGACACCTCAATTAGCGAGTGAGACCCCTTCCAAAATGTCAGCTTTCGTCCATGTCTCCTCCCGATGCGCTTGCGCTCCCACTCACGGGCGCGCTTTGCATACCGCTCCCTGCGCCGCGTCCGGTGCCCGATCCAGATGCACCTGTGGTCTCGATTCCCTCCATCTGTTCTGACTCTAGCTGTTTCTCCTCAATATGCACTTCCTCTCCAGCCCAGACGTGCATAGTCGGCTGCCATACCATCACCACATTGTCCTCCGACGTGCTGACTGCCGTCCAGTGCTCGCCTACCCCAGGCGCCCAGCAGAAGTCTGAGGGACGTGCCGTGTGACCTGCGATCAAGAGTCGTAGGTGAGGTGTCGTCAAGTACCAATATACGTATTGGGGACGCACCACCATGAATGAACATGAGTTCAGGTGGGCCATCTTCCTGATCGTCTGGTGTCTGTTCGACACCAATCTGTGAGAGGTCCCACACATTAATGCGGCGATCGCTCGACGCAGACGCGAAAATGGTGGGGCTATGTGGGGACCACGCGAGGTGCAACACTTCATCCGTATGTGCCTCAAACGTGTGCAGGGGTTTCCCCAACCTCTTGATGTCGTGCAGCAGGATTGTCTATTGAGAGCCATTTATTAGCTTTCCTCGTGGCGCCACGGGCTCGGAAGCGAACCTTATCTGCGCTGCCAGTAATGAGAAGGGTCTCGGCACCCGAATTAAATGCGACTGCCAGTATCTCTTGATCGTGCGCCTGTATGGAAGAGGTTGGCGCCTTTTGTCGTGTGTCCCAGCTGCAAAGAATCTTCTATGAATTCATACGGAACGGAACATGAAAACCCACATTTTGAGCATCTTATCATCGCCTACGCTAGCAAACATGGTCTCCATCTTCGCATGCCAATCAACATCCTATACATCACGCGTCAGCTTCATGTATCGCCGCCCCTGAGATGCAGAACGTACACCGACGACGGCGGTGTGTTCGTCAAATACATTGAGAGGCTCGACCGATGAATTTGCTTTTGAGTAGGCATTGAGATCCCTGAGAGAGACGTCAGACCGTCAGCGCGACACAAAAGAAGTATGGGTAAGGTCCTTGCCAATGGCACACCGTCTTGTCCTCCGACGCGCCGAGAATATGGCCCTTCTTATTCGGGTTCCATGCCAGTCCGAACCTTCGATGTCCCTCGTCAGCGCGTCCAACCTCGTCTACGTAGCAATATAGACGCAATACTGACCCCTCCCTGGTCTGGCCGACGAGCCGGATGTCAGGCTTGCACACGCCGCCGCGCTCGGGCTCGCTCGGGTGCTTGGTGCGGTCAAAGACGAGGACCTCGCCCGACACGGCCTTGGTCGCGATCATGTCCGGGTTCTGCGGCATGTACCGCGCGCGGTTGACCTCGCCCGCGTGGTTGATCCGCTGCACGACGTTGATGCGCGCCTGGCTCGCGGGGAGCGTGTGCCCGCCGAGCTCGCCCCGCTCGTCGTCGTACGTGCTGCGGTCGAGCACGTCCGCACCTGGCCCGGCCCGTGAGGGGATCTGCACCGTCGCGATTTGCAGGTAGTCCGCTGCTTGGCCGGACGTGTGCGTGCCGAACAGCAAGCGGTGCGTCGTGTAGGGTTTGTTTGGGGGCCTATGGGCGTGGGGTGCACGCCGGTCATCGGTCGAGGTGGACCCAAAGATGAGCGAGATATGGGACACACGTTTCTTTGTCCGGGAACCATTGGCAAGTTAGGCTCGGCCAATCGAGTGCATGAGTTATCATCAGATCGTACAGATATGGGGCATTCTTCTTCCTGTCGGGACATATACCATGACACCTCTTACGCGTGCGACGGTTTCCTTACCATATCTTGTACTCCTGCAGGGAAACTCAACAACTGCGTGACTGCTGTGCTTTATCGCGGGATACACACCTCGTTGATGAACTTGTTCTCCTCCTCGGCATCCTCAAATTCATCTTCTACAACTGTAGGTTTCATGTTCCTCAGACGGTGGGCGGTATTTAGATGGAAAGTCAAAGGGACAAGGAACACTACAGACGCGACGCGCTTCAAGCGCGCATCATGAATAGATTCTCACGCCGACGCCGTCACTTATGAACAAATGACCAGTAACCCTGCTTGGGGCGCAATTCTATATTATGCTAGTAACATGCAAGATGTGCGTCTAGGATGATTCCCATTTTGCAATCAACTTTTCGAGGTCGAACCGAGGGTCCTCCGGGTCTGTGACAACTGCAGGCACAAGTAGTGAGTGAACAGCGGACAGAGCAAGAGAAAATGTTTCCAGGACGGCGCAAGAAAGGGAGATACAAAGGCGAATTGATGTTTGAGTGAACAGAACAAGAGTAGCATTGGAAATGTACATTGGCATTGCCAGCGTGTATGTGTTGCCTCTCGACAAGTGCGGCACATGCCGCCCAGGTGAAAGGAGTTAGAAACAGCACTACTCACCACCGTCCTTGTCGCCTGCTTGCTTTTGCTTCCACGCCTCCTTTGCTTGTGCTATTAGCCCTTCTCGCTCATGCTTGGCATGGTGCGCCTTCTCCGCGTCATGCGCGTTTTGTAGCGTTCGACGGTGGTAGATGCCATAGAACACCCCCGAGAGGAGCGCCGTATACCGGACAACCTGTAATAGTGGTCATTAAGCAAACCCGCTGGGAAAGGCACGGTACACACATTGACGGTGGAAGAGACCATGCTGTCGTCCTATTTTCCGCGACGGGACAGGGCGGAGTGGGGCTACTTCTATATAAAAATAAGGATCTACATTGCCAAAAAACATTTGTTCAGTAAGCACGGCTAATAAAGGTGAAATGGAGGGAAAAATCACTGACTTGGGGGTGTAGTAGTCGGTCACAGAGTGTCGGTGTTGCTCGTGGGCCAGCGAGCTTGGCTTATGTAATTAACCTCTCCTCACTCTCCTCACTCACTGCAGCCGAAGCAACAGCCGGAGTAGCAGTTGCAATTCGCAAACTGGCGCATAAGATCGGGGTGGAAGTCCTAGCGAGGAGTGCGAGTCCCGCCAAGGGTCACGGAGCCAATTCTTACGCGGGTAACACTGGCACAATGTTATTCAACATGACTTTATACGTGGCCATGGGCACTTGATATAGCTGACTGCTTGTATTGTCCCATTCACCAGGTCGGCGTCTATGTGATCCACTTTCCTCTCTAGCCAATCACCATGTCTTCATCGACCATAACACCGTCTTCACCTCTCAGTGGAAGTTGTTTCTGTAGCACACTCAAATATGAACTTTCTGCGCCGCCCTTGCTACGCGCGTACTGTCATTGCACACAATGCCAACGATTGGGCGGTACGTCCCTTCTTTATATCCCATGTTATACTGACACCCTGGCGGTTTGTGCTCAGGTTCTCCGTTCATTCATACCCTACACTTCCCCGCGTCTGCCTTCTCATGGATTCAGGAAGGCCCTGTCGACACCCTCGTCGACCCGATCAGACCGTGGAAGACACTCACTCGCTGTCGCGCATGTGGTGTCGCGATCGTTTCGCATAACTTGCAGAAACAGACAGTTAGTGTGCGGGGCACCCACTTTGCCCGCGATGACGCTGGGCGTGTGTTGCGCTGGGACGAAGTGCGACCTACTGCGCACGTATTTTACGGGACACGGCTGTTGGATGTAGAAGATGATTTGGGAAAGTGGGAGGGGTACGAAGGGGAATCGGATAAAATGGCAATATAAACGATGTGAGAAGCGGGATAAGCCGACTTGGGATGATGTGGTCGTCGCGAGTCGGTCATCATAAATCAAAGTCAACATTGAAACATGCCGGTGTTTCGCGCGTCCCCTTGGATCCCTTACGACCCACCCGCAAGCGACGGTCAACTTTCTCAGCCCACGGACAACGACGTCGACATGGACACCCCCCAAATATCCACCCTCCATGATGAAGGCGAGAGCCCCCCATCTAACGCCTCCCCAGCGCGCACGGGCAAGTTCCGCGTCACGCTCCTCGTGAACGAAGCAAAGATGGGCAGGAAATTCATCACCTTCAACGGCGAGACGGGCGAGGAGGCCGCGGCCGCAGAAGAGGCCGAGGAGGATGAACCGGACGATGACGAAGAGGACGAGCTCATCGAAGACGAAGGGGACGCCTCCACACCCGCCGCTTCCAGCTCCGGTGCCGGCCCATCGTCGTCCGCCAAGACGGGCACGAAGCGTCCGTCGACAAGGACAAAGTCCTCCCAGGCGAGGCGCAAGGCCCGTCTCAGTGCGCCCAGCGCCGCACCTCCCCCAGCGCCGCCCACTGGCACAGCAGCATCCTCAGAGACGCAGAGCGGCAGTCCCGCTACCAAAGACGCCAGAGATTCCGCCCCGTCGACCGAACCTCCGCCGACGGCCCCTCAGCAGACGACCTCTGCGACCTCAGCCCCACCTCCCAAGAAGAAGGCCGTCCCAAGGGGCACTACGGCTGCTCAACGTGCCCCGCGAAAATCGGCACCAAAGTAAGCAACACACCACTTCCCTCCGCTCCCCCCAGCTTCGATCCAATCTTTTCCTCATTTTTTTTTTGTCATGATGTAGAACAAAGACGACGACGACGGCGCCAGCGACGCTGGCCGTCATACCTCCGACCACGGAGACAGCTGCAGCTGCAGCCGCCGAGGTCAGCGAAGGTGAGAATGGTCCCGCTCTTTCTCTCATAAACAGGAAATTTGGAGTTGATCGTCAACCCCTCGATCCATCCCCCCCCCCCGTATCGCTTTCACAAATGACAGGCCACGCCGGAACCGTTCCCTCCTCGCCCGCTGCCCACGTCGATGCCCACACCCCAGAGCCGGAGCCCGAATCCGCACCACCACCAGACGCCGCCACATCCTCCTCCGTCTTTGCGACCTCCGCTACCGAACCAACAACGCTAGAGGATATCGAAGGCGTCCCACATCCGCGCTACCCACTCCCGACAAAACCGTTCCAGGTGCAGCCCGCGCCCAAGATAACGACCGGCTACGCACCCATCATCCCACTCGATCACACCAAGAGCAAGTCGCGCCACTGGCGAATGGCGCACCGCGAGGTCCGCGGCATCGCCGGTGGGCGCTGGTTCGCGCGCTCCTGGGTAGGCGACAAGGATTCAGAGCTCGCCGTCGCGACCGAGGCTGCCCTTTCCCTCCCTAAATTGCCAGCCTTGTCGATCAGCACGTCTTCCGCTGGCACGCGCACTCCGGGAAAGCGCAAGCCCAAGGCGGATGCCCTCTCCACGGCGGCATCGTCGCGTTCGGCATCTGCTGCTCCAGAAGGGGCTGCACCTCCTGCTCCTTTACACCGTCCCGTTACGAAGAAGTCCGCCTTGTCGACAGCAGTCGCTGCATCTGACGTTGATATGGACATCGATCTTGTGTCATGATTTGGTTACCATGAGCGTGTTTCTAAACTCCCATTGCTCACCCCGTGATCACCCCGTCTTACTTTTTTCTTCACCACGCTCACACACATTAGGGTAGTTTAAGAAAAGATTTATTGGATAGTCCACCCAAGCGACGAAATAATGTAGCGTATCTAGAGCTTCAGAGGTGTTTTGTTGTCTTTTTGTGCTACATGTGCAGTACGATCAGTGACATGGCCAAAATCAGGAACTTCATTCATACCCATGGTGATCCTATCGCCCAGCGACAGAGCTATTCCCTGTGTCTTGCTGCGAATGCGAACATGCCCAGTAATGTCACCAGACTCTAGGCGTTCGATGCTGAGGTTCGCAAGCGCGTCCTCACCTAAGGGGCTATCAGCGTGTCTCCCAAGACGACTGGGAAAAACAAACACGCACCGAATAAACTCCGAGCATACAAGTTAGCTGACAAGAAGTCAGAGTCGCCAGCCATGGCGCCTTCGGGGGTGAGGCAAGACATATTTGTCGATTTCATTATGTGCTTCAAGTATTCGCGCGGCTCACTAGCAAAGTATGAACTAGAGATACAAAACTGTGCACGGGGATTTACGTACGACATCTTCGTAGACACGTTGACACGGTTCTCCCACTCGAACTCGGTCCACATGCTGCGGAACTACACAGCAAAAGAAAATCACCCAGTGAGTGTCAAAGGTCAAATGCGGAGGGAACAGCCAAGAAAACATGCCTGTGCTTCTGTACAATAGGCGGGCTTGATATAATCCATGATATCAACGTGGATATCACTCAAGATAACAGCCTGCTCAGACAGATCCGGGCCATCCCAAAGGATGCTACCAAAAATCACTCCCGTTTCTGTTGATGAGACTTTTATGGTGGCTTTGATATTCTGGAAGCCGTGCGGCGCAACGGTATAAACTGTTGGCCGTTCAACAATCTTTAGATCCCCAAGTGTAGCGAAATCCACGCAGAGGTTTTGCAAGGTGCTAGAGGTTTGGTTGACCAATACAACATCTGTAAATCCAGATAAATTACACGGGATGATAATGTGGAGTAATATGGCAGACCTAACATGATGTCGAATCCGTGAATTTTCACGTATGCCTCAGCATATATGGGATCCGAGAACCCTGTTAGTGGCTGTGATGAGCATGTCGGGGTAATCACCAAACAAACAATTACCAGTCAACTGTGAGATTCGACTCAAATTGGATATGAAATCCTCATGGACCTCTCCGGCACCTGTCGCTCGCCCGACGTCTTTGTCGTACTGAAAATCAGACGTGAAAAACCACTCGCGATCGAGTCGAGGAAACACGCACATCGAGTACGTCGTCCGCGGCCTTCTTTGTGAATTGTCTGAAAGTGAGCAAGTCGTCAACCTGAACCACATCTTTCTTCGACGCCTCGAGCTCCCGCTTCTCCGCTGCCTTTTTCTGTGCTTTTTGGTCAGTCACCTAGTGAGCAACCGCAAGTAATATATACCTCTTGCGCTGCGACCATCTTTGAATATGCGGCCTTCGTGTCGCTCAAGAAAATACCCTGCACGGCAGGCTTGACCTCAAGCTCGCTAAGTGTCTGAATACAGTTCATTATCCGCTCGTTCGAATCTTCGTCAATAGGGGCCGAAGAGAATTTAGACTGGCCGACGCGTATTGTAGACGTCATAATAAGCATCGCTTCTGCGCGAAGCGCGTTTGCCTTCTTCTTGTCGGGAGAAAGATCAGAAAATCGAAGAACAAGCTTCGTAAGCGCCGCAGCGAGGACAGCGCCAGTAAAGAAGTCGCCTCCAAGGAGAAGAGCTAAATAGAACTAGTATGAGCTTGCGGCTACAGCCAGAAGACAAAGGCGTACTCCGCAATGGAGGCTTGCTAGCCGCTTTAACCGCCTCCAGCCGAGCGGTGGCAGTGCTTGAATATGCAGTTTCAGTGGCATACGTGCCATCTGCAAGGACCTTTGGTCTAGTCGTGACGCTTTCTTTCTTCTCGTCCCCTCCCTTCCTTTCTTCCTCTTCGACGCTGGCTTCGTCGAGTAATCGCTGCTCTGCGGCAAGAATAGGAATCTCTCCAATGACTTTCCGCAGGTCCTGGAAGGTATTGACGATCTCAGTAGCACCTTCGACGTACTCTCCGAGAATCCAAAGGACACCACGATAAACCTTTCCTGACTTTATCTCCGGCAGCGTACGAATCAGATGCTCTGTGATCGAAGGACGCAGTGCTGGGAATTTCTCAACCACTTCGCTGAATCATGATATCGAGTTTAAGGGAAGGAACTGAGCCGTGTGTGGAAAGGCCACTTACCGGACGAAGGCGACGACATCCAGAGCCGAAGGGTTATTGGAATCGCCAAGAAACTCCATCAACGCATGGACAACGCTAGCAGCAACTTCTGAGAACTTCACAGCACAGACATGAATGGACTGAATCAAAAGCTGACGGTACTCCGGGGCCTGTACAAAGTTAATGACATCCACGCAGGAAGTTCTAACTAAGATCCTGATACCTTCTCGTAGTCTTCTTGATCCTGAGATTTCTGTAGCTGTTTCTTGAAGAACGACACTACATCTTCCACATTCCGACTGGAGGTCATGCTCAGGGCAATACTGGTAGCCTTCCGCTGTACTTCGATGTCGGCGCTGCAGTGTGTGAGTTCACGAATGGGAAAACCGATATGCAAGAATACCTGGAGAGGACTTGGAGTACATCCATGATGAGGTTATCAAACACAGAACCATGTTTCGAACGCAGCGCGTCTAGCCGATCAAGCACTATCAGCTTCACGTTGTTGTCAGACTCCTTCAAGACAAGGTTGATGAAGGTAGTCGCTGCAGCTGTCTCTTAGAAATGAGACATGTCCATTCATGTACGCACAAATCTACAAACCTTTGACAGCGGCTGCATGCTGTGTCAGACCGGTGAGGGTTGTTGCCGCCTCGTACTGGACTGCATGGGAAGACGCGTTCAGAAGCTCAAAAATGCAGCGGATCCACCTTGGCTGGATGTAGTCGTTC
>Ga0137394_10002106_pt1 | contig 14640 bp, 13 predicted proteins | sample czobulk116metaG_FD_108278 | JGI IMG/M metagenome (GOLD analysis project Ga0137394, IMG submission 108278) | Vadose zone soil microbial communities from Angelo Coast Range Reserve, California, USA - czobulk1.16 metaG | ecosystem: Environmental > Terrestrial > Soil > Vadose zone | place: USA...
ACCCGGAGCTTGGCGACCGCCTTGGTGAGATCGTTGATCAGATCCATCGCCCGGGCGAAGTCGCGCTGCCTGCGCGCGGAGAAGATCTCCGCGTTGAGCGGCTGCTCCTCGGCCGGCAGATCGCTGATCAGGATCCCGCGCGCGTCCAGCTCGCCGAGCAGCTTCTTGTGCTTCTGCTCCACCATCGCTGCCTTCGGTACCTGCTTGCGATCCCGGTACTCGGGCGGTGGCCCCTGCCGCTCGAACGCTGCGACCGCCTTCTCGCGCAGCGCGACGTCCTTGTACCGCTGCGAGAGATCGCGCTCGTACACCGCGAGCTGCCCCTCCCGCTCCGCCACCTTCGCCTCCCGGGCCGCGACCGCGGCCGAGCGCGCGTCGAGGGCGGCCTGCGCCGCGCGCTGCAGGTCCGCGTCCACCGCGCGCTTCTTCGCCTCCACCTCGATCTTCTGCGCCTGCAGCGCCGAGACGCGCACGCCGAGCTGCCCTTCCAGGGCGTGGGACTGGCGCAGCTCCTCCTCGAGCCTGCGCCGCTGCTCCGCGTCCGCCGCCGCCTTCAGGCCGCGCGCGAGCTCAGCGATCCGCGAGTCGAGCTGCTCCTTGTCGCGCTTGAGCGATTCCTCGCGCTCGCGGACCGACTTCTCCAGCTGCTCCACCTCGCGGCGGTCGCCCTGCACCACGATGGTCAGCTCGTCGGGCGCGGTCACCTTGTCGTCGTCGCACGCGGCCACCGGCAAGAGCAGCAGCAGCGACGCCGCGAACAGCCGCTTCACGCGGCCTCCGTGGCGGCGACCTTGACCCGTCGGATCTCCCAGAGCGGCACCGGCTTGGACTTGCCCTTCAGCTTCACCGGGTCGCGGGGGAGCGCCTCGACCTCGGAGGCGACCTTCTCGTAGACGCGCTGCGAGACCAGCACCTCGCCCGCGCGCGCCTGCGACTCGAGGCGCTGGGCCAGGTTCACCGCGTCGCCGATCACCGTGTACTCGAGGCGCTTGGCGGCGCCCAGGTTGCCGGCCACCGCCTCGCCCGCGTTGATGCCGATCCCGAAGCCCACGGTGGTGAGTCCGCGCCGCTTGCGCTCGGCGGACAGCTGCGCCGCGCGCGCCTGGATCTCCAGGGCGCAGAGGACCGCGGAGCGCTCCGCCTGGTCGGCCGGCTTGGGCGCGCCCCAGATGCACATCGCGGCGTCGCCGATGAACTTGTTGACGGTTCCGCCGTGAGCGCCGACCCGGTCGACCACCACGTCGAAGTACTCGTTGAGCAACGCCACCACCTCGGCGGGCGTGAGCTTCTCGGAGATGGTGGTGAAGCCGCGCACGTCGAGGAACAGCACCGACACGTGGCGGACTTCCCCGCGCAGCGCCAGGTCGTCGTCCTCGGAGAGGATCCGTTCCGCCACGTCGCCGGAGACATAGCGGCCCAACGTGCCGTGCAAGCGCTCGCGCTCCTTGAGCCCGTGTGCCATCTCGTCGAAGGAGCGGGCCAGGTCCCCGATCTCGTCGTTGGTGCGCGCGCTGGGGGCGGCGGTGATCTCGAAATCGCCCTCGCGCACCCGGCCCATGGCCGCCGACAGGTCGGTGAGCGGCTGGGCGATGCGGCGGGCCATCCAGAGCGCGCTCCAGACGCCGAAGAACAGGGTGCCTGCGAGCACGAAGGCGTCGCGGATCAGGGTGCGCCGCAGCTCGGAGTCGATGGCCACCGTGGAGAGGCCTAGATCGAGCCGGCCGATGGTCGCATGCCCCTCGTCCGTGGCGAGCTTGATGGGCAGCCGCCGGATGCCGGGCTGCTTGCGGCCCAGCGCGAGCACCTCCAGGGCGCGGGCGCGGTCGCGCAAGTAGAGCTGGGCCAGCGGCTCCGATGCCTTCTGGAGAAGCTGCGCGTTCACCGACGAGGCGGCCTGGTCGAGATGACCCTTGTCGTCCCAGAGCAACGCGTAGACAATTTCCACACCTTGTACGCGGCTCGAGTTCGCCACCAGCGCGTGCACGCGCGCCGGGTCGAAATGAGCGCCGTCCGCCCGGAGATCGATCGACGGCGGCAGCGCCGTCTTCGCCAGCGACGAGGCGATGTGCTCCTGCCACTTCAGCTTCGCCCGCCAGGGAAAGATGACCGTGAACAGCGCCACCAGACCGGTCGCGAGCAGGACCAATCCGGCCGCAAACCCGGCGATCTTCAGGCGGAGCGGAAACCGGCGCATGGGGGCAACAAGCATCCGTCCGAGCGGTGGGTCCAGGCAAGTATTCGAGTTGACTTGTACGGCAGTTTTCGTGAAGTTGCGCGCCCCCATGCCGCGGGACCCGGCCAGAGTAGAGGACGCGCTGGTCGCTGCAGTCCGTGCAGTTACGGAACGCGCCAAGGACGCTGAGATCCGCGCTGCCTTGGCCACCCTCACCTCCGCGGAGGAAAAGAACCTCCGGCAGCTCCTGCGACATCCGCCAAAGCCCGGTCTGGGCCCGTATGGATGGGCCGATCTGGCCCGCGGGACGGACCCGCAAGTGGCCGCAGCCCGTGAGCTTTCCGGTTACTACCAGCTGCTCAACGAGCGCGACGCGCTCGCCGCGATGGTCGGCGGACACCGGAGCGGAGCCAAGGTTAAGCCGAAGGTCGCTCCGGCTGCCGCGCCCAGGCGACGCCGCCGGGCCACGGATGCCGAGCGCGTGGAGTATCTGCTGGGGCTGTTCGCGTATCACCGCGACGGGCCGTCCGTGGCGCGGGCGTTGCATGTTCCGCTGGAGGAGCTCGACGAGGAGCTGGAGGCACTGGGGATCCGGCGCCGGGCATATCGCATCGCCCGCGGCACCGACGCGCAGATGCCGGTAGCCCGCGCGGTGGCAGGCCACAGCGGCCCACCCGTGCGGCGCCGTCCCGCGAGGGCCGCTTCCGCCCCGGCCCCTCCGGGGGGCGCCGCGGTGTCCGAGCAGGATCTGTTGAAGGCCGTGCTCGCCGAGCTCGGTCCGCGGCGGACGGCGCTCGCGGAGCGGCTCGACGTCTCGGGCGGGGCGCTGCTCGCGCGGTTCCGCGCCGCGGGTCTGGAGCGCGAGTTTGCCCTGCGCGAGCGCGACCTGATCCGCGGGCTCTGGTCCATGCACCGCGGGTCGCAGTCGAAGGTGGCCGCCGAGCTGCGCATCACCCCCGAGGCGTTGCGGGAGATCGCCCTCGAGCGCGGCGTCGCGCGCGAGCTGGACTCCACCCGCGACCGCTTCCGCCGCGAGGCGCTGCGCCGGCGCTGGCCCCGGGAGCGCATCGAGCAGGTGCTGCACCGCCGGGACGAGCTGGCCGATCTGGGTGTCCTGGAGGGGCTCGAGCGCGAGGTGGCCGTGCGGGCCGGCGTGATCTGGACCAGCCTCTCGGGGAAGCGGGACGCGCTGGAATTGTTCGCGAAGAAGCTGCGTCTGAACCGGGACGACGCGGTCCGGCTGCAGAAGCTATTGAGCCTGGGTTAATCTATTCCCGATGCCGATCTACGAATTCGTCTGCGAGAACTGCGGCCGCATCGTCGAGCGCCTCCAGAAGGTCAGCGACCCTCCCCCGGACGCCTGTCCGGAATGCGGCGGCAAGATGGCCAAGATCATGAGCCGGAACTCGTTCCAGCTCAAAGGCGGCGGTTGGTACAAGGACCTCTACAGCTCCAGCAGCAAGGCCGACGCCGGCACCAGCAAACCCTCCAGCGACGCCCCCGCGGCGGCCACGCCGTCGCCCTCGACCGGCGGCGCTCCGCCCAGCCACAATCCGTCGAAGAGCTCGAACCCGGGGAAGAAGTCCGAGTGAGCGCGGCTTCAGTTCACAAGTGAGCAGTCGGTTCAAACCGGATGGCGTCTCTCTGCCTCTCGATAAGGTCCGCCGTGACGGCGGCGGGACCAGCATGGCCGGCCGCCGCTTCGGACATGCAAAAACCGCGAACGCGGCGCCACAACTTCCCTTCCCTGGCGACCCGGCGGTTTTTGAACTTGCGGCGGCCCGGCCACGCTGGTCCCGCCGCCTGTGCGCGCGCTAATTCTGGGTCGGCTGCCTCACGTCGCGCGATCCCTGTCGAAGCTCCCCGAATTTCGGGGACACAATTGACGCAATACGCAACCCCTCATGCCAAGTCTATCGGGGAGCGTCACGACTAGAATCTCATCAGCTGAGCATCGCCTGCTCGCCAACCTGTGACTCGGCACGCAGCAACGTTGCTAGCCTCAGGGCACGGTCGAAGGCGCGCCCTTTGCGGTCGTGCTTGAGGAACGCGTACACGTCGATCCCGCGACGGGTCAAAAGCCCCAGGCGCTCCGCCCACGCGTCGATCAGATCGGGGCGATCGTCGTCCCGGCGGACCCTCAGGTAGGTGAAGCCGGCGGTCAACTCCAGCCGCGGCAAACCCCGCCCGTCGTCGGTGAGCACCAGCGCGGCCTCGCGCGCCGACAGCATCCGCAGGGTGGCGTTGTCGTGCCACGACGGGTGCTTGAACTCGAATGCCACGCGCAGGCCTTCGGGGAGCGAAGAGAGGAACGAGCCGAGCGCGTGGCGATCGGCGGTGCGCGACCCGGGCACCTGGATGAGCACGGGGCCGAGCGCGTCGCCGAGCCTTGCCGCGATGTCGAAGAAGGCCGCGAACGCGCGCGCGCCGCCCTTGCCCGACGCCAGCTCGCTGGCGACGCGGGCCGGGGCCTTGAGCGCGAACTGGAACCCCGGAGGGACCGCCGCGCTCCACGACTCGGCGAGCTCCGGAGGCAGCGACCCGATCTCCACGCCCGACAGCCGCTCCGCGTACAGCGGCAGGAGCTGCCCCTGTCCCGCCTCCGGCGGGTACACCGATCCGACCCACTCCCGGTACGCGAACCCGCTCGTCCCCACCCGTGCTTCCGCCAGCATGGGCGGAAGATAGGCACCCGCCGGAAGGCGCGCTCCGGCTGACCGTGCGAGCGCCCGCCCGGCCGGCCGCGGTGAAATCAGGCGCGCGCGGTCGGGGCGGGCGGCGGAGAGGACGGCGCGGCGGCGGTGGCCTCGGGCGCGCGAGGCGGAGGCGGCAGCGGCGGGTTCTTCTTCACGTGCGCCGGCTTCCGCGGCAACGGCTTGCCGCCGTTCGCCTTGACCGCTTCCTTGATCCGCTTCATCCGCCCCTTCCAGTGCTTGCGGCGCTGCATGATGGTGCGGATGTGCTTGCTCTTCGAACGGGCCATCTCGTCTCCACTGAAAGGTACGACCCCACGGGTCAAACGGGTCGCGCACTCTACATCAAAACGCCGCCGCTGAGCCGCCTTCGGCGGCCGGGCCGGTCACGAGCCGGTCCCCGGCTCCTTTGGCAGCGGCACCGTCATCATGCCCTCCGCGCCGCGGGCGGCGCTGGGCGGCGCCTCCGAGACCCGCGGCGCTTCCGGCGGTGCCTTGGGCACGTCCTTCGCCGGCGGGGGCGGTCGCGTCCGCGGCCTGAGCGCCGAGCGCTGCAAGAGGTCGCGGACCTCGTCCAGCGGCAGCGCGGGCGCGAAGTTGTTGTTCACGCCCTCCATCTCCCGCGCCATGCACAGCGAGTTGAGGATCGCCTCTTCCGTGGCCTCGATCGCGGCTTCGTAGAGCGGGTTGAGCCGCTGATCGAGCAGGATCTTCATGTGGTAGATCATCTTCTGCGTGGTCCGCGGGATCTTGTTCGCCGTGGAGAACGCGAGCACCATCTCTCCCGAACCGTGCGCGGCGATGCTGCCGGCGCGCCCGATCCCGAGCGCGACGCGCTTGGAGAGGCGCCCCAGTTGGTGGCTGGAGAGCGGCGCATCGGTCGCGAAGACCGCGATGATGCTCCCGTAGCTCGAAGCCCGCTTGTGCAGGTGCCGGTAGCGCTGCTCGAGCAACGGCCCGAGCGGAAGTCCGGCGATGCGCAAGTCGCGCATGTGGCCGAAGTTGCTCATCACCAGGACGCCCGCCGTGTAGCCGCCCAGCGCCGGGGGGAGCTTGCGCGACGAAGTGCCGATCCCCGCCTTGAAGTCGAGGCAGATCATCCCGGTGCCGCCACCGACCGAGCCCTCCGCGACCGGACCGCTGGTGGCCGTCTCCAGCGCCTCGCGGACGTTTTCCGCCTTGACGTGCCGGCCGGCGACGTCGTTCAGCCAGGAGTCGTCGCACTCCCCCACCAGCGGGATCAGGACGTCGTGCTCGTCGCCGATCCCGGGGAACTGCTCGATCATCCAATGGACGGCGGCGTCGCTGACCGCGCCGACGCTCAAGGTGTTGGTGAGAAAGATGGGCGTCTCGACCAGTCCCCATTCGAGGAGCTGCGTGAGTCCCGAGACCTCTCCAGCGCCGTTGAGGACGAACCCGCCGCCGGTGACCCGCTGCTCGAAGATGTTCCGCTGGTTGGGCAGGATGGCGGTGACGCCCGTGCGCACCGGGCCCCGCCCGCGCCGCAGCGGACCGGCCGCGCCGCGGATGATCGTGGAATGCCCCACCAGGACGCCTTCCACGTCGGTGATGGCGTTCCACTTGCCCGGCTTGAAGCGCCCGAGGGCGACTCCCAGCTCTCTCGCGCGCGCCCGCTGCTCCACGCCCGTGCTCTATCCCGACTTCCGTCGGAACGCCATCCAGTCGATCACTTCCCGGACTCTGCCACGGCCTCCAGAGCCGGTGGGGGCGGAAACGACACGGCGGCAGTCCCGTTGGCGGACTTCGCCGGCTCCCCGGGCCGCGTCTCGCTGCGCCGCGCGCGCTCCCGCTCCTTGTACCGGCGGATCGCCCCCGAGAGGATCTCCGCGATCAGCGCGTTGTACTCGATGCCGGCCGCCTTCGCGATCAGCACCAGGTCGCTCCAGCCCGGCGTGAGGCCAGGCAGCGGGTTGCATTCGAGGAAGTAGATCTTCCCCTGCTCGTCCATGCGGAAGTCGACGCGGGCCACGTCCCGGCAGCCGAGCGCGATGAAGCACTCCCGGGCCGCGCGCTCCAGGGTCTTCACCTGCGCGGGCTCCAGCCGGGCGGGCACGTCGTAGCGGATCTTCGACGACCAGTCCTGCTTGAACTCGAACGAGTACACGGGCCGCGTCTCGCTCTCGTCCAGGAAGACCACCTCCATGGGCGGCAGCACCTTGGGCCTGCGCTCCCCCAGCATCCCCACCGTGAACTCGCGGCCGCCGATGTAGTCCTCGACCAGCGCCGGCTGGTCGTACTTGGCGATCATCTTCTGCGCGGCCTCGCGCAGCTCAGCCTCGTTCTCCACCACGCTGGTCGCGTGCACGCCCTTGGAGCTGCCCTCGGCGACGGGCTTCACGATGGTCGGGAACCGGAGGTCCTTCGGCAGGCGCTCCTTGCCGGTGGTCATGGTGAAGAAGTTCGGGGTGAGGATGCCGTGCTGGCGGACGATCTTCTTCGCCAGCGCCTTGTCCAACGCGATGTTGAGCGCCGCGGGATCGGAGCCGCTGTAGGGAATGTCGAGCAGCTCCAGGAGCGACGGGACCTGCGACTCGCGGGTGCGTCCCTTGATCCCCTCCGCCATGTTGAAGACCAGGTCCGGCTTGGTGGTCTCGATCAGCGAGGGCAGATCCGCGGTCGCCTCCAGGTCGATCACCTCGTGACCTGTCGCCGCGATCGCCTCGCGCACCGCCTGGATCGTGGCGGGAGCGTCGTACTCGGCTTCCTCGTCCCGGGTGCCGTCCAGCGCCGGCTTCACCCGCTTCACGTTGTAGGTGAACCCGACCCGCAGCGGTCCCCGCCGCGGCGGCCGGCTGCGGGAGTGGCGTGGATCCTTGAGCCCCCAGCGCGCGACCGCGCTCTCCACCACCTTCCCCAGCGCCGCGTCGGTGTGGAGCCCTTCCAGCGCCGCGGCCGCGTAGATCCCCGCGCCGGGCTCCAGGGACGGCAGCGCGTTGATCTCGATGAAGTACACCTGCCCGTCGTCGGCCACCCGGAAGTCGATGCGCCCCAGGTCGCGCACCCCGAGCGCCTTGTACGCGCGCCGGGCCATCTCCTGCGCGCGCTCCAGCACCCAGGCCGGGAACTCCGCCGGGCAGCGCACGTTCACCGCGTCGAAGTGCACCGACTTGAGGTCGTAGTCGTAGATGCAGTAGCGGCGCTTGGCGAGCTCCGCGTCGTCGATCACGTACTCGACCGGCGTCAGCACGCCCTCGCGCTCGGGGGCGCACTTCTCCAGGAAGGCCACGGTGAGGTCCTTGCCGGGGATGTATTCCTCGACCAGCACTCCCGCGGGGAACCGCGCGAGCTGCTTCTCGACCAAGGCGCGCAGCCGGATCCGATCCTCCACCACCGAGTCCTGGGTGATGCCCTTCGAGCTGCCCTCGAAGTTGGGCTTCACGATCACCGGGAACCGCCAGCCGTCCGCCTTCAGCTCGGAGGCGTTCTCGATGAACTGGCCCTTCGGCGAGACCACTCCGTGCTCGCGCAGCACCAGCTTGGTGAGCGTCTTGTCCAGCGTGACCGCGAGCACCCACGCGTCGGACCCCGTATAAGGGAAGCCCAGCTCGTCGAAGAGCGCCGGGTAGAACGCCTCGCGGAAGCGGCCGCGCCGCCCCTCGGCCGTGTTGAACACCAGGTCGGGCGCGTACGCCTCCAGCCGGGCGGCGGTGCGGCTCGCGGGGCCGCTGACCTCGATGCGCTCGACGCGGTGGCCGAGCCGTTCCAGGGCGGAGGAGAGCGCCTCGATGGTCTCGCGGGTGTCGAACTCTGCCTCGTCTTCGGAATCGCTCAGGCGGAGATTGTGCGTCAGGGCGATGCGCATTCGTTGCCTTCCTCTTGGCGGGCAGCGCGGGAGGCGAGTGGAGCGGTGGTGGGCGCGGGGTTGGTCACTGGCCGGGTGGAGAGGCCAAGGGCGACCCTGCCGTCGATCACCTGCGTGCCGGCGATCAGGTCGCCCAGGCGCCGCTGGCCCAGGTCGCGGGTCAGCGGCCGGAGCGCGACGCCCGCCTCGAGGACGATCACGCAGGCCAGAGCGGCGGCGGGAAGGGGCGAGGGAGCGCCGGCGAAGGCAGGCGCCAGCCCCAGGACGAAAAGCCCGTTGCGCAGCACCGACTCGCGCACGCCGGCGGGACGCATCGTGGACAGCACCATCACCCGGAGGCCGGCCAGCCGCTTTCCCAGCGAACGTCCCGCGCCGAACAGCGAATCGCCGAAGAGCAGCACCGAGCTGGAGAGCAGCGCCACCGCCACCGGGTGGCCCGCGGGAACCAGCAGGAGCGGCGCGAGCGCGACGATCAGATCCATGGTGCGGGCGATCGCGCGCCGGCGGAAGTCGGCCGGCGGATACGAAGGGCGCGGGCCGGAAGGCTCGGCCTTGTCCATCGAGCCCCCGCTCAATCCTGAAGCCATCGGGCCGCTTCGACTGCGGAGTACGTGAGGATGAGGTCGGCACCCGCGCGCTTCATCCCCGTGAGGATCTCCAGGCAGACCCGCTTCTCGTCGATCCACCCGGCCTTCGCCGCCGCCTTGAGCATGGCGAACTCGCCGGACACGTTGTAGGCGGCGACCGGCAGGTTGGTCGCGCGCTTCACCTCGGCGAGCACGTCGAGGTACGCGAGCGCCGGCTTGACCATCAGCATGTCCGCGCCCTCGGCCACGTCCAGGAGCGCCTCCCGCCGCGCCTCGCGCAGGTTGGCTGGATCCATCTGGTACCCGCGCCGGTCCCCTTCCTTCGGCGCGCTCTGGGCGGCCTCGCGGAAGGGGCCGTAGAAGCCGCTGGCGTACTTGACCGCGTAGCTGAGGATCGCGATGTCGTGCAGGCCCTTCTCGTCCAGGCCCTTGCGGATGGCGGCGACCCGGCCATCCATCATGTCGCTCGGGGCGACGATGTCCGCCCCGGCCTCGGCGTACGCGGCGGCGGCGCGGGCCAGAAGCGGCAACGTGCGGTCGTTGGCCACGGCGATGTGCCCGCGGGCGTCCCGCTCGAGCGGGCCGCAATGGCCGTGGTCGGTGTACTCGCACATGCAGACGTCCGCGACGCAGACCATGTCCGGCAGCGCGTCCTTGAGCGCCTTGAGGGCCGTGCAGACCGGTCCCTTCGGATCCCAGGCGCTGGTGCCCTCGGCGTCCTTCTTGTCCGGAATGCCGAAGAGGATCACGGAGCGGACGCCGGCGTTCCAGGCGCCGCGCGCTTCTTCCACCACGTTGTCCACCGAGAGCTGCGCCACGCCGGGCATCGAGGTGATCGGCTTGCGCACGCCCTTCCCCGAGACCGCGAAGAGCGGGAGCATGAAGTCGCCGGGACGCAGGCGGGTCTCGCGGACCAGGCCGCGAAGCGTCTCGGTCCTGCGCAGGCGGCGGGGCCGGTCGGCGGGAAAGGCCATGATGCCGCACCGTAACTCCCGCGCCCGTCCCATTCAAGGCTTCCAGCGGATTCCCACCGTGATCGCGTGCTCGCGGTCCTCCAGGAGCAGCGCCTTGTCCGCCGGGCCGGTGGGATCGAGGACGCTGGAGTTGGTGAATGCAGCATGCCAGCGGGTGAAGTCGTACCCCAGGTCCACCGCGGTGGAGGACGTGACCTCCAGCGAGAACTGCAGGCGGGCGCGGAACTCGCTCGCGTCGGAGAGGTTCCCCAGATTCGGCTGCGCGTTGTAGGGAAACGGGGTCAGCGCCCACTCCAAGTAGCCCGAGACCGAGAGCAGTGGCGCAATGCGATACTCGAGCTCGAGGTTCGAGCTCGCGCCAAAGAGCCCGAACCGCGTTGCGCCGGACTGGGGCTCGGTTCCCCATTGGTAACGGGTGATCACCCCGGCGCTCGCCGACACCACGAAACCCGGCGAGATCCGGGTCGCCGCGCCGCCGAGAAGCCGCGCCGTCAGGTCCACCCCCTTCGAGCCGAGCGCGATCGGGGTGTCGCTCTGGAACTGCCCGCCCTCGATCTCGGCGCGAATCATCAGCCGATCGTCGAAGGCCGTGCTGGTCCATCGCCCCAGGGCGCGCAAGAGCGACCACTTGTCCGACCCGAACTCCGACCCGGCTCCGCTGTCCACACGAACGGAGAGGAGGGTCGGCTTCCACGCCACCAGAAACCCCACCGGGATGGGCGGCGGCACCGAGATGGGCGTCTCGGCGGGCTCTTCGGACTGGGCGAGGGCGGGCAGCGGCGCGGCGAGGCAGAGCGTGAGAGCGAGGAAGCGCACGCCGCGACGATATCAGCGGTAGGTTCCGGCGTCGCGAATGGCTTCGAGCACCGCGCGGGGGACGAGGCGGGAGCCATCGCCGCCCGATTGCAACAGCGCCCTCACCTGGGTGGAGGAGACCTCGGGCAAGGTCACCCCGCCCTCGCCGTACCCGCCGCGGCGGACGGTGACGATGCGCGCGAGCTGCTGGATGCGATCGAACTGCTTCCACTGCGGCTTCTCCGCGTCGAGATCGGTCCCCAGCACCAGCGCCCAGCGCACGCCCGGATGCTTGCGCTGGAGCCACTCCAGCAGATCCACCGTCCGCGTCTGCCCGGACTCCTCTTCCGCCCGCGAGACCTTCGCCCCGCGCAGCTCCCGCGCGAGCTGCTCGCAGAGGGACACGCGGTGGTCGTAGGAGCCGACCAGGGGCTTTGCGAACGGATGCTGCAGGACCGGCACGAACCAGAGCTCATCCACCGGCTCGGTGGCGAGCACGTAGGAGGCGGCGAGCAGGTGCCCGACGTGCGGGGGGTCGAAGCTGCCGCCGAAGAGCGCGATCTCAGGCATAGAGCAGGAACCTCTCCCGCTCCCGGGTGAACGCCGCGCGCTCCGCGTCCCAGAGTCCGCAGAGCTCCGCGACCGATGCGCCCTGCTCGACCCGCCCGCGGAAGGCGGAGCCTCCGGTGAGCAGGTCGATCGCGGGCTTGTCGTCCACGAACTCGTACTTCTCGGTGCGCCAGCGGAACTTCGCCGGATCCTGGGCGCGGGCGTGCACGATGGCCGCGACGCCGAGCCGGACGGCCTCCACCGACCGCCGCTCGCCGAGGTGGATCTGCACTCCGTGGCAGCGCTGCCCCTTGTGCTTGTCCCAGGTGGGGGTGAACGAGCAGGGCCGGAAGCGCACCCCCGCCATCCGCTCCGCGGTCAGATCGTCCGCGAGGCGCTGCCCGTCCAGCCAGGGAGCGCCGAACTGCTCGAACGGGCGCGTGGTCCCGCGGCCCTCGGACAGGTTGGTCCCCTCGAGCAGGCATATCCCTGGATAGACCAGCGCGGTGTCCGGCGTGGGCATGTTGGGCGAGGGGATCACCCACGGCAGGCCCGTCTCGTTGAAGTAGAGCTCCCGGCTCCATCCCTGCATGGCGATGACCCGGAGGTCGCAGCGAATGGTCTGGTTGACGAAGCGCGCGTATTCGCCGGCCGTGAGGCCGTGGCGCGCGCAGACGGGCCAGAGGCCGACGAAGGATTCGAAGCCCTTCTGGATCACGCCGCCTTCGACCGCCATCCCACCGATCGGATTGGGCCGGTCGAGGATCACGAAGCGCAGCTTGTGGCGCGCGGCGGCCTGCATCGCGAGGCCCATGGTGGCGAGGTACGTGTAGTAGCGGCTGCCGACGTCCTGCACGTCGAAGACCAGCGCGTCGAGGCCGCGCAGGTGCTCGTCGCGCGGCGTCAGTGAATCGAAGTCCTTGCCGTAGAGCGAATGCTCGGGCACGCCGGTCCGGGAATCCACGGCGTCGCCCACCTCCTCCAGGTACTGTGCGTCTCCGCGCACGCCGTGCTCGGGCCCGAACAGCGCCGCCAGCGCGTTCTTCTCGTGAAGCACGTCGGCGAGGTGCCGCAGCTCCGGCGTGACGCTGGTCGGGTTGAGGATCGCGCCAACCCGCAGGCCCTTCACCGCCTCGAGCAGCTCGGGGATGCCCAGCATCAGTACGCGTTCCTCGAGAGGAAGCCGAAGGCCACGGTGCGGGCGAGGATCTTGAGGTCGAGCAGCAGCGACCAGTGCTCGATGTAGTAGAGGTCGTACTCGACCCGTTTCTGGATGCTGGTGTTGCCGCGCAGCCCGTGGATCTGTGCCCACCCGGTCATGCCGCTCTTCACCATGTGGCGGAGCTGGTAGCGCGGGATGCGCCTGCGGAATTGATCGATGAAGACCGGCCGCTCCGGGCGCGGTCCGACCAGGCTCATGTCGCCGAGAAGCACGTTCCAGAGCTGCGGCAGCTCGTCGAGCGAAGTGCGGCGCAGCCACGATCCGACGGCGGTGACGCGCGGGTCGCGGTCCTTCGCGAACTGCGGGCCGTCCGCCTCGGCATCGGCGCGCATGGTGCGGAACTTGAGCATCCGGAAGGGCCGCCCATCCAGTCCGACCCGTTCCTGGCCGTAGAGCACCGGGCCGCGGCTGGTCAGCTTCAAGGCGATGGCGATCGCCAGCAAGAGCGGCGACAAGAGCAGCAGGAACAGCGCGGAGAAGACCAGGTCGAACGCGCGCTTGGCGAGCGCGTTGATCCCGAGCACGCCGGTGGACTGGAGATTCACGATCGGCAGCCCGCCGAACTCCTCCAGGCCGCCGAAGAGGGTCGCGTACTGGTACACGTCGGGCACCAGCTTCACGTCCACGGTGGTGTCGCCGCACACCTCCATGATCCGCGGGAGGTGGTGCATCGACCGGGAAGGCAGCGCGACCAGCACCTGGTCCACCCCGCCCCTCGTCAGCACCTGCCGGAGCTCGCGCAGCGTGCCGATCACCTCCACTCCCCCGACGCTGGTGCCGACGCGCTTGCGGGCGAGGCTCAGGCACCCCACGGGGCGGAAGCCGAGCTCGCGATGCAGATCGATCTGCTCCATCACCTGCCGCGCCAGCCTCCCCGCGCCCAGCACCAGGACGTAGCGGAGGTTGTAGCCGCGGCGCCGCAGCCCCTGGAGCACCTCCTTGAAGAACACCCGCTCGAGGGAGATGCCGATGAAGCTCAGGACCGTGAAGAGCGCCAGCGTGCCTCGCGAGTACCGCGTCTCGCGGACGAAGTACGCGCTGGCGACCAGGAGCAGGCCGGCCGCGAGCGTGGCCTTGAAGACCCCGAAGACCTCGTCGAGCGGCGTCTTCTGCCGCTGCGGCCGGTAGAGTCCGACCGCCTGGAGGGAGAGGGGCCAGAGGATCAGGGCGGCCAACGCGACGATCAGCGTCTCACGGGGCTGCGGTAGCTCCGGGTACGGCCAGGTGCGCGGCGAGCCGAACCGGAGCGCGTAGGCGCCCCAGAAGGCGACGCCGACCAGCAGCATGTCGAGCAGGACGCGCAGCGCGGTGAAGAGCTGGTTGTGCCGCTTGAACATCGGGAGGCATCGTATAACGCGAATTTGGCGAGGGGATCGCATGGGAGCGAGTCCCGATCCCCGATCCCGCGCGTCAATCGGCGGGCGTGACCGTCACGTCGATCAGCGCCGCGCCCCGCAGCACCTTGCACACCATCGCGCGTCCGATCGAAGTGGCCCCGAGCAGCCGATGCACGCCATCCACGCTCTCGACCGTCGTGCCGTCCAGGCTGAGCAGGATGTCGCCCGACTTCAAGCCGGCCTGGTCCGCCGGCTTCCCCGGAACGACCTCCATCAGCTCGATCCCGGTCTTCTGCGACAGCCCGTGCGCGCGCGCGATGCGGCGATCGATGGGCCGCGTCTGCGCCGACAGGCCCAGCACCCCGCGCCGGACGCGGCCGTGCTGCATCAGCTCGCCCAGCACCCAGCGCGCCGTATCGATCGGAACCGAGAAGCTGAGCCCCTGCGCGCCCAGGATGACCGCGGTGTTGATCCCCACCACGCGCGC
>Ga0137394_10002107_pt1 | contig 14637 bp, 12 predicted proteins | sample czobulk116metaG_FD_108278 | JGI IMG/M metagenome (GOLD analysis project Ga0137394, IMG submission 108278) | Vadose zone soil microbial communities from Angelo Coast Range Reserve, California, USA - czobulk1.16 metaG | ecosystem: Environmental > Terrestrial > Soil > Vadose zone | place: USA...
CGCCGTGGGCTACGTCACCAAGCCTATACGCGCCGACAAGCTGCTCGCCTTAGTCGCGCAGCACGTGACCGGCGGCCGCACGCCGATAGGCTAAAGGCCGCGCGTCGCCGGCAGGAACCGGCGAGCGCGTGGGTTGGGTTCGAAGGGGAAATGAGCATGGACTGCGTGACGCCGCGCTACTGCATGACTCTTTGAACGTCCGGTGTCGACCCCAAGCCGTCGGTGCGATTTTCATTCGAATGACCGGTCCACTCCGGTCACCTGCCGTTCGCCGAGGTGAAGGCCGACATTCAGCGAGAGCCGTTATTCGCGTACGTCTGGCGTTTATAGGTATTGGAGCTCGTCGCTGTCGGCGCCCTAGCTCGTAGCCAGGAATTGGATGAGCTTCTCCAATGCCTGACGCGCGGGCTCCAGCTGCGGCGCAAGACGCACGGCCTCACGCAACTCGGCTTGTGCGGCCGCGAGGTCACCGTGCCGCGTAAGTAACGTTGCGAAATTGAAATGGGCAGTCGCGTTGGCCGGATCGCACGCGATAGCGCGCTCGTAACTCTCGTGCGCTTCGTCCCAGCGCTCCAGGTCGGTCAGTGTATTCGCACGATTCGTCCACACGCGGCCGAGCGAATCGTCGACTGCCAGGATACGGTCAAACCACCCAAGGGCACCTTCGTTGTCTCCTAGTCGCCGTAACTCCAGGCCATTCTGAAACAATGTCTCAGCAGCGACAGCGGGATCGATGAAGTCGATGTTGGAACTAACTACTAATCGGTCGAGCCACGTCATTGCGATGTCGACTGCCGCGTCCTCACCCTTCACCAGCATCGTGATTGCGCTTTCCGTCGCCCTCGGCCCCTCCGGCGTTACCTCCACGATCGCTTCCTCATTCAGGTACACGATGGTGGCCGCGCTCTCGCGGCGAAGCGCTGTCGCGAGCGCATCGAAGCTGCCGGTATCCTCAGTCAGGCTGAAGCGGAGAACCAGCGATCCCATAACACTCCTCGTGACGCTACAGCATTCCGACGTAGTCCAGGAACCCACCGCGTCTGGATTCTTCGTCGGCGGTCGTTCCGCGCGCGAAGCCGTCTCTCGCCGCCGCCTTGGGAGGCGCCGGCCTGAAAGGTCCTGCAGCTCGTCCCGCCAGCCGTCCACCGATGTAGACCATCTTGTTCACGACCAGCACGAGCCCGGCGCCGATGCAGGCCGCCCAGAAGGGGCCCTCGATGCCGGGAAAGATCGTCGCGATGTAGCCGCCCAGCGCCACATAGGCGGCGGAAATGACGAAATAGAAAGGCGTGAATGTCACCTTCTTGCTCGAGCGGATCTCGTAAAGGCGGACGATCTCCGGAGCGATTGCGCCGATTGCACCCGCGATGAAGATCTCAGTGGTATTCATAAGCACCTCCCCTAGCCGAAGCCGTATCTCACCACACGCTCACACGCATTGGCGGTCGCCCGAATCTGGCCTTCGCTAGTCTCGTACTCCTCGAGCCGCAACTTGGGCGACACCCATTCGGCATACTCCTGAGACTGCATGAGCACCGCGGTCAGCTGCGTCACCGGCGCGATGAACTCAACCTTGGAGTACTCATCGGTCTTTGCGGCCAGCACGCTTATGCCGCGTTTTCCCGACGCGATGAAGTGCGCCCGGACCGGGTGTTCCGGGGAGCCGACGGAGGCCAGATACCTCGGGACCTCGCTGTTCACGAGCAGGTTACGCAATATTCGAATGGAACAAGGGATCTCAGCGCGCGGGACGCCCAGGATGTGCCCTCCGCGCGCGGTCACGTCTTCAGCGAGGACGACGATCACGGTTCGCGGAGCGCTCCAGCTCTTGAGCTCCGCCAGAATCGATTCGCGAGGACCCCACCAGGCGTACCCGACATCGGCAAACATGTTCGGCAACGTCGGGTCGAAGATCGAGACGGTGAGCTGCAGGATGCCTTCCGGCAATCGCCGATCGGCGAACTGGTACACCTCTACCAGGGGCCAAGCGTTGCGCGAGACGACGCAGACGCAGAGCTCCTTCTCATCGACTTCGGCACGAATCGCCTCCAGGCCGCGTGCGATGCGATATATGCGCTCGAGCTGCGGTGGATTGATCAGTGCCGCGTCGTTCATTTGGAAGAACTCGGATGAATGCATGAACTCGGCGCGTTCCGGTAGCACGCGACGCGATTCATTCGGAAGCTGCGGCAGCCAGCGATCGAGCATGGACTGGACAGCGGGCACCCGTTCATCGATGGGCACGATCGGGTGCTGCGGCGCGTTCTTAGCGAGCCACTTTTCGAGCGCGCGATCCATGAGATAGTCGAGTCGCCCGATCTGGGTGCGTTCAAGATCGACGAGCTCGGCATCGAGCGTCTTCCTGCTCACACCGGTCTCGGCACAGAATTGATGGAGAACTTCCTGGAAGCGGCGCCGCAGCGACCACCGTCGCCAAAAGAACGCGGCGCGCGCGAATGCTAGGAATCTCGCGTTCGGGGAGTGCTCGTCGGCCTGGAGATACGCAGCGAGCCGCTCCGGGTCCGGCGGTCCATCTTGAAAGTCCCTCACGATCGGCCCGCACATCGACAAATCCGCCAACAGGTACGCAAGTCCGGCCTGCAATCCTGCACCGAGGCCCACCGAAGCCACCGCGCGCCTGACCCAGTCCATGGCCCAGCGCTCGCGATCGGAAGCCGCACTCCGCACCTTCGCGACTGCCTCATTGGAGATCAGGGCTGCCAATCCCGCTTCATTGAAATAGGCGCAGCCTTCCTGAGGATCTAGACTGTGATCGACTAGCAGATTGCGGCTTTCCTTGAAGCGATAACGATGGATGGGATCGGGATGGGACTTGGCGATCTGCGACATGACGAACGAGAACACTCCATAGGTGGAGAAGAACGTCAGGTCGCGATGCGTCTTCTCGTGCCTTTGCGTGAGGCGCGCGTCGACGTGTTCCGTATGCTCTGGCGAGACGATAGCAGCGGACACGGAGAGATCGAAGAAGCCGAGCACGTGCGCCGACCGTCTTCCCGCTTGATCGTCCGCGGGCGCCACGGGCAGCCCTATTGAGACGGACACGCCACGACGATCAGGGCTGCGGCAGTCAGGAGGGCGAAGCGAGTTCCTTTCGACATGTCGACCTCGCAAGCTGAAAGCGAACGGGCCGGTAGATTCTATGCCACAGACCGAGCAGTGTCTGCTGCACGAACTGGTCATCGCCGAAGTCGGGCAAGTGGGCGGAACTCCCCGGGGGTGATTCTGCAAAGATTACCGAAGCTCATCGAAGAGAGCGCTTAGTCTGTGGAGGAAGTACCGGCGCCCTGTATGGGGCAAAATTACTGCCTAGGTCCGAGGCGTTGTTCTTTGTGGAGCCATTGTTGAGCCCTTGGAGGTTCTAATAGCAGACCTTAAGGCCGGTGAACCATTTGGCCTCGATGCAGCATTGATCAAAACGATCAATTGGACGCTCGCACTGACGCGCGTATCTCAGGATTTGCGTTCGGATTTCATCTATTCACCCCACTTGGGGTTCATTTATGCAAAGGCCGGTGATGAGCTCATCGCCGCGGTCACCAAGGAATTGCAGTCGGGAACTTATAGTCCGGGCGTTCCACTGACTATCGAAGTACCGAAGTCCTATCGAATGCGCGTGGCGGTCCAATCCAAGCGTCTCGGCCCGCCGTACTTCAGACCGGGCAGCATCCTGTTGCCTCGCGACCGCATCTTCTATCAGGCGTTGGCCGACCAAGCAGCGCCTATTGTCGATGGGAAGACGGATCACGACCGCTCGTTTAGTCATAGGCTTAGCCTGGCGGGCGCAGCGAGCATGTTTTTGCCCACGCGAACGTGCTGGAATGCCCTTCAGAGCGCTCTCGCGGAACACGCGAAGTCCGATGCAGTTCACTACATAGTCAAAATCGATGTCGCGAATTTCTTCGGTTCTCTAAATCAGCACACTCTTATCAACGTACTGACCGACGCCGGTTACCCTGCGTCCCTAGCGACACGACTGGAAGTTATTCTCACAAGGTACACTGGGGAGCGAAGCTCTCGTGGCATTCTTCAAGGTATCTATCCGTCCGATCTGTTCGGCAACTTTTACTTGGCGCCTACGGATCGGTTTCTCGCAGACTACGGTGTGCGTTCTGCTAGATACGTGGATGACATCTACGCTTTTGTAGAGAGCGTAGAGGCGGCGGATCACTTACTGAGACAGCTTATTCCTTACCTCCGGACTTATGACCTCGTCCTGAACGAGGCGAAGTCAGTAATCATGCCTAAGGCCGCGCTCATTACCGAGGAGCCCGATCTGGAGGCGCTCTTTTCTGACGCCCTCGAGGAGGTAACGAGCCAAATAGAAGAGGACGAGGTTGATACTGATTATGGATTCCAGTCGGAATGGATTGATGAGGACGAAGATGAAGACGACGACGACGACGATCAGCACGCCCTCGAGCTGCAAGCCACTACTGCGCTTTTTGACTCAATATCCAATTATCCTGGGCATGAAGAGAATATTGAGCGCTTCTGCCTGCCACTCTTCGCTAAAGCCGACTCCGATTACGCGGTTCAACATGTGCTCGACTCGTTCAAGAAGCGGCCGTCTATGGCGCAGATCTACGTCGCGTATCTTGCGAAGTTCTTGAATGCAGAAGCTGTGTCGACACTCTTGGTGAGCCTATTAAACGACGGGTCCCTAGTAGATTGGCAAAAGATGTGGATATTGGCAGCGTTGTCACAAGCTCAGAAGGCTGGGGATGACTCGGTAAAGTTCGCCGCACAGATCCTGAAAGACGGATCGAGGCATGAGGCATTGCGAGCTGCCGCGGCGATATACGTGGGTCGGTTTGGAGATCACGCCCGCCGAAAAGCCTTAGCCAGCATATATTCAACTGTGTCGACTTACATTCAGGTGGGGATTTATTACTCGTCCAGGTACTGGCCGCAAGTGGAACGAGGGAATGCGAAAGCGAACTGGAGTGGACACAGCCCACTTCACGGACTGATGTCAATCGCCTTAGCTAAGAAGTAAGCGAAGAGCGCGTCAGCAGATACCGGAAACGCGCCTCGGCTGAGGATACGGAGGACTCAGTCCACTCTAGGCGTGCGTAAACGCACAGGCTTGAGTCGCTCGACCGAGTTATTGGGTGGGACTCTATTCAGTGATGGCGTTCTTGAACCGCAAGTGGGCGTAGGATTTGCGCGGGCCGGCATTAAGATTCAGGTGCGATTGGGGTCACACACTTCGGGCGGGGGGCAGTGGAAATAAGAGACGTGCAAAAGGCGTTGGATAAGCACGGCCTTGTTAGCCCGCATTTGGAAATATTGCGTCCTACCGCCGATCGCTACAGAGCATTTCTACTGCAGCCCGCGGGACCGATTACCGTCTCGAAGTTACGCATTGGCCCGCTTAATCCGGATCTAGCCGAAGCGAAGGGCAGAGAGTTCTTGAAGCTGGCCCATGGCAATCACGCGCATCTAGCGGTGACGCCAGAGTATTTCTTGCCGTGGCTCGCACTTAAGAGCGCGATCGCTGCTGACATTGTTCCAGCGGTAGATGCGCTATGGATACTTGGGTGTGAAAGCGCTACACCGGCGGAATTGGAGAAGGTCAAAGCCGCGATCGGAACAAAGTGCTTAGTGATAGATGAAGCGATGCCAGATGCAAATGGGGTGTTCTATGACCCTGTGGTCCTTCTTTTTCACGCCAAGACAAAAGACAACGCCACGCGTCTCGTGGCAATCTTTCAATTCAAAGTAATACCGTCGAAAGACGAACTGTCTTTTGAGGAGTACGTCCTCAAGCGTGGCAAATACATTTACAAGTTCCGCGCTCCGCAAGGTCCGCTGTTCCTCGCGGCTATTATCTGTTCCGACGCGTTTGGCCTAACAGACGCATTAATAGGGGATCTCGCGCATCTAGGCACGCTAGTCCATGTGCAGCTAAACCCTAAGCCGCGGGACTCGGACTATCGGAAGTACAGAACGCAAATATTTTCGACGGACGAAAACTACTCTCGTTGCCATATCGTTTGCCTAAACTGGGCGCAACGCATCGTCCAACACAATGCTGATGGGCAACAAGATCCATGGGGGAACGTTGCTGGATCGGCCTGGTACTGCCCGTTCAATGCTTGCTCAGTTGACGATGAGATAGTAATTCCGAATCACATGAAGGGACTCTACTACGCCACTTTAAAGGAACTTAGACACGCGGTTCTCTTCGACTACAACGAAGCGGTTTTCGACCTCAAAGTTCCCAAAGTCGTTACAACCGGATCGGCAAAGCTAGCCATCAAAACTGGTCCGATCGCGAATGCAAGGTATGCCTGGTCCGCTAACGAGCAATGGGAGGTAGCTGAACCATCCGATTCGGGTTACGCGGGATTGCTTCAAAATGATGCCGATGCCAAAGCCGCGATCGAAGAACTCCCGGTAGCGACAAATGCTCTTGGCGTCGAACGAGTTTTAGCGCTCACGTCAGGATCGGCGAGCTACAACGATCAATGGAGCACCATAAGCAATATCGATTCCTTCCAAATAGGTCCGGACGAGATCGTCAACCGCATAACTTTTGCGCAAGATACGAATGTTAGCGCTGTTAAATTTCGGCACGATAGGCTTATGTGTGCAGTCAATTTACGGCATGCCTTAACTAACGCCGATGTCGAGGAATGGCCGCTGCAGGTGAAGGATCTAAGCCCGCAAGCGCGTTTTCACTGGGATCCAGCCCTGCCGCAATTTAATGTCATCAGTAGCAACGGCGTACCTGCTCTTGTCGTGCACCTCGGTGACGCACCGACAGAGCAGGCGATCGAGAATATTCCAGACAAAACCGCCGAGTTATTGAGGCGTGAAGGCGTGCACCCCACCCGTTTGTGCGTGGTGTATACGAGGTTGCTGGAGCGAAAATTCGCCCGGGTCCCATTTACGCGATACGACGATGCTCTAGCCACGCGCACCGATTTCCTCGCCGTTGAGCCGGTCAAATGACTGCGCGCACCTAGATGCTTGACTTCGCGACCATCGAGAAGGCTATTCGCCCCAATTTTGATAGCGTAGTCAATCTAGGCAACAACGTCTTAAGGGCTGAAAGGACACACAGGGATCGACCATACCTGGTTGCTTACTTGGATCTGGCCGACGATGTTGTGGGTCGAGCGTCAAGGCTAACCAAGTTTCAGGAGCAGTTGGTGGGGCCCACGTTCTTTTCAACGGACTCAGATCTGAGGTGGAACAGTTATGTCTACTTCTTGGCGGGGCCGAACTCCCAATCGAATCCGAAGTTCGAAGAAGCAAAGGCACAAATTGAATCAGATCGCCATTTCGCCAGAAAGTATGTAGTCAGCGAGCAAGACCTCTTATTGCGTATAGGCCGCCATGTCAGCGGAGGCGTACCTACGACGTCTATTCCCGAGGATGTCGACGCTGAGTGGGCAGCGATATTGAAAAAGGAGGGCCTCGGGGTGTTGCTCGAGCAGCGCCACCGAACCAAGGTGCTGCCACTCATTGCCAATGGCGAAGCCTTCAAAATTCAACCCGTATTGCATGCTGAAGTGGACCAAACCAATTTGCAGGACGACGCGTTGCAGTCGGGGTACCTGACCTCAATATCCATAAAGGATTTTCGAAACGCGCTAAATGGCAAGTCGTTCCAGTTCGGTGATGTAAACCTCATAAGTGGGCCGAACGGGGTCGGCAAGACCTCGCTCTTGGAAGCAATCGAAGCGGTGTACTGTGGACGCGTCCAGCGCGACCCGGAAGCAACGATCTCTGGTATTCAGGCCGAGGTACGTACCCCCGGGGGAGGGCAGGACGTTGTCATGGCATCTTTGCCCGTCCCCGTATTGAAGGCGCGTCAGCTCAAATGGTATGGCCGAGCGGAGTTCCAGTCGACTGCACTCTCGCAGGCATTTGGACGATTTAATTTTCTCGATGCGGATGCGGCTTTTCGCTTGTCCTACGACACAAGCCGAGCGGACATCGATGATGACCTCAGTCGGCTGCTTATAGGAGCGGAGGCGGCGAAGCTATGGAACTATTTGGTGCGACTCGAAGAAGACCTTCGAGAGGCAACGCGGGAGGCTTCAGAGAAAGTAAGGCTGCACAACGAAAGATGGGATCTTCTTGTCGAAGAGTTGAAAAGACTGGAGGCGACGCCGAGCGAATCGACAGTCCTCGCGGAGTCATACGTCGCAGTCCTCAAAAAAATTGGCCCGGCGTGGAAGGTAGACACGAATCAGTTCCCAAATCCTGAGCGAAGTCGGTTGCAGTCCTTGAGCGAGCTGCTTAGCAGAGTCCTCGGCCTAGTAAACACGACGCCGGTTACCCTGGCAATACTTAAGGTAAGGAGGAAGGCACTCAAGGACGCGTTTACAGCCTTGCAACGTCTGAGCGGGGATTACTCAACGCTTACGAGTACCCTCACAGAAGTTGCTCGGCAAAGAGGAGACCTCCAGCGCCAAATCAGTCTCCTTTATATGTGGGGTCGCTATTTGGACGCTCGCTTGCCGGAGTTGATATCAGAACTAAAACAGATCCGGAAAAGGATCGCCCAACTCCAGTCTTCAATCGGTGAGATCGCGAAGGATATGCCGCCGATACCCGATGCCTATGCTGGGCTCTCCGTTGATCGCGCACTAATCTCCGCCAAGCAGGATCTCGCGCTTCGAATAGAGGCCGAAAGGCTCGCCTCGGCGAAACTTAGTGGCGCTATACAACTTGGGGAATCACTGGCGGCGTTGAGGAAAGAACTTCATGACGTGGCGCTTTCTGTCATGGACAAGTCGAATGTGCACGAAGTATGTCCAGTTTGTGCCACGCCACATAAGCATCCGGAACTGCTACAGAAGATCGAGAACTTGGTGCGTAATGGGAACTTCACAAGTGCGACAAGTTTGCGTGTTGCGCTACAGGCAGCCAAAGAAGCGACGGAAGCGCAACGCAACATTGTCGACATTCTCATTTCCTTGCAAAGGTTCATCGACCACTCAGATTCCGGCAGCAAGACCACGTCCGCACTAGCCCGCGCTGAGGTATTGAAGAGACAGGCCTCGCTTGGCCAACTCTTAGTGCAAGCGGCACGTGTGGATGCCACCGTCATCTCGTCGGAAAATACTCACCAACTGAGGACGCAGGAGTACGAAACCATTTTTGCCGATGTGACTCTGCTGCTAGGCAAGAAGTACGTGCTAGACAGGGGGCGCGTCAATCAAGAGATTCAGAAATTAGACAAAGAGCAGGCTGCCGCCGCTGCAAGAGCAGATGACACACGCAAACGCAGCGCAGCGCTGGTGAAGAAAATGGAAGAGAGTTTGCTCGAACTTGATTTGAGTTTGTCCGGGGACGCCACGCCGGCGGAAATGTTAACCGTGGTGGAACGGTTGATGGCTCAGGCCGAAGACCTCCTGTCAGATCTCTTGGCAATCGCTGCTGATCTTTCAATCGCTAATTCGGACTCATTGGAGGAATTTAAGGAAACGGTGGACCAGGCATTGCTCGCTTTTGACAAGGCGAAAGATGCGGCTATTCGCGAGCGCGAGGCTCGGTCGGCAACAATTGAGAAGAAGAAGGATTTAGAACAAGTTAGGACCGCTTTCGAGGCAGGAAGTGAGGTAGCTAAGAACTTAGCTAGAACACATATCGTGCTCGCTAGCTTGGTGGCCCAGCACTCGCTTGCCGCAGCTACAGACAATGCTTTGAAAGCGATTAGCGGCAAGATAGACGAGATATTCGCAAGAATCCATTCACCAATGCAATACAAGCTGAATTGGACCGGGGAGGAGTTCCTTCTCGTAGAAAAAGACACCGGCGCTCCGCATCGAATCAATCAAGTGAGCACTGGGCAACGAGCCGCCTTTGCTTTGTCCACTTTTCTGGGGCTCAATAGCTCGGCGACTACCGCTCCGGCTATTGTTATCATCGATGATCCAGTAGCGCATGTTGATGATTTAAATTCCTTGTCATTTGTCGACTATCTCCGAGATCTAGCCCTAGACCTGCGAAAGCAGATCTTTTTTGCCACTGCCGACGCTCGGCTAGCAGCACTCATCCAACGTAAATTCCGTTTTCTCGGAGACGAACGCTTCAAAACCATTTCTATGGGCTCACCAAAAGAGTCAGACGGCTGAGATCGAACGTGTGACGCAACTTGTTCACTGACTTCCCGTTTGAACGGGATGGAGTACAGTCCGCTGGCGCACTTGAAGCTCGGCCCATGAGAACTATTTGTTGGTACCAACGATCCTGTCGTGCTCCGTCTAGGGACCCCAGTGGTCCATGGAGTAGACCCACTACAGGGGCAGGATTCTTGAACGGCAATATAGGGGATGACTCCAATCCCAGTCGATGAAAACAAAGTCGTGTTGTTTGTGGATATGCTCGGTTTCGCCTCGTTGACCGAGGAGCACGCTCTCGATCTTGATTGCATCAAAGTATCCGACAGGCCCTTCTCATCGGGCCTCGACATGATTCTTAGATCGCAGGAAAACCCCTTAACACGAGCGTTTACTAGTTTTCATAGATCCATCAAGTCCGCAATTGACTTGGCGCAGTTTGCCCATCCGCTGACCGCGATCACTTTTTCTGACTCGGCCTTTATTGCAACAGCTCACCTCTTTGAGGCTGCAAACGTGGCAGCAGGCCTAATTCAAACGCTGTTGCCGCAACACATCCCAGTTCGCATGGGCATCGCGCATGGGTCGTTTGCAGCCGTCAGGTTCCGATCCGACGTGACCTCCGACGGTGGCGATCATGCTGCTCACTTTCTCGGAACTGCAGTCGTCCGCTCCCACGCAGCCGAAACATGCGGAATGAAGGGACTTCGACTGTTACTGCATCCGTCAGCGGCGTCCTTACTCAATGACCCCGTCCACAATCCTCAATGCAAGCACAGGCATCGAGTCCGATATGTGGAGTGTTCCGCAGAGGAGCGCGAGAACAAAGTCGGCGTTCGATATGAGCTCGACTACTGGCGCTTTAGACCTACAGCCGAAGGAAAAGCATGGCACGCATTCCAAGCAATGTGGGACGCTGCGCCACAGTTTGCACTCAACCACTATCAAGCAACGGCCGAAGCTATCAATCGTATGCGGGTGCGCCAAGGTGAAGCACCGCTAACCAACCTTCGCCGTCGCAGGCTTCCGCGCAATGCGGTCCGTAGCAGTTCACACCGGAATCGTGAGCGAGCCGTTTGATAGAGAGCCAAGCCAGGAGTGGCTACAGCGAGGATACGAACTTACGAGTAAAACGGTTGTGCGAGTCATCTCTGAAGGAGCACCAAACTGGGATTCGATCACTTTTGGAACCTAGGCGGGGGGTGGGTGCGCTTTTTTTGATCGCCTCCTGCAATCCTGAGGCGTGCCGCCTACCAAGCCACGACCTTCTAGCCCGACGTTGGCCGGGCAACTGAATAAACTATGAACGAGCTAGCGCCATATTTGAAAGATCTAGGAACACTGCTTATTGCGTTTTATGGCGCGGCAAGAGCTGCACCATGTATATCCCGATCCGTTCGGTTGCCCGAGGACTTGTCGAGAATGGGTACCGAGGAACCGTTCCAGTCAGGCCGGAGTACACGGCAGCGACGGGGGCGGTATATAGCGGCAAGCCTATCAAGGTCCATACTGAGGATTGGCTTAAAGGTTAGCCCCTCGCAGATACGCGTGCACGGGAGCTGATCACGACGAGATCGAGGATCTACATGAGAGGGACGCTGGCGAAGTGGCTCATCGTTTTCATCGGCGTCGCGTTGGTGAGTCCGCTTCCCGCCGCGCATGCCGAGTGGACATATACGACCAGCGAGAACCGGATGGACGGCACCGTCTTCCGGTTCGCCCACCTCGAATCGTCGGATCTCATCGCTATGCAGTTCCCATATAAGACCCATCGACCGGTATTAGTCATACGGACAAAGGATCCTGCGGACCTCGCTGTCATGATTCTTTTTTCCGGGCAGGCGCAGGGCGACACTCTCGAAGGCGGTGATCTGCGGGCGAAGTTTGATTCTGGGCGACCAGGCGTATGGCGGTTCGGATTCCCCAATGACCGACGGAGCGGTCAAGTTTTCCTGCGCGAAGTGACCGACTTTTTTTGGCAAGTGCGAACCTCCAAGCATCTGCTTGTGGAGCTTCCTATTTATGGCGACGGTGCGAAGACGTTCGCGTTCGATTTGTCTGGATTGGACATCGCCAGACTTGGAATGAAAACAAGAGCGCCAAAGGGTAAGAAGGAATGATTCGCTAACCCGAGGATACTGATGAAGATCAAGACAACCGATAACGCGTTGGAACCATTCTTAGACGCCATGGCCGAACTCTTGGTCGAATCAGTGCTGCGAGACATGCGCGAAGGCAAATTCATTTATGCGGTTTCGTGAGCGAGAGTGCTTCACCAAGCATCGGCTGCAAGTGATCGGCGCCGATGGCGAGGATCTAAAGCCGCTGCGCAAAAGGGCGGGTTCATTGCCGAGTCGGCAACAGGCGGCGATGAAAACATCAGGCGTCGTCTTCATGGCCGCTAACTTACTTGCCACCCTTGATGAGCTTGGCCTGTTGAAGGATCAAAGCAGTGCTCTCGAAGTGAGAAAAGTAAATCCCAGGCATAGCCCCCCGAGGGTCTCTAGTTTTCTAGACTGCTAGTGTATTGCTCTGAAGTCTGTTCTTGAACGCCGCGGCCGTCCTCGAGCAGACCTGCGGCGACGACGGGCCGCGTTTCTCAGAAAACCATCTGGATAGCGGAGTATCGCTTCCAAAACGTGCGTTTACGCACGTTTCTCGGCGGAATCTACCCCCTCCCTAGCGACATGCGCAGCAGGCCTAACCGGATAGCAGTCAACGTTATTGCCGGCAAGCCAATCACGCCGGTTTCTCGGGAGAGAAAACATGCCATCTGTATCTGTTCGGTACTACCCCAGTCGTCGCCTCGGCTCACGGCGGTTATCGGTGCATCTGGCGCGAACCGAGCGATTCATACGGATCGGGTTGGGCGCATGTCTGCTTGGCGGTTTGACGGCATGTGGCAATTTCATGGCTATCAATAAGCCATTCAACGTTGATGACGGGACCAGCATCTCCATCGATGCAAAGCAGCGGGCCATATTCACAATGAAGAAACGCGTCACGGCTACAGAAGGCGGCCCGATTGAATGGCGCGTTGTTTGCGCCGAGCCGAGTCCTGACGCTATTACCGCCATTAGCGCCGCTAGTGGCGCGACGGCAGAAACTCTGAAGCTTGCGCTCTCAGGCTCCTTTGGCAGTCAGGAGAGTGCGGCGAGCATAGGACTTCGAACGCAAACTATTCAGATCTTGCGTGACGCCATGTATCGCCTGTGCGAAGGCTATGCTTCTAGTGCACTGGATGAGATTGCGTTTGCCCGGTTACAGCGCAGATACCAGAATCTCATGCTGGGTCTACTGGCCATAGAGCAGCTTTCCGGGGCCGTTGTAGCTCGCCAAGCTGTGCTAACGGGACAAGCTGATTCGGCTGTTTCACGCAGCGTGAAAGAACTTATTGCTGCGATAAACCAAGCAAAGACGATCAAAAGCGACACGGCGAAGTCTTTGGTCGAGGCGGCCACAAAGCGAGACGAGACTAAAAAGGCGCTTAATGCTGCACAAAAAGAGTACGACGACGCAAAGAAAGCGAGCAACAACGACGAAAAGGCAGCTGCAGTCCAGAAAGTGCGATCGGAAAAGCTCGACCCAAGTCAGATCGCCTTTAACGCGGCTGAGAGTGTGGTTACGCATAGGAAGGCTGAGGACGACAACGCAAGCTCATCAATTTCAAGTCTTGAGCGGGCGCTTTCCGAGGCGGGCAAAGTTAGCGCAACGGCGCTAACTCGAGGCAGCTTCGAAGCCAGCGCAATGGCGACCCATATCAGCGCTGATACAGCAAAGGTGATCGCCGATGCTGTACAGAAAATTGTGCTCGGAATCGTAGATCACGACTACAGCCGCGAAACTTGTATTGACACTATCTTTTCAAGAACGATGCGGGTAATTGACATTAGTAACGCGCCGGTGGCGCTGACATATTGCGGGACGTTGTTTCACGGAGAAAGCGCTCAATTACTTCAGGCTGCGCAACACATCACAGACGTAAAACAGAGAAACGCTGTCGAGTTAAGAGCGACCGCACTAAAGGCTCAAGGTGACTCTATGCTTTCCATAGCAACGCAGCAGTTTCAGGCCATCGCGAGCAAATCGACTGTGCCGCTTGTCCCACAGGCCATCGGATCAGCTGCTAAACCTCCTGGAGCGGCGGCACCTGCTCCGCAGTAGCCTATGGAGAGAAAGCCATCCGTCTTCCCCCGAAGTTTTGGCGGCATTTGCGCCGAGATAAATCACTGGGGAAACCCTGGCCACTAGGCTTCACCTCTGAGCGCCGCTGGTGCCGGCCACGTAAGCCCCGGTACGGGTTCGCGGACGACCACCGCGTGTCGCCGCGTCAGCCAGTTAAGGCTACGAGCCTGCTGCAGGGACTTTCCGAGGGATTCCAGCGGCTGCGGTGAGCGACTGCGTGCGGCGCGCCTCCTGTTCGTCTAGCGCTGATATTTCAACCGTAGCGGGCCGGTCACAGAACGTCACACGCGCGCTGGGCGCGCGCTCTAGCGTCTGGGAATGGACACCTCCAAGAAACCTCCAGTGATGACCA